>Bissell_p2__coassemble_287_pt1 | contig 57947 bp, 48 predicted proteins | sample Bissell_p2__metabat2_high_PE_001 | metagenome-assembled genome bin Bissell_p2 | reverse complement strand
ACATGATAAAAGAAAAGCCCGGACTTTTGTCCGGGACTTTGTCTACAGTCTGAGATTGCGAGTGTTATCGCAATCTTTTTTTGTGGATAAATACTTTCAAAACTGTAAGTGTTTTTCGAAAAAACTCTTGCTATAATTCCTATATCACTTATAGAAATAGGCAAAAGGAGGAAGGATTATGGAACATATATTGAAGTTGGAACAGGTGAAAAAATATTATGGCGGAAATGGAAATAATATAACAAAAGCGGTGGACGGCATTTCCATGTATGTAGATAAAGGGGAGTTTGTTGCAATTATGGGAGCGAGCGGTTCGGGTAAAACAACATTATTAAACTGTATTTCCACAATTGATACGGTGACAGGAGGGCATATCGTAGTCAATGGAAAGGATATTACAGCAATAAAAGAGAAAGATTTTGCAGATTTCCGAAGGGAAAATTTAGGGTTTATTTTTCAGGATTTTAATCTGTTGGATACATTGACGATAGAAGAAAATATTGCTCTCTCGTTAATTATTAATAAAGGAAATCCACAGAAAATTGGAGAAGAGGTGAAATCTATCGCTAACAAACTGGATATTTCCGATATTTTATCTAAATTTCCTTACGAAGTTTCAGGCGGACAGAAACAGCGTTGTGCCTGTGCAAGAGCGTTGATTAATAAGCCGAATCTCATACTGGCAGATGAACCAACAGGGGCACTTGATTCTAAATCTTCAAGACTTTTGTTGGAAACAATGTCGAATATGAACGAGAAACTGCAGGCAACGATTTTAATGGTTACTCACGACCCGTTTAGTGCATCTTTTTGTAAACGGATTTTGTTTTTGAAAGATGGAAAGATTTTTAATGAAATACAAAAAGGAGAGAAGAGCAGAAAAGAATTTTTTAATGAAATTTTAGACATTTTGACCCTGTTGGGAGGTGAAGTGGGAGATGTTAAGTAAATTAGCCTTTCGCAATGCGAAACGAAGTTTAAAAGATTACCTTATTTATTTGATTACAATTACGATGTCCTTTTCACTGATGTTTGCCTTTAATCTTGTGTCGAATAGTGATGCAGTGGTAAAACTGTCAACGGGTATGGATACATTTAAAAATATTTTGTTATTTGTAAATGCTATTATTATTTTTGTTGTATGTTTTTTGATTAATTATACGACAAAATTTATGTTTGAAAAACGAAGCAAAGAATTTGGAATGTATATGTTGCTTGGGATTAAGAAAAAAGAAATTACGAAAATGTTTGTACTGGAAAATATCCTGCTTGGTTGTTTTGCGTTAGTGTTGTCAATTCCTATTGGATTTATTTTCAGCCAGTTTATTTCTTTAATTATTGTTCATATACTAGATTTTACCGGAGTGGTATTTATTTCTTTTGAGTGGAAAGCAATAGGACTTTTGTTTATTTATTTTGTGGCAATTTATATGCTTGTTCTCGTTAATCTATGGAGAAAGATGTGGAAAATGTCCGTACATAGTTTTCTCTATTTGGAAAGACAGAATGAAAAGAAAATGTTTCATAGTAAGAAAAATAGAAACAGAATTTTCATTGTCAGCGTGTTGATAGGAATTGTGTCAGTTGTTATATGGCATTCCAGATTTGATATGAAAAACTTCTTTGAACAGGAAACGATGAATTACCTTATGTTTTGTATTATCGGTTTTGTTGTCAGTATGTATGGTGTATACACAACAGTTTCGGATATGATTCTTTCGGTTGTGTTGAGAAGTAAGGCATTGAAATACGACAAAGATAATCTGTTTGTGGCAAGAACATTTGCATCAAAAGCGAGAACAATGAGTTTTGTTTTGGGAACATTTTCTATATTGATTTTGTTGGCCCTGTTAAGTTTTAATATGTCAAGTATCACAAAGGGGATGTATGATTCCATGATTAATCAGGAAGCCCCCTATGATGTAGCGGTTACGGATGATAAAAACTTCTACGATAAATATATTGAAATTATAGAGGAAGATTATACGATAGAGGATACTTTTTCTTATGATATTTATTGGGATGAGAAATGTCAGGTACAGAAACATGTAAGTCAGTTTCATGACAGTGATTGTATTGTGAAATTAAGTGATTATAATCGGCTGATGGAGTTAAGAAATGAAAAAACGGTTTCATTAAAAAATAATGAATATATGATTGTAGCCGTGTCAGCAACAGAAACAAAATTAAAGGATGTACCCGAAATTAAAGAAATTGAGGGAGTAAATGGAAAAACATTAAAATTAAAGAAAATTACAAGTAAGAATTTTTGGACTTTTATGAATGAACAGGCGGACTATATTATGATTTTCCCCGATGAATATGTGCAAAATATGGAAGTGGGGGAGAGTCATCTTGTAGTTAATGTAAGAGGAAATGCAGATGCAAAACTACTTGAAAAAATTCGTGACAGAATGGAGTGGCATTTGAATGAAAGACTTTATAAAATATCTTCACGGGGAGCGATGATTGAAGAACAAAATACAATGACAGCGATGCTATCGAGTATTTGTCTTTATATGGCATTTATCTTTATCGCAGTTGTAGGAACTATACTGGCAGTGCAGTCGCTTAGTGATTCCACAAAATATAAGTATCGTTATCTTACATTGAGAAGATTGGGAGTAAATGATAAGAGCCTGTATAAGACGATAAGAAAACAGTTAATTGTACTGTTTGGGTTACCGCTGATTTATCCGCTCATACTTTGTTTCTTTCTGATAAAATCAATTAATAATGTGTATTATATTTTTTTGGAAAGTAAATTTACATATATTTTCTACTTTTTTAGCGGGCTTATATTGTTTCTCTGTATTTATGCGGTATATTGGATAGTTACTTATATTAGTTTTAAAAGAAATATTAATGAGGAGAGTTAGTTTGGCTAACTCTCTTTGTCGAATGTGTGTATAATAAAAAATGGAGGGAGGTATGGAAAATGAAAATAGGAATTATTGAAGATGATGAGATTACCCGTCAGGAATTGGCAAAATTATTGAATGGGAAAGGATATGAAACGGAATTGTTTACCGATTTTGAAAATATACCGGAAAGTTTAGAGAAAAGTGTATTAGATTTAATATTGCTGGATGTAAACCTTCCATATGAAAATGGATATGAGATATGTAAAAAAGTAAAGAACGTACAGCGGATAGCGATTATATTTGTTACGAGTAGAGATACAACAGCAGATGAATTGCAGAGTATTCAGGCGGGCGGTATTGATTTTATTTCAAAGCCATATGATACATTGATTTTGCTTGAGAAAATAAAAAGAGCACTTCAACTTTCCAATCCAAATAACTTTAGGGAAATTACAAAAAGAGGATGTACTTTGGATTTACATTTATCTATATTGAAATATAAAGAAGAAACGATTGAATTGACACGGAATGAATTTCGTATTTTATACTACTTTTTTATGAATGGGGAGAAAGTGATAGGAAAGGAAGAATTGCTGGAAAAATTGTGGAATGATAAATACTATTTGGATGAAAATGTACTTCTTGTTAATATGACAAGATTGAAAAAGAAGTTAAAGGAAATAGGTGTTTCACATTTATTGGAAAATGTTAGAGGGAAAGGGTGGAAATTATGAGTTTTATTACCTTTTTAGAGGAAAAAATAGTATATATTTTATTTCAACTGTTTTTTCTCGTCATGATTTCATTTCTTCTCTTTTCCTCGGGAGTGGACGGATTATATATTTTTCTGATGCTTCTTATATGCGTTGTTTTTCATGCGGGATTTCTATGGCTGACTTACCGGAGTAAATGCAGAAAAAACTGTCAGATAATACAGATGACGGATAGACTTCAGGAAACGTATTATATTTCTGAAATTCTTCCAAAACCGAAAGAGTTGGAAAATGAAGCGTATTATTACGCTTTAAAAAGTGCCTGTAAGGCGATGAATGATAAAATCAGTGTGTTGGAAGAAGAACAGTTAGCATATCAGGAGTATGTAGAAAGTTTTGCCCATGAAATAAAAATACCAATCGGAGCATTATCGCTGACATTTGATAATACAAGAAACTATTTGCTGAAAAAAGAAACAGATAAGATTTTTCAGTTAGTGGAACAGATGTTGTATTATGCGAGAAGTGAAAATACAGAAAAGGATTATTTCGTTAAGGAATTATTGCTAAATGAAATGATTCATCAGGTCTTGTTGAAATTCAGGTACGTATTGTTGGAAGAAAAAGTGACTTTGGACATTCGAGATATGAATAATACTGTTTATACAGATGAAAAATGGTTATATTTTATTCTTTCTCAAATCTTGCAGAATGCAGTGAAATATATGGATAAACAGCAGAAAAGACTTGTGATTTACAGCAATGATAACAGAGAGAATATTGCTCTTATTGTGGAAGATAATGGCTGTGGAATAAAAAAGTCTGAATTATCCAGAGTATTTGAAAAAGGATTTACGGGTTCTAACCGAAAAAAAGTTAATTCTACAGGGATGGGGTTGTATTTGGCAAAAAAATTATGTGACAGATTAGGGTTAGAGTTGCAGGTTGCTTCAGAAGAAGAAAAGTATACAAGGGTAACGATTTTCTTTCCCAAAGGTTCAGTACATTCCTTTTTAGATTGAATTGTTTTAATGGATGATACAATTGCATTAAAAAATGCAAAAGCAAAAATTGGAAATGAAAAAATGAAATATTTCTTGCAAAAAGATTGTTATACTATTAACATAGTGACTAAACAAAAGGAGAAAAATTATGAATCAGAAAAACGAAAAGAAAATCTTGTGGTACAGTCTTGCGTTTATGGCGTTTGGCGGTGTATGGGGATTCGGTAACGTTATCAACGGATTCTCAGAATATAATGGTTTACAGGCAATTGTTGCTTGGATAATTGTATTCGGTATTTATTTTGTACCATATGCATTGATGGTAGGTGAACTTGGTTCGGCGTTTAAAAATGCCAATGGTGGAGTGAGTTCATGGATTTCAGCAACTATGGGAAAAAGACTTGCATACTATGCCGGTTGGACATACTGGGTAGTGCATATGCCTTACATTTCACAGAAACCGAATTCAGCGGTTATTGCAACAAGTTGGATTTTATTTCAGGACAACAGAGCAAGTAAGATGAACACAACAGTAATGCAGTTGTTATGTCTTGCAATTTTCTTTTTAGCATTATATCTTGCATCTAAGGGAATTTCTATGCTGAAGAAAATTTCTACACTTGCGGGAACAACAATGTTCATCATGTCTATTTTGTACATTGTATTAATGATGGCTGCACCGGCAATCACAAATGCACCGTTATTAGAAATTGACTGGTCTTTGAAAACATTTATGCCGACATTTGATATGAAATTCTTTACAGGGCTATCTATTCTTGTTTTTGCGGTAGGTGGTTGTGAGAAATTCTCACCATATGTAAATAAGACAAAAAATCCTGCAAAAGACTTCTCTAAAGGTATGATTGCGTTGGCTGTCATGGTTTCTGTATGTGCTATTTTGGGAACAATTTCAATGGGAATGATGTTTGATTCAAAAAATATTCCTGCTGACCTTATGACAAACGGTGCTTACTATGCATTCCAGAAATTAGGTGAATACTACCATGTAGGAAACTTATTTGTAATTTTATATGCGATTACACAGTTCCTCGGACAGTTCTCTGTTATGGTTATTTCTATCGATGCACCGCTTTGTATGTTACTTGGAAATTCTGATGAAAACTACATTCCAAAATCAATGTTCAAACAGAACAAACATGGTGCATATACAAACGGACATAAATTAGTAGCAGTAATTGTAAGTATTTTAATTATTATTCCTGCATTTGGTATCAAAAATGTAGATGTTTTAGTTAAATGGCTTGTAAAATTGAACTCTGTATGTATGCCATTACGTTATTTGTGGGTATTTGTTGCGTATGTTGCATTGAAGAAAGCGGGAGAAAAATTTGCTCCTGAATATAAATTTGTGAAGAATAAAACAATCGGTATTATCTTTGGAGTATGGTGCTTCATCTTTACAGCGATGGCCTGCATCGGAGGTATTTATTCGGATGATTTATTCCAGCTTACATTAAATATTCTTACACCATTCATTCTTTTAGGATTAGGTGCAATTATGCCGATTCTTGCAAAGAAATCAAAAAAATAAGAGAAAATAAAACGAAGGGCATATCCTGTTTTGCGGGATATGCCTTTTTTGACTATGGAAGATATGTTAAAATATAGGGGAAGAAAGGAAAAGAAAAATGTTTAACATAGAGGAAGAATTAAAAAAATTGCCGGGAAAGCCCGGGGTATATTTAATGCATGATGAGAAAGATGAGATTATTTATGTGGGAAAGGCAATCAGTCTGAAAAATCGTGTTCGCCAGTATTTCCAAAGCAGTCGGAATAAGGGAGTTAAAATTGAACAGATGGTTACGCATATTTCCCGCTTTGAATACATCGTAACAGATTCGGAATTAGAGGCGCTTGTCTTAGAATGTAATTTGATAAAAGAACACAGACCGAAATACAATACGATGCTTATGGATGATAAAACATATCCGTTTATTAAAGTGACGGTAGATGAAGAGTATCCGAGAGTATTATTTGCCAGAGAAATAAAAAAAGACAAGGCAAAATATTTTGGACCGTATACAAGTGCAGGTGCGGTAAAAGACACTATAGACTTAATTCGTAAACTTTATCATATACGGAGTTGCAATCGAAATCTGCCGAAAGATATTGGAAAAGAGCGTCCGTGTCTGAATTATCATATCAAACAATGTTATGCTCCGTGTCAGGATTATATTTCCAAAGAGGAATATAGGAAATCGGTGCAGCAGGCGTTACGGTTTCTTGGCGGAGAGCATGATAAAATTTTAAAAACGTTAGAGGAAAAAATGAATCAGGCATCAGAAGAACTTGATTTTGAAAAAGCGATTGAATATAGAGAATTATTAAATAGTGTTAAGCAGATTGCCCAAAAGCAGAAAATAACAAATAGCGACGGAGAAGATAAAGATATTTTGGCAGTTGCAACAGAAGAGGACGATGCGGTTGTACAGGTGTTTTTTATTCGTGGGGGAAGGCTGATCGGACGAGATCATTTCTATATGAAAATAAGCAGGGATGAGAAAAAAAGTGAAATTTTAGAAAATTTTATTAAACAATTTTATGCGGGGACACCTTACATTCCGCGAGAACTTATGGTGCAAGAAGAATTGAAAGAAAGTAACCTTTTGGAAGAATGGCTTACACAAAAGAAAGGGCATAAAGTGTATATAACCGTTCATCAGAAGGGGCAGAAAAAGAAACTGGTAGATTTGGCGGAGAAAAATGCAAAACTTGTTCTTTCTACAGACAAGGAAAGGTTGAAACGGGAAGAAGGAAGAACAATCGGTGCAGTAAAAGAAATAGAAAAGTTGCTGGGATTGTCGAACCTTTCCAGAATGGAAGCATTTGACATTTCAAATACGAATGGATTTAATTCGGTAGGTTCTATGGTTGTTTATGAAAAAGGAAAGCCAAAAAGAAATGACTACCGCAAATTTAAAATCAAAGGAGTGCAGGGTGCAGACGATTACGCAAGTATGGAGGAAGTGTTGACGAGGCGATTTGAACACGGTATAAAAGAAAAAGAAGAAGGAAAAGAACTGGGAAGTTTCACCTCGTTTCCGGATTTGATTATGATGGACGGCGGAAAAGGGCAGGTAAATGTGGCGCTTCAGGTATTAGAAAAACTGCATTTAAACATTGCTGTTTGTGGTATGGTAAAGGATGATAATCACAGGACAAGAGGGTTATACTATAACAATGTGGAAATACCGATTGATAGAAATTCAGAGGCGTTTCGTCTTATTACACGCATACAGGATGAGGCACATAGATTTGCAATTGAATTTCATCGGAAACTGAGAGGGCAAGGGCAGGTTCATTCGATTTTAGACGATATTAAAGGGATAGGACCGGCGAGAAGAAAAGATTTGATGAAACATTTTGCGAATTTAGATGCAATTAAAGAGGCGACAATAGAAGAATTGAAAAATTTACCGTCAATGAATGAAAAATCGGCTCAAGAAGTGTACAACTTTTTCCATAAATGATATACTAAACAGAGTGAATATTTTAAATAGAAGGAGGAACTTTATGAGTTGCACTGGAAGTGTCGGATTAGAAAAATTAGTTGAAAAAATGGAACTGAAAAATCTTACACCGGATATAGATATGACAGAAAGAGTTATCACTGTACCGGATATTAACCGTCCTGCATTGCAGTTAACAGGATTTTTTGACCATTTTGATTCAGAACGTATTCAGGTAATTGGATATGTGGAATATACTTATTTGCAAAAAATGCCGGAAGAGAGAAAAGAAATTATATACGAGCAGTTATTATCATATGATATTCCATGCCTGATATACAGTACAAAGGTATATCCGGATGAATTGATGTTGAAAAAAGCAAATGAAAAAAATATTCCGGTATTTGCTACAGACAAAAAAACATCTGATTTTATGGCAGAGGCAATACGTTGGTTAAATGTGGAACTTGCACCTTGCATTTCTATTCATGGTGTTTTAGTTGACGTATATGGTGTCGGTGTGTTGATTATGGGTGAAAGCGGTATCGGAAAAAGCGAGGCTGCTTTAGAGTTGATTAAGCGAGGACACAGACTTGTAACAGATGACGTTGTCGAAATCAGAAAAGTAAGCGATGAAACACTTGTAGGTACAGCACCGGATATTACAAGACATTTAATTGAGTTGCGCGGTATCGGAATCGTGGACGTAAAAATGCTCTTCGGTGTTCAAAGCGTAAAAGAAACACAGAATATTGACCTTGTCATTACACTGGAAGACTGGAATAAGGAAAAAGAATACGACAGACTAGGGTTGGAAGAAGAATATACGGAATTTCTTGGAAATAAGGTGGTATGCCACTCCATTCCAATCCGTCCGGGACGAAATCTTGCAATTATCGTAGAATCTGCGTCAGTAAATCACAGACAAAAACAAATGGGATACAATGCGGCACAGGAATTGTATAGAAGAGTACAGGAAAACTTAACACAAAAGAAATAGGAGTGAAAAAATGAGATATTGTTTTGGAGTTGATATTGGCGGAACGACAGTTAAAATGGGGCTATTTCATTTTGACGGCACATTAGTAGAAAAATGGGAAATTGAAACAAGAAAAGAAAATCACGGAGAAAATATTCTTCCTGATGTAGCGTATTCCATTCAAGATAAAATGAAAGCACACAACTTAGAAAAAGAGGATGTTCTAGGAGTGGGAGTGGGAATACCTGCTCCGGTTACAGATGCAGGAGTTGTACAGGCAACTGCTAATTTAGGTTGGGGATACAAAGAAGTAAAACATGAATTAGAAACATTAGTAGGAATTTCTGTAAAGGTTGGAAATGACGCAAATGTAGCGGCTTTAGGTGAAATGTGGAAAGGCGGCGGATTTGGTCATAAAAACATGATTATGGTAACGCTTGGAACAGGTGTCGGTGGTGGAATTATCTCAAACGGACATATGGTAGTAGGAGGACACGGTGCAGGCGGAGAAATCGGACATATCTGTGTAAATTATGATGAAACCGAAAAATGTGGTTGTGGAAGCAGAGGATGTTTAGAGCAGTACGCATCTGCAACGGGAATTGTAAGACTTGCAAAAAGACGACTTGGAAAAAATGATGATGCAACAGTACTGCGAAATGAAGAAGTCAGCGCAAAAACTGTATTTGATGCGGTAAAAGCAGGTGATATGGTTGCCATTGAAATTGCAAAAGAATTTGGAAAATATTTAGGGTATGCGTTGGCGAATTTGGCAGCGGCAGCAGACCCTGAAATTATTGTAATTGGAGGCGGAGTTTCAAAGGCAGGAACAATACTTTTAGACTATATTACAGAACCATTTAAGGAAAGAGTGTTTTTTGCAAATAAAGAGTGCCGATTTGAATTGGCACGACTTGGAAATGATGCGGGAATTTACGGTGCGGCGAAGTTAGTACTAAAATAAGTGTGAAAAAACTGTGAAAGGGGACGTAGTAAAATTGAAGTTTGTGGCGTCCCGAATTGAGTTTTAGTGTGTCCCAAAATGTAAAACGCCCTGTCCCTTTTTGAAAATTACCATAAAAAAGAGGTGAAATAGTAAAAATGGACAGGGTATTTTTCAAAAAAGGGACAGGGATATAGCAAGAAAGGGACGTAGTGTTTTAGTAAAACACTACGTCCCCTTCTACTTCTACGGAAATGTCGGAGGAATAGGTTGCTCCGCGTTCTGATTTGTATCAGAATTTCCGTTTTCATAAGAATTATTATCATTAGGATTTTCAAATCCATTTCCACTGTTTGCACCATTATTGTCAGAAGGCATTTCCGTTGTATTATTTTCATCGGAAATATCACCGTTTTCGTCGGAAGTAGTGTTTTCGTGTTCAGGTGATATTATGCCTCCTACAGATCCTGGATATCCGGCATGACTTGAACAAACCTTGTCTGAGCCACCGTCTAATGCGATATATTCCATATGGTATGGGCAAGAATCAGCGGCGACCTTGCCGGAAATGGAACATACTTTTTTCTTCGCTACGGTATTCGGCATTTTAAAGTCTTTATATGGAAGGTTTTTGTGTATTCTAGACATAATTCCTTTCCACAATTTCTGATTATAGTTTCCGTTTGGAAGTTCTTTATTGTCATCAAAACCAACCCACACAGAGCAGGTGTAGTATGGTGTATATCCGCAGAACCAAATATCTACTCGAGAAGTTGTTGTACCTGTTTTTCCGGCGACAGGCATATTTGGAAGCATAGTTTCTTTACCGGTTCCCTGCTTAACAACGTCTTCCATAGCGCTTGTCAGAAGGTAAGCAGTAGATTCGCGTAATGCTGTTTTTGATTTGCTTGTATTATCAATAAGAACATTTCCTTCGTGGTCTAAAATTTTTGTATAGAAGATAGGAGTATTGTAAACTCCACCATTAGCGATTGCGGCATATGCACCTGTCATTTCCAAGTTGTAAACACCGTCTGTAATACCGCCGAGAGCAGTTGGCAGTTGTAAATCGCTATATACTTTTCCGTTGATTTTTTTTGACTTAACTAATGTTTGAATACCTAATTTTTCTGAGTATTCAAATCCAAGTTGAGGAGTGATTTCCTCAAACGTTTTTAATGCACTGATATTAACGGAATCTTGGATAGCGGTTCTCATTGTAACATTACCCTTGAAACCTTTGTAAGCATTTTTGTAAGATTTTCCATTTCTTTCAAAAGGTTCATCTTTTGTTACAGTTCCGAGAGATTGTCCGGCGCTGTCTAAAGCGGGGGCGTAAACTGCTACAATTTTAAATGCAGATCCCGGTTGCCTTAAAGAACCTGTTGCACGGTTCAAACTACGGTTGGATTGTTTCTTTCCACGACCGCCTACAAGTGCCTTGACTTCTCCGGTGTACTGATCCATAACAACTGCGGAAGCCTGAGGCTGTGGAGAAAAGATGATTTTTTCGTCATATTTATCTCCTTCCTGTGCAATGGATGCTTTAAATGCTTCTATACGGGCTTTTGCTTTTTCTTCTGAAGTAAAGAGCAGTCCCTGTTTATCGTTGTATTTTTCTTTTCCGAATTTTTTGAGATGACCGGAACTATAATTTTCTTGTGTACCGTCTTTTCTTGTGATGGTTAAAGCATATTCAACACCCGTGTATACAGATGAGGGATAGTTGCTGTCATTGTTCATCTCTTCATCGGCAATCTTTTGAATTTTAGCATCCTGTGTGGCGTAAATAGTTAAACCACCGCTATATAATGCATTGATTGCCTGTGTTTCGGAATATCCGGGATAACCTGCGTCAGTACGCTGTAAATCTTCAATCACCTGTTCTGCAAGGGCATCGATAAAGTAAGAGTCTACATCGGAACTTGCAAGTTGTGTATTTACATTTTGAATGCGGGCATATACATCGTCAGCCATCGCTTCATCATATTCTGCTTGTGAAATAAATTCTTGTTCCAACATTTTGGTAAGAACTTTTTGGCGGCGCTGTTTATTTTTCGCAGGATTTGTTACAGGGTTAAATGTACTTGGACTTTGTGTGATACCTGCAATAGTAGCGCATTCTGATAAAGTCAGTTCAGAAACATCCTTATTAAAATAACGTTTGGAAGCGGCTTGTACACCTAAAGTGTTTTGTCCTAAGTTGATGGTATTCATATAATTTTCTAAAATTAATTTTTTATCCATCTGTTTTTCGATTTCCAAAGCCAAATACTGTTCCTGAATTTTACGTTCAAGACTCTCGAAAAAACTGTCTTCATTCATAAAATCAGGAAAAACTGTGTTTTTGATTAATTGTTGTGTTATTGTACTGGCACCTTCTGAAAAGTTTCCACTGGTTAGTCCGACAACTCCTGCACGAACAATTCCTTTTAAATCAATTCCCTTATGCTGATAAAAACGTGCATCTTCAATAGCGATAAATGCTTGACGGAGATGAACGGGAATTTCATCAAGGGTTTTGTATACACGGTTAGAACCGGAAGAAACAAATTTTTCGATTTCATTTCCATCCTTATCGACAACAAATGTTGTGTATCCCGTAGGTTTTACATTCGCAGGAGAAATATTAGGTGCGTTGTCAATTGTTTTCTTTACAAAGAAACCGGCACCGATAATACCGACAATCCCAATGATTACAATACAAAGTATAACGGATTTAAAAAGGCGGGAGAAAATTCGTTTCTTCTGCATATTCGCTTTAGAAGTGATTTCCCGCTGCTTTTTTGAAGCGTTCTTTTTTCCATAATTCATGAGTTTTGCCTCCTTTTACCATGATATTATATCAAATAACTAATTTTAAATAAAGCGAAAAATAAAAAGTTCATAAATAGTAGGAAAAACTTAAGAAAATCTTGTGAATGGAAAGAAATTCTTTTATAGTAATAGTGACAAATAAGTATCTTAAGAAAAGGTGAAATGAATATGTTATCAGAATATAAAACAGTATATACAGGCGGAGAGGCTGAAATTGTAGAAAAAAAATCAAGATTTATTGCATCTGTTCAGCCAATCAGCACAGAGGATGAGGCGTTGGAGTTTATTGAGAAAATAAGAAAACAGCATTGGAGTGCAACTCATAACTGTTTTGCATATACCGTAGGAGAGCGGTTTGAAATACAGCGATGCAGTGATGATGGTGAGCCGAGTGGAACTGCCGGTAAACCTATGCTGGATGTACTTCTGGGAGAAAAAATACATAATATAGTAGTTGTTGTTACAAGGTATTTTGGGGGAACACTTCTTGGTACGGGTGGTCTTGTCCGTGCTTATTCAAAAGCAACTCAAGAAGGAATTTCCGTTAGTAAGATTATAACCAAAATGCACGGGTGTAAACTGAAAATCACCACGGATTATACGGGATTGGGGAAAATTCAGTATATTTTAGGGCAGAGGGGGATAACTGTTTTAGAACCTGTGTATACAGATAAAGTAGTATTAGAGGTGTTGGTTCCGGAAGATGAGGAAAGAGGACTGGTAGATGAAATTGTGGAGGGAACGAACGGTCAGGCACTTATAGAGAAGGGTGAAGAATGTTATTTTGCTAAGATTGATGGGGAAATGATTATTTTTCAGGAGTAGAGAAAATATAAAGAAAGGAAATGCTATGACTGAAAAAGAAAAAATGAAAAAGCAAATGCTGTATGATGCAAATAATGACGTGGAATTGTTGAAGGAAAGAAGAATTGCAAAAGATTTATGCTATGAATATAATCAGTTGCGACCTTCTGATGAAGAAAATCAGATAAAACTTATAAAATCGCTTTTAGGAAATACGAAAGAAAAGTTTTGTATTGTTGCACCGTTTTGGTGTGATTATGGATATAATATAGAAATTGGAGAAAACTTTTTTGCAAATCATAATACAGTGATTTTAGATGGTGCAAAAGTTGTTTTTGGTGATAATGTTTTTGTGGGTGCAAATTGTGGATTTTATACGGCAGGTCATCCTATAGAGGTCGAGAAAAGGAATGCAGGATTAGAATATGCTTATCCAATTACAGTTGGAGATAATGTATGGATTGGTGCAGGCGTCCATGTGATGCCGGGAGTTTGCATAGGAAACAATGTTGTTATTGGCGGTGGGAGCGTTGTTGTAAAAGATATACCGGATAATTCGGTGGCAGTTGGAAATCCTTGTAAAGTAATTCGTCGAATTGAAGAAGATTAAGAATAAAAGAGCCTTCACATTTGAATTGTGAAGGCTCTTTTGAAAGGGGGTACTTATTGAAATTCTGGCTCAATTAAACCAAACGAACCGTCCTTACGTTTATAAACTACATTTACCTGTTCTGTTTCCGCATTGCTGAATACAAAGAAATTATGTCCTAATAAATCCATTTGCATACAAGCATCTTCAGGGAACATTGGTTTGATACCGAAACGTTTTGTACGAACAATTTTAATCTCATCAGAGTCGGCTGTGTTATCTTCTGATTCAAAGAAAGCCTGATTAAAGTTGCCTCCGGCCTGATGTCTTGCCACCAATTTATTTTTGTATTTTCGAAGTTGTCTTTCAATAACTTCCTCTACTAAATCAATGGATACATACATATCATTGCTTACCTGCTCCGAACGAATAATGTCTTTTTTAACAGGAATAGTAACCTCAATTTTTTGCCGATCTTTTTCTACACTAAGTGTTACAATAATTTCCGTGTCAGGAGTGAAGTATCTCTCTAATTTTCCGAGTTTGTGTTCAATGGTTTCTTTTAAACCAGGTGTTACCTCAATGTTTTTTCCGCTAATAATAAAGTTCATGCTGTCCAACTCCTTTTCGATATATTGTACAAAGGATAGTTTGTACTATGGGTATATTATACATAAAAACCAAAATAAATGCAACAAAAAGAAAGATAAAAATATTAAAAAAAAATAAAAGACTGACAATTATATATCAGTCTTTTAGGCTATTTAATTGAGCGTATAACTTCCACACGAGAAATTTCTCCTTTGTGCATTTTGGCAACGCGAAGTCCAAGGTTAGAGAAATAGGCACAAGCGCCAACTCCAATGTCTTCGTTATGTTTTTCCAACTGACGAATGATAACATCTCGAAGGGTATCACCCTCTTCAAAAGGTATGCTTACATGAATAAGCCGGTTGACAAGAAATACTTTTTGCGTTGCACGGAAAAGTATTTTTTCTGCTTCATCAAATTCGCAGAAAAGAAACTTTCTTGTAGCGAACAGGACAGAGATGGCAATGACTCCGATAAGACTGTTTAGCGGAGAACCGTGTTCAATAATTACTTGTCGTGCGATGGCAAAAAGCAATACTTCAAATACCGTTCCGGGTCTGTGTGTGTATACCATTCGGATTAATTCTACTCCGATAATGAGATTAAAACAGTTTTCCAATAAGTCTTCATAGTTTGGAGAAACTTCTAAATTCGGAATGTGAATTAAATCCAATGTAAGTCTTGCGGAGAGTAAAATAATCCCGATAGCAAGCAGGAATGCAATGAACAGTTCCATTGCGTTCGCCAGTTTTTTTAAAATGGCAGATAGATATTTTGTCATAAAAAAGCCCTCGTTTCCCTTTTCTTTTATTTTATCTAATCTCTGCTTTTCTGTAAAGAAGATTTCTGCATTTGACTGAAACAGTATGGATAGAGAACGAGAATCCATAGTACAAGAATAAAATATTCAGCCATTTTTCCAAAAATATTGTTTCCGATAAAAGAAGAAAAAACGGATTTTATCAACAAGGCAAAAAGGAGTCCGACAACCACTTTTAAAATTTGTGTGTAAATATGTTTAGTTTTTACATCAAATTGTAAATGAGTCTGCTCCACATACCAACCGACTGCAAATCCAATACCTGCTCCGCAGGCTTTTAGACAATCGGAAGCATATTTATAAGCGATTATTTCCGAGTGCAGCAGAAAGAGTGCGTATGCAGAAATAAGGACAGCAATGCCTGTTAAGCAGAGTGCGATTTGTTTGCGATAACATTTCTTATCTAATAAAACATGGGAAAAATGTGTAATCAACCATGCAAAAAGCATGGAAATTCCCATGGAAACAAGCACATCTTTCGGTGTGTGTACACCGAGATACATACGAGAAAATCCTACAAGTAAAAAGGCGCATACACAGAAGAAAGAAAGAATACGTTTTTTTGCGTGTAGGGCAAGTGGTGCAAAAAGCGAGGTTGCTCCTTGCGTATGTCCACTTGGGAATGAATATCCCGTAGCAGCGGGAACGGCACTTTTCACCGGATGAAAATTTGGGTCTAATACCCATGGTCTAGGAATACGAAAGGTGATTTTTAATGTCTGTACGCAAAGTCCGGCAGTAAAATAAGTAAATCCCAATAAATAAGCAAAGCGTTTATTTACACACCAATAAAGTGTGCAGATAAACGCAATGATTAACAGTTCCTGACCAAAATAAGTGATAAATTGGAAAAAATCATTTAAAAGAGGGGAACGAATCCCCTCAAGCAATCTTAAAAAGTCCACTATTTTGCTCCTCTTTTTCTCATTTTAGAATCAAGAATTTTCTTACGAATACGCAATGTTTTCGGAGTGACTTCAAGTAATTCGTCTGTGTCGATAAAGTCTAAAGCTTCTTCCAAACTTAAAATACGAGGAGTTGTCAATTTCAGGGCATCGTCAGAGCCGGAAGAACGAGTATTTGTCAGATGTTTTGTTTTGCAGACATTTAATTCAATATCTTCGGCTTTTCCGTTCTGGCCGATAACCATTCCGGAGTAAACTTTTTCGCCCGGTCCGATAAATAATGTTCCTCTCTCCTGTGCACTGAAAAGTCCGTATGTTACAGATTCTCCGGTTTCGAATGCGATAAGAGAACCCTGTTTACGATACTGAATATCCCCTTTATATGGAGCATAGCCTTCAAATGCTGTATTTAAAATACCGTTACCTTTTGTGTCAGTCATAAATTCTCCACGGTAGCCGATAAGTCCTCTGGCTGGAATGGAGAATTCTAAACGTGTATATCCGCCGTTTGATGCACTCATGTTTTGGAGTTCACCTTTTCTTTGACTTAATTTGTCAATAACCGTTCCTGTAAATTCATCAGGAACATCAATGTATGCAGTTTCAATTGGTTCCAGTAATTTGCCTTTTTCATCTTTTTTGTATAATACTTCCGCTTTACTAACGGCAAATTCGTATCCTTCACGGCGCATATTTTCAATCAATACAGATAAATGAAGTTCTCCACGACCTGATACACGGAAACTGTCTGCATTTTCAGATTCTTCCACGCGAAGACTTACGTCTGTGTTCAATTCTCTGAAAAGACGTTCTCTTAAATGGCGGGAAGTTACATATTTTCCTTCCTGTCCGGCAAATGGGCTGTCGTTTACAATGAACTGCATAGCGATAGTAGGTTCAGAAATTTTCTGGAATGGGATGGCAACAGGATTTTCAGGTGAACAAAGTGTATCCCCAATAGCAATATCAGAAATTCCTGAGATAGCAACGATTGAACCGATGCCTGCCTCTTTTACTTCTATTTTATTTAAACCGTCAAATTCATATAGTTTGCTGATTTTTACTTTTTTCTGTTTATCCGGTTCATGAGCATTTACGACAACCATGTCCTGATTTACGGAAATTGTACCGTTGTCAACTTTTCCTACACCGATACGTCCGACATATTCGTTATAGTCGATTGTACTGATTAATACTTGTGTATCTGAGTCAGGATCGCCTTCAGGAGCAGGGATGTAGTCTAAAATTGTTTCAAATAAAGGCACCATGTTTTTCGGGTCATCCGTTAAATCTAAAATAGCGTGTCCGGCTTTTGCAGAAGCGTAAATAAACGGACAATCCAACTGTTCATCTGAAGCATCTAAATCCATGAAAAGTTCTAAGATTTCATCTATAACTTCGTCAGGGCGTGCTTCCGGACGGTCGATTTTATTGATACAAACGATAACAGGAAGTTGTAATTCCAATGCTTTACGAAGAACAAACTTTGTTTGTGGCATTGCACCTTCAAAAGCATCTACAACAAGGATAACCCCGTTTACCATTTTCAATACACGTTCTACCTCTCCTCCGAAGTCAGCGTGTCCCGGTGTATCAATGATATTGATTTTTGTATCTTTATAATATACTGCTGTGTTTTTTGCGAGAATGGTAATTCCGCGTTCACGTTCGATGTCATTAGAGTCCATAACACGTTCTGCGACTTCTTGATTTTCTCGGAATACACCGCTTTGTTTTAATAACTCATCAACGAGAGTCGTTTTTCCGTGGTCTACATGGGCGATAATGGCAATGTTTCTTATATCTTCTCTTTTGGTTTTCATTATAAGTTACCTTCTTTCTTTTATCAAAAGCCAGTCAGATAGTTGGCTTATTACCAAATTACAACTTATACAGTTTATCACATTATCGTTAGATTACAAGGGGTTTGAGGGAAAAATACGAAAATACAGTCATGAGTCTTTACTTATATAAAAGAGATAATATAGTATTATTTGAATAAATCGGAGGTTATTTTTGATATTTAGTTTAGTATCATAGTTTAATATTATTTTTTTCTGTAAACTTTAAAATTTTCTTTTTTAGATTTATATAGTATTGTTCACTCCATTTTTTATTGTAACCTTTAGAGTAATTAGAAATTATTGTTTCGTCATTTTTTTCTAAATCATATATTTCATTATCTTCATTTACAAAAATATTGTCTATTTTTAGCCATTTAACTATTTCTTCAAAGTTATTATCGAATGACCGTATCCATGTATTTGTTTTTGGTAGTTCATAAGTATTTTTGAGCATACAATATTTTCCTTCACAATATTGTTTTAGATCAAATAGTGTATGGTCAATTCTATCTCCGAACACAGAAAATCTTCTTTGATTAATACCTCCTCTTTCACGTGGGAAAAAAATGATGGGTATTTTTCGATAAATGGCAAACGTATCAACAAATTTATTTCCAAAGTTTTCATGCTCTCGAATTCTGTTAATGGATAGAAGACCGTCTACTGTACATTCTATACCTTGTATACTTTTGCATCCTTTATTAGTGATTGCATAACTATCTGGATCTTTATAAAAATGACGAAACAATTTCCATGCGTTCTCATTTCCTCCATATTCTTTTAAAATTGTTTTCATCAAAATAATATCAAAATTAAAAATATCTTTATATAAAATCATACGCTGTCCTCCTTATAATAATTTCGATTTTTTATTGTGTTCACTATATCATACCATTTCTATATGGTCATTTGTTTCCTTTAATTATTTCAAGGTAAGAAAAATGTCGAGAAAAGTTGTCGAGAAAAGGCATACGGTTTTCGGGAAGATTTGGTCTTAAAGGGAAAATGAGGGAATAAGATAGTATAGACAAGAAAATACGACGAAGAGGAAGGGAGAATTACAAATTATGTCGGATAAGGTTATTGAAAACAATCAAGTTACAATTATGGGAGAGGTAGTATCTGAATTTACATTCAGCCACGAGGTATTTGGTGAAGGATTTTACATGGTTGAAGTTTTAGTACGAAGACTTAGCAATTCGGATGATAGGATTCCATTGATGGTTTCAGAAAGACTTATTGATGTGACACAGGATTATCGCGGAGAATATATTATGGTAACAGGACAATTCCGCTCATATAACAGACACGAGGAGGACAGAAACCGACTTGTACTGTCTGTGTTTGCAAGAGAAATTTCATTTGTGGAAGAGGAATTAGACGGAGCAAAAACAAATAATATTTTGTTGGACGGATATATCTGTAAGACGCCGGTTTATAGAAAGACACCACTTGGAAGGGAAATAGCAGATTTGTTGTTGGCAGTCAACAGACCGTATGGAAAATCTGATTACATACCGTGTATCTGTTGGGGAAGAAATGCGAGATATGCGTCTTCTTTTGAGGTAGGAGAACACGTTCAGGTTCTCGGACGTATTCAGAGTAGAGAATATGTCAAAAAACTATCGGAGGTGGAAACGGAAAAACGAGTTGCCTATGAGGTATCTGTCAGCAAATTAGAATGTGTTGGAGAATAGAGAATGAAATCTGTTTTTATCGGTTCGGGGGTTGCGCTCGTAACGCCGTTTTGTAAAGATGGGAGCATCAATGAGGAAATGCTGGAAGAATTGGTGGAGTATCACTGCATAAATCAGACCGATGCGATAATCGTTTGCGGGACAACGGGAGAATCTGCTACTTTGTCAGAAGAAGAAAGACTGCTCTGCATAAAAAGAGCAGTACAATTTGCCAGAGGAAGAGTGCCGATTATAGCGGGAACAGGAACAAATTGTACGCGAACAACAGTGCAATTATCAAAAGAAGCGGAAGAATGTGGTGCAGACGGCGTGCTTGTAGTCACACCTTATTATAACAAACCAACTCAAAAAGGACTTTTGGCACATTATGGGAAACTTGCGGAAAATATTAAAATTCCGATACTTATATATAATGTAGGAAATCGAACCGGCTGTAATATTGAGCCGGAAACAGTTTTCCTGTTGGCAAGGAAAAATGAAAATATTATAGGTGTAAAAGAAGCATCGGGAAATATTTCGCAGGTGGCTAAGATAATGGAACTTACGGACGGAAAGATAGATGTATATGCAGGGAATGATAATCAGATTGTTCCTGTATTATCGCTTGGTGGAAAGGGTGTAATTTCTGTTCTGGCAAATATAGCGCCAAGAGAAGTACATAAAATATGTGAAAATTTTCTATCAGGGAATATAAAAGAAAGTTGTGCATTACAACTAAAAGCGCTTCCTTTAATACGACAGTTGTTTTGCGAAGCAAATCCGATTCCGATAAAAAAAGCATTATCATTTATGGGAAAAGATGTGGGAAATCTTCGTATGCCTTTGTTGGATTTGGAGGAAGAAAAAGGAAAAACTTTGGCGCGTATTATGTGTGAATACGGTATAAAGTTATCGCAGGAAGGTGAAATATGGTTGACATAATTTTACACGGTTGTAACGGTAAAATGGGAAAGTTTGTTACTATGCTGGCTGAAAAAGATGAAACAGTGCGAATTGTGGCAGGAGTGGATAAATGTATTAGAAACATGGAAAACTATCCGATATTTAGCAGCCTTCTTGAATGTAGTGTTTCAGCGGATGTAGTAATTGATTTTTCGGACGCTTCGGGAACAGATGAGTTGTTGAGGGCGTGTGAAGAAAAGGCAATTCCTCTTGTATTATGTACAACCGGATTATCGACAATGCAGCAGGAGAATATAGAGAAATTTGCAAAAAAGTTTCCTGTTTTACAATCGGCAAATATGTCGATAGGTATTACGATATTATTAGGTTTCCTAAAAAAACTGGGGAAAGAATTGTTCCCGAAAGGATATGATGTGGAAATTATAGAAAAGCATCACCGATACAAAAAAGATGTTCCAAGCGGAACGGCAATTGCTTTAAAAGAAGCATTAGGAGAGGAAAGTATTCCTATTTTATCGGTTCGCAGTGGAACAATAGTGGGTGAGCATAAAGTGGAATTTGCAGGCGAAGATGAAGTGATTGAAATAAAACATACTGCGTATTCTAAAACTATTTTTGCAAAAGGTGCGTTGGAAGCGGCAAAATTTTTAGCAGGACAGGAAGCGGGATTGTATACGATGGAAAATGTGTTTTTATAAAATGGAAAAACTTCCCGAACTTGAAATGTGTATAGAAAAAAGTTATTTGCAGATATTATTTATAAGAAGAAATTCTTAATGAATCACAATACACAGAAAGGGAGAGTTCAGATGAAACAGATAAAAAAGACAGTGGTAGCGTTATTATGCGTATGTATGCTTTTTGCGGTTGGCTGTGGAACAAAGGAAAATGCGAATGATAATGGCAACACAACAACAAATACTGACAAGAAAAATACAGACGGTGACGGAGTAATGGAAGATGTTGGCGAGGGGATTGACAATGGTGTTCGTGATGCTGTAGACGGCGTGGAAGACACTGTAGATGATATTACGGACAACACAACAAATAATAATAAAAACATGACATCAAAATAATTTGGAATGAAAGAGTGGGGCGAAATGCAACACTCTTTTTGAATATGAGGAGAAAATATATTGACATTTAAGAGTATGGGTGTATAATGAAATGATTTGACAAAGTGATGTTAAATGGACGGTTTGGGAGATGAATGAAAAAAGGAGAAAAATTATGAGTTACAATTTCTATTATATTTCTAAGAGAACTCCCGAAGTAAAGAAGGCTTACAATAATGTTACGAGCCTTATTAAAGAGGTACAAGATTTGGTGAGAAAAGATTTTACTTTTCGATTTGATGTGGTAGGCAGTTATAAGAGAAATATGATTACTTATGATTTGAAATCAAATGTGGGATTTGATTTTGACTTTAATATTGAAGTAAATGATGATAACGAAAAATTTTCGGAAGAAAAAATAAGAAATATTATTCGGGAGGCTTTAAATAAAATTGTAAAGAAATATGGGTATGATTATCCGGAAGACTCTATCCGTGTTCTGACAATTAAAGTTAAAGATAAAAAGAATTCGAGTATTTTGCATAGTTGTGATTTTGCAATAGTTAATAATTATAGTGATGTGAATTGCGAGGGTCAGCAATATATCCGCTTTAATAAGAAACAGAATACATATGAATGGTGTGAACAAGGGAATGGATATTATATGTTGGAAGAAAAAGTGGAGTGGATAAAAGAGAGTGATTTATGGGGAGAATTGAGAAATTTGTATATCAAGAAGAAAAATACAAATTATAATCCTTATTGTCGTTCAAGGGCGATTTTTGCAATGGCAGTACATGAGATATGTCAGAAACATGGATTTATTTTTTAATACAATAGGGGAGTATGTATGAACGATAAATATATGCAGATTATCAGAAAAAGTCAAGGGGTGAAAACAAAAATAGACGGAGTATTTGAAAACGGTTAAAAAGATCAAAAACAATAAATAGAAAATTACAGGAAAAGACATATATCATGGGGAAAAGATATATGTCTTTTTTGTATTTCCTATAAAGACATTTGTAAGAGAAAATGGTTGAATTGACGTATATATAGTGATAAAATGGAACATAGTTGGACTTCGGGAAAGGACACCGAAGATTCTTGAATTTTTCAAACAAGGAGAAAGATATGGGCTTATTAGAAAAAATTTTTGGTACACACAGCGAACATGAATTAAAGCGTATTTATCCGATTGTCGATAAGATTGAAGCTTTAGAGCCGGATATGCAGAAATTATCGGATGAGGAATTACGAGGTAAGACAAAAGAATTTAAAGAAAGACTTGCAAAAGGAGAAACGCTTGATGATATTTTGCCTGAAGCATTTGCTACGGTAAGAGAAGCCGCTGTCCGTACATTACATATGCGACACTATAGAGTACAGTTAATCGGTGGTATTATTTTACATCAGGGACGTATCTCCGAGATGAGAACAGGTGAAGGTAAAACTTTGGTTTCTACATTACCTGCATATTTGAATGCTTTGGAAGGAAAAGGAACACATATTGTCACAGTCAATGACTACTTAGCAAAACGTGATGCTGAGTGGATGGGACAGGTGCATGAGTTCCTCGGACTTACAGTCGGCGTTGTATTAAACTCTATGGACAATGACGAACGCCGTGCAGCATATAACTGTGATATTACTTATGTAACAAACAATGAACTTGGTTTTGATTACTTAAGAGATAACATGGTGATTTATAAAGAACAGTTAGTTCAGAGAGGACTTCATTTTGCAGTAATTGATGAGGTTGACTCCGTGTTGATTGATGAAGCAAGAACACCTCTTATTATTTCAGGACAGAGCGGAAAATCCACAAAATTATATGAGGCTTGTGATATTTTGGCAAGACAAATGGAACGTGGAGAGGCGAGCGGTGAATTTTCTAAGATGAATGCCATTATGGGAGAAGACATCGAAGAAACAGGTGACTTTATCGTTAATGAGAAAGAGAAAAATGTAAGCCTTACGGAAGATGGTGTAAAGAAAGTAGAGAAATTCTTCCATTTAGAGAACTTAGCAGATCCTGAGAACTTAGAAATTCAGCATAACGTTATTTTAGCGCTCCGTGCACATAACTTAATGTTCAGAGATCAGGACTATGTTGTTACTCCGGACGGAGAAGTTATGATTGTCGATGAATTTACGGGACGTATTATGCCGGGACGCCGTTACTCTGACGGACTTCATCAGGCAATTGAAGCAAAAGAACACGTAAAAGTGAAGAGAGAAAGTAAAACGCTTGCGACAATTACTTTCCAGAACTTATTTAATAAATATAAAAAGAAAAGCGGTATGACAGGTACTGCTCTGACAGAGGAAAAAGAATTCCGTGATATTTACGGAATGGACGTTGTAGAAATCCCGACAAACCTTCCGGTACAGAGAAAAGATTTAGATGATGCCGTATATAAAACGAAAGATGAGAAATTCAGGGCAGTTGTAGATGCGGTTGTGGAAGCACACGCAAAAGGACAGCCGGTTCTTGTTGGTACAATTACAATTGAAACTTCTGAATTGTTGAGCAGAATGCTGAAAAAAGAAGGTATTCCACATAACGTATTGAATGCAAAGTTTCATGAGATGGAAGCGGAAATTGTTGCACAGGCAGGTGTGCATGGTGCGGTAACAATCGCTACAAACATGGCGGGTCGTGGTACTGATATTAAATTGGATGAGGATGCCAAAAATGCAGGTGGACTCAAGATTATCGGTACAGAACGACACGAATCAAGACGTATTGATAATCAGTTGCGAGGACGTTCAGGACGTCAGGGAGATCCGGGTGAATCAAGATTTTACATTTCATTGGAAGATGATTTGATGAGATTATTCGGTTCGGAAAAACTCATGGGTGTATTTAATACACTCGGAGTAGAGGACGGAGAACAGATTGAACATAAGATGCTTTCAAATGCAATTGAAAAAGCACAGAAGAAGATTGAAAATAACAACTTCGGTATTCGTAAAAACCTGTTGGAATACGATCAGGTAATGAACGAACAGAGAGAAATTATTTATGAAGAAAGACGTCGTGTATTAGACGGGGAAAGCATGAGAGATTCTATCTATCATATGATTACGGAATATGTGGAAAATCTTGTAGATGCCTGCGTATCACCGGACATGGAATCAGATGAGTGGGATTTGGCAGAATTGGAGAGAAGCCTTCTTGCAACAATTCCGATGAAATTTGTTACTCCTGATGAAGTGAAAAATATGCGTCAGAAAGAATTGAAACACGTGTTAAAGGAGAGAGCCGTAAAAGCATATGAAGCAAAAGAGGCTGAGTTCCCTGAAATTGAACATTTAAGAGAAGTAGAACGTGTTATTTTATTAAAGGTTATTGATGCAAAATGGATGGATCATATTGATGATATGGATCAGTTGCGTCAAGGTATCGGACTTCAGGCATATGGACAGAAAGACCCATTGGTAGAATACAAAATGCTTGGATATGATATGTTTGGAGCAATGACAAACGCTATTGCAGAGGATACGGTACGCTTATTATTCCACGTTAGAATTGAACAGAAGGTGGAAAGAGAGCAGGTTGCACAGGTGACAGGTACAAATAAAGATGACACATCTGTAAGAGAACCGAAGAAAAGAGAAGAAAAGAAAGTATATCCGAACGATCCATGTCCATGTGGAAGCGGAAAGAAATACAAACAGTGCTGTGGACGAAAATAATTAAAAAGAGGTGAAAAAATGGTTGAATTAGACCAGTTCAAAAGCGTCATAAATTCATATGAAGAACCATTAAACGAATTGAGGGATTCACTTTGACCTTGCAGGTAAACAGGACAGAGTGGAAGAACTGCAAAAGAAGATAGAAGAGCCGGGATTTTGGGAAGATACAGAGCGTTCGCAGAAGATTATGCGTGAACTGAAGGGATTGCAGAGTTTTTTGGAAACGGCGGAAGACCTGCTTACAAGTTATGAAGATATAGGTATGCTCATTGAGATGGCTTACGAGGATAACGATGAGAGTATGGTTGGTGAAATCCGCAGAGAAATTCGTCAGTTTGAAAAAAACTTTGAGGAGATTCGTATTAACACGTTGCTTTCAGGTCCGTATGATAAAGACAATGCGATTGTAACACTCCATGCGGGAGCGGGAGGAACAGAGTCGTGTGACTGGGCAAGTATGCTTTACCGAATGTACAGCAGGTGGGCAGAGAGAAAAGGATTTTCCATTTCCGTGCTGGACTATTTGGACGGAGATATTACGGGGATAAAAACCGTTACATTTGAAGTGAATGGGGAAAACGCATACGGTTATTTACAGTCTGAGAAAGGCGTTCACAGACTTGTGCGTATTTCACCGTTTAATTCAGCGGGAAAAAGACAGACCTCTTTTGCGTCCTGCGATGTCATACCGGATATAGAAGACGATATTGATATTGAAATCAATGAGGACGATTTAAAAGTGGACACATACAGAGCGAGCGGAGCGGGAGGACAGCATGTAAACAAAACGTCCTCTGCTATCCGTATTACACATTTACCTACGGGAATAGTTGTGCAATGCCAAAATGAACGTTCGCAGCATTCTAATCGTGAGAAGGCGATGCAGATGCTGAAGGCGAAATTGTACTTGATTAAACAGCAGGAACAGGCGGATAAAGTGTCTGGTATAAGAGGAGAGGTAAAAGAAATCGGCTTTGGTAATCAGATACGTTCCTATGTTATGCAACCATATACTTTAGTGAAAGATCATCGCACAAATGTTGAAAATGGAAATGTAACTGCGGTGCTGGATGGAGATATAGAGCCGTTTATTAACGCATATTTAAAAAAACGAAATGAAGATGAATAACGAAGGCGAAAGGAAGGTGCGGCATGGATTCAAACTACTATGTCATTAAGAAAAAAGCAGTTCCTGAGGTACTTCTTAAAGTGGTAGAGGTAAAAAGATTGCTTGCGGCGGAGCGTTTTATGACGATTCAGGAAGCGACAGAAAAGATAGGGCTGAGCCGAAGTTCTTTTTATAAATATAAAGATGATATTTTTCCGTTTCATGAAAATGAAAAAGGACAGACGATTACTTTAGCAATTCAAATGGATGATATACCGGGACTTCTTGCCGAGATTTTGCAGGAGATTGCGGAGTATAAAGCCAATATTCTCACCATTCATCAGAGCATTCCGTTGAACAGAGTAGCCACACTGACAATCAGTGTGGAAATTCTTTCTACAACGGGAAATATTTCTGATATGGTGAATGAGATAGAGAATAATGAAGGCGTACATTATTTAAAAATTGTAGGCAGGGAGTGATACAAATGATAAAAATAGCAGTATTGGGCTATGGAACAGTAGGTTCCGGCGTTGTGGAAGTACTGGAGAAGAATAGAGAACTTATTGCAAAACGTGCAGGAGAAAAAATTGACGTAAAATACGTTTTGGATAGAAGGGATTTTTCCGGTACACCGATAGAAAATCGAATTGTAACTGATTTTGAGCAGATTGTTCAAGATAAAGAAATTAAAGTGGTTGTGGAAGTACTTGGGGGCATTGAGCCTGCATACACTTTTGTGAAACGTTCTTTAGAAGCGGGAAAGAGCGTAGTGACTTCTAATAAAGAATTAGTGGCACAGTGCGGGGCAGAACTTCTCGTACTTGCTGAGAAAAATAAGGTAAACTTTTTATATGAGGCGAGTGTCGGTGGAGGTATACCTATTATTCGCTCTCTTCATCAGGCATTGACCGGAGATGAAATTGAAGAGATTACCGGAATTTTAAATGGAACAACGAATTACATGATGACAAAAATGTTCAATGAAGGTGCGGAGTATGATGAAGTATTAAAAGAGGCACAGGATAAAGGATATGCGGAGAGAAATCCGGAGGCGGATGTAGAAGGGCATGACGCCTGTAGAAAGATTGCTATTTTGTCTTCCGTAATTTCTGGGAAATGTGTGGACTATAAAGAAATTTATACAGAGGGAATTACGAAAATTACTGCTACGGACATGAAATACGCAAAGAAACTGGGGAAAACGATTAAACTTCTCGCTTCTGCGAAGAGAGAAGGAGATAAAATCAGCGCTATGGTTTCTCCTTGCCTGTTAAGCGACAGTCATCCGCTTTATCATGTGGATGGAGTGTTTAATGCAGTGTTTGTAAGAGGAAATATGCTTGGAGATGCTATGTTCTATGGCAGTGGTGCGGGAAAACTTCCTACAGCCAGCGCAGTTGTCGGTGATGTGGTAGACGCAGTGAAAAATATGGGAAGAGTTGTAATGCCTGTTTGGACAAAAGAAAAAATGATATTGAGAGATAAGGCAGATACAGAGAAAAACTTCTTTGTCAGAATGGAAGGAACACCGGAAGAATATGCTGAGAAAATAAAAGCAGTGTTTGGCAAAACAGAACAGGTGATTTTGGAAGATATAACGGGTGAGTTTGGATTTATGACAGAGAAAATAAAAGAAAGTGTTTATGAAGAAAAAGCATCACAATTTTCCAATATTCTGCATATGATGCGTGTGGAAGAATAAAATGGCTTTAATGAGAGTTGACCGTGAGAGCAGGAGGAATTTATGTTAATTGTAAAGAAATTTGGAGGGAGTTCCGTAGCAAATAAAGAAAGAATTTTTAATGTTGCGAAACGTTGTATAGAAGATTGGCAAAAAGGAAATGACGTTGTTGTTGTACTTTCGGCAATGGGAGATACGACAGACGAATTGCTTGCGAAAGCGACAGAAATCAATCCAAGAGCAACCAAAAGAGAGTTGGATATGCTCTTGACAACGGGAGAACAGGTGTCAGTATCTCTTATGGCAATGGCGATGCAGTCAATGGGAGTTCCGGCGGTTTCTTTAAATGCGTTTCAAATTTCCATGCAGTCTACTTCAAAATACGGAAATGCACGATTTAAGCGAATTGATACAGAACGCATTACGCACGAACTGGAAAACAGAAAAATTGTTATCGTAACCGGATTTCAGGGGATAAATAAATATGACGATTATACGACTCTTGGAAGAGGCGGCTCAGATACGACGGCAGTCGCTTTGGCAGCAGTACTTCATGCTGATGTCTGTGAAATTTTCACGGATGTAGACGGAGTATATACGGCAGACCCGAGAGTTGTTAAAAACGCAAGAAAATTAGAGGTAGTCACCTATGATGAAATGTTGGAACTTGCCACATTAGGAGCAAAGGTTCTTCATAATCGTTCAGTGGAAATGGCGAAAAAATATGGTGTGACGCTGATTGTACGTTCAAGTTTAAATAATGAAGAAGGAACGATAGTGAAGGAGGCAGTGAAGAAAATGGAAAAAATGCTAATCACAGGTGTGGCAGGCGACAAAAATACGGCGAGAGTGTCCGCAATCGGTGTGAAAGACGAGCCGGGTATTGCGTTCAGTCTGTTCCATACTCTTGCGAAAAATAATATTAACGTAGAAATTATTTTACAGTCTGTGGGAAGAAACGGAACAAAAGATATTTCCTTTACCGTTTCGCAAGATGATTTACAGGCAACAATCGAATTGTTGGAAGAAAAGAAAGAAGTTCTTACCATTCAGGAAGTGGGATACGATGAAAATGTGGCGAAAATTTCCATTGTAGGTGCAGGAATGATGAGTAATCCGGGTGTGGCATCCAGAATGTTCGAGGCGCTTTACAATTCAAGAGTGAATATTAAAATGATTTCTACATCGGAAATCCGCATTACCGTATTGATTGATGAAAAGGACGTGGATAGAGCGTTAAATGCCGTCCATGAAGAATTTAATCTTGGAGAATAAAAAAAGGTCTGCTTCTAGCGAAGCGGGCCTTTTTGGCTTAATGAACTGTTCTGATATTCGGGAGAAAACGTAACGTCTTTGCCGAACCAGTCCGGTGGAACAAAGGAATTAGCGGAAGCCTCGTCAGGAAATTCCACTTCAGCTAAAATAAGCGGAGAAAAATCTCCCAAGAAACAGTCCAGTTCTATTGTAAAATAATTGTTATAAGGGATGTTATATCTTTCTTTTGTAATGAGATATCCGTCAATTTTAGGCTTTAAATGTTCGTAGGAAGATTGTGTGAGTGGGAGATTATATTCCTCGCGAATCATCAGCCCCTTTGATTTATAAGTGAGTTCGTATTTTTCTCCGTCTTTTCGTATACGGATAACCGGATCTGTGGAAAGATACCCCTGCTCGATTATACGATGCGGATAAGAGGAGAGGTTGTCGGGAAGATGGCTGACTAAATATTTTCTTTCGATTTCCATATGTTTTCCGCCTTTCTTTGTGTATGAAAAATGTTTCTTCTGACAAATATCATAATATAGGGCAGAGAAAATGTAAATATTTGCTTTTTTTTCGGTTGTCTGCTAAAATGCAGGTAATCTGTAATAAGGAGGAAAAAAGATATGGAGAAAAAGGTATGTGTATTTCTTGCAGATGGATTTGAAGAAATCGAAGGATTGACTGTAGTGGATATACTAAGAAGAGCCGATATTAAGGTTGAAATGGTATCTGTGACAGGTAACAGGGAAATACATGGAGCACATGAGATAAACGTGCAGGCAGATACGTTGTTTGAAGAGGCGAACTTTGAGAATGCCGAGATGCTTGTTCTTCCGGGAGGAATGCCTGGGACGATTCATTTACAGGAGCATAAAGGACTTGAAGCATTGCTGAGAAAATTTTATGGAAGCAAAAAATATGTGGCTGCAATTTGCGCTGCCCCGACTATTTTTGGAAAGTTGGGATTTTTGGAAGGCAGAAAGGCTACCTGTTATCCGGCGATGGAGGAAGGTCTGCTCGGTGCAGATGTAATAAGAGATATGGTCGTTGTTGACGGTCATGTTGTGACAAGCAGAGGAATGGGAACGGCAATTCCGTTTGCACTGGGACTTGTAGAATTACTTATAGGAAGCGAGAAAGCAGAGGAAATCAGAGAATCTATTGTTTATGGATAAGGAGAATGGAATGAAACGATTAAAACAAGGGGTAATGATTCTCCTATGTTGTAGTCTTATGTTTAGTATGACAGCCTGCGGAAAATTTGATGCGAAAGGGTATGTGCAGGCATTATTAGACCACAGATTTCAAGGAGATACGGAGGAGTTACTCAAATTTGATAAAGACATTGAGAAGAAAAAATTAAAAGAAGATTATGAACAGTATATTCGTACATTTTCGCAAGGATTGACAGAAGGACTGAATGCCAGTGGGGAAATGGAAGAACAATTTTATACGGTATGTAAGGAAATTTTCCGCTCAATGAAATATAATGTGACTAAAGAGGAAAAAATCAGCAGTGATGAATATAAAGTAACCGTAGAAATTCAGCCGACAGATATATTTGTAAAATGGAAAGAATTGTTAAAGGAAAGTATGATGCAGATTCAGCAGAAGTCTGAACGGGGAGAGTACAAAGGAACAGAGGAAGAAATTCTTCAGCAGATGCTTTTTGATATTACGGCGCAGTCTTATGAATTGCTTGAAACAGCATACACGGAAGCATCTTACGGAGAGAAAGAATTAGTTACGCTGACAATTAAAAAGGGCGAAAACAAGGAATTTGCTCCAAAAGAGGAAGAAATATCCGATTTAATCACGAAAATACTGCGTTTAGATGCAATTCAAGACTAGAAATTTAAAAGAGATTATGATATACTACGCTAATGAGTGTGAAAGAAGAAAGCCAAAAGGCGTTTTTCATATAAGGAGGAAAAGGTAAATGAGTTTACAAGTAGAAAAATTAGAGCACAATATGGCAAAACTTACAGTAGAAGTTTCAGCAGAAGAATTTGAAAAAGCACTTAACGGTGCATATATGAAACAAAGAGGAAAAATCAGCATTCCGGGATTCCGTAAAGGTAAAGTACCTCGTCAGATGGTAGAGAAGATGTACGGAGTAGAAATTTTCTATGATGATGCAGCAAATGCAATTATCCCTGGAGCATATGCAAAAGCATATGATGAATCTGAGTTAGAAATCGTTTCTCAGCCAAAAATCGAAGTAGTACAGATTGAAAAAGGAAAACCATTTATTTTCACAGCAGAAGTTGCTTTAAAACCGGAAGTAACTTTAGGTGAATACAAAGGATTAAAAGTTGATAAATACTCTAACAGAGTAACTCAGAAAGAAGTAGAAGAAAGACTTGTAAAAGAACAGGAAAAAAATGCAAGAACAATCACAGTAGAAGGTCGTCCTGTACAGGATAAAGATGAAGTTGTATTAGACTTTGAAGGATTTGTTGACGGTGTTGCATTTGAAGGCGGAAAAGGAGAAAATTATCCGCTTACAATCGGTTCAGGAGCATTCATTCCTGGATTTGAAGAACAGTTAATCGGCGCTGAAGCAGGTAAAGAAGTGGAAGTAAACGTAACATTCCCACAGGAATATCACGCACCGGAATTAGCAGGAAAAGCAGCAACATTTAAATGTACAGTACACGAAATCAAAGCAAAAGAACTTCCTGAATTAGATGATGAGTTTGCATCAGAAATTTCTGAGTTCGATACATTAGACGAATTAAAAGCAGATATTAAAGCAAAAATCAAAGAACAGAAAAACGCTGACGGAAAAAGACAGAAAGAAGATCAGGCTATGGAACAGGCTGTAGAAAATGCAACTATGGATATTCCTGAAGCAATGATTGAAACACAGGTACGTCAGATGGCAGATGATTTTGCACAGAGAATGCAGCAGCAAGGATTAAGCATGGAGCAGTACTTCCAGTTTACAGGAATGACAGCAGAAAAAATGCTTGAAGAATTAAGACCACAGGCTGTAAAACGCATTCAGACAAGATTAGTGTTAGAAGCAATCGTTAAAGCAGAAAATATTGAAATCACAGATGAAAGAATCGATGAAGAATTAGCAAAAATGGCTGAAGCATACAAGATGGAAGTAGAAAAATTAAAAGAATTTATGGGCGAAAATGAAAAAGCACAGATGAAAATGGATCTTGCAGTGCAGGAAGCAGTAACATTAGTTGTGGATAACACAGTAGAAAAATAATTAATGGTATTTTAAATAAGGAGGCAGCAACATGAGTTTAGTACCTTATGTTATTGAACAGACAAGTCGCGGTGAACGTTCCTACGATATTTATTCAAGACTTTTGAAAGACAGAATTATCTTTCTTGGAGAGGAAGTAACTGATGTGTCGGCAAGTATTATTGTGGCACAGTTATTACATCTTGAAGCGGAAGACCCTGAAAAAGATATTCAGTTATATATCAACAGTCCGGGTGGTTCTGTAAGTGCAGGGCTGGCAATCTATGATACAATGCAGTACATTAAATGTGATGTATCTACAACCTGTATCGGAATGGCTGCGAGCATGGGTGCATTTTTGTTGGCAGGAGGAGCAAAAGGCAAACGCTTCGCACTTCCAAATGCTGAGATTATGATTCACCAGCCATTAGGTGGAGCACAGGGGCAGGCAACGGAAATTCAAATCGCTGCGGAACATATTTTAAAAACCCGTAAGAAATTAAATGAAATTTTAGCCGAAAGAACAGGTAAGAGTTTTGAACAGATTTCTGCGGATACAGAAAGAGATAATTTTATGTCTGCTAAAGAAGCAGAAGAATATGGCTTAATCGACAAAGTAGTTGTAAGCCGTTAATAAGAACAAAGGGGGTGTCTGACAGACATCTCCTTTGCGTGTGTAAAAAAGAGGTGAAAGTATGGCGAAAGTGGACGAGGCAATCAGATGTTCATTTTGTAACAAATCACAGGCGCAGGTACGCAAATTAATTGCAGGACCAAACGGTGTCTTTATTTGTGATGAATGTATTGACGTTTGTTCAGAGATTATAGAAGAAGAACTGGAATACGAAGAAGATAATGAGTTTAGTGAAATCAATCTGCTAAAACCGGAAGAAATGAAGGCATTTCTTGACGATTATGTAATTGGGCAGGATGAGGCGAAAAAAGTTTTATCAGTAGCCGTATACAATCATTATAAGAGAATTATGGCGGAGAAAGATTTGGGCGTGGAATTGCACAAAAGCAATATTTTGATGTTAGGTCCTACAGGATGTGGTAAAACACTTCTCGCTCAGACACTGGCAAAAGTTTTGAATGTACCGTTTGCAATCGCAGATGCTACAGCATTGACAGAGGCGGGATATGTCGGAGAAGACGTAGAGAATATTTTGTTGAAAATTATTCAAGCGGCAGATGGAGATATTCGCAGAGCAGAATATGGAATTATTTATCTTGATGAAATTGATAAAATCACAAGAAAATCAGAAAATCCATCTATTACCCGTGACGTATCAGGTGAAGGCGTACAGCAGGCGCTTTTAAAAATCATTGAGGGAACAATCGCTTCCGTTCCGCCACAGGGAGGAAGAAAACATCCTCATCAGGAATTAATTCAGATTGACACGACAAATATTTTATTTATTTGCGGTGGGGCATTTGAAGGAATTGATAAGATTATTGAAACTCGTATTGATAAAAAATCTATCGGATTTAATGCGGAAATTGCAGAGAAACACGAGTATGACATTGACAGATTGCTTGGACAGGTATTGCCGCAGGATTTAGTGAAATTCGGGCTTATCCCTGAACTTGTGGGGCGTGTTCCGGTAACGGTATCACTTGAAATGTTGGATGAAGAAGCATTGATTCGTATTTTGACAGAACCGAAGAGTGCGATTGTAAAACAATACCAGAAACTGTTGGAGTTAGACGGTGTTGAATTAGTCTTTGATAAAGATGCACTTGTAGAAATCGCAAAAACTTCTTTAGCAAGAAAAACAGGAGCGAGAGGACTTCGTGCCATTATGGAGAAAATTATGATGGATACAATGTACCACGTTCCGTCAGATGACAGTATTAAATACTGCAGAATTACGAAAGAAGTTGTGCAGGGAATCGGCAAGCCGATTTATGAAACGGAAAATAGAGAAGTAGTCAGTGCGTAAACTTGAAAAGAAATTAAGACGGCGTTAATGGGTAACCAGAGAGCCGTCTTTTTGAATAGAGGGAAAATAGATGAATGAACAGATAAAAAGACTGCCTATGGTGGCGCTTAGAGGAATGACAATTATGCCAAAAGAAGTTGTACACTTTGATGTGAGCAGAGAGATGTCATTGGAGGCTATCCAGAAGGCAATGGCAGAAGAACAACAGATTTTCCTGTTGACACAAAAATATATTGAAACAGAAAATGTAACAAAGGGCGATTTATATGAGATGGGTGTGGTCGCTTCCATTAAACAGATTGTCAAGATGCCAAAAAAGATTTTGCGTGTACTTGTAGAAGGGGAGCGGAGAGCGAAATTGAACGATCTTGTACAGACAGAACCATATTTGGAGGCGGAGATTACTGTATTGGAAGAATATCCGTATGTGGAAGAAGAACCGGTAAAACAAGAGGCAATGCTTAGGACATTACAGGAACTTTTTTTGCAGTATGCAGTAAAAAATCCTAAGATGACAAAAGAGATTGTGGAGCAGATAGCGGGAATTGATGATTTGAAAAGACTTGTGGATGAAGTTTGTGCAAATGTACCGTTTCGTTATGAGGATACACAAAAATTGCTTGAGGAAACAGATGCATTAAAACGTTACCTGCTTTTAACAGAAATGTTGGAAAAGGAAATACAGGTATCTCAAATTAAAGAGGAATTGCAGGAAAAGGTAAAGGCGAGAGTTGATAAGCATCAGAAAGAGTATTTGCTTCGGGAGGAATTGAGAGTCATTCAGGAAGAACTGGGTGATGATTCCACTATTTCGGATGCCGATGAATTTGCAAAGGCAGTGAAAGAGTTGGATGCACCTGAGGAGATAAAGGAAAAACTCCGCAAAGAAGTAAGAAGATTTCGTAACACAATGAACGGTCCGGCTGAAAACGGCGTGACAAGAACTTATATTGAAACGATGTTGGAAATGCCGTGGAATAGGGTGGGTGAAGACAACTTAGATATTCACTATGCGAAAGAAATTTTAGAAGCAGAACATTACGGTTTAGAGCAGGTAAAAGAGAGAATATTGGAATTTTTGGCTGTTCGAGCATTAACTTCAAAGGGAAGCAGTCCGATACTCTGTCTTGTCGGTCCACCGGGAACAGGAAAAACTTCTATCGCAAAATCTCTTGCGAAAGCTTTACATAAAAAATATGTCCGCATTTCTTTGGGTGGAGTAAGGGATGAGGCGGAAATCCGAGGACACCGAAAAACATATGTGGGTGCAATGCCGGGACGTATTGCAAATGCATTGAAAACAGCGGGTGTTAGAAATCCGCTTATGCTGCTGGATGAAATTGACAAAGTCAGCACAGATTATAAGGGAGATACATTCTCCGCGTTATTGGAGGTGCTGGACAGCGAGCAGAATGTAAAATTCCGAGATCACTATTTAGAAGTGCCTCTTGATTTGTCGGAAGTATTATTTGTGACAACGGCAAACTCATTACAGACTATTCCAAGACCGTTGTTGGATAGAATGGAAATTATTGAAGTGACAAGTTACACGGACAATGAGAAATTCCATATTGCAGAAAAACATCTCATTCCGAAACAATTGGAAAAACACGGTTTAGAGAAAGAGATGCTCACGATAAGTAAAGGGGCGATTTGGAAAATTTCTCATAATTACACAAGAGAAGCGGGTGTTCGTCAATTAGAAAGAAGAATCGGTGATATTTGCAGAAAATCCGCCAGAGAAATATTGGAAAAAAATAAGAAAAAAATCAGAGTAACGGAAAGTAATCTGGAAAAATATCTCGGTAAAGAAAAGTATACTTATCAGAAAGCAAATGAAACAGATGAGGTTGGAATTGTTCGAGGGCTTGCATGGACAAGCGTAGGCGGTGATACTCTGCAGATTGAGGTAAATGTAATGCAGGGAAAAGGTGAATTGATGCTGACAGGACAAATGGGAGATGTAATGAAAGAGTCTGCAAGGACTGGAATCAGTTATATTCGTTCCATAGCCGGAGAATTTAATATTCCTAAAGAATTTTTTGAGGAACATGACATTCATATTCACATACCGGAAGGAGCAGTGCCAAAAGATGGACCATCCGCCGGAATTTCTATGGCGACTGCCAATTTTTCAGCCATTACAAATCGGAAAGTGCGGGCAGATGTGGCAATGACAGGAGAAATTACATTGCGTGGTCGTGTGCTTGCGATAGGCGGTTTGAAAGAAAAATTACTTGCGGCTAAAGTTGCGGGAATTAAAACAGTTATTGTTCCGTTTGAAAATAAAAAAGATGTGGAGGAACTCTCTATTGAAATCACAAAGGGATTGGAAATCATTCCGGTAAATCATATGAGAGAAGTTTTAGAAATTGCACTTGTCAAAGAATAGGAGGGCATATGGTAATTAAAAATGTAGAATTAGAAATTGTGTGCGGGATTACAAGCAAACTGCCGGATACGGATTTAATGGAGATAGCGTTTGCAGGGAAATCAAATGTAGGAAAATCTTCACTGATTAATGCTTTATTAAACAGAAAATCACTGGCAAGAACATCTGCCACACCGGGAAAAACACAGACAATCAATTTTTATAATGTAAATAAAGAATTGTATCTTGTTGACCTTCCGGGATATGGGTATGCAAAAGTATCTCCGAAAGAAAAAGAACAGTGGGGGAAATTGATTGAGAGATATTTGAATACATCAAAGAAATTGAAAGCAGTTTTTCTTTTGATAGATATACGTCATGAGCCGACTGCCAATGATAAAATGATGTATGACTGGATTGTATATCATGGTTATAATCCAATTATTATTGCAACAAAACTGGATAAGTTAAAACGGAGTCAAATTCAAAAACATGTAAAAATGGTAAAACAGGGATTAGATTTAGTTCCGGGTACAAAAGTAATTCCATTTTCTTCTGTGACAAAACAGGGAAGAGAGGAAATTTGGGATTTGGTAGAATCAATGGAAGAAGACGAAGATGACAGAGCAGAATAGAAAATATTTAGAGGAAAGGCTTACCTTTTGGAATGAGATTACAAAAGAAGAGCAGGAAATACTAATACAGAATACAGCCGTAGTAAAATATACACAAGGGCAGAATATTTATGATGCCCAGCAGGAGTGTGTCGGAGTATTACTTATTAAAAGCGGAGAACTGAGAACTTATATTCTCTCGGAAGAGGGAAAAGAGGTTACGTTGTATCGTTTGGGAGATGGCGATGTGTGTATTTTATCTGCTTCCTGTATTCTGAAAAATATTACATTTGATGTTCATGTAGACGCAGAGAAAGATAGTGAAGTGTTGCTGATTAATTCATCTGTATTCTCTTCGCTGAGCCAGAAGAACATCTATGTGGAGGCATTTAGCCTCCGGCTGACTGCGGACAGATTTTCAGATGTGATGTGGGCAATGGAACAGATTTTATTTATGAGTTTTGACAGAAGGCTGGCAATCTTTTTATTGGACGAAACAGCGAAAACAGGGGCGGATACGCTTTCTCTTACGCATGAGCAGATTGCAAAATATGTGGGAAGTGCGAGAGAAGTTGTATCAAGGATGTTGAAATATTTCGCAAAGGAAAGTATGGTAGAACTTTCCAGAGGAAGTATTAGGATTGTGGATAGGCAGAAATTGAAAAAGTTGTTGTAGAAAAGGGGTATCAGGTAGTCGTTCTCTAATGCTATCGTCCACAAAATTCAACTTAAAAACTTGACTTTTAACATTTGTTAAGTTAAATTGAAATAAATTAAGTTAAAATGAGGGGGGATAAAATATGCTTGAGAGTATATTTGGAATTTCCATAAAATATGAAACTTGGAATAAAAGTTCAATGCCTTTATATATAGTGGGAAGTTATAATTTTCGCACAGCCTATATCGCTGATAAACGCTGCATTATGATTAAACCGAAAGAAGAACTTGTTACATTGCCGGCATTAAAAAAGCAGATAGCAAAAATTCAGGAAGCAGATAGAGTTCCTGTAGTTCTTGAACTTAGAGCAGTATCCTCTTATCGAAGGAAAAGTTTGATAGAAAATAATATACCGTTCATAACTGAAAAGCAGGTATTTCTTCCTTTTATCGGAACAATGCTGACAGATGAAAAGGAGCCGGAGAAAAGAATGGAGAAATTTGTTTTTTCTACACAGCAGTTGTTTTTGTTTTATCTGTATAGTAAGAGAAAACGGTTGTATATTTCCGAGGCGGCAAAAATACTTCCGTTTACTGCAATGACATTAACAAGAGCTGTAAAACAATTAGAAACTACAGATTTGTTCTTTGTCACAAAACATGGTGTAAATAAGGTAGTCGAGTCGAAATACGAAAGGTTAGAGTTATTTGAAAAGGCTAAGCAGTATTTATTAACTCCGGTTCGTAAGGTAGGGTATATAGATAAATCAAGAGTTGTTTCTGATATGATATATGCTGGAGAAACTGCACTTGCTGAGAAAACAATGTTAAATTCAAGCAGGATTATCACATATGCGGTAAGTAATAAGGATTTTGATAAGAAGTTGCTGACTGATGAACTGATTGATCCTCAAAAGCAGGTTAGACTTGAGTTGTGGGCATATAACCCAAAGATGTTTTCGAACGACAATATTGCCGATGCTCTCTCAGTTGCGTTATCATTTATGGGTAATTCTGATGAAAGAATTGAAGAGGCAGTAGAAGAGTTGATAGAAGGAGAACTTAAAGATAATGGTTAATGGATTTACAAAATTTAAAGAAAGATTTCGGGGATATGAAAATCAATATGTAATCATCGGCGGTACGGCTTGTGATTTAATTATGGAAAATGAGGAGCTTCCTTTTCGTGCAACTAAGGATATTGATATTGTTCTGATTGTTGAGTCTATAACAGCAGAATTTGGAAAGCAGTTTTGGGAATATGTCAAGGAGGCAGGGTATGAACATTTAAACAAGAGTACAGGTAAAGCGCAGTTTTATCGTTTCACCTCTCCGAAAAGTAAAGAATATCCGTATATGATAGAGATATTTTCAAGAAATCCGGAGTTCATTGTGTTGAAAGATGATGCAATTCTTACGCCCCTTCCGATAAATGAGGAAAATTCCAGTTTGTCTGCAATTCTTTTGAATGAAGCATATTATGAGTTGTTGAAAAACGGACAGATATTGATTGACGGTATTCCAGTGTTAAGCCCGACGTGTCTGATACCATTTAAGGCAAAGGCGTGGTTGGATTTAAAAGAACGCAAAGCACGTGGTGAACAGGTAGACGGTAAAAATATCAAAAAGCACAAAAATGATGTGTTTCGTCTTGCACAGTTGATTACATCTGATACAAGACAGAATCTCGGTGTGGAAATAGCAGGAGATATGAAAAGATTTTTATCTGAATTGGAAAGTGAAGATATAGATTTGAGGTCTATTGGTGTAAGAGGTACGGATAAAAAGACAATCATTAGCATTATGTATCAGTGTTATAGTTTGACAGAATAACACATAAAATAAGAATCTCTCAAAGAAGACGTGTAAAAACACGAATTTCTATAAGAGATTCTTATTTTAAAATTTAGAATTTAAAAATCAGTATTATCCGATTAATTCTAAAATTTCTTCTTTTGATTTAGCACCGACTTCACGTTTTACAATTTCTCCGTTTTTGATTACCATAAGAGTAGGAATACTGAGTACACGGAATTTCTTTGCTAATTCAGGCTGTTCGTCTACGTTGACTTTGCAAATCTTTGCGTGAGTTACTTCTTCTGCCAATTCTTTAATAATTGGGAGTACCATCTGACATGGACCACACCATGATGCCCAAAAGTCGATTAATACAGGTTTATCTGACTGCATAACCTCTGTTTCAAAATTGTCTATTGTAATATTTAATGCTTCCATAATAAAATCTCCTTTTCATTTGTATTTGTTATTGTCAGTATAGTTGTTATACCCGATTTTATCAGTGACTATGTCACACAAAATGAAAAACTTTGCAAAATGATTTGTTTTTGATAAAATAAAAGAATAGAAATGGAGGAATGAGTATGGAAACAACTACGTCAAAGAATTTGATGACAGAAGGGTCTATTTGGAAAAGGATAACATTTTTTGCGATGCCGATTTTCTTGGGAAATCTTTTTCAACAGATGTATAATACGGCGGACTCGCTGATTGTTGGGAATTTTTTGGGAAGTAATGCGTTGGCGGCAGTCAGTTCTTCCGGAAATCTTATTTTTCTGATGATTGGATTTTTTAACGGAATTGCTATCGGTGCGGGAGTTGTTATTGCAAGGTATTTTGGGGCGAGAAACAAAGAAAAAGTGGAAAAGGCGGTGCATACGACAGTTGCTTTTGGTCTGGCTGCCAGCGTGCTTTTAACAATCGTAGGTGTTTTCTTTGCCCCGCAGATTTTGGTTTGGATGGATACTCCGGCAAATGTATTGCCTGAGTCGGTTACATATTTCCGAATTTATTTCATGGGTTCTCTCGGATTTGTTATGTATAATGTTTTTGTGGGAATTTTGCAGTCTGTTGGAGATAGTAAACATCCATTGTATTATTTGATTATTTCATCCATTATAAATGTTGTATTGGATCTTGTGTTTATCGCAGGATTTCATTATGGAGTGGGGGCTGCGGCTTTAGCGACAACTATTTCTCAGTTTGTCAGTGCGTTTTTATGCATGGGACAACTGATGAGGACGAAAGAAGAATATCGTTTGTGCTTGAGGAAAATCCGATTTGACAGAGAAATGCTGGGGCAGATTATCCGTATTGGTTTACCGTCAGGTATTCAAAATTCTATTATTGCCATTGCAAATGTTGTTGTACAGTCTAATATTAATGCATTTGGAGAAACGGCAATGGCGGGATGTGGTGCGTATTCTAAAATAGAAGGTTTCGGATTTTTACCAATTACAAGTTTTACAATGGCATTGACAACTTTTGTAGGGCAGAACTTGGGAGCGAAACAAGAAGAGAGAGCGAAAAAAGGAGCGAGATTTGGGATACTTACAACAGTTGTTCTCGCGGAATTAATCGGGGTTCTTATCTTTATTTTTGCCTCACCACTGACAAGAGCATTTGATAGTAATCCGGAAGTAATTATGTATGGTGTGGCGAGGGCAAGGACTGCGGCGTTATTCTTCTGTCTGCTGGCGTATTCCCATGCGATTTCAGCGGTGCTTAGAGGTGCCGGGAAATCAATGGTTCCGATGGTTGTTATGCTTATTTGTTGGTGTGTTATCCGAGTGACGATACTTGTTGTATTTGGAAAGTTGGTTGGCAAAATTGATATTGTATATTGGGTATATCCGATTACATGGGGATTAAGTTCAATTATCTTTTTCATTTATTATAAGAAGGCGGATTGGCTGCATTCGTTTAAGGAATAGGAGAAAAAGATTATGAAATTACGAGAAGCAAGAATAGCAGATATATTTCAGATAAAAGAGATGTACAAAGATATTGTTTGTGAAATGGAAAAAAATGGGACATACATTTGGGATGAAATTTATCCGTGTGAGTTTTTGGAAGAAGATATAAAAAAGAAGCAATTCTATATTTTAGTAAATGATAAAGGAGAAATTCTATCCGGATTTGCACTAAATTCTTTTCATGAGGGAGAAGATAGTATTATTTGGGAAAAGGAAAAGGCAAATGTGTTATATATAGACCGATTAGGTGTTAATGCTAAATATTTACGAAAAGGTATAGGGGTGCTTACTTTAAGAGAAGCATGTTTTCTTGTAAAGCAGTTAGGCGGAGAGTATTTACGACTTTTTGTTGTGGATAATAATTTTCCTGCTATTGCACTTTATGAAAAAGCAAAGTTTGAGAAAAGGGAAGGAATTTATGAAGAAAAGATAGATGAGGATTTATCTTTTAATGAATACGGATATGAGGTGAAGATAGTATAAACTTATATTTGTATAGAATTCCTTGTTTTCTTTACATATATACCTGAATAGGAATGACTTGTTTATTTTTAACCGCAAATCCTTTTATTTGGATTTGCGGTTAGTAGAAAGGTTTATCTTTTAGAAATAAATTCTTCGAAAGAAGTTACTTGGCTTGCCGTTTGTATCCAATTCTTTAAAACTTTTTCATCTATTTCTTAATTGTTTTTTTCTGAAGTTCATCTGATAATACGCTGAATTTAGACAAAAACATTAATAGAATATTTGTTATATCTTTGAAAATGCTTTCTTTTCGCTGTCTTCTCGTTCGTCTTTCGCCCTTACTCAGAAAGCTTTTTCTTTTTCTGATACAGATAATACGGAAGAAGTAACAACGCAGTGGCAGCCCATGACACCGGATAACTGTATAGAAGTGTCGACACTTCATTTCTCATAGGGGTAATAAACATCACCCACGGAATACGAATAAAACAAACTCCGCCCAGTGTAATTAAAGTGGGGATAAATACATCTCCGATACCTCTAAGAGCCCCTGAAAAGATTTCAATAAAGATAAAAATCATATAACTAGGTGTAATCAATCTCAGCATATAGACACCGAGTTCAACAACATTTGAGTCTGTCGTAAAGATATAATATAACGGACGACAGGCAACCATGAGGAAAGTCAACAGTACCGCTGAAACACCGAATGCCATTAGCAGACAGACGCGAACACTTTTTTTCACACGCTCATAAAGTCCTGCACCGTAATTTTGTCCTGCAAATGTTGTGATGGCAATTCCGAATGAGCCACATATTGTCCAGAAAATAGCATCAAGTTTTCCATAGGCAGCCCACGCGGCAGTTGTGTCCGTTCCGAAGTTATTTACAGCGGCTTGAATAATAATATTTGTCAGGCTGTACATACAGGACTGCACACCGCTTGGAAGTCCGATTTTAAATTCTGATTTCAATAGTGCAAAATGTATTCGTATTTCCCGTGGAATTAGTTTTAGCATATCATAAGAAGTCATTAATGCCCGTGTAACTAAAACGGCGCTGACTGCCTGTGCGATTAATGTGGCAATGGCCGCTCCGGCAATTCCCATATGGAAATATACAACGAACAAAATGTCCAATCCGATATTGATAAAACAGCATACGATTAAGTAGTATAACGGACGTTTAGAGTCGCCGATTGCTCGCAAAATACTGGATCCCATGTTGTAAATTAGCATGAAAATCAAGCCTGCAAAGTAAATTCTAAGATAAAGTACAGAATCATCAAAGATGTCAGCAGGGGTTTTAGTAATTTTTAATAACCAAGGTGTTAGAATTAAGCCTGCAATGGAAATGACGATACCGAACACAATGGAAAATGCGTAAGCGGTATGTAATCCTTTCTGCATATTATCGTGGTCATTTGCACCGTAAAACTGGGAGATAATTACACTTGCTCCGGCAGAAAGTCCGGTAAAAAATCCGATGACAAAGTTGACAAGAACTGCGGCGGAACCGCCAACGCTGGCAAGCGCCTCCTTACCGACAAAACGTCCTACAATAATCGCATCAACTGTATTATATAATTGTTGAAATAATGTTCCGACAACTATCGGAAAGAAAAATATTAACAATTGTTTCCAGATAACACCTTCTGTAATAGGATTTGCTACTTTATTTTTCTTCATAAAATCACTCCTCTCAAAAATCTCATCCTAATAGAAATCATATCATAGGATTTGTGAAAAAAGCAATTACATTTAATATCCCTTTTGGTATAATAAAAAGTATATATCGAAAGAAAAGAGGTAGACGAGTGAATTTAATAAATAAAATCCCACCGGAATTTTATAAACTTTTTGCAAGTAAATACAGACCATATTATCAAAAATTTCTGTTGGCGATTTATGGGGAGATAAGTAAATCTTATTCTCTTTTAGGTTTGACGGAAGAGGAATGTAAAGCCGTTATGAATGAAAATATAGCGGATATGGCGTTGGAGTGGAGTGAAGAGCAGGTTGACGAGGAAGGCGAATTTCTTACAAGGGCAAACATGGCGTCCGTCTGTTTGAAAAACTTGGAGAAATGGGGTTGGCTTCGTCAGGATTATGATGAAATGTTGAATAAATATGTTGTGTCATTTCCTGAATACAGCCGATTATATGTAGAACTATTTGAGAAACTGTTCAGTGAGGAAGGAAACAGAGAGCGCGAAAGTGTACTTGCCGTGTACAGTCACTTATATACATACAGTTCGGATAAAGAAAAGAATAATGACATTTTAAAAAGTGCATTGAATACGTCCCGCACATTAGTACAGATGCTTGCAAATATGCAGGAGGGAATGAGAGGGTATTTCGATGAATTGTCTAAGCAGAAAAGTTTTCTTGGTATTCAGGAAGTGCTTGTAAAAGAAATTAATAATAGTGACAGTAAAAAATATGCGATTTTAACGACAACAGACAGTTTTTATCGTTATAAAGAGGCTGTGAAAGAATTGATAGAGCAGAACTTGGGAGAGAATGAAATGCGAAGGCAGTCTTTTGTGGAAAAGAAACAGCAGTTGGAAAAAGGCAGTCCGGGATATGTGAGAAATGAAAGGTCAATAGCGTTGTGCGAGGAGGCAATGGATATCATCTATGGAATTGAGCGTGAATTTGACACGATTGAGAGAAGATATAATAAACTGATTGAGCAGAAAACTATTTTTGCCAACCGTGCCGCAGCGAGAATAAGGTATCTTTTAATGGAAGGAATGTCGGAAGAAGACGGAACGCTCAGGCTTGTACGGTTGTTAAATCAAAGTAGTAAGCGGGAAGAAATTTTGGGAAAATTAGCGGAAGATATGCGTTTAACAGAGCGGTATAGAGAAGTAACCGACAGAAGTATGTATCAGCAGAAAAATACAGAAAAAGAAAAGTTCGTTCCGGCTACGGTAAAGGAGATAAATGTTTCGGAAGACGGACTGGAAGAATTTATTTTGAAACCACTTTACACCCAGAAAGAAATTCGGGATTTCCGCAGGAAAAACGAAAGTGACGGAGAGTTTAGAGTGACGGAAAATACGGTGCAGTCCATAGAAGATTTGGAAAAACTGTTCTTTGTATGGCAGGAAGTAACCGAACGGGCAGAGAGTAATACAATTGTAGAAGTGGAAAAAGAAATGCAGGCGAAAGGATTTGGCTTTTCGGGGCTTAGAATAAAGGAGAAGTAGATGTTTAAATATATGGAAGAGTTATCCGTGACAGAGGCGGAAAATTTAAGAAAAACAATATCCAATCTGTTCAGACAGACTTGTATCTTGCAGGTGAAATATGATCCGGTAACATTGACACCACGAGATAATATTTATTACGAAATGTGTGTGCGACACAAAAAATTTATCGAGGATTATTTAATGGTACTTGGATGTGAATTGACACATGACCCACAGGAACATATTTTCCGACTGGGTGGAGAAGGCGCAGAAACGGAAAGATTTAGTCTTACGACAACAATTATTATTTTACTTATCAAGATGATTTACCGCGATAAAATTTTAGGAGAAGGGCTGGAAGCAACGGTAACTACACTGGAAGAAATACGCGAGTATGGGAAAAACACAAATCTTTTAAATAAGAAACTGAAGGTGACGGAATGGCAGGATGCACTTTATCTGCTGAGTAAACATCAGATGATTGAACTTCCGGGGGCGGTTCGTGATGTGGAAGATACAACGCCGATTTATCTTTACAGTACGATTAATTTATATTGCAGTTCGCTAAATATTAATGCGTTGTTGGAAGAATACAGAGAGGAGATTGCTGAAAATGAAACAGTCGAAGAAAATCTTTACGAAAATGTTGCTGAATAATTGGGGTGGAATCAGTCATAAAGAATTGGTATTTCATGAATATGTCAACCTGTTCAGCGGTAAAAGCGGTTCGGGGAAATCAACTGTTATGGATGCAATACAAGTTATTTTATACGGAAGTGTGGCTGCAACTTTCTTAAATAAGGCGGCGGACGATGCGAAAAACAGAAGAAGTGTTTTAAGTTATCTTAGAGGTGAACAGAAAGACGGAACGGCAAACCGTGAAGGAATGGATTTCTGCTCTCAGATTGTGTTGGAAGTGGAAGATAAGACAACTCATATTGTAAATTGTATCGGTGTTGCTTTTGAAGTAGGGAAAAGAGATTTAGAATTAAAACGTTACAGTTTTTTCAGTCATTCGGGAAGAATAGCGGAGGATGGATATATTGCGGAAGACGGAAGCCCGTATACTCTTACACAGTTGAAAAATTTTATTGAAAGCAGAAAAGAATCCGAGGACAATCGGGGAAGAGGAGAAGTGAATAGACTGTATCCGTCAAAAGAATCTTATCTGAATACACTTTATGACGTTATTTTAGGTTATATTGAACCGGGACGTTTTATGACAATGGAAAAAAGTGCCATTGCACTTCGCATGACAAACGGAACGGGACAGTTTATACGGGATTATATGTTTCCCAAAAGTAAAGAGGGAACAGTGTCGGTAATCAGCGAGCAGTTGGGTGCATACCGTGAAATTAAAGAACGAGTGGAAGACTTGGAAAATCGCATACAGATGCTTGAAACAATCAGAGAGCATAATTTGAAACTGATTCAATTTAAAAGTGATGCCGTTCGCACACAGGCGATTTTGAAAATAATTACAATTGAAGGTTTGAAAATACAACTACAGTCTAAAAAAGAAACTTTGGAAGCAGTTATCAAGGCAGTAAAAAAGATTGAAGAACGTTGTCTGGTTTTAGAAGAGCAGGAAAAACAATATATTGATGAAAAGGTAGAGGTTGAAACACAGATTCGTGCGAGTGACTACGGGCAGAAAGAAAAGGAATTGGAAGAAGTACGCCATACGATAGAAATTTTAGCGGGTAACTCGGCACAGTGGCGAAAACTCTTACAGGAACTGAAAAAGTGGGAAGAAAATGATGACATCAGTGCTTATATATCTAATCCGGCGTTACATACGATAGAAGAGGTGGCAGACGGAAATATAAATGAAGAAGTTCTTGCAAAGTTGAAAAAATATTTGAAAGATACACTGGAAAATATTGAAGAGGAGTTACAGGAGTTACAGGATAATATCCGTAGGACTGGAAAGATCTTAACGGAGAAAAAGGAAATTATCGAAGACCTAAAAAATGACAGAAAACCGTATAAAAAAGAATTGAAAAAAGCAAGAGCAAGATTGCAGAGTGCATTGAGTGACAGATACGGGAGAACCATTCATGTAGAAATCTTTGCGGATTTGTTTGATATTACCGATGAAAAGTGGAAAAACGCAATCGAAGGAAGACTTGGGAGAATAAAATATAGTCTTGTTACTGCGCCGGAGTATGCGCTTGATGCAGCTAAAATTTTTCGGAAAATGCGGGAAAAAGAATTTGAAGAATTTAATCTTATCAATACGGCGGCAATTAAACGAGATGAGCCAAAAGCGAGAGAAAATACATTGTATGAGGCAGTAAAGGCAAGTGAACCTTATGTAGACTTGTGTCTGAAACAATATTTGGGAAGAATAGTTAAGTGCGAAACAATAGAGGAATTGCACGAAGTCAGAGAAGGAGTTACACCGGACTGCTATTCTTACAGCAATTATATTTTCCGTCATTTGAAGGAAAAGGACTATGGCGATTATGCGTGTATTGGTACAAAAGTATCCAAAGCAAAAATGATTGAACTGGAAGATGAAGTCTATCATTTAGAAAAACAGTTGATGTCGGATATGCAGATGCAGAGTAGTTTAAAAGATGCAAGAACGTTCGAGCAATTGAATAATTATAGCACAGAGCAGTTAATTCAGATGTCAAACGCATCTGAAGATTTGGCAAACTATTATAAAAAGGAAGAAAAATTGCTCAAAGAATTACAGGAATTAAATGAGGGAACACTTCTTCCACAACTGAAGGAAAAGAGAAAACAGTTGGAAGAAAGGATAAGAGTACTTCGGGAAGAGTTACAGGAAAGAAATCGGGAGCGTTTGGAACGTATTAAAACGCAAGTAAATGCGGAAACAGAATTGAAAAATCTACAGGAAAGACTAGAACAGGAATTGCAGGGTTATATTGCCAATGAAATACTTGAGCAGGAAGTTCTTCGTGAAATGGAAACAAAAAATGAATATGTTTACCGCAAGGAAAAAGTAAGAGAATTGGAAAAACTGGAACAGTTCATTGAAATAGAAATGGAAGAACGATTAACTGCCAGAAATAAATTTAATCATACATATTCCGCATACGGATTTACGGGAATAGAACATGAAAATGATGTTTATGACAAAGTGCTTGAGCAGTGCAAAAAAGACTTTGAGCCGAAGTACAAAGCGGAATTTGAGCAGCAGTATCAACTTGTCTATCATACATTAAGAGAGAACGTTATTGCGACAATTCACGGAGAAATTAAAGCAGCATTTCGTCATAAACGTGAAATTAATAGGATGCTTGGAAAAATTCGTTTTTCTGACAGTATTTATCAGATTGATATTCTTCCGGCAGAAAATGAAAATAGACAGTTTTACGAGATGCTTATGGCGCCGGAGTTAGATAGTAAAGTGCTTGACAATGGTGGATATGAGGGACAGTTAAGTCTTGGTGAAGACGAGTTTTATCAAAAATATGAAACACAAATTTTAAAACTGACTGAGAAATTTATGCCGCCTAGAGATGAGGATAATGGAAAGCGTGCGGTTTACAAAGAAGAGATGGAGCGTTACGCTGATTATCGAAACTATCTTACTTTCAGTATGTATGAACAGGTGGAAGATGAAGAGGGAAATATAAGAAAAAATGCGGTTGATGATATGGCGGGAAGAGATTCCGGCGGAGAGGGACAAAATCCGAAATATGTTGCACTTCTTGCCGGATTTGCAATGCTTTATATGAACCAAAGCAACAGAGATTCCAAAATACGATTAGTTCTTTTGGATGAAGCATTTTCAAAAATGGACAAGGAGAGAAGTGAAGTTTGCCTTCATTATGCGAGGGAATTGGAATTACAGTTAATTGTCTGTGTGCCTGATGAGCGTTTGCAGTCGCTTATTAGAAATGTGGATAGTGTGTACGGATTCCGCAGACATCAAAATCAGATTTCTATGATGCACATTGATAAGGGAGATTATCTGAAAATGATTGAAGGTGAGGAAAGTGCTAACGCTTAGACGGTGGATGATTGATAAAACGGATGTGGAAAGAAAAGCAGATGTTTGATATAATTATTTTATAGTGTATTTAAGAGAGATAGGAAGGTTATGTGTAAAAAGTTAAGAAACAAAGGAGAAAAAAGCATGGAATGGAAAAGACTATTGACACAGACTCGATTGGAAGAGGAAGAAAAACCTTCACAAGTATTTAATGAATACTACATTAGTCCTTTTGAAAGGGATTATGAAAAAATTGTTTCAAGTGCTGCATTCAGAAGACTACAGGATAAGACACAAGTATTTCCTTTAGCTAAAAGTGATTTTGTGAGAACTAGATTAACTCATTCTATAGAGGTATCTACTATTGCAAAACAACTGGGAATTATGTGTTTCCAGAATACATCATCCTATCGTTGTGTACCATTGGATGAGAATGAAATAGAACAAGAAGAACTGCGGATTCAGAGAATTGGAGATATTGAGGCTATATTATCCTGTGCAGGATTATTGCATGATTTGGGAAATCCGCCGTTTGGACATGTAGGGGAAGAAATAATCAGAGAATGGTTTAAAGATAATTTGAAAAATATATATCTGAGTGATGATAATAAAAAATCAGTTGCAGATTTATTGAATAAAAATCAAATTACTGATTTGGAAAATTTTGAAGGTAATGCACAGGCTTTTAGGATTTTAGCAAAAGCACGTCATCAGTCAGAAATTAATTTGCCGTTTTCTATTGATAGTGCTTTGATTAAATATCCAACACGCTCGAATGAAATAGGAAAGGAACATATCCGACATAAATTGGGATGTTATCAGTCAGAAGAGCGTGTTTTTATTCGATGTGCAAAAGAAGTGGGGACTATTAATTCAGATGGAAATGTTGTAAGACATCCTTTGGCATATTTGGTTGAGGCGGCGGATGATATTGCTTATATGACTGCAGATTTGGAAGATGCCGTAAAAGCAGGTGTTGTTAGTGTAGAAGAATTGATAGCATTTTTTAAAGAAGAATATAAGCAATTGTCAAAAAAATATGCAGAACAAAAACAACATTTAAAAAGGACAGAAGAAATAATTAATAAGTTATGTTCTATTAATTGCGATGAAAAAGATAAGACTAAAGTTATGAGCCGATGGGGAAATTATCTCCGAAGATGGTTGATGTATGTTGCTTGCTGGAGATTTTCAAAAAGTTATAATGAGATTTTAGAAGGAACATATAAGTATGATTTGTTTTATGATAATAATCATAGTTTAACAGTAAAATTATTAAGAAAGGCAATGAGTGAATTTGTCTTTGATTCACGAATGATTACAGAACCTGAATTATCTGCACAAACTATGCTTAGTTTTTTGTTAGATAAGTTTGTGCCAGCGGTTGTAAAATTTGATGGGTATGGTAAAATGAGTACTCAAGACAAGAAAGTAATGACATTGATTTCCCAAAATTATATTGATGATTATTATAAGGTGAAAGAGATTGATAAAATTACTGATGAAACAGAACTTTTATATCGAAGAATACTTATAGCAACCGATTTTATCAGTGGAATGACAGACGGGTATGCACGAGCATTATATAGAAGAATATCAGGAGTGGAATAGCAAGGAAAATGATGTTGCTTGAGTTGTTTTAAAAATAATCAGGGAACTTTCTCCTTTTAAATTTGAAAAAATATTTGTAAATATGGAATATGATTTTTTTAAAGGTGCTGTCGCTTTAACGATTGAATAATCGTAAAGCGGCAGTTTCCTTTTTTGAAGGAATATTTCAAAATGCTGAGAAATCTTAAAAGAAAAGTTGACATGAAACAACACATAAGATAAAATGGAATAAGAACATTTGTTCTTGTGAAGCGATAATAAAATAGAAATTTTAATTACACGAAAAATCTGTGTAATTACTACCCAAGTATTCAATAATAGCAGAGGGAGAAGCGTGTATGAGTAAAGAAAAAATCTTTAAATTAGAATCACCATATAAGCCTACCGGCGACCAGCCACAAGCCATCGAGCAGCTTGTAAAAGGGTTTCAAGAAGGCAATCAATGCCAGACTTTACTAGGGGTTACAGGCTCCGGTAAGACTTTTACCATGGCAAATGTTATACAACAATTAAATAAACCTACATTAATAATTGCCCACAACAAAACTCTGGCTGCCCAGTTATATGGAGAGTTTAAAGAATTCTTCCCTGATAATGCGGTTGAATACTTTGTATCCTACTATGATTATTACCAGCCGGAAGCCTATGTTCCGTCCTCAGACACATACATTGCAAAAGACTCATCTATCAATGATGAGATTGATAAGTTACGTCATTCGGCAACGGCAGCGCTTTCAGAGAGGCGGGATGTTATCATTGTGGCAAGTGTTTCCTGTATTTATGGCTTGGGCTCGCCGATTGATTATCAGGAGATGGTAATTTCTTTGCGTCCGGGAATGATAAAAGACAGAGATGAGGTTGTGGCAAAATTAATTGAAATACAATATGACAGAAACGATATAGATTTTAAACGAGGAACATTTCGTGTCAGGGGAGATGTTTTGGAGATTTTTCCGGCAGTTTCAGAGGAATATGCCGTTCGTGTGGAATTTTTTGGAGATGAAGTGGAACGCATCACGGAGATAGATGTGCTTACAGGGGAAATTAAAAATGTGTTGAATCATGTGGCAATCTTTCCAGCTTCGCACTATGTTGTTTCCAAAGAAAATATGGAACGTGCAACGAAAGCGATTGAGGAAGAATTGGAAGAAAGAATACGTTACTTCAAGAGTGAAGATAAACTGCTGGAAGCACAAAGAATTTCAGAAAGAACAAATTTTGATATAGAAATGATGAGGGAAACAGGATTTTGTTCGGGAATTGAGAACTATTCAAGACATTTGACAGGACTTGCAGAAGGACAACCTCCACATACACTGATAGATTATTTTCCGGATGATTTTTTGATTATGATAGATGAATCACATAAAACAATTCCACAAATTGCAGGAATGTATGCCGGAGATCAGTCGAGAAAGTCGACCTTAGTAGATTATGGATTCAGACTTCCGTCTGCTAAGGATAATCGTCCGTTGAATTTTGAAGAGTTTGAGAGTAAAATCAATCAGATTTTATTTGTTTCCGCAACCCCGGGCGAGTATGAAGAGAAGAATGAACTGCTGAGGGCAGATCAGATTATCAGACCAACAGGTCTTTTGGATCCGGAAGTAGAGGTCAGAGGAGTTGAAGGACAGATTGATGACTTGGTTGGCGAAGTAAATAAAGAAATTGCGAAGAAAAATAAAGTTTTGGTGACAACATTGACAAAAAGAATGGCGGAAGACCTGACGGACTATATGCGAGAACTGGGAATACGCGTAAAATATCTGCATTCCGATATTGATACGTTAGAGAGAACGGAAATTATCAGAGATATGAGATTGGATGTATTTGATGTTTTGGTCGGAATCAATCTCTTAAGAGAGGGATTGGATATCCCGGAGATTACACTTGTGGCTATTCTGGATGCGGATAAAGAAGGTTTTCTGCGTTCGGAAACATCACTTATTCAGACAATCGGTCGTGCTGCCCGTAACGCAGAAGGTCATGTGATTATGTATGCAGATACAATGACGGATTCTATGAAAAATGCTATACGGGAAACGGAGAGAAGACGAAAGGTTCAGATGTCATATAACGAGGAACATGGAATTACACCGCAGACGGTAAAGAAGGCGGTTCGAGATTTAATAAGTATTTCTAAGAAAGTTGCAGCGGAAGAATTGCAAATGGAAAAAGATCCTGAATCTATGAGTAAGTCAGAATTGGAAAAAATGATTAAAGATATGACAAAACAGATGAAAAAAGCGGCAGCGGAGTTGAATTTCGAGATGGCGGCTCAAGTAAGGGATAAATTGGTGGAATTAAAGAAACAATTACAGGAGATAGAAAATTAGGAGTATAAAATGGCAAAGAAAACAGAGCAGAAGCAATATATTAAAATCAGAGGTGCAAATGAGCATAATTTGAAAAATATAGATGTGGATATTCCGAGAAATGAACTGGTTGTGCTGACAGGACTTAGCGGTTCGGGCAAATCATCTCTTGCTTTCGACACGATTTATGCAGAGGGGCAGAGAAGATATATGGAGTCATTGTCTTCTTATGCAAGACAGTTTTTGGGACAGATGGAGAAACCGAATGTGGAAAGTATAGAAGGGCTTTCTCCGGCGATTTCCATTGACCAGAAGTCGACAAACCGAAATCCTCGTTCTACGGTTGGAACGGTAACGGAGATTTATGATTATTTTCGACTTCTTTATGCGAGAATAGGAATACCACATTGCTACAAATGTGGGAAAGAAATTAAGAAACAGACTGTAGATCAAATGGTGGATCAGATTCTTACACTTCCGGAAGGAACAAAAATACAATTGCTTGCACCGGTTGTGCGTGGAAGAAAAGGGCGTCATGAGAAACTGTTTGAACGTGCGAAAAAGAGCGGTTATGTGCGTGTTCGCGTGGACGGTAATTTATATGAACTGACTGAAGAAATTGTTTTGGATAAAAATATTAAACATAATATAGAAATCATTGTGGACAGACTTATTGTAAGAACGGGGATAGAAAAGAGATTAACAGACTCTGTGGAGAGCGTGCTTGCACTTGCAGAAGGGTTGATGACGGTAGATGTTATTGGTGGGGAAGAAATTCATTTCAGCCAAAGTTTTTCGTGTGCAGACTGTGGAATCAGTATTGAAGAGATTGAACCAAGAAGTTTTTCGTTTAATAATCCATTTGGTGCGTGTCCGGTGTGTTATGGTTTGGGATATAAGATGGAATTTGATGTGGATTTGATGATTCCGGATAAGAGTCTTAGTATTGATGAGGGTGCGATTACTGTTATGGGGTGGCAGTCGTGTGCCGAAAAGGGAAGTTATACAAGGGCGATATTAGATGCTCTGGCGAAAGAATACCATTTTTCTCTCGATACACCGTTCAAAGATTATCCACAGAAAATACAGGATATTTTAATTCATGGAACGAATGGAAAAGAAGTGAAAGTTTATTATAAAGGTCAGCGTGGAGAGGGCATTTATGATGTGGCATTTGAAGGAATTATCAGAAATGTAGAAAGGCGTTATAGAGAAACCGGTTCAGAAACAATGAAAGCGGAGTATGAGTCTTTTATGAGAATTACGCCATGTCATGAGTGTGGTGGCCAGCGTTTGAAAAAGAGTGCCTTAGCGGTTACGGTAGGTGGGAAAAATATAGCGGAAGTGACAAATCTTTCCATAGGAAAATTGCAGGAATTTTTGGAAACGCTGGAACTTACGCCTACACAGGAATTGATTGGCGGACAGATATTAAAAGAAATCAAAGCAAGAACAGGGTTTTTAATTGATGTAGGGTTAGATTATCTAACGCTGTCAAGAGCAACAGGGACACTTTCAGGCGGAGAAGCACAGCGCATCCGACTTGCAACTCAGATCGGTTCGGGATTAGTTGGTGTAGCGTATATTCTAGATGAGCCTAGTATAGGGCTTCATCAGAGAGATAATGATAAATTGTTAAAAACATTGAAACATTTAAGAGATTTGGGTAATACTCTCATTGTAGTGGAACATGATGAAGATACAATGTTAGAGGCGGATTATATTGTAGATATTGGACCAAAAGCGGGCGAACATGGCGGAGAAGTCGTGGCAGTAGGAACGGCGAAACAGATTATGAAGAATAAAAATTCGATTACCGGTGCTTACTTAAGCGGACGCATTAAGATTCCTGTTCCGGAAGTGAGAAAGCAGCCTACCGGATTTTTGAAAGTTATCGGTGCACGAGAAAATAATCTAAAAAATATCGATGTAGATATTCCTTTAGGAGTTTTGACTTGTGTTACAGGGGTATCGGGCTCTGGAAAAAGTTCACTGATTAATGAGATATTATATAAGAAATTGGCGAAGGAGTTGAACAGAGCCAGAACGATTCCGGGAAAACATGACAGAATTGAAGGAATAGAGCAGTTGGATAAAGTGATTGATATTGATCAGTCACCGATTGGAAGAACACCACGTTCAAATCCGGCAACATATACGGGGGTATTTGATTTAATTCGTGATTTGTTTGCGGCAACGGCGGATGCAAAAGCACGTGGTTATAAAAAAGGAAGGTTTAGTTTCAACGTGAAAGGCGGAAGATGTGAAGCTTGTAGCGGGGATGGTATTTTGAAGATAGAAATGCATTTTTTACCGGATGTATATGTGCCATGTGAAGTGTGCGGTGGAAAACGTTATAATAGAGAAACATTAGAAGTGAAATATAAAGGAAAAAGCATTTATGATGTACTGAATATGACCGTGGAAGAGGCGATGCACTTTTTTGAGAATGTTCCTTCTATTAGAAGAAAAATGGAAACACTATATGACGTGGGATTATCCTATGTGCGTTTGGGACAGCCATCTACTACACTTTCCGGCGGGGAGGCCCAGAGAATTAAATTGGCAACCGAATTGAGTAAGCGAAGTACGGGAAGAACAATTTATATTTTAGATGAGCCTACAACAGGACTGCATTTTGCAGATGTGCATAAACTGACGGAGATTTTGCGAAGACTGGCGGAAGACGGAAATACGGTTATAGTTATTGAACATAATTTAGATGTGATTAAAACGGCAGACTATATTATTGACATTGGTTTAGAAGGCGGCGATAGAGGAGGAACTGTTGTTGCGACAGGAACACCGGAAGAAATTGCAGAGAATCCGAACTCTTATACAGGAAAGTATATTGACGCAATCCTTAAGAAAAACTAAAAATAGAAAAAAAGTCTTTCCATTTATTACAATTTTGATTATAATAAGAATCATATGTGATGATTTAGTATCAACAAGTACAAAGGATATAAGAATAGATGAGTTTTGGAAAGGAGAATTTAGATGTCAATAGATATCGGGATTGATTTAGGAACCGCGAGTATTCTCGTGTATGTAAAGGGCAAAGGTGTAGTTTTGAAAGAACCGTCCGTAGTGGCATTTGATAGAGATACAAATGTAATTAAAGCAATTGGGGAAGAAGCACGTTTGATGCTCGGAAGAACTCCGGGCAATATTGTTGCGGTAAGACCACTTAGAAAAGGTGTTATTTCGGATTACACTGTTACAGAAAAAATGATTAAATACTTCGTTCAGAAGGCTATGGGAAAACGTACATTTAAGAAACCACGCATTAGTATTTGTGTTCCAAGTGGAGTTACAGAAGTAGAAAAGAAAGCAGTAGAAGAGGCTACTTTTGCAGCAGGAGCAAGAGAGGTTCATTTGATTGAAGAGCCGGTAGCAGCAGCAATCGGAGCGGGAATTGATATTGCAAAACCATGTGGAAATATGATTGTAGACGTAGGAGGAGGTACTGCGGATATTGCAGTTATCTCTCTTGGTGGTACAGTTGTAAATACATCAATTAAAATTGCAGGGGATGATTTTGATGAAGCAATCGTTCGTTATATGAGGAAAAAACACAATCTTTTGATTGGAGAGCGTACAGCGGAAGACATCAAAATCAAAATCGGAACAACTTATCCGTTGGTAGAAGATGAAACAATGGAAGTAAGAGGACGTAACCTTGTTACAGGACTTCCGAAGACTGTAACAGTAACATCTTCAGAAACTGAGGAAGCGCTTCGTGAAACAACAGGACAGATTGTAGAAGCGGTAATCGGAGTACTTGAGAGAACTCCACCTGAATTGTCGGCGGATATTTTGGATAGAGGTATCGTTCTTACAGGTGGTGGAGCAATGCTTCGCGGATTGGAAGAGTTGATTGAAGAAAGAACCGGAATTAATACAATGACTGCTGAAGACCCGATGAAAGTAGTTGCAATTGGAACAGGACAGTTCGTTGAATTTATGAGTGGAAGAAAAGATGCGTAAATAGAGGGCGAGGGATTAATCCCTTGCCTTTTTTGTATTAAGAAAACCACGCGATAGTCGCGTGGTTCTATAGAAGCTTTAG
>Bissell_p2__coassemble_272_pt1 | contig 60766 bp, 55 predicted proteins | sample Bissell_p2__metabat2_high_PE_001 | metagenome-assembled genome bin Bissell_p2 | reverse complement strand
ATATACCTTGCTCTATAAGAAAATACATTTTTAATATCTTAACTTAATGACATTGGATTTTATTCTTCCCCTCTTACTTTTATTCTTCTGTCTTTTCTTCTTCCACAACAATGGCAAGTCCTAATTCATCCAACTGTTTCTGGTCTACTCCTGCCGGTGCTTCCGTCATTAAGTCCGAAGCATCTTTTACTTTCGGGAATGCAATCACATCACGGATACTATCCTGTTTTGCCATAAGCATAATTAAGCGGTCTAATCCGCAAGCCAATCCTGCATGAGGTGGAACACCATATTTGAAAGCATTTAATAAGAATCCAAACTGTTCCTGTGCCTGTTCTTTTGTAAATCCTAATACTTCAAACATTTTATTTTGGATTTCCTGATTAAAGATTCTGACACTTCCTCCACCAAGTTCTGTTCCATTTAAAACAATATCGTATGCTTTTGCACGAACTTTTCCCGGATCTGTATCAATCAAATGTAAATCTTCTTCCATTGGCATTGTAAACGGATGATGCATTGCCGTATATCTTCCTGCTTCTTCATTCCATTCTAATAACGGAAATTCTGTTACCCACAAGAATTTATATTCGTTTTTATCCAATAGTTCTAACTGACGCGCAATTTCCAAACGGAGATTTCCAAGAACGTCCCAAACAACTTTATTGCAGTCCGCTGCGAATAGTAATAAGTCGCCGTTTTCTCCACCCATTGCATTTACAAGTGCAGTCATTTCCTCTTCACTCATAAATTTAGCAAATGAAGATTTCATTGTTCCATCTTCCTGAATTGCAATATATGCCAAACCTTTCGCTCCATATCCTTTTGCAAAATCAACTAATTTGTCAATTTTCTTACGAGGCATTGCCCCCTGTCCTTTTGCATTGATACCACGAACGCTTCCGCCCTGCTCAAGAGCATTTTTAAATACAACAAATTCACATTTTTTTACAACTTCAGAAACATCTGTCAATTCCATACCGAAACGAATGTCCGGTTTATCAGAACCAAATCTGTCCATTGCTTCCTGCCATGTCATTCTCTGAATTGGAAGAGAAACTTCTACGCCAAGAATTTCTTTGAATACTTTTGCAAGTAATCTTTCATTTACATCAATTACATCATCTACATCCACAAAAGATAATTCCATATCAATCTGTGTAAACTCCGGTTGTCTGTCTGCACGCAAATCTTCATCACGGAAACATTTTACAATCTGGAAATATCTGTCATATCCCGCACACATTAACAACTGTTTAAAAATCTGTGGTGACTGTGGAAGTGCATAAAAACTTCCCGGATGTACACGACTTGGCACAAGATAATCTCTTGCTCCTTCTGGTGTACTTTTAATTAACATCGGTGTTTCAATTTCCAAAAATCCTTCTTCCGCCAAAAACTGACGTGTCAGTGTGGCAACCTGACTTCTCATAATAAGATTTCTCTGTAAGTCCGGTCTTCTTAAATCTAACACACGATTTTTTAATCTGACTTCTTCTTTTGTCTTACTGTTTTCTTCAATTGGAAATGGAGGTGTTTCTGCCTCCGATAAAATTCGAAGTTCTGTCGGAAGAATTTCAATATCACCTGTCGCAATATTTTCATTTACTGCTCCCGAACGCTTAGCAACTTTTCCTACTACTGCCACTACATATTCCGAACGAAGACTTCCTGCCTTTTCAATTAATTCTGAAGAAACGCTTCCTTCTTCAAAAACAACCTGAACAATTCCCGAACGATCTCTTACATCGACAAAGACAAGTCCTCCTTTATTTCTATTTTTCTGCACCCAGCCCATTACGGTAACCGTTTCTCCGATATGGCTGCTGTTAAGTTCTGCACATCTATGACTTCTTTTCAGTCCCTGCATTGATTCTGCCATCTTTTCTCCCTGCTTTCTTTATAGTTTATCTTTAAAAAATTCCTGTATATCGTTGTACCCTTCCGAAGAAAGTTGTTCTTTTTGGAATTTTTTATTTTTCTTCATTACGCTAATCTGTACCTGATTACCTACGGCACGCTCTTCTTTTGCGAGTGAAAGTACTTTCAACAAACCTTGCTGATTCATTCCCTTTTCGATTAAAAATGCCTTTTTATTTTTCGCTGTCGGCACTTCATAACCTCTTTCTAACAACAACATAACGATACGCTCAAATCCGATTGAAAATCCACATGCCGCTGTCTGCTGTCCCGTAAACTTTCCAATCATCTCATCATATCTTCCGCCGCCGCCAACAGAACCGCCAAACTCATCCATCGCAATTTCAAAAATCGTTCCTGTATAATAAGACATTCCACGAACCAGCGTCGGATCAAAACTGATTTTAAATTCAGCCTCCTTAACACTGTCTACGCTTGTAATAATCATCTCCAACCCATCAGCAGTTTCCGCATCTAAAAATCCTGCTAATTTTTCTTTACAATAGCGAACACCTTCCACATCATTTGTAATTTCTTTAAACAATGCCAAATATTTATCCACAGACTCTTTTGCATATCCGTTTGCTTCCAACTCGGCTGCAACTCCGTCCAAGCCGATTTTATCCATTTTATCTAAAATAATGAAAATATTGTCATAATCTTTTTCTGCAAATCCACTATAAGCCGCCATTGCTTTTAAAATTTTTCTGTCATTGATACGAATTGTAAAATTCTTAAAATCTAATTTTCCAAGCAATGTTGTTGTAGCCAAAATCAACTCTATTTCCGCTAAATTTGTCGGCTCTCCTAAAATGTCAATATCACATTGCATAAACTGACGAAAACGTCCACGCTGAGGTCTGTCTGCACGCCACACGTTTCCCATCTGCAACGCCTTAAACGGAGAAGGCAGTTCATTTGACGCATTCGCATAATATCTGCAAAGCGGAACAGTAAGATCATATCGAAGTCCCCCGTCTACTACGTCACTTTCTGTCTGTGCCGTTTCTAATTTTAACTTTTCTCCACGTTTCAGGATTTTGAAAATTAATTTTTCATTCTCCCCGCCCTGCTTACTGCATAAATTCTCAATATGTTCCACACATGGTGTTTCAATGGAAGAAAATCCAAATGTACTGTATGTTTCCTTAATTAAATGAATGACATAATCTCTAATCTCCATTTCTCTAGGCAACATATCTTTCATGCCTGTCATCGCTTTCTTCTTTAACGCCATAGCCATTCTCCTTTTCTCTCTATCATTTCATCAATACGTGTAATATACGCATCTACATCTTTCACGTTTTCTATACGCACAATATTTTTCAAATTACCGGATTTTTTATCCTTTATTTCTTTTCCTTCTGGAAGAACAATCTTCGTTGATGCACCTGCCCCAACCGCAATAATTGATTGTTTTTCCTCCATAATTAGTATATTGTATATTCCCGCTTTGTCAACCTTTGCATAACCAACATTTTCAAAATTTCCTGCAATATTTTTCTGGCGATACAAATAATATGGACTCAATCCCATTTCATCGGCATATTTTCCCGCAAGTTCAATCATTTCTGCTAAAGTTTCCGATTGATTTATAAGTTCTTTCTTTGCTTCACTCTGATTTAATTTCGCCGCCCTTTTAATCGCTAAAGAATGTACCGTAAGATTATCGGGATGTAATTCTTTTATTTTTTCCAAAGTATCTCTCATATCCGCAACTGTTTCTCCCGACAACCCGGCTATTAAATCCATGTTTATATTATCAAATTCCAATTCCCTTGCCATATGAAATACATTTACAACATCTTCTACGGTATGTTTTCTTCCAATGCTGTCCAATGTTTTCTGCTGCATCGTCTGTGGATTAATAGAAATGCGGGTAATACAATGCTTTTTAAGAACTTCCAACTTTTCCCTTGTAATACTGTCCGGACGCCCTGCCTCCACTGTAAATTCTTTTAACTCTTTTAAAGAAAACTTTTTCTCCACATGAGTCAGAAGTTTGTCCAACTGATCTGCTTCCAAAGTAATTGGAGTGCCGCCACCTATATAAATAGTATTTAATTTTTTCTCTCTTGAAACTTCACCCACAAAAGAAATTTCTTTACAAAGCGCCTCTAAATATTCCTCTGTTCTGTTTTTCCACTGTCCTATCGGATAAGAAGTAAAAGAACAGTAAGAACAGGTTGTCGGGCAAAACGGAATTCCAATGTAAAGGCTGTATCCATCCTTATAATCCAATTTTTCTAAAAGACTTTTTTCCCGTTTTGCAATCTCCATTCCTAATGTTGCTTTTTTCTCAGACACAAGATACTGCTCTTGAAACCACCTCTTAATCTCTTCTTCCTGCTCTCCGTTCTCCAACTTTTTCATTAATATTTTCGTTGGTCTTATTCCCGTAAGAACACCCCACGCCATACTCTTTCCTGTATATTCCTTCATCATTGAGTAAATTTTTTTATTTACTTCGCTTTTATTTTCTTTCTTTGTACATTTTTTGTTTACTTCCAAAATTTCTAAAACCGTTTTATTATTTATATCTATAGAAACTATTTCATTTCTTTCGTAACCAATATGTTGCTTTATCTCTTCGTTTGGCAAAAAACCTTTAATAATATGAAATGCATCATACGCATAAAACTCTTCTTTTAAGTAAATATCAACCATTTTTATCTCTCTCTTTTATAAAATAAGGGACGTAATTTTTCCTTCCGAAAATACGTCCCACAATCTCTTGACTCTTTTTTCTACTGAATGAAAGGATTTTGCTGTCTTTCGTATCCGATAGAAGTCGCCCCCATGTGTCCGGGATAAACAATCGTATCGTCCGGAAGACACATCAACTTCTCACGAATCGAACGAATCAATTCGGATGTGCTTCCTGTCGGGAAATCTGTTCTTCCCACCGATGCATAAAATAATGTGTCACCGCTAAATAAAACTTCTTCCTCTTCCACATAATAGCACACACCGCCTTTTGTATGTCCCGGTGTATGAATCACTTGAAAAGAATATCCAATCAGATTTAATACATCTTTATCTTTTACATATTTTGCTCTTGTGAAAGCATAGCCATTTGTATATGTCTTAGATTGATTTAAAACCGGATCTTTAATTAACTCTTCCTCATTCTCATGAACATAAACGGGAACATCAAACATTTCCAATAATCCATCTAATCCTAAAATATGATCAAAATGTCCGTGTGTAAGAAGAATGCCTTTCACATCCAATTTTTCCTCTAAAAGATAATCTTTTAAATTCTTAGAACAAGCTCCCGGGTCAATAATAACCGCTTCTTTTGTTTTCTCATTATGCACCACATAACAGTTCGTGCTGATTATTCCTGTTACTATTGTTTTAATTCTCATTTTTATCTCCTAACTTACTGCACGTTCGATGTCAATAACTCCTTCTATCTGTCGAAGTTTATCTGCCACTTTCGCAAGTTCTTCTCTTCCATGTACGATAAATCCGATTTCTAACGTTACTTTGCCCTGTTTACTTGTTCGGGCATTCATTGATTTTACGTCAATTTTATTTTCCGTAAAGACTTTGGAAATTTCCATAAGCAATCCTGTTCTGTCCACAGCATACATACGGATTTCCGCCACATACTGACCGACACCTTTTTCTTCTTCCTGCTCCCACTCTGCATCTATCAGTCTTGCACGTTCCCGCTCTGATAAATGAATAATATTTACACAGTCTGTTCTATGGATGGACATACCTCTGCCTCGTGTAACAAATCCGACAATTTCATCTCCCGGAACAGGATTACAACATCTAGAAAAACGCACAGCCATATCATCAATTCCCTTGACGATAATACCGCTTTTTGATTTTGTCACATGAACTTTATTTTTCGCTGCCTCAGATACTTTTTCTAAAATTGTTTCATCTGTGATTGCTTCTTTATGTTCTTTATTGTACTCTTCCAAAAGTCGATTGACAATCTGGCCTTCTTTCAAACCACCGTGCCCCAGCGCCGCAAGCACTGCCTCCCAATCTTTAAATCCATATTTCCGCTGTACAACCTGCATATATTTCGGCTTCGTTAAATCACTGAGTACCAAAGCCTTCGCTCTGCAATAAGCCGCAAGCATTTCTTTTCCGCGAATAATATTTTCTTCTTTAAATTCTTTTTTAAACCACTGGTTAATTTTATTTCTTGCCTGTGTACTTTTTACAATATTCAACCAATCACGGCTTGGACCTTTTGAATTTTGCGAGGTGAGAACTTCTATTCTGTCACCATTTTGGATTTTATAATCAATCGGAACTAATTTACCGTTTACTCTCGCCCCGACCATTTTATTCCCTACCGCACTGTGAATTGCATAGGCAAAATCCACAGGCGTCGAACCATTTGGAAGGTTCTTCACATCTCCATTCGGAGTAAAGCAATATACATCTTCCGCAAACAAATCCAAATCTCCCTTTAACAGAGATAAAAATTCACGGTTATCCGTATCCTGCTGCCATTCCAAAATCTGTCTGAGCCAACTTAATTTCTCTTCTGCACGAGTTGCAACGCTCTTCTCACTTCCACCGGTTTCTTTGTATTTCCAGTGAGCAGCAATACCATATTCCGCCGTCTTATGCATTTCTACTGTACGAATCTGAATTTCAAAAGGCTGACCCGATGGTCCCATAAGAGTTGTATGCAAGGACTGATACATATTCGGTTTCGGCATTGCGATATAATCTTTAAAGCGTCCCGGTATAGGTGTGTACATCTCATGAATTGCTCCAAGGGCAGCATAACAGTCTTTTACAGAATCGACGATAATACGAATAGCAAACAAATCATAAATCTGATCTACCGTCTTATCCTGATTTACCATTTTCTTATAAATACTAAAGAAATGTTTTACTCTGCCATATACTTCCGCTTTGATATTTGCATTTTTCATATGTGTGGAAACTTCTTCCACTATTTGCTGCACAAACTCCTCCCTCTCCGTCTTTCTCGCATTAATCTGATCAACCAAATCATAAAACACTTCCGGCTGGGAATACTTCAATGCTAAATCATCCAACTCCGTCTTAATCTTGGAAATACCAAGACGCTGTGCAATCGGAGCATAAATATCCATTGTTTCTCTCGCTTTTTCTTTCTGCTTCTCAGGAACCATAAATTGCAATGTACGCATATTATGAAGCCTGTCAGCAAGTTTAATCAAAATAACACGAATATCTTTTGCCATTGCAAGAAACATTTTCCTTAAGTTTTCCGCCTGTAATTCTAACTTATCTGCTGAGTAGGATAACTGTCCTAATTTTGTTACCCCATCTACAAGCAATGCAACTTCACTTCCAAACTCTTCGGCAATTTCTTCCTCAGACATAATCGTATCTTCCACTACATCGTGGAGAATTCCTGCCGCAATTGTTTCCTTATCCAATTCCAAATCAGCAAGAATCAATCCGACCCATGTAGGATGAATAATATATGCCTCTCCCGATTTTCGTGTCTGTCCCTCATGTGCTTCCTTTGCAACCTTATACGCTTTCTCAATCAGTGAAATGTCTGTAGACGGGTGGTATTTCCTAATTCTCGCAATCAGGGCATCGTACAGTTTATCTGAATCCTGATAATTCTCCGGTGCTTTTACCGCATGACCGTCAACAACTTCTAAATTTTTATATGGATTCTCCACGATGTTGTTCTCTGCCATAAAGATACCTCCCTCTTTCCTCTTCATTAATTACCCGGATAGGTAATTACTGCTTCCATCTGATAATCCTCTAATCTCTTTCTTCCTTCCAAACCTGCCAATTCAATCAGGCATACAATTTTAACGACTTCTCCGCCCATTCCCTCGATAAGTTTAATAATGGCTTCCATAGTTCCTCCTGTTGCCATTAAATCATCGATAATCACTACTCGCTGTCCCGGTTTAATAGAATTTTTGTGCATTTCAATCTCAGCACTTCCATATTCCAAATCATATTGAATTGAAACTGTTTCACATGGTAGTTTACCCTTCTTACGCACAGGTATAAAAGGTTTACCCATATTATATGCAATCGGAACTCCGAAAATAAATCCTCTTGATTCCGGTCCTACGACAACGTCAAATTCATCTTTTCCTATACGCTCCTGCATCAAGTCAATTGCTAAATGCAGCCCTTGTGCATCTTCCAACACACTTGTAATATCTCTAAAAATAATTCCTTTTTCCGGAAAATCCGGAATACTTCTTATATAATCCTCTATTGGCTTCATCTCTACGCCTCCAAATTTCTACAAAATATGTATATTATTATAGCACTTCTCCGTCATAAATCCAATATACTATTGATAATTCTGTATGACAATCTGCAACGTTTTTCGTCCTCTATACTCATTTACGGACGGATAATATGTAATATTCATTCTTCCGCTTTTCTTTTCAACCGTTTCCATAAAATCTTCTATATCTCCAAAATACATACCTTCCATTGTCGTTCCATACATATCAGAAAGTTGCACTTTCAGTACATTATTATTTTTTCCCAATATCCTTGTTTCTTTCACCTGTACATCTTTCTCAGCAAATACCGGTTTCGGATTTGCCTTTCCAAAAGGCTCTAAGCATTCTAACTCTCCAATAAGCGTTTCACTTACATAAGCAAGTGGCAACTGCATATCAATAGAAACTTTTTCATATAGTTCTTCTTCGCTTAATGCACAGTTCTCATTTAGCCGTCTGCGAAACACATCAATATTTTCAATAGCTATAGATAAGCCTCCTGCCAACTTATGTCCTCCAAACTTTCCAAGAAGGTCTTTACATTTTATCATCTCATCATACATATGATATGTGTCTATGGAACGCCCTGAACCTTTCGCCCCCTCTTCCGCATTCGTCAGAACAAATGTAGGTTTATAATATTTTTCTCTAATTCTTCCGGCAACGATTCCCGCAAGACTTTCGTGACAATCCGGCAAATAAATCACAAGAACTCTATCCTCTTTTAAAGAAGTATTTTCTACCTGCTCAATTGCCTCTTCGACCGCCTCCGCCGTCATCTCTTTTCGACTATCATTTAACGCTTTCAAATCGCCTGCCAGTATATCCGCCTCCGCCTTTGTTCTTGCACGCAAAAGTTCCAATGCCCTCTTAGCCGTATCCAGTCGCCCGCTGGCATTTAAACATGGTCCGATTACAAATCCGATATGGTAAGAAGACAAGCGCTCCACATCTACCCCTGTGCATTCCATAAGGGCTTTCAATCCAAGATTTTTGGTCTGTTTTAGTTTTTCTAACCCATATTTTACAAAAATACGGTTCTCACCGATTAAATCCATGACATCGCCTACAGTGGCAATAGCCACATTTTCGATAAGATATTCAATCTCCGCTGATTCTCTCCCCTCTACATTAAACAATGTTTCTACCAGTTTATAGGCCACACCCGCTCCGCAAAGATGTGGAAACGGATATTCACAATCTTCTCTTTTCGGATCTATAACCGCATCTGCAGGAGGCAGTAGATAATGAATGCCCTCCTCAGTTTCCTCATAAGGCACTTCATGATGGTCGGTTACAATAATCGTCATTCCAAGACTTTTTCCATAAGCAATTTCCGCCCGCGCGGCAATACCATTATCACAAGTAATAATCGTATCCACGTCGCTTTCAAACGCCCTGTCTATCAAAGTTTTATTCAATCCATATCCGTCTTTCATTCTGTCGGGAATATCCACACTCACATCGCCACCGAGTTTTTCAATTCCCTCCAGCAAAATATAGGTAGCGTTAACACCATCAATATCATAATCCCCTATAATCCGAATTGGTTTTCTTTCCTGAATTTTCTCTCTGATAATATCAACTGCAACTGACATATCTTTCATCAATATACCATCATATAAGTCCTCTACTTTTCCACGAAGATAAAACTCTATTTCTTTATCTCCCACTATATCTCTATTACGAATTAATCTGGCAATTACCGGACTAATATGGAACTTTTGACTAATTCCCTGAAAATCAGCACCTTTTCGCGTTAAGAACCATTTTTCCATTTTATTTCCCGCCTTTATCCATAAGACGAAACGGGGGATTAAATAATCCCCCGTCCTGTCTTTTTCTTATTTTTTCACAATTTTTTTCTTCATTGCATACCATAATGCACCGGTGATGCAAACTGATGAATATGCTCCGACAACTACACCTACCATAAGCGGTGCTGCAAATTCTTTTACGGAACTTACACCCAAAACATAAAGTGCTGCTACCATGACAAATGTTGTAAATGATGTATAAATACTTCTTGTAAGTGTCTGTGTAATACTTCTGTTTACAACTTCTTCAATTGTATCTTTTCTGCTTCCTGTTTTTAACTCTTCACGAATTCGGTCGAAGATAACGATTGTCGCATTGATTGAGTAACCGACAATTGTCAACATACAAGCAATAAATGTATTACCAACTGAAATTCTTGCAATTGCATAAAATGCCAATACAACTAATACATCATGCAATAAAGCAACGATAGCACTGCTTGCAAATCTGAAGTCTTTAAATCGTAACCAAATGTAAAGCAACATACATACTGTAGCAATTAATACCGCAATAATAGCGTCTGTTCTCATTTCTGAACTTACTGTTGAACTGATGTTATTGTAAGTAATTTTCTTTTCATCTACTTTAAAATTATCCACAAGTGCTTTGTTTAACGCTTCACGTTTCTTTAAGTCTAGCACCTGTGTTTTTACAACAACCTGTTTTGTTCCTTTTACTTTCTGCATCTGTACATTTTTGTCACCTGTTACTTTTTCAATAACCGGTGTTACTTTTGCATCTAATTCTTTAATGGAATAATCTTCGTTAAAAGTTACGTTTGTTGCTGTACCGCCCTTAAATTCAAGGCTGTAATTTAAAATATCATTTCCCTGTGTTTTCTGAACACCCATTGCTGCAAAACCACTTAATACAAGTACAATCGAAATAATAAAGCATACTTTTCTCTTTCCAAGGAAATTGATTGTTTTTCTTTCTTTCTGAACACCGTATAATTTTTCACTTCTAAGTCCAATTGCATAGAATGCGAAAATAATTATTCTTGTTACAACAAGAGCCGTAAACATAGAAACGACAATACCTAAAGCCAATGTCTGTGCGAATCCTTTTACAGTACCTGTTCCCTTTAGTCCTAATACTAAAGCGGCAATTAAAGTTGTAATGTTTCCGTCTACAATAGCAGATAATGCTTTCTGAAAACCTTTTTTCAATGATGTCTTGACATTTCTTCCCGCTGCCAACTCTTCTTTTACTCTGGCGAAAATAATAACGTTGGCATCTACTGCCATACCGATACCTAGAATAATACCTGCTATACCAGGTAATGTTAACGTAATATCAAATGCATTTAATAATACAAGGATAATTCCTGTATAAATACATAAAGCAATACTTGACGCAAACCCCGGAAGAAGATATACAACGCACATAAATACGAAGATAATTGCCAGACCGATTGCGCCTGCCATTAAACTCGTACTGATTGCCTCCTCACCAAGTTGAGCTCCTACAACGCTTGAGTTGATTTCCTCTAATTCTACCTGAAGTCCACCGATGCGGATTGTTGAAGCAAGTTCTTCTGCCTCTTCATATGTAAAATCACCTTCGATTACAGCCTGTCCATTTGTAATTGCACTATTTACCGTAGGACTGCTGATAATCTGCCCGTCATATACAATGGCAATCGGTTTGCCTAAGTTTTTCTGTGTTGCGTCTGCAAATTTCTTTTTACCTTCTTTTGTCATTTCAAGCGAAACCATGTTTTTCTTATTTCCGGAAGTATCTTCCTGAATCTGTGCAGTAGCACTCTTAACATCTGTTCCGTCTAACACAACTTTTCCTTCAGAATCCTGAAATTCCAATGAACCTGGTTTTCCAAGTTCTTCCAATACTTTGTTTGCATCTGTTACGCCTGGAATTTCAATAGAAATACGGTCATCACCTTCCTGATAAACTCCCGCTTCCGTACTATACTGCTCAACACGTTTCTGCAACTTGTAAACAGTATCACTCATTTCTTTTTCTGATGGTTTTTCACCTTTTGCCTGATAAGTAATACTTACCCCACCTGCTAAGTCAAGACCTAGCTTAATGTTCTTTGCTGCTCCAATATGTCCGCTTCCAAATCCGACAACTGTTGTAAATACAAGAAGCCCTGTCAGAAGAGTTACTAGGAACAGGCTAATGACACCTTTGCTTTTTTTCATTTTTTACACCCTTTCCTTATCTGCCAATGCGGCTTTTATCATAATCGCACATTCCACACGTTTTCTCTCCATTTCACATCCAACATCATATGTATCATGAATAGAACCGTGGAATTTATATGAATTTGCCATGCAGCCACCGCTACAATAAAATTTAGCAAAACAGTTTTTACACTTTTCTTTAGAATACACGCTACATCCTCTAAATTCGTCTGCAATCTCAGGTTTTGTAATTCCCTCGTCAACATTTCCCATAAGGAAATCTTCTTCCCCTACAAACTGGTGGCACGGATATAAATCTCCCCACGGAGTAACTGCCAAATATTCTGTTCCCGAACCACAGCCCGACAAACGTTTTGCCACACATGGACCTCCATCCAAATCAAGCATAAAATGGAAAAACGTAAATCCTTTTCCTTCTCTTTCACGTTTAATCATTTCTTTTGCCAATGTATCGTACTCTTCAAAAATCTGCGGAAGATCTTCTTCTCTAATTGCATAAAAATCACTTTCCTCGCCTACAACCGGTTCGATGGAAATCTGTTCAAATCCCAAATCCGCAAAATGAAGAACATCTTTTGAAAAGTCAAGGTTATCTCTCGTAAACGTTCCTCTAATATAATACTTCTGCTGATTACGGCTGTCTGCAAGTTTTTGGAACTTCGGAACAATCAAATCATAACTTCCTTTTCCATTTCTGAACGGACGCATTTTATCGTTGACTTCTTTTCTTCCGTCAAGACTTAATACAACGTTATCCATTTCTTTATTAACAAATTCCTGCACTTCATCATTTAAAAGCACACCATTTGTTGTCAAAGTAAATCGGAAGTTCTTGTTATGTATTTTTTCCTGCTCTCTTCCGTAGGCAACTAAATCTTTTACAACCTGCCAATTCATCAAAGGCTCTCCTCCGAAGAAGTCTACTTCAAGATTTCTTCTGTTTCCTGAATTTGCAATCAGGAAATCTAACGCCTTTTTCCCCACTTCATAGGACATTAATGCTCTGCGTCCGTGATATTCTCCCTCTTCCGCAAAACAATATTTGCAGGCTAGATTACAGTCATGAGCGATATGAATGCAGAGTGCCTTTACAACCGTTTTTCTCTTCTTCACTTCTCCTATATATTCTTCATAAACGTCTTTTGTAAATAATTGTCCTGCCTTTGTAAGTTCTTTAATATCTTCAAATGCTTCAGCAATCTCTTCTACCGGATATGTCTGTCCCAAATCCGCTTTCATCTTCTCCAGCGTTTCATTCTGCTCGAGCAACTCCATATTATCTTCCACGCCCATTTTATCCAAACATTCGATAATATCGTAACACATATCATCTACTACATGGACAGAACCACTGTTGACATCCAAGACAATATCGTATCCGTTATTCTTGTACTGATGAATCACAATGTTTCCCCTTTCTGTATATAAATATTTTTTGTTTTGATTTTTCAGTTTTAAAAACAAAAATGTACTTCGCACATCTCATGCGGAGCGTTTCCTGTGTACAGAAATAAACTTCCTATACAACAAGAAAAAACAGCGACCGAAGCCGCTGCCCAGTTCTGACTATGCAATCTCTATTATTTCTTCTGTTCGCAAGTCTGGTTTCCTACTGTGCATGATGTCTTACATGCTGACTGACAAGATGTCTGGCATTCTCCACAGCCACCTTTTTTCACTGTATTATTTAATGTCTGTGCATTTAATGTTTTGATGTGTTTCATATCAATTCCTCCTTGAATATACATTAACTTGTTTTATTATAACACAGTACACTCCGTTTTTAAAGTCTTTTTTATAACTATTCAGCCGTACAAAACGTCACATAATCTCAAGTATAAACTTGTTTGCAAACAAAAGTTATGAAACCATTCCCCCAAGCATTCCTCCTCCCGCACAGAGCAAAAGTGTTGTCACAAGGTTCGTTCCATTACTCTGCAACTGGTGATTGACTGCAAATGAAACGGCAAAAAGTAGCAAAAAGTAAATCACTCCCAACACAAGCCCCCAGATAAACTTCTGCTCTTCCACCAATTTTCCCATAATAAAACCGCCCACAAAAGTAGAAATAACATAAGTAGCAACAATTCCTACAGTCACCTTTTGTTCATCTAAATCTATTTTATACAACAGAAGTGCCAGTATCATCAGCAATATTCCCGTCACCACATATCCTGCCAACAATGCCTTTAGCAACCATATTCCTTTCGATTCCTTTTTCTCCTTCTTTCCCACAAAAACTCCTCCTTTACCTCTGTTCTAACACAATCTATGATTGTCCGAGGAGTTTTATGCCTTTACTGCTCCATTTGTTTTCCTAAAAATCCCGCTCCTGTCTGCGCCAATATTTTTTCCGAATCACCAAACTTTTTATCTCCGTTTTTGCCAAGAAGAATAACTGCACCAATCACATCTCCCTCACATATAATCGGACTAATCGCCTGCGAAACATATTCCTGCATTTCCGCATCAGTAACCTTCACATATGCTTTTTCTCCACATCCCGCCACAAAAGACTTCCGCATTTCCATTGCTTTCCGCATTTCAGATGTTATTCCTTTTTCTGAAAGTGTTTTCTTACCACTCCCCGAAACCGCAATAATCTGCTCTGTATCCGCAATACATATCGTATATCCCGTCACCGAAGATAAACTTTCCGCATACTCGCATGAAATTTTATGCAGTTCTCCTATTGGAGAATATTTCTTCAAAATCACTTCTCCGTTTCTATCCGTAAAAATTTCCAATGGATCGCCTTCTCTTATTCTTAATGTTCTTCGTATTTCTTTCGGAATAACAACCCTTCCCAAATCATCTATTCTTCTTACAATCCCTGTTGCTTTCATTCTATTTTCCTCCATTTTTCTTTTCCAATTGGAAATAGTATCTGTAAATGGAAATTTTTTATACATCTTGAAATGTAAAAACAAACATTGACTTTAACTGCTTATCTTTTATAATGAAAGTATATGATTTCAAGGAGGTAGAACAATGAGTAAAATAGACGAAGTAAGAAGTGCAATGGTGACTGCCATGAAAGCCGGAGATAAGGAAACAAAAGAAACTTTATCCATGCTTTTATCCGCTTTAAAAAACAAAGCAATTGAAAAACGTGCCGACCTTACGGAAGAAGAAGAAACACAAGTTATTATGAAGGAAATCAAACAGACAAAGGAAACTTTGGAGATGACACCTGCTGACCGCACAGAAATCATAGAAGAGTGTGAAAAACGTCTTGCCGTTTTAGAACAATATGCACCAAAAATGATGAGTGAAGAGGAAATCAAATCTGTTATTGACACTACTCTTTCCGAACTTGGCATTGATGCTCCTACTCCAAAAGACAAAGGACGTATTATGAAAGAATTAATGCCTAAAGTAAAAGGTAAAGCAGACGGAAAATTAGTAAACGATTTACTTATGGCTCGTTTTTAATTGTCATAAGTACAATTAAAAAAAGAAGGTGTGGCAAATCCGATTGCCACACCTTCTTTTTTATTTCTGTTCCTGCTGATTTGCAGGTTGCTTAAGCGCCTTTAATGTTACTCTCTGTTTTGAAAAACTAATTTTTTTCCATTCATTTTTATTTACGTCAATTTTCGCTTCTTTAAGGAATTTTTTTACTAATTCTTCGTATTTTTTATTTTCACGTTCTACAATAATTGTCTGTTTTTCTTTGTCTGTTGCCGCTCTGTCTAATAAACTTGTCACTTTTGCAACATAATATCCTGACGGCGTTTCAACTACGCCTGTCATTTCTCCTGCTTTTAATTTATCAACTACTTTAATTAAATCTTCTGAAGGAGCAGTATCTTTCGCATCAAAAGTTTTTGTTGTCGCTTCATATCCGTTTGCTTTTGCATATGCTGCAAAATCTGCCTGTGCTTTTGCTCCCTCTTGGAATTTTGTTGCTTTTTCTTTTAACGCTTTTTTCTCATCATCATCCATTGTTGTAGAAGTTTTATCTTCTGCCGTTTTTGTAAATGTAAAGAATACATACTGCATACTCTTCTGAGCAGCCTCATCATCACTTACATTTTTATCAACATCGGCTACCATCGCTTCTCTCATTTTATCTTCAATGGTAAGTAATTCTAACACACGTTTTACTGTATCTTCGTCTGCCGAAACCACTTCTTTCGCACCGTCTTTATTTGCTTTTAAAAATTCTTTCGCAATTGTATCAATCTTCTGCTTTTCCTCAGCAGTCAATTCCACTTTATAATCTTTCATATGATCTTCTAATACATACAATGTTTTTAGAGATTCCAAAATTCTCTTCTTCATGCTCTCTTCCATTGTTTCGGACTCAGCCACTTCTGATTCCCACATATCATCTCCCATATATGCACCATACTGTGCCTCAGCCATTGCCTGCTGATATCTGGCAAAGAAATTCGCAACTCCCATATTTACCTTATCTTCACCAACTGTCATTAATGTCGCTTCATTATTTATCTTTCCGCACCCTGTAATTGCCGTTGCTGACATAGCAGCCGCTGCTACTAAAGCAACAATTTTCTTTCTTGTATTACCCATAACGTCCTCCTTCGTTTTACTAACTTCATTATTATATCGTCTTTTCCTTATTCTATCAATCCCTTTATCCCACTTATCACACTTTTTACACATTCCAATATATTTTCGTCTTTCTCACGTTTATTTCTTCCTTTTTTCTGGTAAATAAAATATGGATTTGTTTCTACTTTAAAGTTTAAATTACCTTTATATTGTTGGAGAAGAAGCGGAATACGGTCTGCACATACCTTTGCTTTCTCGTACATAGTAAATTTATATTCTTCTCCCTTTTGCTCAATGGAAATAATATATGCACTGTGGGCAAACGCTTTTACCGAAGCAATCCGGAGTAATTGCTGTACTTTTTTTGGAATATCTCCGAAACGGTCTATTAATTCTTCCACCATTTCGTCCATTTCCTCCTCATTTTCAATGCTGGCAATTCGCTTGTAAATATCCAGTTTCTGATATTCATTAGGTATATACGAAGTTGGAATATAAGCGTCTACATTTAAATCGATTGTTGTCGTATATGACTCCTCCTCCATTTCTCCTTTTAAATGCTTTACAGCCTCATTTAGCATTTTGCAATATAAATCATATCCGACCGCCTCCATATGTCCGTGTTGCTCTGCACCCAAAAGATTACCTGCACCACGAATTTCCAAATCCCGCATAGCGATTTTGAATCCCGAACCCAAATCCGTAAATTCTCTAATTGCAGATAACCTTTTCTCCGCAACTTCCTTCAACAATTTATCACGTTTATATAGCATAAACGCATATGCCATTCTGTTAGAACGTCCTACCCTTCCGCGCAACTGATAAAGTTGTGAAAGCCCTAATTTATCCGCCTCATGAATTATCATTGTATTTGCATTAGAAATATCAAGCCCTGTTTCAATAATTGTAGTAGATACGAGTACATCAATCTCTCCGTTAATAAAATCATACATAATTTTTTCCAACTGATGCTCACTCATCTGCCCATGGGCATAAGTAACGGAAGCCTCCGGAACAAGACTTTGAATCCTGTCTGTAATTTCTTCAATATCTTTTACTTTATTATAAACATAGTAAACCTGTCCCTCTCTTGACAATTCACGCTGAATAGCTTCCCGAACCATTTCATCATTATATTCCATAACATAAGTCTGAATCGGAATCCTGTCCATCGGCGCTTCTTCCAAAACACTCATATCCCTAATTCCAATCAAACTCATATGGAGTGTTCTCGGAATCGGTGTTGCCGTCAGTGTCAGTACGTCTATATTTTCTTTTAATTTTTTGATTTTTTCTTTATGCTGTACACCAAAACGTTGTTCTTCATCAATAATCAAAAGGCCCAAATCTTTAAATTTCAAATCATCACTCAACACTCTGTGTGTCCCGACAATAATGTCAACCAACCCTTTTTTCGTATCTTCAATCGTTTTTTTCTGTTGTGTAGGCGTTCGGAAACGACACATCAAATCCACCCTCACCGGAAATTCTTTCATTCTCTGCACAAATGTATTGTAATGTTGTTGTGCCAGAATTGTCGTGGGAACTAAATAAACTACCTGCTTATTTTCCTGTACAGCCTTAAAAGCTGCACGGATTGCCACTTCCGTTTTACCATACCCTACATCTCCGCAAATTAGACGATCCATGATCTTATTGCTCTCCATATCCCGCTTTGTCGCTTCAATGGCCAGCATCTGATCTTCCGTTTCCTCAAACGGAAACATTTCTTCAAATTCTTTTTGCCAAACAGTATCCGGACCATATACAAATCCCTCTTCACGTTGTCTTGCCGCATACAATTCCACCAGATCTTTTGCTATCTCTTTAACCGCCCCTCTGACCCGTGTTTTTGTCTTTGTCCACTCCTGCGTTCCAAGGCGATTTAACTTCGGTTTCTTTGCATCCGCACTCGCATATTTCTGAATTAAATCTAACTGTGTAGCAGGAATATAAAGGTTTCCGCCCCCTGCATAAGAAATTTTCATATAATCCTTGGATGTTTTATCCACATCAATTTTTTCTATTCCCTGATATATCCCCAGACCGTGATTTTCATGGACAACATAATCTCCTATTTTCAATTCAGAGAAACTTTGTATTTTCTGTCCTTCGTAAACTTTTCGCTTACGTTTCTTCTTTCCTTTACCAAAAATATCCGTTTCTGAAATCACCGTAAATTTCAACAGCGGATATTCATATCCTTCTGCCACATGACCGAAAGAAACTAAAATCTCTCCATCCTGCACAAGCCGTTCTTTCTCATCACTGTAAAAACTGCTCAGATTATAATCTCTCAAATCCTCCGCAAGTCGTTTCGCCCTCGTTCTTGAACCCGAAAGAAGAATAACTCGATAACCACTTCGTTTCAATCGTTTCAAATCTCTTGTAAGCATCTCAAAACTATTGTTATACGGATTTACACTCTTCGTATGAATACTATACAAATTATTTATTTTAAACTCCCTCGTCCGTATCTCCAATGCCGAAAACCCTACACAATAGCACTCGTTCATCTTAGCAATAACCTGCTTTGTCTGATAAAGAGGTATACGCACATCCGAAATCTCACAGCCTGCTTCTATACGGTTTTTCTGGGCTTCCAAATATTCTTCTTCCACCCCTGTTCCTTTTTCCAGTAACCTTGCCGGTTCATCCAAAAACACGATTGTTTCTTCCATCGGAAAATAATCCAAAAAAGAAACTCTTTCTCCTTCCTCTTCCGGAAAATCCGTTGCCGGATAAATAACAACCTCATCTAAATTTTCTATAGAACGCTGACTTTCCACATCAAATGTACGAATGGAATCAATCTCATCGTCCCAAAATTCAATACGAATCGGAACTTCTTCAGTCAACGGATAAATGTCAATAATTCCTCCCCGCACAGAAAACTGCCCCATACTATCAATCTGCACTTCTCTATCATAGCCAAGAGCCGCCACTTTTTCTTTCAAAGAATCAAAATCCACCGTATCTCCGACTTTTAGCGTAAAAATTCTTTCTTTGATTTTTTTCAGCGGTAAAAGTGAATCCATAAACCCATCAAACTCAGTAATTACCGTCACCTCTTTTTCTGTCAGCAACGCCTGAATTACTTCCATCCTCTCTTTTACAAGCGCTTTCCCTCGCAAATCCGCCTGATAAAACAAAAGGTCTTTTGGCGGATAATAATATACCTTTTCATCTAAAAATTTATATTCTTCGTAAATCTGTTTCGCTTTTGCTTCACTTGAAACAGCGATGACCCTATATGTTGAATCATCGCCAAGAGCATACATTAAATGTGTTTTTTGAGAACTGACACAGCCGGCAATCTGTATCATTCCCTTTTGTTTTTTCTTTTCTTTCTGTATTTCTTCAAATTCCGCCAATTCTTTCAGCGGTTCTACAAAAGCCTGCATATATCCTCCTTTTTCTATTTTGCCTTTTTGTTAAACTCATTCATGGCAGTTTCAATCTCATCATTAACCATTAATTCCACTGCCTTAACCGCATTCTGATAACCTTCCTCCATAACTTCTCTTTCCGATTTTGAAAAGTGTCCTAAAACATAGTCCGCCAAATCATAGTGTTTCGGTTTCTCACCTACTCCGACTTTAATTCTCGGAAATGCAGAATGTCCCAAATGAGCGATAATATTCTTAATGCCATTATGTCCGCCTGCACTTCCTTTCTTGCGAATACGAAGTTGTCCTACATCAAGACTTATATCATCATAAATCACTATTAATTCCTGTTCTTCATCAATCTTAAAATAATCTACAAGACTTCTCACACTCTCGCCGCTTAAATTCATATATGTCTGCGGTTTTGCCAAAATAACTTTCTGTCCTGCAACAATACCTTTCCCACAAAAAGCTCTGTGTTTTCTTATATCCATTGTTATATTATATTTATCTGCAATTGCATCTATGACATCAAATCCCACGTTATGACGTGTTCCCTCATACTGTGGAGTTGGATTTCCAAGCCCTACGATAATATACATTTTGCCACCTCATTTTCTTTTTATCTTGTTCTATTCTACAAGAACATTTTCTATTTGTCACGCAATGACATGAATATTTTTTTCTTCCGCTCATATATTATACAAAGTAAATGATATATTTTCCAATATATATAGATGAGGAGGGACTTCATGAGTTCAAAAACAAAGATTGTTGTTCTGCATATGAAAGAAATCATTTACACTGCCATTTTTGTCATTTTGGGAGTTCTTTTTATTTTACTTTTAGTATTTATGTTCTTCCCAAAAAATAAAAAAGCACTGGACACTACAAAAGAATACACACCGGGAATTTACACATCCACGGTAAACTTAAACAGCACGGATTTGGAAATAGAGGTTACAGTTGACCAATCAAAAATCACATCTATCCGCTGTGTCAATCTAAGTGAATCCGTTACTACAATGTATCCTTTATTACAACCTGCAATCGAAAACATCGCCGAACAGGTATGCGAAACCCAGTCAACTAAAAATCTTACTTATCCCGAAGACAATCCTTACACATCTCAAATGATTGTTTCTGCCATTGAAAAAGCGTTGAAAAAAGCCGTAGTCAAATAAACTGCGGCTTTTGGTTTTTATCAGAAACCCATTCAGATAAATTAGTACATAGAATCTCCAAATCCGTATCTATTGCCTGTACAGTATCTTTCCAGTCATCTGCTGTTTGCCCTAAACCATGAAGTAATATATATTTCATTTCTTTTCTCCTTTTTCATAAGGATTGTAACAATTTATATCACAACCAAATTCCTTTAAAAAACAAATTTTATTTTCTTCTGTCCACTCAACAAGCGACACACCATCAAATTCTTCCACCTCTCCATTACTCATTCTATTTCTAAATCACCATTCCACAAACGTTTGATTGCCCTTATGAAAAACATCATAAATAATAATGCAAACCTTTATAACCTTCTTTTATTGTAATGTACATATAGAATTAGTATAATATCAGGTATAAAAAACGAATAAAATTTGAAGTTATAGAGGTGATTTTTTGCGAGCATACGAAAATAAAGAAGAACTCAAAACAGAGATAAATAAAACATTCGAGAAATATATTGCAGAATTTGATAATATTCCAGAAACTTTAAAAAATAAGAGGGTTGATAAAGTTGATAGAACACCAGCAGAAAATCTTGCTTATCAAGTTGGATGGACAACATTAGTTTTGAAATGGGAAGATGATGAGAAACATGGAATCGAAGTGAAAACACCGTCAAATATGTTTAAATGGAACCAGTTAGGAGATTTATACCAATGGTTTACGGATACTTACTCACATTTGTCATTAGCAGAATTGAAAGATATGTTAAAAGAAAATATTACATCTATACATACAATGATTGACGCAATGAGTGAGGAAGAACTATTTCAACCACATATGAGAAAATGGGCTGATGATGCTACAAAAACAGCGATATGGGAAGTTTACAAGTTCATTCACATTAATACTGTTGCTCCTTTCGGAACTTTTAGAACTAAGATTAGAAAATGGAAAAAGATAGCACTGTAAATTACAGTTTATAAGATAACTAAAAAGCAAGAATACGAGGCAACAAACAATACGGCATCAGGAAAAGCATATTTACAATTCATTTCAGAATAATTATCCGACTTAAAAGAAATAATAATCTCCCATCAAAAAAGGCAGTCTTTCGACCGCCCCCCATTACGCTTCCACTACTAAATATCTGCCGTCCGGCAATGCAAATACTTCTGACGCATCTTCCAATTCTTCTTCCGACATTCCGTCTACATCTGCACCGCTTTCGTCAAAATACTCTCTTACTTCCTCAATAGAATCTACAACTGCCGCCATACAATCTTCAAGAAATGCTTCTGCCTCTTCCAATGTTTCAGCAACCGGCTCATCAAATAACTGCCCCTGTTTCTTTAAAAATACCTGTAAACATTCTTCATCATATTCATACATTTTTCTTATCCTCCTAATTCATCTCTCATTATACAAGTTTCAACAGTTCACATGGTTTGTCAATAATATAATCTGCTCCTGCATTCTGCAAAACTTCTCTGCTACGGAACCCCCAAGACACTCCTACGGACGTAAGACCTGCTCGCCTTGCAGTTTCCACATCAACCTCTGAATCCCCTATGTAAAGGCATTCTTCTTTCGTTACACTTAAAACATTCATCGTTTCAAAGACTCCTGCCGGATCAGGCTTCTTCTCTATGCCTTCTCTCTGGCCGTTTACACAGGAAAATCTGTCTTCTCCCAGTATTTTCGTCACCACATCAATACTCTGCTGATGTGGTTTATTAGAAAGAACCGCTGTCTTTATTCCACATTCTTCCAATCTGTCCAGCATATCCACAATACCTTCATATGCAGTAACATGATATGTACAATTCTCTCCAAATATGCGTCCATATACCTTCATTGCACATTCAATTTTCTCCAGTTTAATATCTCCGACTGCCCGAAGGGTGCGCTCCATAAGCACTCTAGCCCCGTCACCTACAAACTGTCTGCATTGCTCCATTGTAATATTGGCAAATCCCAGTTCATCTAACGTCTTATTCACTGAATATGTAATGGATTCCAATGTATCTGTCAGTGTCCCGTCTAAATCAAATATACATACTTTATACATTGTGTCACTCCTTTATATCCTTTATAATATTATGGTTTCCATTAAAATTCAACCATAAAAACTGCACAAAAAAGATGAAAATTTACTTTTCATCTTTTTCATTTCTTCTAATTGACCAGATATTGCTTCATTGATTGAAGTGCGTTTTTTTCAAGTCTGCTTACCTGTGCCTGAGAAATATGAATTTCTCCTGCTATCTCCATTTGTGTTTTCCCCTCAAAAAAACGCATTTGAATAATTTTTCTCTCACGTTCTCCCAAACGCCCCATCGCTTCAGCCAACGATAACTCCTCTATCCAATTTTCTTCCTTATTCTTTTTATCACTGATCTGATCCATTACATACAACGTATCTCCGCCATCATTATAAATCGGTTCATGGAGGCTCATCGGCATTTGTATGGCGTCCAACGCCTGTACAATCTCCTCTTTTGAAATACCTATCTCACTTGCAATCTCTTGTATGGTCGGCTCTTTCAAATGAGTTTTCATATATCCCTCTTTCGCATATATCGCTTTATACGCCGTATCCCTGAGCGAACGGCTAACACGAATAGAATTATTATCACGCATATATCTTCGGATTTCCCCGATAATCATCGGTACTGCATAAGTAGAAAATTTCACATTTAATTCCGTGTTAAAATTATTAATTGCTTTAATCAAACCGATACACCCTATTTGAAATAAATCATCAGGATTTTCATTACTGTTAGAAAATCTCTTAATCACACTCAAAACAAGTCTTAAATTTCCTTTTATATATTCCTCTTTTGCCTCTTCATCTCCTGCCTTTATCCGAACAAACAACGCCTCTTTCTCTTCTTCTTTCAGAAGCGGAAGTTTTGCCGTATTTACACCGCATATTTCCACTTTATTAAGAGCCATTTTGTTACCTCCTCATTTTTCTTTATAAGAAAAGGATTTACAAAATGGCTCCTTATATTCATTCTTTATTAAATTATAGTAAACTTTTAGCCCTTGACAATTATCTGTCCCATTTATCTGCAAGATTTTGAATTTGTGTTTCAAATTTTGCCAAATCTTTATTTGCCAGACCTTCGTTTTTCATAATAACGCTCATCAGACGTTTACCTGCCATAACAACTCTGTTAAATACTGTCATTGCACGGATGGCAGCAGGTTTTTCTTCTGCTTTCTTGCGTACTTTAACGCCTTCACTTAAAATGACATTTTCTGCCAAATCCACGCATCCTCCTGAATACGGAGCAAATGCAGAATAACCGAATTTCTCTGTAATCGTATTTGCAAATTCATCTGTTACCGTATCTTCACCGTGTACAACAAATACATGCTGAATATCCGTTTCAAATCCCGAAAGCCAGTCTAAAAGCCCTTTCATGTCTGCATGACCACTTATTCCTTTTAATGTTTCAATGTGAGCGCTCACTTCTATTTCCTCACCAAAAAGTTTTACAAGAGGTGCTCCCTCAATCAATTTCCTTCCAAGTGTTCCTACAGCCTGATAGCCTACAAATAAAATTGTACATTCCGCTCTCCAAAGATTATGTTTTAAATGATGTCGAATACGCCCTGCCTCACACATACCCGATGCAGAAATAATTACTTTCGGACGCTCGTCAAAGTTGATTGCTCTGGAATCATCACTTGTTGTAGAAAGTTTCAATCCCGGAAAAACAAGCGGATTAATTCCTTCCTCCACAAGTTTCATTGCATCTTCGTCAAAACATCCCTTTGTGTTTTTCGTAAATACATTTGTTGCCTCTATGGCAAGAGGACTATCCACATACACTTCAAAATTTGGATATGCCGTCACCAAATTTTTCTCTTTTATTTCTCTGATAAAATATAGAAGTTCCTGCGTACGTCCAACTGCAAAAGACGGAATAACAACATTTCCTCCTCTGGCAAATGTTTCATTTAATATACGGGTAAATTCTCCGACATAGTCCGGTGTTTCCTCGCCATGAAGCCTGTTTCCATATGTTGATTCAATCACAACATAATCCGCTTCTTTTACCTGTGTAGGATCTTTAATAATCGGTTGATTTATGTTGCCTACATCTCCCGAAAATACGATTTTCTTCTCCACTCCATCTTCTTTAATCCAGATTTCCACGCAAGCTGATCCTAACAAATGACCTATATCCGTAAACCGAACTGATATACCATCATAAAGTTCTATCTTTTGGTTATAGTCACACGGCGCTAAAAGTTCAATTGCGTCCAAAGCATCCTGCATTTCATAAAGCGGTTCATACAAAGCCGCACCGGAACGTCTTGCTTTACGATTTCGCCATTCTGCTTCAAATTCCTGAATATGCGCACTATCACGAAGCATAATGTTACACAAATCTGATGTAGCAAAAGTGGTAACTATCTGACCTCTAAATCCCTGTTTACATAACATTGGGATAAGACCTGAATGGTCGATATGCGCATGCGTCAGAAGTACACAGTCTATATTGCTCGGAACAATAGGTAATTCCTGATTTTCATATAAATCCGGTCCCTGTTCCATACCGCAATCGATTAAGATTGTCTTATTACAAGCCTCTAACAGATGGCAACTTCCCGTCACTTCATGTGCTGCACCGATAAATGTCAGTTTCATAATCTCAACCCCTTTTTTCTTTTTATTGTAACACTTTTTGTTGGAAATTGATATTAATTTCTAATATTTAATATTTTATTTATTCATATCTCACAATTTCTCTTTTTAGACGCTGCATAATTTTTTTCTCCAATCTGGAAATATAAGACTGTGAAATCCCTAGTATATCCGCAACCTCTTTCTGTGTTTTTTCCTCTCCATCCTTTGTACCGATGCCAAAACGCATCTGCACAATTGTTTTCTCTCGGTTAGATAAACGATTTATGGCTTTCATCAATAATTTTCTTTCCACTTCCGTTTCTAAATCTCTATAAATTGTATCTTCCTCAGTTCCTAAAATATCCGACAACAGCAACTCATTTCCATCCCAATCCACATTCAATGGTTCATCAATGGACACTTCCAGTTTCGTTTTATTATTTCTTCGCAAATACATTAAAATCTCATTCTCAATACATCTTGACGCATAAGTCGCCAATTTAATATTTTTCATCGGATTAAATGTATTGATTGCTTTAATTAACCCTATCGTTCCTATGGAAATTAAATCTTCCACTCCCACTCCTGTATTATCAAATTTCTTTGCTATGTAAACAACTAAACGAAGATTATGCTCTATCAATGTTTTTTTCGCCACATCGTCCGTTTCCGTACCAAGTTTTTCGATGACCGCCGTTTCCTCCTCCGTTTCCAAAGGTGCAGGAAGTACGTCTGAACCTCCTATATAATGAATATCCTTTTTTTCCGGAAATAAAAATGTCCGAAAATTTGATATAACTTTTAATTTAAACTGATTTGGTACCGCTACTTTTATGACCATTCTTTTTTCCTCCTAAAATATATCGGGATTTAAAATCATTCCGTACTCGCCATCCGCTGAAATTCTATCTTCACACAGTGCGATAATCGGTTTCATTACCCAACATTCTTTTTCATTATGTATACACATTTTTTCCAACTCTAACACCGGAAGAGTTCCGCAATCCTTCCCTATCGAATGGAAAAATATACGTCTTAACTTCTTTATTTCTTCCTCGTGCAGCCATCTTTCAACCACTCTTTCCTCTACAATGCATACGGGTTGTTTTGTCAAAGGGTCTGAAAGACTGTTTCCTGTATCAATGAGGGCATGGATAGTACATTTTTGTCCGTTCCGATACAAAGTCACATCGCATTCCTTTTGATTGACCCTCTGCATACATATAACAAAAGACCATATCCCCTGTACAACCCAATAACTGAGTACCGCAACAGCAAAAAAAAGACTTCCTATTTTCAAATATTGTTGAAAATAAGTAAATACACCACCCAGTAAAAACCCTCCGATATACAGAGCTATCCACGCCCGAGCAATGTCCCGAAGAGTATGTACGTGCAAACCTATGTAAATCATGGCTATATTTATAACCATATGAAATAAAATCAATTTTAATACTGCACTTTTTGCAGGAAGTATAATACCCAAACAGGTTAGCAGACTTCCGACTAAACTTCCCAAACAAATATTTCCATGTGTGGCAGAACATTTTAATATCTTTTTTGCAAGAAGAAGAAGCAAAAAATCCATCATAAAATTCATTAAAAAAAACACATCTACATATAACTCATAGTACATCGCCCACCTTCTTTCTCTCCGGCAACATATTTATTATAAATTGTCGTTATTAAAAAAAATGTCGTATAATGAAAATGGAACTTGATTTTTTTTCGACAAAACAAGTCAAAAAAAGATATAAAAAAACGGATTGCATAATCACGCAATCCGTTTTTTCTATACCTTTATATCCTATCTTTTAAAAAAATCAGGAATTTTTATTGTCTGTTCTTTCACGGAACTTGTTGGCACTTTTGGTGTCTGAAGAGTCGGTGTTGCTCCACCGTATGTTTTTTGTTCATTATTCACACTGCTTGTATGATTTGCTGTCTGACTCTGGAACTGTGTATGTGCAACATTTTTTGTTAAGTCGATTTTTGGTGTCTGCACTTCTTCTTTTTGTTGAATTGTCTGATGAAATGCTGTTTTCTGTCCTTCTAATCTCTGTTTCAATTTAGAAGTAGCACCCCCAACATTGTGAAGCCCTGTTGCGATAACAGTAATTGTTGCCTCATCCTGTTTTGTATCATCATACATTGCACCAAAGATAATGTTCGCTTCTTCTCCTGCTAATTCCTGAACATATTCTGCCGCATCACTTGCATCCATGAGAGAAATATCTCCTGACACGTTAATAATAACGTGTGAAGCACCTGCGATTGTTGTTTCAAGAAGAGGGCTGGCAACTGCTTCCTTGACAGCGTCAAGTGCTTTGTCTTCACCTTTTCCTTTACCGATACCGATATGTGCAATACCTTTATCAACCATAACTGTCTGTACATCTGCAAAGTCAAGGTTAATTAATGATGGTACATTAATTAAGTCTGTAATACCCTGAATACCTTGCTGTAATACTTCATCTGCTTTCTTTAACGCTTCCGGCATAGTTGTTCTTCTGTCAACAATTTCTAATAATTTATCATTTGGAATAACGATAAGTGTGTCAACATTTTCTTTTAATTTTTCAATTCCTGCAAGAGCGTTGTTCATACGTGCTTTTGACTCAAAACGGAAAGGTTTTGTCACAACACCTACTGTCAATGCTCCCTGTTCTTTTGCGATACGTGCCACAACCGGTGTCGCACCTGTACCTGTACCGCCTCCCATACCGCAAGTAACAAACACCATGTCTGCTCCTTTAAGTGCTGAAGCGATTTCTTCTGCGCTTTCTTCTGCTGCTTTTTCTCCTACTTCAGGTTTTGCTCCCGCACCAAGACCTTTAGTAAGTTTATCTCCTATCTGCATAAGTGTTGGTGCTTTACATAATTGCAATGCCTGTTTATCTGTATTGATTGCAATAAATTCTACTCCAGCGATTTGTTCATCTATCATTCGGTTTACAGCATTGTTACCGCCACCGCCTACACCAACTACAATTATTTTTGCTGCTGCATCTGATTCATTTGTTTTAATTTCTAACAAGAGTTTCTCCTCCTTCGTGTTCCTTATTCGCCTTATACTTCCCTGCAAAGTGGCAGTTTCAGCCATATAGGTATATAATATCTACTTTTTGTCAAATAATCAATAGCATTTTTCCTATTTTCTTATTTTTTGTACATTTTATTTTTTATCAGGCGTTTCTTCTTCCTTTTTTGGTAATTCTCCCTCTTTAAAAGTAATTGTTTCCGTTGCTTCGCCATAATGTCTTAAATCAAGCGTTCCGGTTTTTCCTTCCAACTTTTTTAAAACAGGAGATAACTGACTCACTTTTTCTTCCATTCTTCCGCTTCCCAATGTGATGCAGACTTCTCCTATATAAATAGTTAAATCCGCTCCTTCACTGACAATTCGCTCCGGTTTTATTTTCCATTTATCCAATGCCGTCAACATGGCATCAATATTACTAAAAAGACGTTTTTCTTCTACCGGAAGTTTTTTGTAAAGTTCAGCATTTGCAGAAATTCCTTCTACACATGGTATTCCTTCCATAAGTATTGCAGATTTACAAAGTACCATTCCCTTTTCGTCAAAGTACACGTACTCATCATCAATAACTGCATACGCTGTAATCTTTTTCTCCTTTACTTGAACCTTAATACTCCACGGAGTTTTCAGTCGTATTTTTGCCGAAACAACTGCTTTCGGATATTCTATTTTTCCCAACAGGTTTTTACCTAAAAGATATAGCGAGTTCTTTGTTCTGCTATTCTTTTGTATACTGTCGCCAATTTCACTGCTATTTACATATTTATTTCCAGACACTTCTATCGTCTGCACATGAAAAAGAAGTAAAACCGACATAACAATAATTAAAATCCCCAATATTAATACGGTAAGCGCATATATGGTACGCCCCATTTTCTTTTGCTTTTTCATTACACTCCTCCTGTATCTCTTCTATTTTATCAGATTAGATACACTTAGTACAAGCCCCATTTCCAGTAAAAGAAACATAACCGAAGTTCCTCCATAACTGATAAACGGCAACGTAATCCCCGTATTCGGTATGGAGTTGGTTACAACAGCAATATTTAGAATAACCTGAATCATTATATGCCCCATTGCCCCCGTTGCAATTAACGCTCCGAACAAATCTTTTGCATGAACTGCGATAACAAAAAACCTCCAGATCAGTATAACAAACAGAATAATGATAAAAATTGCACCAAAAAGTCCAAGTTCCTCGCAGATAATAGAAAAAATCATATCGTTTTGTGCTTCCGGAACAAATCCCAGTTTCTGAATGCTGGAACCAAGCCCTCTTCCAAATAATCCGCCTGAACCAATTGCATATAATCCCTGCAGCGTCTGATAACCTTTCTCATATTTTTCCGGATTTCTCCAAATGGCAAGTCTTTCTAAACGATAACTCTCTAATGCCAAAAAAATTCCAAGAAATCCCACTGCCAAAATTCCCATGGTAATAAACTGTGTATATTTCGGACTGGAAACAAAAATCAAAATAATGGCAATACCAAGTATAATTACCGCCGTACTTAAATTGTTAGAACCTACCAATGCCACTATCGGAAGAGTACTAGCAATAATTTTAATCAGAGTACGTACTTTGTCAATTTCTTTCACATTTTTCATTACAATATAAGATAAAAACAAAATCAACGCTACCTTGGCATATTCTGACGGCTGAAAAGAAAACGGTCCCAAAGATAACCATCTTTTAGAACCGTTATATTCATCACCGATAAACAGTACTGCTGTCGATAAAATCAACGCAATTATATATGCAAACACCGCAAAATACTGCCATATGTGATAATCAATATTTGCCATTACAAACATCAGTATAATTCCCAATATCGTTGCAAAGGCCTGCTTCTTTAAGTAATAAAATGAATCGTGGAATTTTACTTCTCCATTATAGGCACTTGTACTGTATAAAATAACCAGTCCAATTCCAACAAGGAGAAATACCGCTGTGAGAAGACTATAATCATATCTTCTCTTTTTACCTTTCTGGGACACCTGTGAACCAACTCCTTATAAAGCATTTACAAGTTCTTTAAATTTATCTCCACGTTCTTCATAATTTTTAAACATTCCCCAACTTGCACACGCCGGAGAAAGTAATACTGCCTCTCCGTCTTTTGCCTGTTTTGAACAGATTGAAACTGCCTCATCCAAACTGTCCGCAAGTATTGTATCGTTAAAACCACACAGTTTTGCGGTTTCCGCTATCTTTTCTTTCGTCTGACCGATAAGGACGAGTTTTCGTACTTTTCCTCCAAAACTTTGTATCCATTCTTCATAAGAGGCATCTTTATCATAACCTCCTCCAATCAGATAGGTCGGTCTGTTCATTGCAGAAATCGCCTTAATTGCAGCATCTGGATTTGTTCCCTTTGAATCGTTATAGTAAACGACGCCGTTTTTCTCACAAACGTATTCTATACGATGTTCAACACCGCCAAAACGCTTTACACTCTGTCGGATAATCTCTACCGGAACATGATAAGCGATTGCCATTCCAACTGCTGCCATAACATTTTCATAGTTATGTACTCCAAGTAATTTCAACTCATCTACATGGCAAATTTCCACACGTTTTCCCTCTTCTGCATAAGTGATAACATCATTTTCCAAATAAACGCCCCTATCCAGTTTACGTTGACTGCTGAAAAATAGAACAACTGCCTTTGTCTTTTCACTAAAACTTCTCGTTTCTGCATCTTCATAGTTCAATACACAAACATCTTTACCATTTTGATTTTTTGCAATTGTTTCTTTCGCCTCTATGTATGCCTGCATAGTATGGTGTCTGTCTAAATGATCTGGTGTTATATTTAAAATCGCACTCACTTTTGGGCAAAATTCTTCAATGGTTTCTAACTGAAAACTACTGATTTCCGCTACGATAATCGTGTTGTCCGTTGTCTTGTCTGCTATGGAAGTGTACGCTGTTCCGATATTCCCCACAACATATACACTATCTTTCCACACCTTCATTATCTCTCCGAGAAGAGCGGTTGTTGTTGTCTTTCCATTTGTACCTGTAATGGCAAGAACATCTCCCTTGCCAACACGATAAGCAAGTTCAATCTCACCCCAAATACACACACCCTTCTCTCGAATTTTATTGACAATCGGTAAATCCGTAGGAACTCCCGGACTCATTACCACAATATCAAGAGAATTAATAACTTCATCTTTCAATTCTCCTAAAATAATCTGTGCCTTACTGCCCTCTCCGATTTTTTTAAGCAGATCTTCCTTATCAAGCGTTTCTTTTCCATCATATAAGATAACGTCTGCTCCCTGCTTCTCCAACAGTCTTGTTGCTCCGATACCGCTTATTCCCGAACCGAAAACAAGTACTTTTTTCTTCTTCAAATTCATATTTCCGGCCTCCTACATTGCAAGAAGTGCAATTAAACAGAGAATTGCTGTGATAATAGAAAATACTGCAACAACTCTTGTTTCGGACCATCCGCACAACTCAAAATGATGATGAATCGGCGCCATTTTGAAAATACGTTTTCCACCTGTTTTCTTAAAATACGTTACCTGTATCATAACCGAAAGAACTTCTACTAAATAAATCAATCCTACAATCACAATAAAAATAGGCATTTGCAACATATACGCCGTAGAGGCAACAAAGCCACCTAAAGCGAGAGAACCTGTATCTCCCATAAATACGCTTGCCGGATACACATTAAATAATAAAAATCCAAGCAACGCTCCCACTACCGCACAGGTAATCGGTTCAACTCCGCTCTTCGTTCCTATAGCAACCACTGTAAAAAATGTTGCAACAAGCACCGTTACGCTCGATGCCAATCCATCCAAACCATCCGTAAAGTTTACTCCGTTTACCGTCCCAATCACAACGATAAACAAAAGGGGTATCGCAAGCCAGCCAATATCCCAAGTTTTACCGTTTGTAAATGGGATAACCATATCTAATGATACATCTGTAAAGTTCACCATATAGTAAGCAAATACAGCAGTTACTAAAATCTGTAATGCCATTTTCTGCTTCGGAAACAATCCGTCCGAGCGTTTCATAACTACTTTCAAATAGTCATCAAGAAATCCAATCAAACCAAATCCGAGAGTTACAAACAAAATCGGAATAATCTTTGGATAATCTTTAATATAAAAAACAGATGTAACTGCCACGCTGACAAGAATAATCACGCCACCCATTGTAGGTGTACCTGCCTTTTTCAAGTGTGACTGTACCCCGTCCACTCGTTCCGTCTGTCCCATTTTCAGTTTTCTCAAAAATGGTATAACAACCGGTCCTAACAACACGCTTAATCCGAATGCTACAAGCACCGGTATTACAATATTATACTCCATATCGCACCTCTTTATCTCTTTTGTTTTTTTATTTCATTAGTATACTCTAGTTTATCGTTTTTTTCAATTCCCAGATAGGATAGAATATTTGAAAATATATCCTGCACAACCGGCGCAGCGATAGTTCCCCCATAATAAACACCTTTTGGATTATGGATAACTACCAAAGCAACCACTTTAGGATTATCCGCCGGCGCAAAACCGATAAAAGAAGAAATATATTTATTTGCACTTCTTGGAAGTGTTTGTGACGTGGCTGTTTTCCCACCTATTTTATATCCGGGTATATAGGCATTTTTTCCTGAACCTTTCGACACCACACTCTCCAATATTGTACGCATTTTCCCTGAAGTTTCCTCAGATATACCGTTTTGCTTTGTTTCATATTGAAACCTTTCCACCTCTTTTCCCTTTTTATCTGTTACGCATACTGCAAAATGTGGGGTAACTCTTTTTCCTCCATTGATAATAGAACTGACCGTTGCCGCCAATTGAACTGGGGTAATCTGAAAAGACTGTCCAAAAGACATTGTGGCAAGTTCCACCGGTCCGATATTAGTTTTTTTATGCATAATTGTTCCTGCCTCACCGGGAAGATCAATCCCCGTCTTATCCATAAGGCCTATTTTATAAAACCCGTCATAAAATCTGTCTACACCAAGTCGTAATCCTATATCGATGAATACCGGATTGCAGGAGTTCTGTACGCCCTGCACAAATGTTTCTCCCCCATGTCCTCCCGCCTTATGACAACGTATTCTTCTGTTTTCTACCACTCTGTATCCCGGACAACTGAATCTGTCCGATTCCCTGACAACTCCTTCTTCCAAACAAAGTGCAGATGTAACAATCTTAAATGTAGACCCCGGCTCATAAGTATCGTTTATACAACCGTTTCTCCACATTTGATTTAACAATTCCTGTTTCTTTTCATCCGAAATTTCCGTGTTCTCACTCTCAGGTAAAGAGAATGGCTCATTTAAGTTAAATTCCGGAACATTTACCATAGACAGTATTTCCCCATTTTGTACATTCATAACTAAAACAGATACTTTATCTGCCTGTTTTTCTTTCATCACTTTTTCTGCTGCCTGCTGGGCATACTTCTGTATATTATAATCCATGCTTATATGAAGTGTATTTCCCGGAATTGCCTCTATTCTATCCTCCGCAATCCCCTCCAATTCCACTCCGCGTGCATCCGTAGTTGTCAAAATTCTTCCGTTTTTCCCTTTTAAATACTCTTCATATTTTACTTCCAAACCGATAATCCCCTGATTATCTCCACCTGTAAATCCAAGAACTTTTGATGCCACATTTCCAAAAGGATAGTATCGTTTAAAATCTTCATCTACTTTTACCCCTGAAAGTTCATATTCTCTAATTTTATCCCCCGTTTTTTTATCTACATTTGTTTGTATTCTCTCCATGGAAGAAACTTTTTCCACCTTTTTCCTAATAAAACTCTCTTCAAGTCCAAGTTCATCACTTAAAATACGAATAACCTTTTCTTTATCTTTTATTTGGCTGTGAATAACAGAAATAGTACATACTGTTTTATTAGTCGCAAGCACCTTTCCTTTCGCATCTATGATTTCTCCTCTTGCCGCCTTTATTTCCCTCTCTCTTTCGTGAAGTGCCTCCGCCCTTTTCTGATAATACGGTGCATCTGCTATCATTAAATAAGCAAGCCTGCCAATCAGCAATGCTATTACGGAAATGGCACACAAAAACACAACAAAAATTTTCTTTTTATTATATGTCTTATTTCGCACAAAAACCTCACAAAGATTTATTACTATAGGGTATTAAATCTCTTGTGCGGTTATTCTTCTAATTTGTTTCTGTTTTTGTAATATTCATATATGGAAACGCCTCTGCCATTATTTTCTGTGCCAGTTTTATAGCGTAACTGCTGTTTGCCTGATTTTCTACATTCGGCTCATCAATAACAACATACAACATTATTTCCGGATTCTCCTGAGGCGCATACCCGATAAAAGAAATCAAATTTTTACCATGGTTACGAGGATATTTTTCTGCTGTTCCTGTTTTACCTCCAATCGCATAGCCTGCTACCTGAGCTGACTTTGCCGTTCCTTCTTTAACTGTTGATTCCATGTATGTACGAATTAATTTACTCGTTTCTTCTGAAACAGTTTTTTTGGTCAAAACAGGACTTTTATTCTCTATAACATTTCCATCTGCATCACGAATCTGTTTTACTACATGAGGTTCATAATAATTTCCACCGTTAATCAAAGAATTAAAACCTGCAGCCAATTGAAGCATCGTCACATTAAAGTTCTGTCCAAACGCATTTGTTGCCAAATCCGCATCACCCATCTTCTTTGGATCAAAGAGAAGTTTTTCCGTAGATGCCTCCCCCGGCAAATCTATTCCTGTATATTCTCCAAAACCGAAAATATGCTGATATTTTGAAAATTCGTCCGGACCGATTGCATCTCCCATATGCATCAACGCCACATTACAAGAATTCGCAATGGACTGCTTTAAGTTTTGTGTTCCATGTCCATCTTTTTTATTACATTTAATCCTCCATACTCCCACATCCAAATATCCCGGACATACATATGTTTCATTCCCTTTTAGAGTACCGTTTTCCAAACCTGCTGCCACCGTAAAAGGTTTTATGGTAGACCCCGGTTCATATGTATCACTGACACAAAAATTTCTCCATAATTTATTTAACTCTTTGATTTTATCCTCTTCACTCATTTTTTTTAACTGTTCTTCCGAAAACAGACCACTTAAATCTCTCGGATTATTCAAATCAAAGTTAGGATAAGATGCCATCGCCAAAATTTCTCCCGTTCCGGGACGCATTGCAATAACTGCCGTATTTTTACTTCCAAGTCCTGTTTTATTCGGACCATTCTTATGTTCCTCATTAAACTCTCGAATATGTTTTTCAATTATGCTCTGCAAATTCAAATCTATAGATGTGACAAGACTCTTTCCGTCCGTCGCCTCTTTTACAATTTTTTCTACGGAAGAAGTTTCTCCAACATACCCATATTCTCTTCCATCCATTCCATTTAATATATCATTATACGAGGCCTCAAGTCCGCCATTCCCCACATTACCCGATGCGGTAAATCCGAGTAAATCGCTTGCAAGAGTATTATACGGATATGTTCTCACATAATCTTCCTCCAGCCAAACCCCTTTCAGACTTCCATAATTTTCCTTATCTTCTTTTAGTTTCTCAAAAGCCTGATATTGTTTGTAAGGCACTCCCTTTTTCAACACATTATAACGACTTTCCGGTTTTTCTTCTAAAATCGTATAAACCGTTTCTTTGTCAATCTCAAAGCAGTTTTCCAGTACCTGCAGAGTCTGTTTCTTTGCTTCTGTTACCGCTTTTTCTTTTCCCGAAAGCAAAACCTTCGCATCCAAAATCACATTATAAACACGTTCGCTTGTCACCAGTTTCGTTCCGTTTGCATCTAATATATCGCCTCTTTTAAAAGGAATAATTCTACTGTTATTCTGCTGTTGGTCTAACACCGCTTTTTCGTATCTTTCTCCATCCAGTGCAACAATTTTAACCGCTTTTCCAACAAGTATAACAAAAGCCAGTATCGTTAATCCAAATACCAATACCAGCTTTCTTTGCATTCTCTTAGGAAATTTTTTACGGATAAACTTTGGACCAATCCTTTTTTTCCTATTTTCTGCCATTTATTCACCTTCCATTTGTCTTGTGCCTGTTCTACACACTATCTCTTAGGAATATCTTTATACTGCTTCACATCGCTGTCTGTAGGATTATCATATGTGATAATCTGACCTTCCTCTGCGTGAACCATTCCCAGTTCTTCCGTTGCCTTCTTGCGAACTTCCTCCAAATTCACAGAATCTACTGCATTATTAAAACGCGTTGTATTCACTTCTCTCTTCTCTGCAAGTTCTCTTTGTAAAGAAGTAATGTTTCGTGAACGGTTCGTCAATTCCGAACGCAACTGTAAATACTGCAAACATACTACAAATGCAATCACAACTGCAATAGACAAAAACACCACATATCCCTTATTCATATGCAGTGCATTTTTTCTATTCTGTCTAATCTGTCTGCTCACCTTTTTCGGCTCTGCACGATGTGTTTCATCCTGCCTTTGTGGAGCATTATTTGGTTTGCGAACAGTATTCCCATAATCATAATAATTGTAAATTTGTCTGCGATAAGCAGGTCTTCTGTTTGTTTCCATCTGCTTATGCTCCCTTCTGTCTTAACTATTTATCTCCCGTCATCTGCCTAACACCGTTCAAAAATACGCAATTTTGCACTTTTTGAACGACTGTTGTATTCTAATTCTTCCGCACTTGGAAGAATCGGTTTTCTTGTAATCACTTTCCCCTTTGACTCATTTCCGCAAACACATACCGGAAAATGACTCGGACAGGTGCATGGATTTTCGTTTCTTCTGAAAATACTCTTTACAATTCTGTCCTCTAATGAATGAAATGTAATAATACATATTCTCCCATTTTCATTCAACATATCAATCATTTCATCTAAACTATCTCTAAGTACGTCTAATTCCCTGTTCAATTCAATACGAATTGCCTGAAATGTTCTCTTTGCCGGGTGTCCCCCGTTCTTCTGAAATTTCATCGGAATGGCACGTTTAATAATCTCTATTAACTGTCCGGTAGTTTCAATGGAACCTTTCTCGCGTTCCAAAACAATATGCTTTGCAATATTTTTTGCAAATTTGTCTTCCCCATAATCTCTAATAATGCGATAAAGTTCCATCTCACTATACGTATTGACGATGTCCTTTGCCGTCATCTCCTGACGTCTGTCCATTCTCATATCTAAAGGTACATCTACACGATAGGAAAATCCTCTCTCTGCTGTATCTAACTGATAAGATGATACACCCAAATCAAGTACGATCCCATCTACTTTGTCAATGCCAAGTTTCTGAAGTTGCGACTTCATATCACAATAGTTGCTTCTGACTATTGTAACTTTCTCCCCGAAGTCACGTAAGCGGATTCCCGCAGCCTCAATCGCTGCTTCATCCTGGTCTATTCCTATAAAACTCCCCTTGTCACTTAACTGCTTACACACTCCAAAAGCGTGTCCGCCTCCACCAAGCGTTCCATCTACGTAAATGCCGTCTGGCTTGATGTTCAGACCATTTACCGTCTCTTCTAATAATACGGATTTGTGTTCAAATGTCATGTCTACCTCCATATCAGATTAAATGCTAAGTCCCAATTCTTCCATACGACCTGCAATATCATCCATGTTGTCTTCTATTGCTGTATTATTTTCCTCCCATTTTGCCTTGTCCCAAATTTCTACACGGTCCAGCACTCCCACAAGAACCACTTCTTTTTCCAAATCAGCAAAATTACGGAGTGCAGAAGAGATTAATACTCTGCCTTGTTTATCAAGGCCGCCATCTACCGCACTTCCCAAAAAGAAACGGGTAAATATTCTGGCGTCTTTATTTGTCAGCGGTAAGGTTCTTAGTTTCTCCTCAAAAATCTTCCATTCACTGTCAGGATACAGAAATAAGCAGCCATCTAATCCCTTTGTTATCACAAAGTTTTCTCCAAGATCCTCTCGAAATTTGGAGGGAATAATCAACCTGCCTTTTGCGTCTATACTATGATTAAATTCTCCTGTCAGCATATGGAACACCTTCTTTCAAATGGGTCTGCCACTTATGTCCCATTTAGTACCACTATTCACCACTTTCTACCACTTGGATTTATTGTAAACCACTTTTCCCCTCATTTCAAGAGTTTTTTAGGATTTTAAGGCAAAAAAATATCTCCACTTTCGTGGAGATACATCTTTTTTCTCATATTTTATTATTCTGCCAAACCTGTAAGATATTCAGCAATAGAAGTATAGTCAACTTCTGCCTTCTCTACCGGCTGACTATCTACATATGCAGTATATCCTGAATATCCGATCCATGATAAAACACCTACAACAACTACCGCAGTCAATGTATTTCTGAGTATTCTCATTCTCTTCTGCTTTTTCATTATTGCTTTACGGTTTGCTTTTTCCTCTTTATAACGATTTACTTTTTCTTGACTCATTTTCAAAACTCCTTTGCAATTCAACTATAAATAGTTTATCACAAAATGTAAAATTATACAACTACGATAATTCCTCCGTCACTTGCATACATTGTACTTATTCCTCTTGTATCTAATATAATGACCTCTTTAAATTTTCCTCTATCTTCCAGCATTTTCTTAACAGATACTGCTCTCTCATAACAGTTACAGTGAGAAATCGCCAAAGTCTTCTCTTCTGCATTTCCGACCTGTTCCATGACAAAATCAACCATTTTAGCCAACGCTTTATTTATTCCTCTTGATTTTCCCAACTGACAAATCGTTCCCTGAGGAGTAGCTGCCATAACCGGCTTAATATTTAATGCTGATGCCACTAGCGCTTTTACTCCTGTTAATCTTCCGTTTTTTTTCAATGTTTCTAATGTTTCCAGCACAAAATATGTGTTTTGCTCCTCAATATAAGAGTCAACTGTTTCAATTACTTCCTCAAAACTAAGCCCTTTTTCTTCACATTCCATAATCTTCTGTGCAATAAGCGTTTCACCTACAGAAGCCGAACGTGAATTGAAAATATGAATTTTCTTCTCTCCATATTCTTCCTCATAAATACTCTTTCCAAGCACAGCGCTATTATAAGAACCGCTAAGTTCTGCCGACAAAGTTACAACATAAATTCTGTCTGCATGACACTTATAACTTTCCATATAACGTTCCGGTGACGGACAGGACGATTTAGGACATTCCTGACTTTCTGCAACTTTATCCAAAAATTCTTTCTGATTAAATGTATCGTCATCTATAATATTTTCATTTTCAATCTGAATACTGAGCGGAATACTCTCCACTTTTCCTGATTGTTTCATCCCCTCTGTCAATTCACCACAACTGTCTACTACAACTTTATAACTCATATCTGGAACCTTCCTCTATCTTTATACTTATCACATTCATTTCTATTATATGTAGTTTTGAATACCACTTGTTTAGTTTACCACATTTTCCCTGATAAGAAAAGACTTTTTATATTTTTCCTTTTATTATTATAACTATTCAACCTTATACTGACTAGACTTCTACTTTTATCTGACTTGATACGTTTAAAACAAGTCCTATTTCTATCATAAGAAATAATGTTGCCGTACCTCCATAACTGATAAACGGCAATGTGACTCCTGTTGTTGGTAAAAGATTTGTTACTACACCGATATTAAGGATAACCTGAATTGCAATCTGTGCAAACACCCCTGTTGCTATCAGTGATCCATATAAATCCGGTGCATTCTGCGCAATAAATGCAATACGATATAATAAAATTGCAAACAGTGTCAAAATAATCAATAAACCGAATACCCCTAATTCTTCACATATAATCGCCAAAATCATATCATTCTGTGCTTCCGGTATAATTAATTTCTGTGTACTATTACCCAAACCTTTTCCAAAAATCCCCCCTGAACCAATGGCATACAACGCCTGCATACTCTGATAACTTCCTTCACTCATATACATTTCAGGATTGACCCATGCTAAAATTCTTCTTATTCGGAAGTTTTGACTTCCTTCCATAATTTTCCCTAAAAATTCCGAACCGATAAAAAACACTGCCATTAATCCCCCGCCAATAGCAAGAAACCATTTCGTGTTACGATGCGCCACAAAAAGCATGACACAAACCATTCCCATTACAATAACGGCAGTACTTAGGTTATCCGTCAAAAACAATACACCTGCAGTTCCAATTCCTCCCCAAATTAAAACGCAGAGAACCCCTTCCTTCTTTCTGAGTTTTTCTCCAAGTTTACATATCAATGCTGGAATAAAAACAACAGTTGCAATTTTCATAAACTCTGATGGCTGCATTTGTCCAAAAATCGGAATTTTAATCCAACGCCTTGCCCCATATGCTTCTATGCCGATTCCGGGTACAAAAACAAGTGCCATACTTAACATAGCCACCCAAAATGCCATTTTCGACAATTTTGCATATATGTGATAATCCATTTTATAAGCACACCACATTATAATAAAACTTACCGCATATGCCTTTAATTGATTTTTCAAATAAAACATTCCGTCATGAAATTTTACAGATGCACTATAAGAACTGGTACTATAAAGCATAAGCAAACCAAAGCCAATAAGAAAAATAAGCACCGTCATTAAAGTATAGTCAAAATATTGTACCGTTCTCTTTTCCCTGTTTCTATTTAATCTTTTCCTCACCATATTTATACTCCTTTTCTTAACTATTCATTATACTATATTGCCCGGTAAAAACAAACACTTTTTCCTTTCTGCAACATAATCTAATATTGTAAACATTTTAAAGGAGGAGATTGAATATGCAAAATTTTCGCAATAATATGACATTTTATAATCACGAAAATATACACTGTCGAAGACCCGATCCTATTTCTTCCATGCCTTTAGCAATGGCATATGTACCATGGCAGAGATGGGAAAATATACTCGACACCGATAAAGGTTTTCATTGCGGAACTATTTTTCATGATTTACGGAAACCGTTTGAACATGGAGGAGGTGGCTGTCGATGAACAACAATATGCCTTCTCGAAAAGATTTGCTACATTTAATTAATGTTGCCAGTTTTGCTGTGGATGATGTGAAATTATTTTTGGATACACATCCCGAAAACAAAGAAGCTCTCGCTTATTTTCAGGAATATAACGCAATCCGCACACAAGCATTAGAAGATTTTTCGCGTCTGTACGGACCTCTCACTCTAGATTCAATCACTACTTGCAACGACTACTGGAAATGGATTGAAGAGCCATATCCATGGCAGGAAGGAGGATGCTAGTTTATGTGGAATTATGAAAAAAGATTACAATATCCCGTTAAAATTACACAGACAAATCCAAAAATTGCACAGATTATAATCAGTCAATTTGGTGGTCCTGACGGCGAACTTGCTGCCTCCATGCGATACCTTTCTCAAAGATATACGATGCCTTACAAACAAGTGACAGGAATTTTGACCGATATCGGCACGGAAGAATTAGCTCATATGGAGATGATTTGTGCTATCGTATATCAACTGACAAAAAATCTTTCCGTAGAAGAAATAGAAAAATATGGTTTTGACAAATATTATGTCGACCACACACTTGCATTGTGGCCACAAGCAGCAGCCGGAACACCTTGGACTGCAACCTATTTCCAATCAAAAGGAGATCCTATTACAGATTTACACGAAGATATGGCAGCAGAGCAAAAAGCGAGAACAACATACGATAATATTTTGCGTCTTGTTAAAGACCCTGAAGTGTGTGACCCAATCCGCTTCCTACGCGAAAGAGAAATCGTTCATTATCAGCGTTTCGGTGAAAGTTTAAGAATTGTTCAAGATAATTTGGACAGCAAAAACTTCTACGCTTTTAACCCTGAATTCGACAGAACCACAAATTGCAATTGCAGAAGATGATACAATGCAAAAAGGAATGTTATCTGCATTCAGATAACATTCCTCTAAAAATAAAAGCGGGTGATGGGAATCGAACCCACGTATCTAGCTTGGAAGGCTAGTGTTCTACCATTGAACTACACCCGCAAAATCGGGGTGACAGGATTCGAACCTGCGACCTCCTGGTCCCAAACCAGGCGCTCTAGCCAAGCTGAGCCACACCCCGCTATATAACTGTTTGTTTCAAGCAGGATTTATAATATCATTTCTAACAGAAAAATGCAAGCATAAATTTTACTTTTTTTATTCTTTTTTTTATTCTTTTTCAATCATTTTTTCCACCTGTCTGAATTGACGGTTGAATTTCATTTTCCCTACATCATAAGAAAACTTCTGAATACAATTGATACTCTCATTCTCATCATTTCCCAACATAGTATTCTCTTTCTTCTTTAACCGAAATATTTTTTTGACAGGACGGTATTTCTCATCAAATTCAATACTGACACCGGATAAGTCATATGAGTCTTCTATTACCATAGTGGATATTGCATACAATTCCTGTTCAAACCATTTCAATTGTGTTTTATCTGCAACCTTTATATGATAATTACTGTCCTTTACTTCTTTTGTACTTAAATTCAATCGGGTAACAGAGGACAGATACGATTCTGCGTATAATTCAGGATACATTTCTCCATCCGCCTCATAGATTTCCGTCCCCTCTTCCCCAAAACTTACACCAATCGTATTTTTTTCCCGATACTTTGGTAAGCCCCATTCCACATTTCTCGGTACAACTGCTTTTTCATCCTGAAATGCAAACAAAACTGAAGACTGGTGATAATTTTCCCCCAATTCAACTTTCATATAAGATTCCTGTTTAAGAATATCGTTTACTTTTTCAGAGGAAACACCTTCTTTTTGGCAGGCAATCGTAAAAAAAGATATACAGACTGCCACGCCTAACATTACTATTTTTTTCATATTTTCTCCTTTATTTCAAATAATCTTTCGGGGATTTATATTTTTCTTTATACTGTACCCGTTCCGGACTTTTCCAGATTTTCTTTAAACTTCGTTTGAAATTATTATCCAAGTATGTCTTTTTTCTGCTGTCCGCAGGGGTTGCCGGAAGAACATCCAACCGATAGTGTGCATCATTATAATCTGCAGGTGCGTAATTAAAAGATTCACTATTTACCACTTTCTTTTTCTCGGATTTCTCTATATTTTTGTATGTTGCCGTTTTACTTTGCACCTGATTACTTTTTGTTTTTTTCAAAACATCCCACTCCGTCACAAAACTGCCTGTTTCTGTATCAATAATAAATTCCGATAATTTATTTGGAGTTAATATTTTATCATATCTCTGCTCCTTAAATTTCTCTTCTTTTTCTGTTTTATTGTGATGTCTTGACGGTTCACCATAATATAATTTCATATTAAAATTTTTTGCATAGGCTTTTAACCTTTCATAATCTGTTTTACCTTCGTAATATCCCCGAACATATTCAATATTTTGTTTGTCAATATACATTCTGAACTGGTGAATCACTTCACTATCTAAATTCTTTTTCTTATAGGCTTTTCTGACACACTCCGCATAATCTTCTAAAAATGCAGAATGAGGCGCCATTTCCGGTGCAAATCTATCCCCCTCTCCAAACTGAAGCATTCCGTTATTATCCATATATCCCCCCATTTGTTCGATAACAAGCAACGCTTTTTTCTTGGGCGAAATCTTACTTTCTTCAAACATATACGTATATACATCCGAACCTATTTGACGGGCAGATTCATAAATCCTCTCTATTTCCTGCAAATACTCGTCCTCCATAACATTTTGTGCCTCATAGCCATTCGCCCCAAACAGATTAAATTTCGTATTAACCGCTTCCATATAAGCCAGAACCGCACTTTTATCCCAACCGTATTCTTTTGTTAATTCTTCCCCCTGATAGAGAAGGCTTTGGATAAGATACCTGCTTCTCGCCCGTAAAATGTTTGGAAGTTCTGTTACATAATCTTCAATCGTAATCTCTTTTTCCGGAACAAGATAACTCATCTTCTCCTCAGTTTCCCTCATTTTAACCTCAATTTCAGTTTCCGAAACATACCTGTATTGCTGTGTCATTTCCTGTTCCAAATATTCCAACTGTTCCATCGACAGAATAGTCGACTGAAAATGAAATTGAATCTGCACCGGCCGATATTTTTCGTCAAATAAAATATCCACAGAATCCATATCCGCCTCATCACCGTTTAACACTTCTGCAAAAATAAGTAGTTCCGAAAAATATTCTACCTCCTGCTCTTCCTCTATATGAACAAAATAATTTTCCTCTTCAATCCGTTCCTTTGTAAGTTGTAACGCCAAAAAAGGTTCAAAGAAAAATTCTATATCCAACATGGAAGACACAAGTCTGAAATTATCATATTTTTCACTTCCCCTATATTTACCATAATAAACTTCCACATTTTCATCTTCACGCAAAATAATCTGCTTTTGCTCCTCGAAAGGCTCAATTAATGTTTTTTTATTCGGAATGTCGTAGAAAATCTTCTTCCCCAAATAGCATTTTCCTAAAGAAACTTCTATGTAATTCTCATTCTTCAAAATATCTTCATACACTTCAGGGACAGCCTCGGTTGCCCGAACTGCCCCTGCTTTTCCTATGCAAAACATACAGATTATACAAATCCCTGCCACAATCCATTTTTTAGCATTCATTTAATTACGCCTCAATTTCTCCGTCAAATCCTAAATCATCTAAAATTTCCATCGCTGTTTTTACACAATGCTCACAGCCGTCTATTCTGACATTTTTATCTGCCAGACTTACTTTATAATCCAGTCCCGCTTCGTTCATTGCCTTTTCAATTCTTTCCACACATTTTTCACAATGCATTCCTTCTACTTTAATTACTGTCATTTCTTTTTCCTCCTATTATTTCATTAGTTTTTGAATAATTTCACATAACTCATCAACCGCTTCCACTCTTCCGTCCTGAATATCTTCTACCACACAGGAATGTATATGGGACGCCAAAAGTTTTTTGTTAAAACTGTTCAATGCCGATTGTATGGCTGAAACTTGCGTTAAAATATCCACACAATATCGTTCTTCATCCACCATTTTACGAATTCCCCGTACCTGTCCTTCAATTCTGTTTAGTCTGTTGACTAAATCTTTGTATTCTTTTGTTTCCCTATGTTTTGTTCTCTCACAACACTTATCTTCCATTGTATTTTCTCCTTCTGTAAAGTGCTATAATTTTAATCTGCGAAGTCTTAACGCATTTCCTACAACAGATACGGAACTAAGCGACATGGCAAGTCCTGCAAAAATAGGATTTAATAATGTACCATTTATAAGATACAGTGCACCGGCCGCAAGTGGAAGCCCACAGGCATTATAGAAAAATGCCCAAAATAAATTCTGTTTAATATTACGGATAGTCGCCTTACTTAAACATATAGCCTTATAAACATCCTGCAAGTCCGACTTCATTAAAACAATATCACTGGAGTCCAGTGCAATATCGCTTCCGCTTCCGATTGCCATACCTACGTCAGCCTGCACAAGAGCAGGAGCATCGTTAATTCCATCTCCTACCATCATGACACGTTTTCCTTCTTTTTGCAACTCTTCTACGACACTTACTTTATCTTGAGGGAGAACCTCCGATACAACTTTATCCACTCCGACTTTGTGTCCAATATAATCGGCAGTCAGTCGGTTATCTCCGGTAAGCATATAAACTGTAATTCCTAAATTCTTTAACTCCTTAATTGCCTCTTTGCTCGTTTCTTTAATTGGGTCTGCCACACTGATAATTCCGAGTATCTTTCTGTCAGCAATAACAAACATTGGTGTCTGCCCTTTCCTTGCTATTGCCTGTGCTTCTGTTTCATTTTCTCCAAGATTAATTTCTAATTCTTCACAAAGTTTCTTATTACCGATATGATATTCTATTCCACCTAAAACCGCTTCTATACCCTTTCCTGTAATACTACGGAATTTTTCCGGATTATCCAGTTTTAATCTTCTCTCTTTCGCTTCTTCTACAATCGCCTGTCCAAGAGGATGCTCTGAATGCTGTTCACATGAAGCTGCAATCCTCAAAAGTTTTTCATCTGCTTCATTACCGAAAATTCCCATAACTTTTGGTTTGCCTTCTGTAATCGTTCCCGTTTTGTCCAAAACAACCGTATCTACTTTATGAGTTGTTTCCAACGCCTCACCGCTCTTAATCAAAATACCATGATTTGCTCCAAGACCTGTTCCGACCATAATTGCTGTCGGTGTGGCAAGTCCTAATGCACACGGGCAGGCAATAACAAGTACAGAAACAAAAATCGTAAGTACAAATGCCAAATCATGCCCTAAAACTGCCCAAATCACTGATGAAATCACCGCTATCGCCATTACGGTTGGAACAAAATATCCCGCTACAACATCTGCCAATTTAGAGATAGGCGCTTTTTTTCCCTGTGCCTCCTCCATTAATCTGACAATTTTTGCAAGTGTCGTTTCCTCACCAATACGGGTTACTTCTACCTGAATTGCTCCCTGATAATTTATGCTTCCACCGATAACCGTCATTCCTTTTTCTTTTTCCACAGGAATACTTTCCCCTGTCAGCATAGACTCATCAACCGTCGTGTTTCCATCCACAATCACACCATCAAGTGCAATTTTACTCCCCGGTTTTACTAAAATAATTTCTCCTGTTTTAATTTTTTCCACAGGAACTTCTATCTGCTCTCCATCTCTCAAAACAATCGCCTTATCCGGCGCTAATTCCATAAGTTTACGAATCGCCTCGGATGTCTTTCCCTTACTTCTGCCTTCCATATATTTCCCTACCATAACAAGAGTAACAACAATGGCTGCTGATTCATAATACAGATTATGCACACTGGAAACATCTTGTGGAATGCGGATTGTCATGACAAGACTATATAAAAAAGCACTTCCTGTTCCTATTGCAACGAGCGAATCCATATTAGGATTTCCCTTAAATAAACTTTTAAATCCGACAAGATAAAATTTTCTTCCATTATAAAGAATGATAATTGTCAAAATACATTGTGCCAACGCAAAATTTAGCGGATGCGCCGACATATCAAGCCCTTTTGGAAGCGGTAATGTTATTGGAAGCATATGCCCCATGGAAATATAAAGTAACGGAATTGCCAAAATCACATTTGTAATCAAATGACGTTTCGTCTTTTTAATATTTTCCTGTAATTCATCTTTCTCATGCTGTTTCTCCTCTTTGCTCTTTTCCACATCCGGTTCCGCTCCAAATCCTGCTTTTTCTACCTTCGCAATAATTGCTTCCTGTGTAAGCAGCGTATCATCGTAGGTAATTGTCATTTTTCCAGTAGTCAGATTGACATTACTTTCCTTTACACCATCTAACTTCCTCGTCACTCGTTCTACCGCACTGCTGCAGGCAGCACAACTCATTCCGCTTATTGTATATTTTTCTGTTTTCATTTTTTCACACCCTTTCATATACCCTATGGGGTATATGAAAATGTTATCACTTTACATTTTTCGTGTCAAGAAAAACATAAAAAGAGCAGACTGTATTTTTCTACAATCCGCTCTTTTACCCTTGCTATTGTCTTCTACCTAATGTAATTTCAACTGTTTCCTCTTCATAAGTACCTTTATCGGCAGGTACCTGCAATGTTACTTTTACTCTCTCGCCTACTTTATAATATTGAAGTTGTTCCTGTAAATCCTGCATGGTATCAATTCCTACACCTTCAAATCCTGTGATGATGCTTCCTTTAATAATTCCAGCCTTGTCTGCTCCTCCTCCTTTAACAACTTCTGAAACAAATACACCTTTTTTCATATTATACATCTTAGCGCTTTCTTCTGTTACATCTAACCCTGTAATTCCTAAATATCCTCTCTGCGCCTCTGATACTTTTGTTCTTGTTTCTTTATTCATTAAATTTTCCAATAAATCTTTAATATCTGAAAGTGGGATGGCATATCCTATTCCTTCTACCGCCTCTGCATTGATTTTTACGGTATTAATTCCGATTACTTCGCCGTTAGCATTCAATAATGCTCCACCACTGTTCCCCGGGTTAATTGCCGCATCCGTCTGGATTAATTTCCCTTTAAATCCTTCCAGTTCTCTCTCTGTAGCGCTGACAATTCCTGTTGTAACGGATTGTCCATATCCCAATGCATTTCCAATGGCAATCGCAGGCTCACCTACATTCAATTTAGATGAGTCCCCTATTGCTGCAATAGAGATTTTTTCCAATGTATTACTTTTAATTCTATTCAGCGGAACTGCAACAACTGCAACATCTCGACTTGCATCCGTTCCTTTTACGACACCTTCTACACTTTCATTATCAATAAAAGAAACTGTAAGGCTTGTACTATTTTCAACAACATGGTTATTGGTTACAATCAATAATTCTGTATTATTTTTTCCAATGATAATCCCCGAACCACTGCTCTGGCTTTCCTGCAACTGCGTACCGCCAAAGAAACTTTGTACTTCCTGCACACTCATATTTGTGATAGATACAACCGAAGGCATTGCTTCTTTTACGATTTCCGTAACATCTGAGGTAACCGTCTTTGTCGAACCATTTACCTTCGTTGTGTTTACCTGTGTCGTTTCTTTTGAAGTTGTTTGGTATCTTCCGAATAATCTGTCTGCAATATAATTACTTGCCTGATATGTCCCGCTTGCCACAATACCAAATAAGACAGCAAGCCCTACACATGCAGCCACTTTCATCCAGCCTTTACCTCCCTTTTTTTTCTTCGGCTTTGGCTGTACAGGAGGCATATTATTTCTCGGTGGAATATTTCCTCCCATCTGATATGTTTCTCCGATATGCGACTCTTCTTTCAAATGTTCACTTTCCGTTTTCTCTTCTGTCTGCACATTCTCGCTAGAAACTTCCTGCATCGGCTCAGTTGTCTGTACAACTTCCTGTTCTTTCTCCTTTGGCATTTCCTGCAAAACAAAATTCACTTCGCCATTTGGCATTTCCTGATTTTCCTTATTTTCTTCATTTCCCTGTCCTAATTTATATTCATTATCCATACCTGTCAGACTCCTTTCGTTTCTTCTTTATAAGCATTATTGTAAATAGAAATTGTGTTTAAATTGTGTTTATTCATTAAAAACTTTTTGAACTGATTTTTATTAAAACTTAAAAAGGTGAAATGCCCATTGGCATTCCACCTCTTTTATTAATCTAAATCAATAAAATCCATATCAAAATCATCATCGTCATCATCAAAATCGAAATCTTCAAAATCATCATCATCGAAATCTTCTTCGTCTAAATCTTCCGAATCAAAATCTTCCATGAAATCATCTTCTTCATTTTCAAATCCATTGACAAATTCTTCCTCAAAGAAATCTTCTTCCTGCTCTGTTGCCGGAACTTTCTCTTCAACTTCTTTCTCTTCTGCAAAAGAAACTAGTTTATCATCATCTTCTTCATCATCAAAATCTTCTACATCAATATCATATTCTTCATATAAATCATCAAGTTCCAAATTGCGATGACGAAGTTTAATTGCAAGCACGATAATAATGATAATAAGTAAAAGTATTCCTAAACCTGTACATAAAATTACTTTGGAAAGATTTTCTGTAATAAAATTATTTAACTTACTTACTTTTCCTGTTGTCTTATCTGTTTCATTTACTTTGTTTGTAACATATCTCTGATAAGATTCCTGTGTTGTATCATACTGATAAAATTCTTTTGTTCCATTGCTGTCCATAGCATAAACAAGATAAAATCCTTCATTCTTTTTATCCTGCCAAGCCGGAAATTCATGTTCATTTACAGTTAGTTTTACTTGCTGGTAACCTGAAGGTACTTTTATCCCTTTACTTTTTTCCAACAAAACAATTGACGTAGATGGAGATACAGTTACCTGTACATAAGGAGAAAATGTTGCATCTTCTTCATTATATAAGAAGAAATCTCCTTTTCCTTCTGCATCAACTAAATATCCTAATGTAATGTTTCCATTTTCCTGACGTACAAACTTGCGTTCTCCACCATCATAAGACAACTTTGTTTCTACGAATCCTACCGGAATACTTGTTGAAGCAAATTCTTCTGAAAATTGATAAGATTTACCGCTAATTGTAATTCCACTCTGATTAGCATCTCCACTATTTTCTCCCTGAGGCTGTTCAGGTGTCGCTGCCGGAGGATTTGTTCCTTCTGCAATCTGAATAGTTGAAGTTCCATTTACACATTCAACTGCTTCTCCGCCTGTCACTGTTCCTGTAGAATCTGTTACTTCAATTTTAGTTGTTCCGACTTTTAGCGCCTGAAATTTCATTGTAAAACGAATCTTGTTCGTTCCGTCACCTTTTCCGGAAAATTTCAATACACCGTCAGATTCTTTCGTCACACCATTTCCTTCTTGAAAAGCCAACGATGACGGGTCGTATTTTAACGTAATATTAAAACTTTCCAGAGAACCGCTTCCTGCTCTTAACGCACAGGCTACTTCTACGGTTTCTCCTGTCTTTGTCTGTAAATCAGTAAATGAAACTCTCCCTGATGCCGCATAACTCATCACTGAATACATCGGAATTGTCAGACATAATGCCAGCATAAACGCCGCTATTTTCTTCATTATCTTCATGTACTTTTCCTCCATTAATTCACTTATCCTTTTTATTGCATAGTATTGTCAAAGCGCATACTTTAACAAATATCATATCCTCTATAATACACTTTTTTCATAAAAATGTCTACTTTTTTTCTTCCTCAGACACACCGTGGCTACTTTTGGAAATATCCGCATTCGGATCATTTAGTTTTTCTCTTGTAATACCTGTAAGTGTTTCAATCTTTTCCTCAATAGATTTAACTGTTTCCGAAACTTCCTTTTCTTCTTCATTTGGATATAAAAACTTGTGCAATTCCCGTACATTTTCAACCAAACCTACCGGAACAATAACGCTTCCCACCTTATCCACTCTTCCATTCATGGATTCCATTGGAAATCCCGTTGTTTCCGTCAATTTATAATCCAACGCACCGGATGCCAATCCGATCATATCGGCCAGCGAAAAGCTTGTGGAAATCTGTGGAAATACTTTATTAATCACTTTATTAATTGTTTTTATATCCATCGTTTTCGCTTTTTCCACTACTTTTGAAATAACTATCTGCTGACGCTCCGCTCTTTTATAATCGCCGCCTACATTTTTACGTATTCTCGCATAAGTAACAGCCTGCACTCCATCTAATTTCAGCGTTCCGCCATGTGTCAAATGAGTTGCCTCTTTTCCGGTAACTGTTCCTGTTTCATCAATGTAATTATTAACTTCTTTCGCTTCCTGCTCCGTCACTTCTACTTCTATTCCGCCGAGCAAATCAACAACATCTGCCAACGCTTTAAAATCAACTGTTACATAATTCCGAATATCTAAGTCAAAATTTTTATTCAACATATTGATGGCGTCTTTCGGTCCCCCTGCAAAATATGCATAATTTGCCTTCTGCATTTTTCCACTCATCTGCTCTGTCAATGTATCTCTATAAACAGATGCTAAACGCACTTCTTTTGTATCATGATGAATGGATGCCAGAATAATTGTATCCGCATGTGCGCCTTTTTCCAGGTGTCCATATCTTGAATCTCCACCAAATAGCGCTACTGTCATATACCCTTCCTGCTTTACCCCCTCGTTCGATTGAATATCTCCTTCGCTAAATGTTATCGTCTGAAACTTATCATATTTAGCCATAACATACGCTGCTCCGCATAACATTAAAAAAATAATAATTTCCGCAACCAAAAAGACAACTCTCTTTATCTTACGTCTTTTTCTCTTTTTTTGCTTTGCCCGCCGTTGTTCTTCTTTCATTTTTTTATTTTCTGACATAAATTTGCTCCCCTTTTATTTCTTTTCATTATAACTATTATGTTTCCCTGATAGCATAAAAAGATTGTGCTAAACACAATCTTTTTATCTCATTTAATTTATCTGAACTTTTGGCTGCGTTTCCATCTGCTCTTCCGGTTTAGCGACACCTTCATTCTTTTTCTTGTCGCTTGGACTTTCCCACTGGGTTTCCGGATCAGCTACTCTCTTTCCAACTTTTCTCTCTATTTTTCTGCTAATCGAACGTACTTGAGAAGATGGTTCATATTCTTCCTCACCATACAAAAATTCATGCAACTGCACAACATTATTTTCCAATTTTATCGGAATAACAATGCTTCCTAATCCCGGCAATGTATCGGTCGTTTTCTCTATTGGAAATCCAATGTTATCTCCTAATTTGTATTTATTAAAAGATTTTGCATAATCTAAAATTTCTGTTGCTGAAAGGCTTGTCTTAATCTTCGGCAACACTATGTCAATAATTTTATTGATTGTTGCCAAATCCGCTCTCAACGCCTTTTCTACCATTTTTTCAATTACATATCTCTGGCGTTCTGCTCTTTTAAAATCTCCGCCTTTTGTGGAACGTATTCTTGCATATGTGGTTGCCTGCACTCCATCCAGCGTCTGCATTCCTGCTTTTGTCACACGATTTGCTTTCTTTCCGGCAATTTGTGCAGTTTCACCTAAAAATTTATTCAAATATGGCACTTCGACTTCGGTAACTTCAATTTCCACACCGCCAAGCAAATCAATCACGTCCGAAATAGCCGCAAAATCTACCGTTACATAATCTTCAATTTCAAGGTCTAAATTGGTATTCAACATATCAATCGCCTGTTTTGGACCGCCGAAACTATATGCTCCGTTACACTTTTGAAGTTCTCCTTCACCTATGTCCAAAAGTGAGTCACGGTATACCGATACCATTTTTACTTCTCTTGTTTTATTATTTAAACTTGCCACAATAATGCAGTCTGTTCTCGTTCCCTCGTCAGACCCTGCTGCTCTGGAATCACTTCCAAAAAGTGCAAAATTCGTAAATCCTTCTCCTACACCTTCATCCAAATCATTCACTGCAATATTTTTCTTAGGAATTTCTTCTGTATTTAACTTGTTTAACTTTGCTGATACATATATAACACCTGATGCAATAAGACAAATCAGAACTCCTAACAGGCAAACTGCAACTTTCTTCCCGATACTTAATCTGAGAAACCAGTTTCCGCGTTTTCTTCTTCGCCGTCTACTTCGTGCAGCCCTTGCTCGCTTCGGGCTTCCCGCTTCTTTCTTCGCCATATATTTACCTCTTTTTTCTTATGTTTGCATATACCTTAAATATTATACACCATGTTAAAGGGGATTACAATATAAAGTGATGGAAAAAGGTAAACAACCCTTTTCTATTATGTTAAAAGACAGGATTTCTCCTGCCTTTTTGTATTTTAATAAAACCTATACACATCTTCTTTTGTATTTATACCATAATTTTGTGGAATATTTGAATATAATAAATCTTTTCCCAAAAATTTTTCTTCCACATAAAATTCAACATTAGCAAATTTTTCATACCATTTTAACACTTCATCAACAGTCGGAGTATCTATCTTTGCAATATCTCCAAATGCTTTTATCATGCAAAGCCCATATAAAAAATCTTCTTTAAAATATCTAGAATCTTTATCAGGAATATATCCACTTTCCACCTTTTTCATTGGAGAGGTAATTCCTTTAAATGCCTGAATTCCCGAAATCTTTTCTGTCATTTTTTCCACAGTATCTGATTCATAATGCTCCTTTAAAGATTTTATTTCTAACAGGTTCAATTTATCATAAGCTCTACAAATTTTCTGTAGTTCTTCATCTAATGCTATCAATACTCTAGAACTTTCATCTGTCCATTCTTCATAAAACAAAATATTTTTCTCAAATATCATATTATCCTTATAATTCTTAAACATAGCGTACAAACGACTTGTATGAAGAATAGGATTCGATGGAGTTAATGTAACGCACATATAATTTTCCAATGCTCTACACGGCATATCAAGCAATTCTTGGATTATTTTACAAACTACTTTTGTTTTTTCTTTCGGAACTGCTCCGATTTGAATTTCTTTTTTTCTGCTTGTCACATAAACTTCTTTACCATACTCATGAATTCTAGCAATACTATGCACACGCTGAAAACCAAATATTGTACACTCCCTGTTTAATAACTCTTTGCAACAAAATTCACATCCACCACTTCCAGGTACAAATCCCAAAAAAGTTCCGTCACTAATATGATCCATAATATCTTTCGACATTTTCTTGAATACATTTGATGGCAACGTAGATAAAATTATATCTGCATCTTCCAAAATTTTTAAATTATTTGTAATTTTGTTGATTTCACTTTCTATTATCTTGTTATTCTCTACATCAATAATTCTAATTAATTTACTCCATTTTTCAGGTTTACCTGTATACAAATTTACCGTATGTTCTTTTTTAGAAGCAATATCTCCTAACAGTACTGTTCCGATATTACCTCCTCCTAAAATACATATATTCATATATTACCTCAATACTGACTTAATCGCCTCTACTAATTTCACATTTTCTTCAGGGCGTTTTACTGCTACCCTAATATATGATTTCCCTGAAAATCCATTTTTAGATGACAAATCCTTAATTAAAATATTATATTCATTCAATAATACTTCTGTAAGTTCTCTACTTGTCATCTTGCCTGTAAGTTCGCACATTAAATAATTTGCCTGTGACGGAATTACTCTCAAATATTCAATTCCATTTAACATCTCTACATATTCTTTACGAACTTCTTCGAATTTTGCCAATGCTTCTTCATAGTTAGATTTATATTTTTCAAAAATTTGCATATAAAATTCTGCGAATGAGTTGATATTCCAAATCGCAACATCTTTTTTCATATCTGCAATTAACTGTAAATCATTTGATGCTAAAATTCCTAAACGTAATCCCGGAACTCCAAAAGATTTAGAAATACTTTTTACTACGATCAAATTATTATATGCCTTTATAATTTCTTCTTCTAACAAAGTAGAACTTTCTTCTGTTTCAGCAAAATCTACAAAAGATTCATCTACAACAAATTTAATCCCCTTCTTTTCTGCCCATTCAGCAACTCTTAATACATCTTTTTTCTCAATATAGTTTCCTGAAGGATTATCCGGATTAATCAATACTAAAAATTGAATATCTTTATCCTCATAAAAATTCATTAAATCGTCTGCAGAATATCTAAAATCTTTACTTTCAATCCAGTATGGAACAATCTCTTCTTCCTTTTTACGATGTGGATACTCTTCGAATGTCGGATAAATCATACCTATTTTACCTTCATGATTTTCCATCAACGATTTAATTAATTCTGCTGCACCATTTCCAACACAAACCTGCTCTTTATGCAAGCCATAGTATTTTGCGCCTAAAAGACTATTAATTTCCATTCCAGAAGGATATTCACAAAGCAATCTTTCAAAATTTGCTTTAATCTCATCCATAAGTTTTTGATTAGGATAAAATGGGTTTACTAAATAACAAAAATCAATTAATTGAGGATATCTCCAGTACCCTCCAAATCTTCTGTTAAACTTATTTAATTTTTCCTCTTTTGTAGCAAAAATGGACTCTGCAATATTCAAATCCTGTACATCATCAATCTCATACCAGGATTCATGTCCTAGACGTTCTGCCTTAATTTCAGGTTTGTCCAATAAAGTAATCACTTTTAAAACCTGTTCATAGTACTCATTATTTCCTAACGCTTTGCTATATGCTTCCAAAAACGGAACATAATGGCTATTAGAAAATTCTTTGCTAAACTTATAAATATTAACTGTCTTATAGTAGTTTGGAATATCTTCAAAAACAAAATCTTTTTTTCCTAAAAAGTTTTTAATGTTATCTTCTTCATCTAATGTAACTACAGTTCCATCCATCCAACTTTCAAATTTTGCAACTAATGCAAGACTTGGGTATGGATTGTCCAATAAACGCTGTAGAACTGAATCTTCAAAAATCAAATCAGATTCCAACAACAATGTATCATCTTGTACCAAATAATCTTTTGCCATATATAAGGAGTAAATATTATTTGTTTTATAATAAATATCATTATCTACATATTCGATTGGTGTAGATATATTCAGGCTTCCAATATATTCCATCAGTTTTTTTCCTTCATATCCTACTACCACTACTATTCTATTTAATTTTAGTGCATCTAACTGAGATAACATTCTTTCAATCATGGTTACTCCATTTACCTCAACCATGCACTTTGTTGCATTACTCGTTAATTCTTTTAAGCGTTTTCCCATTCCCGCTGCCAAAATAATCGCCTGCATTTTTATCTTCCTTTCTGCTTATCCTCGCAACTAAATTTGATGAATAAATAATCCACTTCGTAGTTTAGGTTCAAACCATGTGGATTTTGGCGGCATAAGAAGTCCTGCATCAGATACCGCAAAAAGTTCCTGCATAGAAGTAGGATACATTGAAAATGCTACACCCTCTTTTGTCTGCTCTTCCAATGCTTTTAAACCTCTGATTCCTCCGATAAATTTTATTCTTTTATCTGTTTTCGGATCTCTAATATTTAATAATGGTTCCAAAACTTTATTCTGTAAAACTGATACATCTAAAGATTCTACAGGATTTTCTGATACCTCTCCTTTAAAAGTAAGAGAATACCATTCATCTCCTAAAAACATACCTATCTCACCTTTCATTTTAGGTGCATACGGCTCTTTCCCTTGAATACAAATTGAAAAGTCTTTTTCTAACGCTTTTAGAAATGTTTCTTTTGTATAACCATTCAAATCTTCTACAACTCTATTGTAGTCCATAACCATAAGTTCTTCGTCAGGAAAAAGTACGGATAAGAAATAATTAAATTCTTCTGTTCCTGTATAATTAGGATTTTCTTCTCTTCTTTTCAATCCAACTTTTACCGCTGATGCTGCTCTATGATGCCCATCCGCTATGTAAATATGTGGTATTGCTGCAAACAATTCTGCTATTCTATTTACTTCCTGAACTGTATCAATTTTCCAAACACGATGTGAAATACCGTCTTCAGCAACAAAATCATATAAAGGTTTTTCTTTTTTCTTTTCTGTCACAATATGATTTATGTCATTGTTTGCACGGTAAGTAAGGAAAATCGGACCTGTCTGTGCACTACAAGTATCCACATGACGAATACGATCTAATTCCTTATCTTCTCTTGTATTCTCATGTTTCATAATAATGTTATTCAAATAATCATCTACCGAAGCACAACCTACAATTCCCGTCTGCGCTCTTCCATTCATAATTAATTCATACATATAAAAACATGGGGTTTCATCTTTGACGAACTCTCCATCCTCAATCATCTGTACTAATGTATCATGTGCTTTCTGATATACTTCCTCACTGTACATATCAAAATCATCGTCAAATTGCGTTTCCGCCCTATCTATTTTCAAAAAAGATTTTGGATTTTTTTCCACTACCTGTTTTGCCTCTTCCCTGTTATAAACATCATATGGGAGTGCTGCAATTTCTTTTGCCAAAGTTTCATTTGGACGAACACTACAAAAAGGTTTAATACTTGCCATAACAAAATCTCCTTATTTTTTCTGTTATTATAACATTTTTCATTATATTCTACAACAAACTTATTCCTATATATTTTATAATATATACTTAGTTTTCAAAATATCCACATTTTCCCTCTACAACATCTCTTTCCGGCTTCCAATTCGGTTGTGGTACTCTCCACTCACTTCCATATATCTCCGCCAAAAATTCTTCCGAATTTTCAGGAATAGAAAATTTTCCTTTAGGTGTTTCTACTTTCTCTATTCTTTCTATTTTTTTTGTTATATGACGTGCCACCTCAAAAGTTGCATTCTCATAACGTCCATTTTCCTGTCTAAAATATACATATGAAACTTGGTGATCAACATCAAAGGTTTCATACATAAAGAAATCAACACTTAACTTATTGCATGAATATGTCTGTTCAGTAATTTTCCCCTCCAATGTAAATTGATGTTTTTTGTGCATTCCTATTTCTCGTAATGCTTCTTCTAATTTATCCCACGAAAAACTTTCATCATATATTATTCCCATATCAATATCATTATCATGCCCCATAAACTGCCCTTCTCGAATAATTCCCAAGAGTGTTCCATATGTTATAAAATATTTAAAGCCATTTTTATCTAAAACTTCATTAATTTTTTTCATATATGTATATCCTAATTCATGTAACCCTTCTTTTTTTCTTTTTTCTACAAAAGACCAATACATTTTCTCATATATTCGATATACCCCCATCATATGCCCTCTAAGAAATTTCCCAATACTTTTTTTAATTTTCCTCATAATTATCTCCTTTTCTAAATTCTTTTCGGCTTTTTAAGACAATTATTAAACGATACAACACTTCTATAAAAACCGCCACTGAAGTTAACCATGCTAATGTAACTGCATTTAATTTACCTGCAATGAGAAGTATACTCAAATTAATTGCGTGTATTCCCGCACTAACATAAATAGAAATATTTGCATGTTTTGATTTTCCTAAAGCTCCTAAAGTTGGAAAACCTAATATATAATCTGGTAATGTCAATATAGCTATCGGCAACATAGCTCTTAAAATTTTTCCAGTACCTGCAAATTCTTTTCCGAAAATTAGCATACAGAAAGGTTCAGCCCAAATTGCAACCACTAGCACTCCTATACATATTATAGGCATAAAGATAGTTAATATTTTTTTCACCAATTTAAAATCCTTGTTTTTAATCATATACGGATACATACTATCCGATATTGGTGCCAAAGCTGACTGTCCTGTTGTAATCAATTTATTTGCGGCTGTATATAATCCAACTGTCCCTCCTATTGGATCAATATAACCTAAAATAACAGTATTTGTTGCCGTATATAAGGTTGATGCAATTCTTGATAAAAAGAATTGACTTGATTTTTTCAAATATTTCCATACAGATTGCCTATTTGTTCGCACTAAACATATTTTATATCGCACTTTCAAATCAATCCAGGACCATGCCACCGCACAAAATTCACCAATTGATAAAATAATAGGAACACTCAAATAATCACTTGGCTTCTTCAAAAACACAAAAATTAATGCTGTAAATAATCCTTTTACAAACACAGTTCTATATGTCACCATCGACATATCTTCCATTCCCCTGTATAAATAATCTGGAAGAAATGATGAAATAATCGCCTGCACTAAAAATAACATATATAATGTTTTATCTTTTTCATATTGCGAAAACACAGTACAAACAATACACAAAGCTCCTACTGAAATTAGTGAAAAAATCACTTTTAGCACAATAATTGAACTAAAAATTTCACACAGTTTATTTTTATCATCTTTATTTTTAGCAACTTCTTCTGTTCCTGACAATAAAAATCCAAAATCTAAAAATAGTTGAAAATACATCATCAGTGCTGTAGCAAGTCCTATCTTTCCATAAATTTCTTTCCCCATAATTCTAGTCTGATATGGGACTGTTATAAAACTAAAAAAATAAGTTGAAAACCTTAACAGATATAACATAAAAGTATTTTTTACCAATGTTTTTTTTCTACTATGCATCGTTATTCCTCTCTTATCTCGTTCTTTTTATTCTTTTAATCAATGACAAATATTTACAAACTTTTTTTATTATAGCATTAAAGTATCCTTAATTCAACTTATAATAAATCACCTGCAATACATAAAATCCAGCTCTATAATAAGGGGCTGTCGCACTAAATAATTAGTGCGCAGCCTCTTTTCTATGCAAAAAATTACAGCCAGGCTTCGAAAAGCCTGGCTGTTGGTGTAAAATATAAGTATGCAAACCCCTATATTATTACACAAGAATTATGCTTTGAATGAGGAAGGATATCAACTAAAACTTCCTTTAAACTTAGAAACAATTATTCCAGCAGATGATTCTGTGCGGTTGCTGAGTCAGTTTGTGGAGGCTATGGATTTAACGGACTTATATTCTACTTATGAAAGAATAAATACAGTATCGCCAAGAACACTCTT
>Bissell_p2__coassemble_256_pt1 | contig 67385 bp, 59 predicted proteins | sample Bissell_p2__metabat2_high_PE_001 | metagenome-assembled genome bin Bissell_p2 | reverse complement strand
TCTTAGAAATTTTCAGGTTCGTTGTCTATTGTTTAATTATCAATGTTCTGTTTTTCTTTCGCTCTCTTGCGACAGCCATATTAGAATATCATATCCGTTCTTCTTTGTCAACAACTTTTTTTCATTTTTTTAAATTATTTTTTCAGTTGTTTCAAAGAGCGGAGAAAGAGGGATTTGAACCCTCGCGCCGGTTACCCGACCTATACCCTTAGCAGGGGCACCTCTTCAGCCTCTTGAGTATTTCTCCTGAAGTGTTTTTCAATATGATAGCATCTGTCGTTCACAGTGCATTATTGATTATACTAGAGGTTTTATAACTTGTCAATGTTTTTTTACATGTTTTTTTACATATTTTTTTCTTCTATTTTATTCTTCTCTTTCTACTACTTCCGCAATACGTTTTTTCACTTCATTTGCTATCTCCGTTGTCTTCATATCTTTATATTCTTCATAGTACATAGGTTTCAAAAAATGTACTTCCACATTAACCTGTTTAATTGAATTTGTATCAAACGGTTTAAACGAATTTACAAGCGCAACCGGCACAATAGGACATTTTGCTTTTGTTGCTGCTTTAAAACTTCCTCCTTTAAAGTCTAATAACTTATTTCCCAACTTTGATCGTGTTCCCTCAGCGAAAATCAAATAATTTCTTCCTGACGCCACTTCTTTTGATACATCTATAATTACCTGCATAGATTGTCTTAGATCATCTCTATCAATTAAATATGCTTTCATGCAGGCAAATACCTGTTTTAAAAACTGAATGTTTCCCACTTCTTTTTTTGCCACAACAGAAAAAGGAACGGAACAAGCCTCTACAATGGCAAGTACATCGTACATTCCTTGATGATTTGGATAGAACATAAATCCATTTTCTTTAGGAATATTTTCTTCTCCATGTACATCAATATGCACATTTCCACCTTTGTTGGCACGAAAAACAATGAAACGAAGCATATCATATCTTTTTTGCTCTGCATATTTTTCTACATGTGAAGCGTAATAGCACAGTTTACACCACATAAACGGAACTAATATAATATTTCTAAATACCATTAATAAAATTCTTTTCATTTTATTTAACCTTCTTTGTACTCTTCTATTGCTGTTTCATATAAATTATTTCCCTGACTGTCGATTACAACGATAACAGGAAAATTCTCAACTTCTAATCTTCGGATTGCCTCTGTTCCCAAATCATCATACGCCACTACTTCAGATTTTTTAATACATTTTGACAATAACGCTCCCGCTCCGCCTACTGCTGCAAAATATACTCCTTCATTTCTTATAATTGCTTCTATAACTTCTTTACTTCTCTTTCCTTTACCTATCATTCCCACAAGTCCTAAATCCATTAATCTCGGAGCATATTTATCCATTCTGCTCGCCGTTGTAGGACCGGCCGAGCCAATTACTTTACCTTCTCTGGCAGGAGATGGACCCATATAATAAATAATTTTATTTTCTATACTAATAGGTAAATCTTCATTTCTATCTAAAGTTTCATTTATTCTTTTGTGTGCTGCATCTCGTGCTGTATAAATTGCACCGGTAAGATACACATAATCGCCTGCTTTTAATTCTCTAATAATCTCTTTTTTAATTGGTATCTGTATCTGTTTTTCCATTATTATACCTCCCGAATAATATGCCTGTTTACATGACAACAAATATTTACTGCTACCGGAAGTCCTGCAATATGAGTCGGATATGTGTTAATATGAACTGCTAGAGCCGTAGATGTTCCACCTAAACCTCCAGGTCCTATTCCAAGTTGATTGATTTTCTTAAGCATTTCTTCTTCCAATTCTTTTACATATGGAATTTCAGAATAAGTCCCCGTTTTTCTTGTCAGAGCCTCTTTTGCCATTAACGCACATTTTTCAAATGTACCACCAATCCCTACACCGACAACCATCGGAGGACAAGCATTTGGACCTGCATCTTTTACTGCAGTCAAAATTGCATTTTTCACCCCATCTAAACCATCTGCAGGCTTAAGCATAAATACACGGCTCATGTTTTCACTTCCAAATCCTTTTGGGGCAACCTTTATCTTTACTTTATTTCCCTCTACCATTTTATAATGAATAACTGCAGGCGTATTATCTTTTGTATTTTCACGGATAATAGGATCATTTACAACGGATTTTCTTAGAAATCCTTCGGTATATCCTTGACGTACCCCCTCATTTACTGCATCTTCCAGCAATCCTCCCTCAAAATGAACATCTTGTCCTATTTCCAGAAAAATAACTGCCATTCCCGTATCCTGACAAATCGGAATCATTTCCTTTCCCGCAATTTCCAAATTTTCCTGTAATTGCCCTAAAATCTGCTTTCCCAAAGGTGAACGTTCTGTATTTTTCGCATTTTCCATTGCACAAACCATATCATGTGACAGAAAATGATTCGCCTCAATACACATTTCTTTAATTTGTTTCGTGATTTCATTTACATTTATCGTGCGTATCATATTATCCTCCTATGTTTTCTCTGTTTAGTGTTTATCATAGCATATGTTTTTTAAATAGAAAAGTCACTTCCTTATTTCACAAAAAAATAATTTGATTCTGTTTACTACACCATGATAAAATTTATTTAGTATATTTATTGTTTTATAAAGGAGGTTTTTTATGACAACAAACATAGATATGCAAGCATTAAAAAATGACGCTGTAGAAATTTTCAATCAGGGGTTTGCCTGTTCTGAATCTATAATTTATGCAATTAAGAAACATTTTGAATTGGATTTATCAGATGATGCTATTGCAATGAGTTCCGGTTTTCCATGGGGACTTGGTGGGGGCGGATGCATTTGCGGCGCACTTGCCGGTGGAACAATGTGTCTTGGATACTTTTTTGGAAGACGAACACCAAATGATCCTGCCATTCAAAAATGTTTTCGATTAACAAATGAGTTACATGACTTTTTTAAACAAAATTGCGTGGGAACCTGCTGTAGAATTTTGACTAGAGGATTAGAAAAAAATTCTCCTGAACGCAAAGCCCAGTGCACGCGCTTTGTTGCTGATACGGTTCAGAAAACCGCTGAGATTATATTAAGAGAATTATAAAAGGGACGGGGTAAAACTTAATTGGGGACGTAGTGTTTTTCAATTTTACTACGTCCCCGTTCACAGTTTCTACACAATTTCTCCACAGGCTATTTTCTTTCCTGCATTTCCTGACGGCTGTGTTTTAAAATCATCTGCCATATCATGTATTACAACCGTCCTTCCAACAACATCTTCCGGATAAAATCTTTCCGTATATACCGCACTCCATGAAACTCCATCATTTGCCAATATTGGTGGCAAATCTCCTCTATGTTTTGGATGCGCTGTTTTTTCAGGATTATAATGCTCTCCTGTATTTTTAAAGGAATCTTCCGTATTTCCTGTACAATTCACCCCTTCATGTATGTGAAACCCATAAAAATTTCCATTTTCTTTCTCTTCGGTATTTGGTAATCCATAAATTTCTGTAACAACAAGTGTCCCTTTATACATCCCATAAAAATAGACTTTTCCATGTATTTTTGAATAATTTTTATTTCCTTTAATCTCTGCATACGCATCCGGAATACCCTTTATATTTTTAATCATATCATCCCTCCCTTATTAGTATATTCTTTAATTAAATATATGTTAATAAGATTTGTACCTCTAAAAAGGGACAGGGCAAAACTTAATTGGGGACGTAGTGAAATCAAAAAACACTACGTCCCCAATTATTAATTATTCTCATTCTCTTTATTTTTTTCACGGTCATAATCGGCCTTACTTATCTTATAACCTCTTACCAGACTAAATACAATTAACCCCACACCAATAATTGCAAACGCAATCATGGCTACAAATAATACAAGTTGCTCTGAACCCGCACTGTCTGATATTCCTTTAAAGATACTATATGCCATATAAAGAATATAAAGTCCGGCCATTCCATATATCGCCAGTCTTCCTTTTTCTCTTGCTTTGTCGCTCATAACTTCTCCTATTTACGAACAAGGTATTTTCTCATATCGATTGCACAAGCAACTAAGATGATTAAACCTTTGATTACATACTGTAAGTTCTGGTTGATTGATAAGAAGTTTAATGCTACGAAGATGATACGAAGGATAAATACACCCATTACAACGCCACGGATTTTACCAGTACCACCTACGAAAGATACACCACCGATAACACAGGCTGCGATAGCATCACATTCATAGTTAAGACCAGTATTTGCCTGGTTTGAACCTATACGTGCAGCTTCAATAAAACCTGTTACAGCGTACATAGCACCTGCTAATGTATGTACTAAAATAATTGTTTTTGCAACATTTACACCAGATACGTTTGCTGCTTCCTGATTTGAACCAACAGCGAACATATTTTTACCAAATGAAGTTTTATTCCAAATGAACCACATTAAAATAACAATAATACAAGCATACCAAACATAGTTTGGAATTGGAACTCCATCGATCTTCAAGACACTACCAGTTACAAAATCTTTAAATGATTGATCTAATCCTGATAATGGCTGTCCATTGTTTCCATTTAACATAATGTACATTAATAAAACACCATATACAATTAACTGTGTTGCCAATGTAACGATAAATGGATGTAATTTAAAGTGTGCTACGAAGAAACCGTTGACTACACCAACAATTGCACCAACTAACACTACGATTAAAATAACAAGTGGAATTGGTAATACCGGTAAATCAGGGAAAATTTTTGTTGGATAATCAACAGCCTGTAATAAAGATGCTGAAATACATGCTGTAAGACCAACTACACGACCTGCTGAAAGGTCAGTACCTGTAAGTACGATACATCCCGCAATACCAACAGCAATTGGAATATTTGCTGCTGAAAGTGAAATAATATTTACAATAGATGATGTACTAACAAATTTAGGGTTTTGTACTGCAGTGTAAATAACTGCAACAATAATTAAGAAATATAATGCATTATTTAACGCAAATTCCTTCCAATATGTTCTTTTATCTTTGCTGTCCAAGGCTTTGTAACTTGCCTGACGTTCTTTTATATTTGCAACTAATCTCATAAAAACGCTCCTCCTCTATACGAATTTTGCCGCAAGGGTCATAATTTCTTCCTGTGTTGTCTCTTTTGCATCAACTTCTCCTGCAAGGCGTCCGCCTGACATAACAAGAATTCTATCACAAATTCCAAGTAATTCCGGCATTTCTGAAGAAACTACCATAACAACTTTTCCTTTGTTTGCTAAATCAAGTATTAACTGATAGATTTCATATTTAGCACCAACGTCAATACCACGTGTCGGTTCATCAAGAAGAAGTACTTCCGGTTCTGTAAGAAGCCATCTTCCGAGAATAACTTTCTGCTGATTACCACCTGACAGAGAACGGATTTTTGTTTCCTGAGTAGGTGTTTTTGTATGCATTGCATCAATAGACCACTGTGTATCTTTTTTCATTGATTTTTCACTTAGATACAAACCAGCTTTTTTATGTTTTTTCAAACTGGAAATAACCGTATTTTCACGAATACTTAAAATTCCAAAAATACCGGTTGCACGTCTTTCTTCTGTTAATAATGCAAAACCATTCTTAATAGATTCTCGTGCATTTCTATTTTTTACTACTTTTCCGTCCAACTTAATTGTACCTGAATGTCTTGTGGCAATACCGAAAATATTTTCCAAAGTTTCTGTACGTCCACTTCCGTCAAGTCCTGCTAAACCTACAATTTCTCCTTTTCTTACATTGAAAGAAACGTCTTTTAATGAAGAATACTGTGCAGTTAATCCTTCTACTTCTAATGCAATTTCTCCCGGTTTATTTGTTTTTGGAGGGAACTGATTAGTTAATTCACGACCTACCATTAATCTGATAATATCATCCATAGATAATTCATCGGCAGGTTTTGTTGCTACCCATGTACCATCACGCATAATAGTAATTTCATCAGAAATTCTCTTGATTTCTGCCATTTTATGCGAAATATAAATAATACCTACTCCGCGATCTCTTAACATATTGATAATCTTAAATAAATGTTCTACTTCTTCTTCTGTAAGTGAGGAAGTAGGCTCATCAAATACGATTACTTTTGAATTGAATGAAACTGCTTTTGCAATTTCAACCATCTGTCTTTGTGAAACCGGCATAGTACTCATAATTCTTTTTGGGTCTACATCGATTTCCAATTCTTTGAATACATCCATTGTATCCTGGTAAATTTTCTTTTCATTTACCATTACTCCGGCAACTTTCGGATAACGTCCAAGCCAGATATTATCCATTACGTTACGTTTTAGTGCCTGGTTTAATTCCTGATGCACCATTGCCACACCGTTTTCCAATGCCTCTTTAGAATTTTTAAAATCTACTTCTTTTCCTTCTAGTTTAATTGTTCCGCCATCTTTTTTGTACATTCCAAACAGACATTTCATCAGTGTTGATTTTCCCGCACCGTTTTCACCCATAAGCGCGTGTACCGTTCCCCTTTTTACAGTTAAGGAAACATCGTCAAGTGCCTTAACACCCGGAAATTCTTTACTGATATGACTCATCTGCAAAAGAACATCGTTTGCCATGACCATTCCTCCATTCTTTTAGATTTTAGACTTCAAGAAAGCAGCCGTCAAGTTTTGGCAGCTGCTTTCAATATTTGTTATTTTACAGTCCCGATTATTTACCTTCACCTGTATAGATTCCGTAAGGAATATAGATTTTTGTATCAACTTTTTTAGATTTGTTGTATGAATCTGTTCCTTCCATTAAATCTTTTCCTTCAGATGTGTTCTTTGTTAAATCAGCGATACATTTAGCCATACCTTCAGCATCCTGTTTGATTGTACCAACCATTTTTCCGTCAGCAATTAATTTCTTAGCTGCGTCTGTAGCGTCTACACCAAATACTGGAATTGTTTTGTTTGCATCACCTGTGTTCCAACCTTTATCATTTAATGCTGCAATAGCACCTTCTGCCATACCATCGTTATTACAGATAACAAGTTCAATCATGTTTTTATTACCTTCGTTGAACTGTGAAAGGTTTGTAGTCATGTAGTTATTTGCTGCTCCAGCACTCCAGTTACCATCCTGGTCAACCTGATATTTATCTTTGTTTGATGGATCAAAGAACTGTAATTCTGGTTTTCCTGCTTCAGTTAATTTTTTGTTAGCATCTTCTACACCATACTGTGTACGGTAGATTGCTTCAACATTTCCTAACTGTCCCATGAACATAGCATAAGAAATTTTTCCGTCTTTGTTAAGGTCTACTTTGTCATAATTTTTAACTAAGTAATCACCAATCATTTCACCCTGCATATGTCCTGCTTCCGGAGCGTCTGTTCCAACGAATGCACATTTGTCATATGTCTTAAGAACTACACCTTCTTCTCCTTTTGGATCTTCTACTGCACGGTTAAAGAAGATTACAGGTACATCTGCTGCTTTTGCTTTTTCGATAATCTGTGTAGAAGCATCATTTGAGCCTGATGTTACGATGTTAACAACTAATAAGTTTGTTCCTGATTGAATAGCTGTGTCAATCTGTTCATTCTGTGTTGTCTGGTTACTGTTTCCATCATAATCCTGATATTCAACATCCATCTCGTCTAACTGTTTGTCAAGTGCTGTACGAACTGAAGAGATATAAGTATCAGCATATGTGTAATAGAATACACCTACTTTTAAGTCTGATTTTTTGTCTCCACCTTTTTTACCATCGTCAGATGAACCACAACCAACGAGTGTTGCTGCTACCATTGCCACGCAAAGAACAGCTGCTAATAGTTTCTTTTTCATGATTGTTTCCTCCCTTTGCTAATCATTGATGAGGTTATTATAACACAAACTTGTATAAATTCCTATTAAATTATTTATTTTTTTTGTATAATTTTTTACGATTTTATTCAAAAGCAAACAATGTTTTTTGATATTCGTCATCATACATATTCTCTCGAGTGGCACGAATTGTTTCCGTATCTACTCTTTTACTCTTTAACGGAATATCATTTAAAAGATTATATGCGCTTTCTACTCCTAAATATCCCATTGCATATGGGTTCTGTACAATCAACGCATCTACCTCTCCCGTTTCCAACATTCCCACAGAAACCGCATTATTGTCAAAAGCAACTACCTGTACTTTATTCTGCATTCCAAGTTCCTTGACCGCATACCCCACACCCAGACTTGTCCATTCATTAAATGTAACAAGAACGTTCATTTCCTGATGATTTTTCAAAAATTCTTTTGTCTGTTCTTTTGCCTGCTCCACCGTGGAAATAACATTAATTGTTTCCACATTTTTTACACGTTCATCTTTTTTGATAGAATCCTTAAATCCTCTTTCTCTTTCCTGACCATTTTGCGAGTTTTTATCAAAGTTTACAATACCGATATTTAATTTTTCTACCTGATTTCTTAATACGGCTTCTCCTGCCATCTTTCCGGCATTGTAATTATTTGTACTAATTCTGCAATTTACGTTTTTGCTGTTGACGTCACTATCAATGACAATTGTTTTTATACCTGCCTTCACTGCTTTATCGATTGCGTCCGCATTAGCGTTATAATCTACTGCCGAAAATACAATCGCATCATATTTCTCTTCGATTGCCTTTTCAATCATTCTGTTTTGTGTCAAATAATCTTCTTCATTTTCAGGACCTTCAAACAAGATTTCCATGTTATATGCAGTTCCCGCAGCATTTGCTCCCGAACTTACCGCCTTAAAAAAAGCGGAATCTGTTGATTTCATAATAACGGCAACTTTTCTCTTCTGAATATTTTCACTTTTTTCCATTCCACAGCCAGATAGGAGCAACATACAAATACAAAAAAATGCAAGTATTCTTTTTTTATTTTTCTCCATAATCATTCTCCGTTATTTTTGGCATACTGATTGTTACACAAGTTCCTTCATCCAATTCACTCTGTATCGTCAATCCGTATTCTTCACCAAAATAAATTTTAATTCTGTCATTTACATTTTTAATTCCTATTCCCACTCTGTCACTTGCGTCTTTGTGTAAAATTTCTTCACACTGTTCTTCTGTCATACCTACACCGTTATCTTCCACAGTAAAGAGAATGGTATCTCCTTTTTGATGTATACCTATATTGATTTTTCCTTCATCTACCATTCTATCTATTCCATGATAAATGGCATTTTCAATAATCGGTTGTAATGTAATTTTATTGCAAAGGTAGTTTAAACATTCTTCATCCACATCAAAAGAGTAGGTAAACTGGTTCTTGTAACGGAAATTTTGAATTTTAAGATAACTTTTTGCGTGTTGCATTTCTTTTTCAATTGTAATAAGTTCATGTCCCCTACTTATACTTATTCTAAATAATTTTGCAAGAGAATTTACCATTTCAACAGCATCCTTATATCGTTCTTCCTCACAAAGCCACGCTATCGCATCCAACGTATTGTAAAGAAAATGTGGATTAATCTGTGCCTGAAGTGCTTTTAATTCCGTTTTCCTCAACGTAATTTCTTCCTGTCTTACCGTTTCTACCAGTTCTTTAATTTGCACGACCATATGCTCAAAGGACTCCGTCAGAGAAGTAATTTCTGCTGTTCCTTCAATCGTTTTAAACTCAAAATTATTTGTATCCTTTTCAAATTCTCGCATGGCATTGGCAAGTTCTTTCGCCGGATTTGAGAAAAGTTTTGAAAAGAAGCGGATAATGATAACCGTAAATAGTACAACTACAAGAAATATAACAAATAATGTTTTCATAATATGGTTGACTTTGTTCGTTATCATCTCATCAATATAACACACACTTATAATTTTCCACTCACAGTTATCCAATGACTGCACCGAGTAAATTGCGTCCTTCTCTATATGAGAGCCGTCTTCCAAATAATTATATTTTTCTTCCTTTAATCCCGCATAAATCAACTGTTGCTGCGGATGATAAATAATATTCCCTTTTTTGTCCGCTATGTAGCAGTATCCATGCTGTCCTATTCCGACTTCATCAATATAGTTTGCAATCTGCGAAAACTGAATATCCAGTGCAATCTGAATCGTTTCACCATCAGCATTTTTCATATATTCCGAAATCGTAACGACCCATGGATAGTATTCTACAAATAAGGATGACACATGAGGCTTTGAAATATTTAATGTATCCTCCCCATTTTTAGAGATATTTGAATTAAAAGAAAGATTTTTAAAAATATTTTGTTTTAATTTTCCCCTATCAGACCACGCCTTTAACAAATTTCCTTGTTCATCATAAGTTGTAATCGCCACAATATCTTTTCGGATACCGATTAAATTATTTAGGTATATGTCCGCTTCATTTTCTCCCTGACTAATATTTTTCTTAATCATTTCCATCAGAACGTCCATATCACTCGTATAATTTTCGACTGTATTTTTTACCTGTAAAATAGCCTGTTCGCTACTTGTAACAACGCTCTCTTCCGTTGTGTTTTTATAAATATTAACGAAAGTAAAGAAAAACATCAGTGTCAGAACAAGTACTATTACGACAACAATGCCTGTAAGCATCTCCGAAAGAGAGATTTTTTTCATTATATTTCGCTTATTCTTTGTTTTCTTCATGATTTCTCCTACAAGCATTCGGAGACATTCCCGTATACTTTTTAAAACAGTAACTAAAGTAATGTTGATCGTTATATCCACATTTTTCTGCTATTTCTCTAATTTTCATTGAAGTACAGAGAAGTAATTCCTCTGCTTTTTCAATTCTTCTCTTTGTCAGTAAATCTTTAAATGTACTTCCGTTTTCCCGTTTAATTACCGCACTAAGATAATTCGGGCTTACCGAGTTTTCACTACTTACATCGGACAGAGAAAGGTTGGGATCCATATACTGCTCATTTATAATTCTAATTGTATTTTCACATAACACTTCACTACTCTTTTTTCTCTGTTCCGATACAATGTTTCGTGCCATTAAACAAATTTCCTCATAATATTTTAATGCTGATTCTGTGCTTCCTGCCAGCACCGGCATATTATAAAACGCAAAATTTGTCTGTATCTTCTGCACTGCATCGTTTCCTGCAACTGCATACACAACCTGAAAAACAGATGCAATAAGTTGTACGAAAATAAAATTGATTGCCATTTTGGCGACTTTTTTCTGCTCAATCAATTTTCCAAAAGAAATAAAATACTCATGTATTTCCTCTTGGCTTCCGCTTCGGATTAAATTTTCAATATCCTGTATCGTCTGCTGTACCAATTCCTGATCAAGAGTGTCCATTCTCTCCTCATCACCAATAAAATGAATATTTCTCCTGTTTTTCTTGGAATAACTTATGGCATTCATCGCCTCCAAATAACATTCATGAATACAAGATAAATCTTCTCCTAAACGACTTACCCCTATTCTACAGTTCAACCCCATAATTCTCTGTACACTTTGGCTTATATCTTCTACGATGATGTGAAGATATTTATTAAATCCCGCATTGGTTGCACTTAGAAGTGAAACAACCTTTCCCTGCATATATACGCTGGAATGTTTGATATATTTCTTTAAAATCGAATCAATAGCATTGACACTTGTTCTATCTGTACAAACTTCTCCATCCTCATTCAAAATACGTGTGACAAGGACGACATATTTCAACACATCTAAGTTGCCCGACTCAAGCACACCGCACTCCACCGCTTTTTCTGCCAGTCTTCTTTTTTCATCCTCAGAACGCTCTTTTTGAAAACTGTCCAATAATAAAGGCATTAAAAATTCAGATTTTTCCATTTTCTCTGTGCTTGGTGTTTTCGTCGCAAATTCTTCAAATTTTCTTTCAATCTTCAGTTTTATATTTTTTAATTCTTTTGTAATTTCCTCTGATGAAATTGGTTTCAGCATATAACTTACGATATTGTACTGAATTGCCTGCTGTGCATAAGAAAAATCATCATATCCGCTTAAAAATGCAATCTGAATGGTTGGTCTTATTTCCCTTACCTGCCTTGCCAGTTCAATTCCTGATATAAACGGCATTTTTACGTCTGTTAACAATAAATCCGGTTCTAATTTTTCGACAAGTTCCAAAGCATCTTCTCCATTTGCCGCTTCTCCTACAACTTTAAATCCAATATCTTCCCAATCAATTTTTCTAATCAGAGAACGTCTGATTTCTTCTTCATCGTCTGCAATGATTACTGTATACATTGACTCTTTCCTTTCTGTTTAGGCTGATAAATTTCTGAGCCTATCGCCCCCACAACGATAATAACTGCACCTACTATCTGTAAACCTGTTAAATGTTCATGGAAAACAAAAAAACCCGCAAGAGTTCCGACAACAACTTCCAAAGCAGAAAGTATACTTGTTGTAGTAGCCTCCACATATTGTGTTGATTTTACACAGGCAACATTTGCCACCATTGTACATAAAATTCCAATTCCAAATAAATCCCACAGTAAATTTGTCATCGGTACTTTTGAAATATGTTCGATAACTGCTCCTACATCCATTCCAAACAGCAATACAAATGCCGCTCCCAAAAATCCATAAACAAGTAACGTATCTCTATCATACTCTTTTGCAAAAAATTTCGGAAGTAAAATTTGCAATGCAACACCTATTCCATTTACAATCCCCGCCAAAATTCCAATTGCGTCCAACTTAATGTTTCCGGCTCCGATAATGTTTGCTACAAGTACCGCTCCGGTAAAACATATAAAAATTGTAACTATTTTACTTTTTTCCAATTTTTCTCTAAACATAACCGTACTGAGAATTGCCACCCAAATTGGACTCATAAACATTAATACCGTTGCAACTCCAACCGGAATTCTTGATACAGACACACTGTAACTGACAAAACTAATGCTATAGGCAATTGCTCCGTAAAGCACACAGATAATAAGCCCTTTTAAATTAATTTTTAATGCTGACGGTTTTTTTACAAGTAAAAACAGAAAATATGCTATTCCCGCCAACGCGCATCGAAAAAAGGAAATCTCTATGTTTGAGAATTGATAGTGGGATAAATCTCTCACGAAAATTCCCATAATTCCCCACATTACAGCCGTTATGACTGCCAGTATAATTCCTTTACTTCTCTGATTCATTTTCATTATCTCCGCTTTTGTAAATTACTTTATTTTCCTTAATCGTCATCACCACTTTAATGTCTGAAAGTTTTTCCTTTTCTGTCTCCAATGGATTTTTATCTAAAACAACAAAATCCGCATATTTTCCTTCCTCTATTGTTCCCTTTTCATTTTCCTCCGAATACTGATATGCAGCATAACTTGTAACTGCTTTCAGCGCATCCAATACAGAAACACATTGATTTTTCCCAATGCGCTGTCCCGTTTTTGATACTCTGTTTACAGCAGTTGAAATGGTACGCATCATATCCGGCGGAACAACCGGAGTATCCTGATGAAATGTATATTTCATTTTTAAATCTACCGCATCTTTTACCGGTGAAATCTGACTACCTCTTTCTTCACCAAAATTTTTCAAATGAATATCTCCCCAATAATATGTGTGGGCAACGAAGAAACTTGGTATCATCCCAATATCTGCCATTCTCTTTAATTGGTCTTTTCTTACAAGTTGTGCATGAACCATAACTGCACGATAAATATCTTTTTCTTTTTGCTCTTTTAATACCTGCTCAAACATAGAAACATACTGTTCTGCAGCCGCATCTCCGTTACAGTGTGCAAGTAACTGTTGTTTTTTATCTAATGCAAGACAAATATATTTTTTTAATTCTTCATCACTATGAATTGGATATCCACGGTAATCATCTTCATTTTCATATGGCTTTGTCATCCACGCTGTTTTTCCCTGCGGAGAACCGTCCAAAAATACTTTAAATCCTCCAAGTTTAAAATGATTCTGATACTTGTTTGCATACGCCTTTTCTTCTTCAAATATATTTTCTGCCGTCATTATATCGGCATAACCGACTACATCCAAATATAATTTCCCGGTGGATGCCGCATACTGAAGTAGTTGAAATAACGGTTTTCCTACCATTCCGTCCTGGACGGTTGTCACCCCATAACTTGCATACATTTTCTGCGCTTCCTGTATACAAGAAATTAACGTTTCCACAGACTGCATCGGAAGTTTTGACTGAAAATCCAAAAATACCTTTTCTTCCATGTATCCGTCAGGAATATTTGTTCCTTCTATTCTTCCGTATTTTCCTCCTGCACAATCCTTTGTATTTTCATCAATCTTCTGTATTTCCAAACCCTTGCTATTTGTCACCGCCATATGTGATGACGCATGGACAATAAGTACCGGATTTGTATCACTAATCTGATTTAAAATATATTTATCAGGATGGCGTCCTTCCCGTAAAAAATTCTGGTCATAATTACTGCCTATAATCCATGTATCATCAGATAATTTTCTTTTTTCTTTAAAGTTTTTCATCGCCTTTACAATATCTGCAAAATCTTTACAAGAAGATAAATCACACTGTGTCATTGCATTTGCCGTCCCTACAAAATGTGAGTGAGCATCAATAAATGCAGGAAGCATTGTTCTCCCTTGTAAATCAACAGTTTCATCTCCTTCATTTCGCAGCGCCAGTACTTTTTCCTGTTTTCCAACAGAAAGGATTCGACCATGTTCTACACATACCGCCTCTGCACATAGTGAAGTTTCATCCATTGTAATTATTTTTCCGTTAATATAAAAAGTTTTCATACATCCTCCCACAGTTCTGATATAGCAGAAAATCAGAGTGGATATGGAATATTTCTTCCTATCCTCTCTGATTTTTCTATTTTATTCCACTGTTTCCTCCGGATTTTCTTCCAACTCCGAAGAAGTTTCTCTTACTTTTGCAATGCTTGCAACCTTTTCATCTTCGTGTAAATTAATCAGTTTTACACCTGATGTAATACGTCCCAAAACGGAAATACTACTACATTCCATACGAATGATAATTCCTTCCGTGTTAATGATCATCACTTCATTGTCTTCATTGACTGCCTTAACACCGACTACATTTCCTGTTTTTTCTGTAATCTTATAACATTTTACACCTTTACCTCCACGGTTCTGACTTGTAAATTCACTCATCTCCGTGCGTTTTCCCATACCTTTTTCAGATACGATCAATAGATGTTCTCCCTGTGTATTTAACTGCATTCCGACAACTTCATCTCTATCGCCTAGATTCATTCCCCTCACTCCCATGGAAGTTCTTCCTGTTGAGCGGACGTCTTTTTCATTGAAACGTATACACTGACCGTATTTTGTCACTAAAATAATATCTTTTTCATTATCTGTCGCTTTTACTTCGATTAATTCGTCTTCTTCACGAAGTGTAATTGCAGCAAGTCCTGTTTTTCTTACGTTTGCATAATCCGTAATCGGTGTTTTCTTCACAAGACCTTTCTTTGTCGCCATAAACAGATATTCACCCTGCACATATTCTTTGATTGGAATAATTGCAGTAATCTTTTCTTCCGGCATTAACTGAAGTAAGTTAATAATTGCTGTGCCTCGCGCTGTTCTGCTTGCTTCCGGAATTTCATATGCTTTCAAACGGTACACACGACCTGTGTTCGTAAAGAACATAACATAGTGATGAGTACTTGTCATAAACAGATCCTCAATGTAGTCCTCCTCGAGAGTCTGCATTCCCTTTATACCCTTACCGCCTCTGTTCTGACTCTTAAATGTATCTACCGTCATACGTTTAATATAACCAAGTTTTGTCATTGTAATAACAACATTTTCTCTCGGAATTAAATCTTCCATGGAAATATCATACTCATCAAATCCGATTGATGTTCTTCTCTCATCACCGTATTTATCACGGATAATGATAATCTCTTCTTTGATAACACCCAACAATAACTTTCTGTCTGCAAGAATTGCTTTCAACTCTCCAATACGTTTCATCAGTTCCGCATATTCTGTTTCGAGTTTTTCTCTTTCTAATCCTGTTAATGCACGCAATCTCATATCAACGATTGCCTGTGCCTGCACTTCTGTTAAATCAAACGCTGCAATCAAGCCTTCTTTGGCAATCTGCGTTGTCTTAGAGCCCCTTATAATTCTGATGACTTCATCAATATTATCAAGGGCAATTAATAATCCCTGCAAAATATGAGCTCGTTCTTCTGCCTTGTTTAACTCATATTTTGTTCTTCTTGTCACCACTTCTTCCTGATGTTTTAGGTAGTGGTTTAACATATCAAGAAGATTCATTACTCTTGGTTCATTATTTACTAGCGCAAGCATAATTACACCAAATGTATCCTGCATCTGTGTATGTTTGTATAATTGATTTAAAATTACATTTGCATTTGCATCACGGCGAAGTTCAATACAAATACGCATTCCTTCTCGATTTGACTGGTCACTTAAATCTGTAATACCGTCAATTTTCTTATCACGGACAAGTTCTGCGATTTTCTCTATCAATCTTGCTTTATTAACCATATACGGAAGTTCCGTTACAACAATACGGCTCTTTCCGTTCTGCATCGGTTCAATATCCGTCACTGCACGAACACGAATTTTTCCACGTCCTGTACGATATGCTTCCTCAATTCCTCTTGTGCCTAGAACTGTAGCGCCTGTCGGAAAATCAGGACCTTTTACAATCTGTAAAATATCCTCAATCGTTGTTTCTCCTGTTTCTTCAATCTGATCATCGATAATTTTTACAACCGCATTAATCACTTCTTTTAAGTTGTGCGGTGGTATATTTGTTGCCATTCCTACAGCAATTCCTGATGTTCCGTTTACAAGAAGATTTGGAAATCTCGCAGGAAGTACGGCAGGTTCTTTTTCTGTTTCATCAAAGTTTGGTACAAAATCAACAGTATCTTTGTTAATGTCTGCTGTCAGTTCCATTGAAATTTTACTTAAACGTGCCTCTGTATAACGCATTGCGGCAGCACCGTCGCCGTCCACAGAACCGAAGTTTCCATGTCCGTCTACAAGAGGGTATCTTGTAGACCATTCCTGAGCCATATTTACTAATGCACCGTAAATGGAACTATCTCCGTGCGGATGATATTTACCCATTGTATCACCGACAATACGAGCACATTTACGGTGTGGTTTGTCCGGCCCGTTGTTCAATTCTATCATCGAATATAAAATTCTTCTCTGTACAGGCTTTAATCCATCTCTGACATCAGGCAATGCACGGGAAGCGATAACACTCATGGCATAATCGATATATGAACTTTCCATTGTCTTTTTCAGGTCAACATCATGAACTTTATCAAAAATATTATCTTCCATTTTTCTTTCTCCTTCTCGCTATCCTAGACGTCTAAGTTCTGGACATATTTTGCATTTTCCTCAATAAATTCTCGTCTTGGCTCTACTTTATCGCCCATAAGGGTTGTAAATGTCAAATCAAGTTCTGAAGATGTTTCCTCGTCCATTGTAACACGGAGCAATACTCTGTGTTCAGGTGACATTGTTGTTTCCCACAACTGTTCTGCATCCATCTCTCCAAGACCTTTATATCTCTGAATCTTATTATTTCCGTCCCTTCCCACTTCCGTAAGAATTTGGTTTAACTCTTCATCGCTGTACGCATACCATACTTTTTTGTTTTTCTCAAGTTTGTAAAGAGGCGGCTGCGCAAGATAAACATATCCCTCTTTAATCAAATCCGGCATAAAACGATACAGGAAAGTCAACAATAATGTACTGATATGAGCGCCGTCTACATCGGCATCCGTCATGATAATGATTTTATGATAACGCAATTTTGAAATGTCAAAATCATCGTGAATTCCCGTACCGAAAGCAGTAATCATCGCTTTGATTTCCGCATTGGCATAAATTTTATCTAATCTTGCTTTCTCCACATTCAAAATTTTCCCACGAAGAGGAAGAATTGCCTGTGTAGCTCTATCTCTCGCAGTTTTTGCCGAACCGCCGGCAGAATCACCCTCTACAATGTAAATTTCGCAATTTGCCGGATCCTTATCCGAACAATCTGCAAGTTTTCCCGGAAGTGACATTGTTTCTAAAGCAGATTTTCTTCTCGTTAAATCTCTTGCCTTTCTTGCCGCTTCTCTTGCACGTTGTGCCATAACGGATTTTTCTACCGTCATTTTTGCAACATTCGGATTTTGTTCTAAAAATATTTGTAACTGTGTGCTGACAATATTGTCCACTGCACCTCTCGCTTCACTGTTACCTAATTTCTGCTTTGTCTGACCTTCAAACTGAGGGTCGCCGATTTTTACACTTACAATGGCAGTAAGCCCCTCTCTTATATCTTCTCCTGAAAGGTTTGGCTCACTGTCTTTTAATAGTCTGTTTTTTCTCGCATAGTCATTAAATGTTTTTGTGAGGGCATTTCTAAATCCGACAATATGTGTTCCCCCTTCCGGAGTTGTAATATTATTTACAAAACCGTAAGTATTGTCGCTGTAGGAATCATTGTGCTGCATGGCAACTTCAACTGCAACACCATCCTTCTCACCTTCACAATAAATGATTTGTTCATATAGCGGTGTTTTGCTTTTGTTTAAGTATGTTACAAATTCCTTAATACCGCCTTCATAGTGAAATGTCTTCTCAACCCGTTCTTCAGGACGTTCGTCTGCAAGAATAATTTTTAAATTTCTTGTTAAGAATGCCATCTCTCTGAAACGTTGTTTTAATGTATCATAATCGAAAATTGTTTCTTCAAAAATTTCTTTATCCGGTAAAAATGTTACTTTCGTTCCTGTTTTTTCTAGGTCACAAGTGCCTGTAACTTCCAGTTTATACATTACATGACCTCTCTCGTAACGCTGTTTATAAACTTTTCCGTCCTTGTAAATTTCTACTTCAAGCCATTCTGAAAGTGCATTTACAACCGATGCACCTACACCGTGAAGTCCTCCGGATACTTTGTATCCTCCTCCACCGAATTTACCGCCTGCATGAAGGACCGTAAACACAACTTCAACCGCCGGAAGTCCCGCTTTATGATTAATTCCCACAGGGATACCACGCCCATTATCAATAACCGTAATGGAATTATCTTTGTTAATTGATACATAAATTGTATCACAATACCCTGCAAGCGCCTCATCAACCGCATTGTCTACAATTTCGTACACCAGATGGTGAAGTCCTCTTACCGATGTACTTCCAATGTACATTCCCGGTCTTTTTCTTACCGCTTCCAATCCTTCCAGTATTTGAATCTGATCTGCACCATATTCTGTACTCATATAAATCCTCCTAATTTTCTTTCTTTACCTGTCCGCCATTAACATGAAATACTTTATTTATCAAAAAGCGTCTGTTGACAAATTCATCTACACCTGTACAGGTGATGATTGTCTGTATATTGCTTATACTGTCCAATAAATAATTCTGCCTATTTTTATCCAACTCCGATAATACATCGTCAAGAAGTAAAATAGGAGTATCGTGAATTAACAGTTTTACCAATTCTATTTCCGAAAGTTTTAAAGACAATGCCGCTGTCCGTTGTTGACCCTGCGATCCGAATTTTCGAATATCTAAATCACCTGTCTTAAAACATATATCATCCCGATGCGGTCCTACAGACGTACTTTTCATTCTAATGTCCCTCTCTCTATTTTTCTGAATTGCCTCAGAAAAATCCGCATCTCCAATGCTTTTCTCATAAAATAAATTTAATTTTTCTTTACCGCCGGTTAATTTTCCATGCACATCCTCAATAATCTCATTGATTTGTGCAATAAATTTTTCCCGCCTTTGCATAACTCTGTTTCCATAATGTGCCATTTGTATATCCCACACATCAAGAGTAGCAAGCAAATCATCTCTGCCGCAAATATCTTTCAGCAACTTATTTCTCTGATTGATAATCCGATTATAGTTTGACAAATCATTCAAATATACTTTATCCAATTGGGAAAGTTCCATGTCTATAAATCTTCGTCTTTCCGAAGGACCGTTTTTTATAATATTTAAATCCTCCGGCGAAAAAAACACAAGATGAATTACACCGAACAGTTCACTCGCCTTTCTGATCGGCATTTTATTGATAGCAATTCCTTTGGGGCTATTTTTCTTTAAGTGAATATCAATTTTAAATTCTATTCCCTTTTTCTCAATAACAGTTTCAATGTGAGATTCTTCCTGCCCGAACCGTATCATATCTCTGTCTTTCGTTCCTCTGTGGGACTTTGTTGTCCCTGATAAATAAATTGCCTCCAAAATATTTGTCTTTCCCTGTGCATTATCGCCGTAAAGAATATTTGTTGCATTATCAAAATCAAGGTTTAACAAATCATAATTTCTAAAATTTTTAAGTTTCAAAGATTTAATAATCATTTTTCTATCTGAATTTCTTCTCCGTCAAAAAAGACAATATCTCCGTCATACAGTTTTCTTCCTCTTCTTGTATCCACTTCTCCGTTGACCTGAACAAGTCCGTCCTGAATGACTTCTTTTGCCTCGACGCCGGACTCAACAAGTCCGGCTGCTTTTAACGCCTGTCCTAATTTAATAAATTCATCTCTTAATTTTATTTTTTCCATCTCTACACCACCGCACTAAAATTTACCGGTAAAATCAGGTAAATGTAACTTTCTTTTTCATCTCTGATAAAACAAGGTGCTTTCGCATTTGTCAGATAAATATTAATCTCTTCATCCTCTATAACACGAAGTGCATCCATCAAAAATTTAGGATTAAATCCAATCAATAAATCTTTACCTTCTTTGGCAATCAGAATATCCTCGTTCATTGAACCGAGTTGAGATTGAATCTTTAATTCCATTGTATCATCGCCGATATTAATGATAATCGGTTTCTTATCTCCTTCTTTGACAAGAAGCATTGCCCTGTCGATACAGTTTAACAATTCTTTCTTATTCACTCTTACTTTAGTTTCATAATCACTTGAAAGCATTTGATCTATTTTGAAATATTCTCCCTCAATCAAACGGGATACAACAACTGTTCTGTCAAATTCAAATACAATATGATTATCCGTAAAATAAATATTTGCCTTGCTTTCTACTTCACCTGAAAGGATTTTACTAACCTCAATCAAAGTTTTTCCCGGAACAATCACTTTTCTCGATGTATAATTATTCATCAATTCTACTTTTCTGATAGAAATGCGGTGTCCGTCCAGCGCGACCACTTTCAGAATACTCTCATTAATTTCAAACAATTCTCCGGTCATTAATTTATTACTGTCATGATCAGAAATTGTAAAGATGGTCTGTCGTATAATTTCTTTTAAAGTAAATTGCGACAATTCTACCGGTTCTTCTTTTTCGATATAAGGCAGATAAGAAAATTCTTCTCCTGACTTTCCTGCAATATTGAATTTTGCTTTTTCACAAGTAATCAATGTCTGAAGGTTTGGTTGGGTTTCAATAACAACTTCATTATCAGGTAATTTTCTAACAATTTCAGAAAAGATTTTTGCATCAATGGCAATTAACCCTTTCTCAATAATGTCACCTTCAATAATTGTTTCGATACCAAGTTCCATATCATTTGCTGTCAACTTAATAATATCTGTTGTAGCATCTATCAGAATACATTCAAGTATAGGCATTGTTGTTTTTGAAGGTACTGCTTTCGAAACAATGCTTACACCTTTAACTAGATTTGATTTTGTACAAATAATTTTCATGTGTTGTTAACTCCTTTCACAATCCCCATAGAGAGTAAATAATATAAAAGATATCCGCCTTATTCGCCGTAGGGGCTGGGGATATGTGGATAACTCCCCTTAAACCTGTAAATAAAAGCATTCTAAGGTTGGATAAGTATGTTCATATCTGCTTTATAATGTGTGTAACCTTTAAGGATAACTTTTAAACCGGGTTTAACTTTTTCTTAATAATGTCAATTGTATTGTTAAGTGTATCGTTAGTTTTCAACTCAGCCTTAATTTTATCCACACCGTGATTAATAGTGGAGTGGTCACGACCGCCAAGAATAATTCCAATGGATTTTAAAGGCGTATCTATCATTGTTCGGCAAAGATACATGGCAATTTGTCTTGGCATAACAATTTCTGAGTTACGTTTACCGCTCTTTAAGTCGGCAACGGATACGTTAAAGTGTTCTGCAACAACATCTATAATTAAATCAATCGTGATAGTACGATTTTCATTCGGTGAAATAATATCTTTCAAAGCTTCCGCGGCAAGAGGAATATCAATTTCTTTGGAAGAATTATAGTTCAGTTTATAAAGGGCAATTAACTTATTTAAAGACCCTTCCAATTCTCGAATATTTGATTTAACGTTGTTAGCTATATATTCCACAACATCATCAGGAATGTGATAAACATCTAAATTATCCAGTTCGATTTTTTTCTGAAGAATAGCCATTCTTGTTTCATAATCCGGTGAAGAAATATCGGCGATAAGTCCCCACTCAAAACGGGTACGAAGGCGCGCTTCCAGTGTTTCAAAGTCTTTAGGCGGCTTATCACTGGAAAGAATAATCTGTTTTCCTGATACATGAAGGTGGTTAAAAGTATGGAAAAATTCTTCCTGTGTACTTTCTTTACCTATGATAAACTGAACGTCATCGATTAAAAGAACATCGATATTACGGTATTTTTCTCTAAATGAAGTCATTGTAGATTCATTTCCTGTACGACCGCTTTTAATTGCTTCGATCAGTTCGTTTGTAAATGTTTCACTTGTAACATATAACACCTTTTTTGTAGGGTCTTCTTCTAATATAAAGTGGGCGATTGAGTGCATAAGGTGGGTTTTACCCAATCCTACACCTCCATATAGAAATAGAGGATTGTACACTTCGCCGGGAGATTCGGCAACTGCCAGAGAAGCCGCATGGGCAAACTGGTTGTTATTACCTACGACAAAAGTATCAAAGGTGTATTTATGATTTAGGTTGGCTTGTTCAATAATGGTCTTAATTTTTTGATTTTCTTCTTTTGTTTCTGTTTTCTTTATATCGTCTTCACAAATAAAAACTACATTATATTCCTCATCTGTTACTTCGGCGATACAAACACGCAAAGGAAGTTCGTATTTATGTTTTATGTGGTCGATACTTGCTTTTAACTCACATAGAAGAAAAACGGTATTGTCCTTTACTTCATGAACCTTTAGAGGTTTAATCCATGTATTAAAAGACACATTTGAAAGCCCATATTCAATTCTTAATTTTTCAATAATTTCACTCCACTTTTCCTTGACGATATTCATATTAACGACTCCTAATTCTTGCATTTGTGCATAGTACACCTACTATACCTATACTATAATACAGTATATTTTACATCAAAATTGGTGTTTAAGCAATGAAAAATCATGTGGATAACTTTATAAACACGGAAAATCCCAGTAAAATAGGGGAAAACTATAAAGGAAAAAAAGAAAATACACATAAAATTAACACTATATCCCCGAAATATCCACAAGTTATCCACACAATGTGGATAATGTGGAGAAATGAAAAAAAATAGTATAAAATTGTAGGTTTTGCTTGACGAAAAGCGGTTTTATAACTATAATTAAAAGCGATGTCTTTAAAAAATAATATACTTATATATATAGTATAGGTTTGAGTTTAAGGAGGTGGATATCAATGAAAATGACATTCCAACCAAAAAAGAGATCTAGAGCGAAAGTTCACGGATTCAGAGCAAGAATGAGCACAGCAGGTGGAAGAAAAGTTTTAGCTGCCAGAAGAGCAAAAGGAAGAAAGAAATTATCAGCGTAGGCCGCATATATGTGGCCTTTTCTTCTATAAAAATTGGGAGATGAAAGATGCAATTTTCCGAATCTTTAAAGAAAAACAGAGATTTTCAAATCGTATATAAGCGTGGCAAATCGTACGCAAATAAATATTTGGTTATGTATAAGAAACCAAACGGTTTAAATAAAAACAGAATAGGAATTTCGGTAAGTAAAAAAGTAGGAAATAGTGTGGTAAGACACAGACTAACTCGTTTGATTAGAGAAAGTTATCGACTACAAGAAAGTAAAATGCAATGTGGATATGATATAGTTGTGATTGTGAGGGCATCGGCGAATGACAAATCGTATAGAGAAATAGATAGCGCCCTAGTCCACTTGGCTAAACTTCATCATATATATAATCTGATGGAAAAGAAAAATGGAGATGGAATAAGTGAAGAAACTGCTTATAATGCTAATTAAGTTTTATAGAAAATATTTATCCGGATTGAAAGTAAGAACGCACTGTATTTATATACCAACCTGTTCAGAGTATGGGTTAGAGGCAATTGAGAAGTACGGTGCTTTTAAGGGAAGTATTCTTACAATATGGAGAATTATGCGTTGTAATCCATTTTCAAAAGGGGGATATGACCCCGTACCTTAAAGTGCAGTAGGAGGAAAAAATATGACTGGTACATTATTAACACAGGCAACTACGCCAATCATTGGACAGATAGCATGGTTGCTCGGAAAATTAATGGACGGTATCTTTAATGTAATGAGCAGTTTATTCGGTATTGAAAATATCGGTATCTGTATTATTATCTTTACAATTATTATTTATACATTATTAATACCGTTGACAATTAAACAGCAGAAGTTTTCAAAAATGTCTGCGGCAATGAATCCTGAACTTCAGGCAATTCAGAAAAAATACAGAGGAAAAAGAGATCAAACGTCCGTGCTGAAAATGCAGGAAGAAACACAGTTGGTTTATGATAAATATGGAACATCACCAACAGGCGGATGTGGTTCATTATTAATTCAATTTCCTATTTTATTGGGACTTTGGCAGGTAATTCAGAATATTCCGGCATATGTAGGCGGAGTTAAAGATGCTTATTTACCGCTTGTAAAATCCATTATGGCAACAGACGGTTACCAGAAAATTATGGAAGGTATCGGAAAAGCCTCTCCTATATTAATCGACCCGAAACATTTTGATTATACAAAAACAAATACAATTATTGACGTATTATATAAATTTCAGGATAGCACTTGGGATACACTTGCAGATAAATTTAGTAATTTGGATTCCGTTATTGAAAGCACACATCAGAATGTACAGCATTTAAATAGTTTTCTTGGAATTAATCTTGCAGAAACACCTAAAACAATGTTTATGGATGGAATTAAGACGGGTGCGTTAGTATTAATTGTTGTAGCGTTAATTATTCCTGTTTTATCAGGTCTTACACAGTGGCTCAGTATTAAGTTGACATCAACAGCATCAACAACACAGACAGCAGATAATCCGATGGCAAGTCAGATGAAAATGATGAACGTGATGATGCCTATGTTATCAGTATTTATGTGTTTCACATTCCAAGCCGGTTTAGGTTTGTACTGGATTGCCAGTGCGGTTGTCCGATGTGTGCAGCAGTTGATTATTAATAAGTATTTGGAAAAAATATCAGTAGATGATTTGATTGCTAAAAATGTAGAGAAAGTGAAAAAGAAACGTGAGAAAAAAGGAGCATCTGCTAAGAATATTAACGAAATGGCTCAAAGAAACGTAAGAAACATTCAGGAGCCAAATGTGAATAAGATGACAGATGCTGAAAAAGAAGAGCGTTTAAAGAAAGCAGCGGAAGCAAATAAAAATGCTAAAGCGGGAAGTCTTGCATCAAAGGCAAACATGGTAAAGAGATTTAATGAGAATAACTAAGGGGGGTTTCATTATGAATGAAATTACAGTATCGGCAAAAACATTGGACGATGCGATTACAGAGGCTCTTATTCAGTTAGGCGCTACAAGCGATCAGGTTGAATACGATGTAATTGAAAAAGGAAGTGCCGGATTTCTTGGAATAGGAAGTAAACAGGCAGTTATTAAGGCATGGAGAAAAGTTGAAACACCTGTTGTAGAAGAGATAAAAGAAGAAATTAAACAAGAGATAAAAGAAGAAAAAGAACTTACTGTTGAGAAAAAAGTTGTTGAAGAACATCCTGTAAAAGAACATAACGAGCATAAACTTGGAGCGGTGGAAAAAACAACTGTATCAGTTTGCGAAGCATTTTTACATGATGTATTAAAAACAATGGGAATGGAAGTTGAAATCGTTTCTCATATTGACGAAGAAGGTGCGTTAAATATTGAAATGAAGGGTGAAAATATGGGAATCCTTATCGGAAAAAGAGGACAGACTTTAGATTCACTTCAATATTTAACAAATCGTGTTGCAAATAAATCACAAGAAGAATATGTTCGTGTGAAATTAGACACAGAAAATTATCGTCAAAGAAGAAAAGAAACATTGGAAAATCTTGCAAAGAATATTGCATATAAAGTTAAGAGAACAAAAAAATCAGTTTCTCTTGAGCCGATGAATCCTTATGAAAGAAGAGTAATTCATTCAGCATTACAGGGCGACAAATATGTATCTACGCACAGCGAAGGTGAAGAACCATACAGACGCGTAGTTGTAACATTGGCAAGAAGATATTAAGAATAAAGGCGGCATCTTTTATAAAGAGGCTGCCTTTTTTGAAAGGAAGATTTCTTATGAAAAAAGATACGATTGTGGCAATTGCAACGGCGATGTCCAGTGCGGGAATCGGCATTGTCAGAATAAGCGGAAACGAAGCGATAGAAATTATTCAAAAAATATTCAGAGGGAAAAAAGAGAAGAATTTTGAGGAAGAAAAAACATATACAATTCATTACGGATATATTGCTGATGGGGAAGAAATCATTGATGAAGTATTAGTTATGCTGATGAAAGCACCTCATAGTTACACCGGAGAAGATACGGTAGAAATAGATTGTCACGGCGGAATTTATGTAGTGAAAAAAATTATGGAAACTGTTATTAAATATGGTGCAAGACCAGCGGAGCCGGGAGAATTTACAAAAAGAGCATTTTTAAACGGAAAAATGGATTTATCACAGGCAGAGGCAGTTATTGATATTATTGATTCAAAAAATGAGTATGCCTTGAAGAGTTCCGTAAGTCAACTGAAAGGCTCGGTGCAGAAGAAAATTAAGGAAATTAGAGAAGAAATTCTATATCATACGGCATTTATTGAAACAGCGTTGGATGATCCGGAGCATATTAGTGTAGATGGTTATGGGGAAACATTAAAAGAAGTTGTAGATAAACTGCTGGAAGAAATCGACAGGTTGCTGATAAGTGCAGATAATGGTAGAATAATCAAGGAAGGAATTAAGACGGTTATTGTTGGAAAACCAAATGCCGGAAAATCATCCCTGCTAAATGTCCTTGTAGGTGAGGAACGTGCTATTGTTACCGATATTGAGGGAACGACAAGAGATGTTTTGGAGGAAAATATTCAACTACAAGGCGTAAGTCTTAATATTATGGACACAGCGGGAATTCGAGAAACAAAAGATATTGTGGAAAAAATCGGAGTAGATAAGGCGAAAAATCATGCCAGTGAAGCGGATTTGATTATTTATGTGGCGGATGCGTCCAGACCGCTTGATACAAATGATGAGGAAATTATCGAGATGATACAGGATAAACAGGCAATTGTTCTGTTAAATAAATCTGACTTGGAAATGGTTGTAACAAAAGAAGAATTGCAAAAAAAACTGGACAAACCGATGATTATCATTTCTGCAAAAGAAGAGCAGGGAATAAAAGAACTGGAAGAAACGTTAAAAGAAATGTTTTTCCATGGAGATATTTCTTTCAATGATGAAGTGTATATTACAAATATAAGACATAAAACGGCACTTCAAGATGCGGCGGAAAGCCTTAAAAAAGTGCTTATCAGCATAGAAAATGGAATGCCTGAAGACTTTTACTCCATTGATTTGTTAGATGCATATGAGTCACTTGGAAGTATTACGGGCGAAACGATAGGAGAAGATTTGGTAAATGAAATATTCAGCAAATTCTGTATGGGAAAATAAAGATGAATACGATGTTGTTGTAATCGGAGCAGGACACGCCGGCTGTGAAGCGGGGCTTGCCACGGCAAGACTCGGATTAAAAACGATTGTATTTACGGTAAGTATAAACAGCGTTGCCCTTATGCCATGTAATCCAAATATCGGCGGGACATCAAAAGGGCATTTAGTAAGGGAAATTGATGCTTTAGGCGGAGAAATGGGAAAGGTAATTGATAAAACATTTATTCAGTCTAAGATGTTAAATAAATCAAAAGGACCTGCCGTGCATTCATTAAGAGCGCAGGCGGATAAAGCGCAGTATAGTAAAACAATGCGGTGCGTGTTGGAAAATCAGGAAAATTTAGAATTAAAACAGGCGGAAGTAACGGATATTTTGGTGGAAAATGGAAAAGTAACCGGTGTTCAGACATATTCGGGTGCAATTTATCATTGTAAAGCAGTTATTTTATGTACGGGAACATACTTAAAATCAAGATGTATTTACGGTGATATCAGTAATGAAACAGGTCCTGACGGTTTACAGGCTGCCAATTATCTAACAGATTGTCTGAAAAGTCTTGGTATTGAAATGTATCGTTTTAAGACAGGGACACCTGCAAGGATTGATAAAAATTCTATTGATTTTAGTAAAATGGAAGAGCAGTTTGGTGATGAGAGAGTTGTTCCGTTCTCCTTTACGACAAATCCGGAGGACATACAGATTGAACAGGCATCTTGTTGGCTTACTTATACAAATGAAAAAACGCATGATATTATCCGTAAAAATTTAGACCGTTCACCTTTATTTTCAGGGATGATTGAGGGAACAGGACCACGTTATTGTCCGTCTATAGAAGACAAAGTTGTAAAATTTGCGGACAAAAACAGACATCAAGTATTTATTGAACCGGAAGGATTGGACACAAATGAGATGTATATTGGAGGAATGTCCAGTTCACTGCCGGAAGACGTACAGTATGAAATGTACAGAAGTGTTCCGGGCTTGGAAAATGCAAGAATTATGCGAAATGCCTATGCCATTGAATATGATTGCATAGATGCAAGACAACTATATCCGACACTGGAGTTTAAGAAAATAGAAGGGCTTTACAGTGGAGGACAATTTAACGGAAGTTCGGGATATGAGGAAGCGGCAGCACAAGGATTAATTGCAGGAATTAATGCGGCATTGAAACTTCTCGGACGGGAACAGATTGTTATAGACCGCTCAGAAGGATATATAGGTGTTTTGATTGATGACTTGGTAACAAAAGAAAGTCATGAACCGTATCGTATGATGACTTCCCGTGCAGAGTATCGCTTGTTATTAAGACAGGATAATGCAGACCAAAGATTAACGGAGATTGGCTATAAAGTGGGATTGATCTCAAATGATAGGTATTCTCATTTGAAAGAAAAGGAAAAGCAAATTGCTCAGGAAGTTGAACGAGTTAAACATACAAATATAGGAGCAAATGCAAAAGTACAGGAAGTTTTGGAAAAGTATGGAAGTACACCACTTAATTCGGGGACAACTTTAGCAGAATTAATAAGAAGACCGGAGTTGAATTATGAGGCACTTGCACCTATTGATGCGAAGAGAGAAAAATTGAGCGATGAAGTAATTGAACAGGTAAATATCAGCATTAAATATGAAGGATATATTACACGGCAGATGAAGCAGGTAGAACAGTTTAAAAAATTGGAAACGAAACGTATTCCGGATGATATTGATTATGATGATGTAAAAAGCCTTAGAATTGAAGCGGTGCAAAAATTAAAACAGTATCGACCTATTTCTATTGGACAGGCATCTAGAATTTCGGGTGTTTCACCTGCGGATATTTCAGTACTTCTTGTATATATGGAACAGTGGGGAAGATAAGATGAGCAAATTATTTGAAGAAAAATTAGCACATTTAGATATAGTATTAGATGATGTACAGAAACAACAGTTTCATCGATTTTATGAAATCCTTGTAGAGTGGAATAGTTTTATGAATTTAACAGGGATTACAGAGTATGAAGAAGTAAACGAAAAACATTTTGTGGACAGTGTATCTCTAGTAAAAGCGTTGGATGTATCAAAGGTAAAGACGGTGATAGACGTAGGAACTGGGGCAGGTTTTCCGGGGATTCCGCTAAAAATTGCATTTCCTCATTTAGAAATTGTTCTTTTAGATTCATTAAATAAAAGAGTGAAATTTTTAAATGAAGTGATTGAACAACTTGGATTGACTGGAATAAAAGCAATTCATGGAAGAGCGGAAGACTATGCGAAACAGAAAGAGTATAGAGAACAGTTTGATCTCTGTGTTTCACGAGCGGTAGCAAATCTTTCTACTTTATCAGAATATTGTCTTCCGTATGTAAATGTGGGTGGAATGTTTATTCCATATAAATCGGGAGAAATTGATTCGGAAGTAGAGGCGTCTAGGAAAGCGATTCATATTTTGGGAGGTAAACTTTCGGAAGTGATTAAATTTCAGTTGCCGGGAACAGACATTGGACGTTCATTTGTAAAAATAGAAAAAGTACAGAATACAAGTAAAAAATATCCAAGAAAAGCCGGATTACCGGCAAAAGAGCCACTTTTGTAAAGTGGCTCTTTTATTTATTCTGTTTCTAATAAAATCTGTAATTGTTCAATAAAGGTTTCGGGTTGTTCGATATGAGGAACAAAAAGAGATTTTTCAATATGGACAACTTCGATGGAAGGAAGTTTTTCCTGATATTGTTCTCCTATACATTTACATTCTTTTATATGTTCATCTCCTGAAATAATAAAAATACTATTATTTAGAGAATGCAAAGCGCTTATTACATTTGCGTTTAAATAGCGCCCTTTTATACTTGCAAAAACATATTTTGATGCGGAATTACAAGTGTGTGCAGACTCGTAATAATTTTGTATCAGTTCTTCGGATACTTTGTTGCTATTGTAATAGTATTCTTTTTCTAATAGGGAAGTAATATTTTTCTTTGTGAAAATAATATTATAAACCAGAGTACCAATAATATGTGTATTTAAAAGTAGTTTTAGTATTTTACTGTTTTTATTAGGGGATTTGTTTAATGATGCGAAAGAATGTGGAGAAACCATGACAATTTTATTTATAATGGTATCATCCATATAACACGCCATCAAAATAAATGAAGAAGACAATCCGCTTGCGACAATATCTGTCTTTTTACCGATTACCTGCTTAATAAAATCAGTAATTAACTGTACATATAAATAATTGGTGTATGTGATATTTGGTTTTTCTGAACGACCACAGCCAAGCAAATCTATTGTGTAAACCGTATTTGTTTTAGACAATTCCTTTACAATTTTATTCCATTCATACCCGGAATTCATTGAAGTTGTATCGTGAATGAGTAGCAGTGGTTTGCCTGTTCCGTGTTTTGTATAAAAAATTTTCCCGAAACGCCACTCATAATAGTTTCCCTTGATTTTATCTAAAACATTTTCAACAGTAGAAATAAAATAGATTAGTTTATTTATAATGAACATAACAAATGTAGTTATTGCTACAAATAAGGCGCAGTTCATTAATTTTTTCTTCCAGTTCATAAAATCACCTCGCGTCTTTTTGTTTTTATTATACTACAGAATAAAGGACAAGGAAAGAAAATGTTTCACGTGAAACATTTTTGAGAAAAATCTTTTAAAAATAACAATGTTTCACGTGAAACATTGTAGATTTAAAAATAAAAAGGTGTTATAATTGGAAAGTGATAGAAAGGGGACTATACAAATGGGAAGAATAATAGCGATTGCGAATCAGAAAGGTGGAGTTGGAAAAACAACTACATCTATTAATTTGTCCGCTTGTTTGAGTGCTTTAGGAAAAAGAGTTTTGGCAATAGACATGGATCCACAGGGAAATATGACCAGTGGATTAGGAATAGATAAGGACAATGTGGAATATACTGTATATGATTTGATTATTGGAGAGGCTGATATTAAAGAAGTTATCTGCAAAGAAACTTTAGAAAATCTAGATGTTTTACCAACAAATATTGATTTGTCAGCAGCTGAGATTGAATTGATAGGAGTAGATAATAAAGAGTACATTATCAGAGATGCAGTAGATAAAGTAAAAGAAGACTATGATTTTATTATTATTGACTGTCCGCCGTCATTGAGTATGCTGACAATTAATGCAATGACAACAGCAGATACAGTTCTTGTTCCAATTCAATGTGAATATTATGCATTGGAAGGTTTAAGTCAGTTGATACATACGATAGATTTGGTAAAGGAACGTTTAAATCCTAAATTAGAGATGGAAGGCGTTGTCTTTACAATGTATGATGCCAGAACGAATTTATCACTTCAGGTTGTGGAAAATGTAAAAGAAAATCTGAATAAAGCAATCTATAAAACGATTATTCCAAGAAACATACGTTTAGCAGAAGCACCAAGTCATGGAATGCCAATTAATTTGTATGACCCGAAATCAGCAGGTGCAGAAAGTTATATGTTGTTAGCAGAAGAGGTAATTAATAAAGGAGAAGAATAATGGCGGTAAAACGTGGTGGTTTGGGAAAAGGACTGGACAGCCTGATTCCTGAGAAAAAAGAAGTAAAAACAAAACAGGAAAAACCTGTCAAAGCAGGTGAACAAATGATTAAATTATCATTAATTGAGCCAAATCGGTCACAGCCAAGAAGAATGTTTGAGGAGGACTCTTTGCTGGAATTGGCAGATTCAATTAAACAGTTTGGTGTATTACAACCGCTGCTTGTACAAAAAAAAGATGATTTCTATGAAATTATTGCAGGGGAAAGACGCTGGAGAGCGGCAAAACTTGCGGGAATAAAAGAAGTTCCGGTTGTTGTAAGAAAATATACAGATCAGGAAATAGTAGAAATTGCACTGATTGAAAACATACAAAGAGAAAACTTAAATCCGATAGAAGAAGCGATGGCATATAAACGCTTGTTAGAAGAGTTTTCGTTGAAACAGGATGAAGTAGCGGAAAGAGTTTCAAAAAGCAGAACAGCAGTAACAAATTCTTTGCGTCTGCTCAAGTTGAATGAAAAAGTACAGCAAATGATTATTGATGATATGATTTCCACAGGACACGCGAGAGCATTGCTTGCCATTGAAGATGAGGAACAACAATACCTTTTGGCAGACAAGATTTTTAATGAAAAATTAAGTGTGCGTGAAACGGAAAAATTAATTAAAGAATTAAAAAATCCGAAAAAGGAAAAAGCAAAAAAAGTTATAGAAAATGACTTTATTTACAAAGCAAGTGAAGAACGAATGAAATCACTTATGGGAACAAAAGTTAGCATTAATCCGAAGGCAAACGGCAAAGGAAAAATAGAAATAGAATATTATTCAGAGGAAGATTTTGAACGCATATATGACTTGATTATGAGTATAGAAAAAGGAGATGCGTCAAATGAACAGTAAGATATTAGAAAGTATTGGAATTGATCCGTTTTACATTTTGGTTGTTATGCTGTTATTGATTGTATTATTGTTTGTGATCGTAATCGGTATAAATATGAAATATAATCGTCTAAAAGCAAGTTACAATTCTTTTATGCGCGGAAAAGATGGAAAAACATTAGAGAAAAGTATTTTATCTAAATTCAAAGAAATTGATGCACTTTCCACGTTGACAAAAAGAACACGACAGGAAGTAAAAGAAATGAGTCGAAAAATGGCAGGCTCATATCAGAAAGTAGGAATTGTAAAATACGATGCTTTTAATGAAATGGGAGGAAAACTAAGTTTTGCTCTTACATTATTAGATGGAAACGACAATGGATATATTATTAATGCGATGCATAGCAGAGAAGGCTGTTATCTCTATATAAAAGAAATTGTAAAAGGACAAAGTTATATAGAACTTGCCGAGGAAGAGGCAGAATCATTAGAAAGAGCAATTTATCAGGAAACATTCGGTTTAGATGTTTAAAGGAAATAAGGAGGAAGATGATATGTTAGACATTAAATTTTTGAGAAGTAATCCGGAGGTAGTAAAGCAGAATATCCGTAATAAATTTCAGGATGCTAAATTACCTTTAGTAGATGAAGTGATTGAGTTAGATAAAAGAAACAGAGAAATTAAACAGGAAGTAGAGGCTTTAAGAGCAAACAAAAATCAGATTTCTAAAAAAATCGGTGCGTGTATGGCTCAGGGAAAAAAGGAAGAAGCAGAAGAATATAAAAGACAGGTAGCACAAAACGCAGGAAGAATGGAAGAATTGTCAACAGAAGAAAAAGAAGTAGAAGAAAAAATTAAAACAATTATGATGACAATTCCAAATATTATTGATCCATCAGTTCCAATTGGAAAAGATGATAGTGAAAATGTAGAATTGGAAAAATTCGGTGAACCGGTTGTGCCTGATTTTGAAATTCCATACCACACAGAAATTATGGATAAATTTAACGGAATTGATACAGAGGCAGCCGGAAAAGTTGCAGGACAGGGATTTTATTACTTGATGGGAGATATTGCAAGATTACATTCGGCAGTTATCTCATATGCTCGTGACTTTATGATTGACAGAGGATTTACTTACTGCATTCCGCCATATATGATTCGAAGCAATGTTGTTACAGGAGTAATGAGTTTTGCTGAAATGGATTCTATGATGTACAAAATTGAGGGGGAAGATTTATACCTTATCGGAACAAGCGAACACTCAATGATTGGAAAATTTATCGATACATTAAATGATGAAGAAAAACTTCCATATACATTAACAAGTTATTCACCATGTTTCCGTAAAGAAAAGGGAGCGCACGGTATTGAAGAACGAGGTGTATATAGAATTCACCAGTTTGAAAAACAGGAAATGATTGTTGTATGTAAGCCGGAAGAAAGTATGGAATGGTATGAAAAAATGTGGAAAAATACAGTGGATTTATTCCGTTCTCTTGATATTCCTGTTCGTACATTGGAATGTTGTTCAGGTGATTTAGCAGACTTGAAAGTAAAATCAGTAGATGTGGAAGCATGGTCACCAAGACAGCAGAAATATTTTGAGGTGGGAAGTTGTTCAAATCTCGGAGATGCACAGGCAAGAAGGCTTGGCATCCGTGTAAAAGGAAAAGACGGAAAATATTTTGCTCATACATTAAACAATACGGTAGTTGCACCGCCTAGAATGTTAATCGCATTTTTGGAAAATAATTTACAGGCAGATGGCAGTGTGAGAATTCCGGAAGCGTTAAGAGCATATATGGGTGGAAAAACAGAAATCAGATAATACAAAGGCGGAAATAAAGTGCATGAATTTTTAAAAGCAATTGGATTTTCAGATTTACATTCAAGAAAAGAATTAAAAGAAATAGTATCGGCTGTAGAAAATGATTTTTCTATAGAGCAGAGGATTACTCTGGAAGAAAATGTGGATTATTGCGAGAGAAAAAAAGAATTTGGGGATAATATAGGAATAACCGTTTGTGGTGAAATCAATGAGGACGGTAAGTTTGAAAGGGAATATTACTATCCTTATTTCGAAGGAACGGGAGTTACAAGTTATGCCGATGTAATTTTGGAAAAACGTATGGAGAAAGAAATGTATGCCGGAGTCTGTGAGGAAATGAAAGTAGGAGTAAGTCTTATTTTTCATTTGCAGAATATGGTGGAATATCGAAGAGAAAAACGTCTTGGACATATTAAGAAAAATTCTATCTCCGTTACGTTATCCGCACTTGCAGAAAGCGGAACAATTTTATTTCCTATTCAAAAGGATGAATTGCAGGAACAGAGAAGTCAGGAAGATGCGAGAAATCGAATGATGTTGATGAGCGCTGCAAAAAGCGGAGATCAACAGGCGATTGAAAGCCTTACATTAGATGATATTGATATTTATTCTCAAGTATCTAAAAGGTTGATTACAGAGGACATATTTAGTATTGTAGATACCTACTTTATGCCGTATGGTGTAGAGTGTGACAGATATTCCATTATGGGAACAATTTTGGGCATAAAAGAAATACATAATTCTTACACAAATGAGGAATTATATATATTTACATTGGACGTAAATGAATTGGTTTTTGATGTGTGTGTTCCAAAGAAGAGCGTAATGGGAGAACCGGAAATCAGAAGGCGATTTAAAGGGAATATATGGTTGCAAGGTCGCATTAATTTCGGTATAATATAAAAGATGAGAAGAAATCGGAAGGTTTCTTCTCAAATTGAGTTCCCTTAGTTAAATGGATATAACAAGTGCCTCCTAAGCACTAGTTGTGAGTTCGATTCTCGCAGGGAACGGTTGTAAAGGAAATGATGAAAATCATTTCCTTTTTTGTTAGAGATAAAAATGTGATATAATATCCTATAAAGCGGTAAATATAATTGAATAGGAAGGTGATAAATTGTTACATTTAATATTATTTATAATCTATATTTTGCTGATTCTTATGGTAATTTTTGTAGAACGGAAACGTCCCACAGAAGCACTTCTATGGGTGGTAATTATGATTTGCCTTCCGTATTTTGGAACAATTTTATATCTTATTTTCGGAAGCACCGTTGCAATTAAGTTGACAACTGTAATTCGTAAAAAGAAGTTGAATGCACAGCCGTATAATGTGGAATTATTACCGTCAGTTTCTATTGATGAAAGTCAGGTTTCTGAATCGGATTTACAGGTTATTAGATTTAATACGGTTTATAATGCAAGTGAACTTACCTGTTATAACAAGTCTGATTTCTATACAAATGGGAAAAGTCATTATACGCAATTATTTCAGGATATTACTTGTGCTAAAAAATGTATTTTTATAGAATTTTATACGATTCATCATGACGTGGTTGGGGAAAAATTTGTAGAACTTCTTACCGAGAAGGCGAAAGAAGGAGTAGAAGTATGGGTAATGTGTGATTTTATTGCCAATTTATCTACTCCGAAAAAGATGTTTCAACCACTTGTTGATGCAGGCGGAAAAGTTGTACGTGTGAAACCGTATTTTACACATTATAGAAGTCATAGAAAAATTGTATCTATTGATAAAAAAATAGCGTATATAGGTGGAATGAATATTGGAAAACAGTATGCAAATATGGATAAAATCAAAAATCCGTGGCGAGATACACAGATTCGTTTGGAGGGAGCATGTACATCTGTTTTGAATACATATTTTTTAAAAGATTGGTTATGTTCAATTAAACGATGTGATTGGCAGCATACGATTTCCTATATAAATAAGATGAAAGTAGAAGAATATGAGATGACTTCATCTTTATGTCAATTTATTGTTGGTGGTGTAGATACGGATAAGGAAGCCGTTAAGATGTGTTATCTGAGTATGATTAGAAGTGCAAAAAAACGTATTCGTATTCAATCACCATACTTTATACCGGATGCTTCAGTTTTAGATGCGCTTAAGACAGCAGCGGCTTCAGGAGTGGAAATAGAGTTGATGATTCCGGGAATTAAAGCAAGTTTCTTTTTAGATCCGGTTACAAATTATTATAGCGGGCAGTTGTTGGAATACGGAATAAAAGTGTATAAATATAAAGGATATATTCATGCGAAGACAATGATTATTGATGAAGAATTATGCTGTATTGGTTCTGTAAATATGGATATGAGAAGTTTGATGGTTGATGATGAGGTATGCGGAGTATTCTATGAAAATCAGTTAGTACAGAAATATAATCAAATATATGATGAAGATATTTTAAATAGTGTTCCGTATACTTGGGAGCAATTTCAAAATCGTAGTAGAAAAGAGAGAATAATGGAATGTATTTTCTTTCTGTTTGCACCATTAATGTAGTAGATTTTCTTTGGCATTTGAAAAAAGGAGAGTATATGTCGCAGATAAAAGTAACAGAAACAAAATTACAGGGGATAAAAGTCGTGCAACCGCAAGTGTTTGGGGATAATCGAGGTTGGTTTATGGAAGGGTACCAATACGACATATATAGCCAAGCGGGAATTACCTGCACGTTCGTGCAGGATAATCTTGCATATTCAAAGAAAGATGTGTTGCGGGGATTACATTTCCAAAAGAAGCATCAGCAGGATAAATTAATTAGCGTATTGCACGGGAAGATTTTAGATGTGGTTGTAGATATAAGAAGAAACTCAGCGACATTTGGACAATGGTTTAGTATTGAATTGTCTGCTGAGAGTAAAAAGCAGTTATTTATCCCGAAAGGCTTTGCACACGGATACATCGTACTGTCTAAGGATGCAGAAATATTATATAAATGTAGTGAAAAGTATTATCCGGAAGAAGAGAGCGGTATTTTGTGGAATGATAAAGACTTACAGATTGACTGGCAGGTTGAAGATGAAGGAAAGTTGATTTTGTCTGAGAAAGATAAAAAATGGCAGACATGGAAGGAGTTTTCCTGCGGATGCGAGTATTAGTTACAGGGGCTGACGGACAACTTGGCAAAGCAGTTGTGGAAGTGCTGGGTAGAAGAGGTTACGAGATTATCCCGACAAATAAAAGAAATATGGATATTACGGATGAACGGGCGGTTGAAGATATTTTTTCTCAGAGAGATATGGATGCAGTTATACACTGTGCAGCTTATACTAATGTGGAAAAAGCCGAAGAAGAACGGGAACTTTGTGGAAAAATAAATATAGACGGGACAAGAAATATTGCAAGATCGTGTGAACGAAAGAAGATAAAGATGGTTTATATCAGCACAGATTATGTGTTTGATGGGGAAGGAACCCCCCCATATTGTATTGCCACGCAGAAGAATCCGTTGAATATGTATGGTTGGAGTAAACACATGGGGGAGGAGATTGTCCAAGAAGAAGTAGAAAAATATTTTATTGTTAGAACATCATGGATATTTGGAAATTCAGAGAATGACTTTGTAAAGAAAATGTGCAGACTCGCGAAAGAGGGAAAAACGCTAAAAGTGGTAAATGACCAGTTTGGAAAACCTACATATGCTTGGGATTTGGCTGAGGTTATCGTTGATTTGCTCGAAGCAGAGAAGTATGGTATATATCATGTGGCAAATGATGGGGATTGTACATGGTATGAGTTTGCAAAAGAAATCTTTAAACAATTAGAAAAAGATATAGATGTTCTTCCGGTTTCCAGTGAGGAATTTTTACAGAAAGCAAAAAGACCGACTGACAGCAGACTAAAATGTAGTGTGATTTTACCCCATTGGAAAGACAGATTGAGAAGATATTTAGGAGGTAGAAAATGACAGAAGAAATGATTAAAGAAGAATTTATGAAAGGATACGATTGTTCACAGGTAGTTTTAAGAGCGTTTTCGGATAAATTAGGATTGACGGTAGATGAGGCGAACAGAGTATCGGCCTGTTTTGGCGGCGGAATGATGATGGGAGAAGTATGCGGGGTTGTAACGGGAGCATTAATGGTGCTTGGATTGAAATATGGACACAGTAAAGAAGAAAATCTGTTGGAACAGAAAGAGATAATGGCAGAAAAGAGCGGAGAATTTAGAGAAAAATTTATGAAAAAATACGTAACGGTGAATTGTAGAGCGTTGCTTGGTTATGATGTTTCTAAACCGGAAGAGTTGGAGGAGGCATTGAGCAGCGGACGTATGTTAGGTTTTTGTCCGAAACTGGCAAAAGAAGCGATAGATATTTTAAATGAAATGATATAGAAAATATCTATATATAAAAATCTATAGAAAAAACCAATTTGATATTGTACACACATTGTGTCAATATTAAATTGGTTGGGAGAAATAAAGTATGGTCAGCATTGTTTTAAGTACATATAATCGTGCAGGAACGTTGAGAATGACATTGGATAGTATATTACAACAGACGTATGAGGATTTTGAACTGATTATTGTAGATGACGGTTCTACGGATTGTACGAAAGAATTATTAAAAGAATATACGGACAGGCGAATAAGGATGTTTTTCTTAGAAGAAAATCAGTTTTATTGTATGGCGGCAAATTATGGACTGCAACAGATAAAAGGTGAATATGTGGCGTTTGCCACAAGTGATGATTTGTGGGAAAAGGACAAGTTAGAACTACAAATGAATTATCTGGAAAATCGAAAGGAATGCGGAGCGTGTTTTACCTATTCAGATGTGATTGACGAGAATGGGGAAAGTGCGAAAGAACAGTTCGATATGTTATCAGGATTGCTTATGAAAAATTTCTATACGCAGAAAGAGTGGATTCAACAGTTTATTTTTGAAGGTAACTGTTTAAGTCACCCTTCTGCAGTTGTCAGAAAAGATGTTTTGGACAGAGTTGGAAATTTTAATTTATTATACTGTCAGTCAGCAGATATGGATTTGTGGCTTAGAATTGTGCGTTATTATCCCATTCATGTCATTGATAAAGAGTTGGTGCATTACAGATGCTATAAAAATCCGCAGGATCAGATTAGCGGAGCAGATGAATTAAAGGCAGCAAGATTTTTAAATGAACATATGATTATTCGGCGTAAATTTATTGAAGATTTATCCGATGAAGAAGTGATAAAATTTTTCGGAGATTGCTTCCGAAATAAAGATGCAGGTTCGCATTTAGAATTGGAGATTGAAAAGGCTTTTTTATTATTGCATTGTGCAAAAGGTTTGCCGGATTTTCATATATTAGGAATTGAAAAATTTGAAGAATTGTTGAGAAATCAAGAAGTGGTTTCTATTTTAAGAGAGAAATATCATGTGAAATTGCAGGATATTTATGAATGGAATTTAGGGCATTTTTATATGGATTTCGGGATTCATGTTAAATTGGCAGAGCGGGATCACGAAATTCTGGTTTTGCATGAGCAATTACGAAAAGAAAAAGAGTATACGCAGGGATTACAGAGATTTAGAAGAGAACTGCAGGATGAATTGAAACAAGCACAGAACCGGATAAAAGAACAGGAAGAGGAACTGGAAAGCAAGAAAAATCATATCGAAGAGATACAAGAAAAGATGATAGAAACGGAACTGTGTTTAACCGTGAAAGAAAAGGAATTGCGGGAAGAGAAAGAAACGCACAAAAATACAATGTTTCTTTTAGAAGAGGCTTTGTTGGAAAAATTAAAAATGCAGGAAGAGAGAAGGAAAAAATGAGAAAAACAGGAGTTATTTTATGTAGTGTAGCGTTGGCTATTTCTGTTATTTTATCGGGATGTGGAAATAAGAGTCATAAGACGGAGAAATCAGACGGTTCATCAACATTTACGGGAGAATTTATTATCAGTGCAAAAGAGGCTGAGAAAAAGTTGGAGGATGATGACGTTTTATTTATAGATGCCAGAGGAACAAAAAAAGCGCTTTTAGGAACAGTTGAAGGTGCAGTTGTGACTGATTGGCAGTCATTGTCTACCTGTCAGGAAGGTAAGGCGGGAGATGAGAACTGGGGACTTGTGCCTGAGCCGAAAGAACTGACAAAGCGTTTACAGGAACTTGGAATTGAGAAGGACAAAGAGATTATTGTTCTCGGACAACCGGAAGACGGTTGGGGAGAGGACGGAAGAGTTCTTTGGGAATTAAGACAGGCAGGTTGTAAAGATGTGAAGATTGTGGATGGCGGAATTACGGCAATGAAAGACATCGGGGTATCGATGAAACTCGGGGCGTCAAAGCCGGAAAAATCAGATATAAAAGTAAAAGAACTGGATACATCACATGATATTATGACAGAGAAACTGCAAAAAAATTATGATGATTATAAAATAATAGATGTCCGTACAAAAGAGGAATACGATGGAGCAATTTTATATGATGAGGCAAAAGGAGGACATCTTCCGAACGCTGTTCACATTGCATATGTAGATTTATTCCAAAAGGACGGTACATTAAAGGATAAAGATAGCATTGTGAAAATGTTTGAAGATAAAGGTGTAAAGAAGGATGATGAAATCGTAACGTATTGTACGGGAGGAATCCGTTCGGCATATGTACAACTTGTTTTGGAAATGTGCGGATATGAGCATACATATAGTTATGGACAGTCATTTTGGAGATGGGCAGTAGTTGGAGAAGTAGAATAGGAGAGAGAGGTGTTCCTTCCATGCGTGTTATCCGTGTGGGAGAGTAACCTCTTTTTCTTTGAGTAAGAGAGAAAAAGATGAAAGAGTTGTGGAAATACAAATCTCTGTTGTATGAACTTGTGAGCAGGGACATTAAAATCAAATACAGAAGATCAATTTTGGGCGTTTTGTGGACTGTTTTAAATCCACTTTTGATGATGATGATTTTATATCTTGTCTTTTCAAAATTGTTTCGTTTTGATATTGAAAATTATGCGATTTATATTTTGAGCGGACAGGTTATTTTCAATTATTATCAGACGGCTACGACAGATTGCATGATGGCGATTTTGGGAAACGGTTCTCTTATTAAGAAAGTGTATCTTCCTAAATATATGCTTGTTTTGGCGAAGATTTTATCAGGGGCAGTAAATCTTTTTGCATCATTTATAGCGCTTCTTGTCGTAATGCTGCTGACAAATGAAAAATTGTCATTTACGCTTGTGTGGGCAGTTTTTCCTTTTGTTTGTCTGATTTTGCTTTCATTTGGAGTGGGACTTTTTCTTTCTGCCATTGCGGTACGGTTTAGGGATGTACTTCATTTATATAGTGTATTCTGTACGGCGTTGTTTTATCTGACGCCGGTTATCTATCCGTTCTCCATTTTGCCGGAGTATATAAAAGACATAGTGAGTTATAATCCGATTACGAGAATTTTAGAATCATTTAGAATGATTATTATAGAAAATGCAGTGCCGAACAGTGCGGATATGGCATATTGTTTTTTGGCGGCAGTTGTTATTTGGGCGGCGGGGGCTATGGTGTTTCATCGAAGGCAACAAAAGTTTATTCTTGATTTATAGGAGGAAATATGAGCAGACCGATTATTCAAGTAGAAAATATTTCCATGCAGTTTTATATGGCATCGGAAAAGGTGGATAACTTAAAAGAATACTTTGTGAAGAAAATCAAAGGGCATATTTCTTATGACAGTCTTTGGGCATTACGCCATGTTTCGTTTGAAATGCAGAAGGGAGAAAGTGTGGCGCTTGTTGGGCTTAACGGAAGCGGAAAAAGTACGTTTCTGAAGATTTTGGCGGGAGTGCTTAGACAGACAGAGGGGAAAGTTGTCGTAAACGGCTCAGTTGCCCCTCTAATTGAACTGGGAGCAGGATTTGATATAGATTTAACTGCGAAGGAGAACATATGGCTGAATGGGGCGATTTTGGGATACAGCAGAGCTGTGATGAAGGAACATTATGAAGAAATAGTGGATTTCAGCGGTTTGGAAGAATTTATGGATACCCCGATTAAAAATTTTTCATCAGGTATGTTGGCAAGGCTTGCATTTTCCGTAATGACTTTCGGTACACCGGATATTTTGATTGTGGATGAGGTTCTTTCCGTTGGAGATTTTACATTTCAGGAAAAGTGTAAAAGGCGTATAAGAGAAATGCAGGAAAAAGGAACGGCGATTTTACTTGTTTCACACAATATAGAACAGGTGAGAGAAGTCTGTTCAAGAGCGGTTTGGCTCGAGAAAGGGCAGGTTAAAATGGACGGACCATGCGAAGAAGTGACGAGAGAGTATTTATTGCGAGGAGAAATATAAGTGGAAAACAGGTTTTATATACAGTACGCCAGATTTCACACTGCGGAGAAAAATACATTTTTAATTTGCGGACATTGGCATGAGGGCAGTAAAAAAAATAGAGAACTGTTAGTTTCTTTAGATTATACAGCATTAAAAGTTACAGTGCAGAAACAGAAAACGATTAAGACGCCAAAAGCATATATTGAGCAGGGGGAGTGTGATGAAAAAGTATTTTATTGGATTACACTTCCGGAAAAGTATACGACATACGAAAAACTGCGGGTTTTTGAGAGGGAAAGATTAGAGTTAAAGGAAATTTTCTGTATGGATACAGACACTCTAAGGAAACTGGAAAATCGTGTGGAAATGAATATTGATGAGATTGCTTTTGGAGGAACAGGTCTTATTGTGCGGGGCTGGTGTATTGCAAAAGAGAATTATTCCATTGCAATTAATGGAAATATTATTGACAAGGAGAAGATTTCTTTTCAGAGAAGACCGGATGTGGAGAGGGTATATCCTGAATGTGAGAGAGAATGGATTCGCGGATTTATCGTGGAAACGGATGAGAAGCAGCAGGGAAAACTTTTGATAACCGTACAGTGTGACGGGAAGATGAAGTCGGAAAAGAAGTCAGTTTCTCAATCTGTTTTATATAAGGGGTATCGTAAATTAAAGGAGATCGGCTTTAAATCAAAAGTGTATTATCAGCAGTTTGGAATAAGGCGGACAATCCGAAGGGGAATGGAAAAACTGACAAAGAAAGAGCGGGCGACTTACGAAACATTTCGTCTGAAATATTTTCCAAATAGGAAACAGTTGGAAATGCAGAGAAAGATGAAATTTCCGTATGAGCCGGAGTTTTCTATTGTTGTACCGCTGTATAAGACACCTCTTGTTTATTTGGAAGAATTTATTCAGTCTGTGGAAGAGCAGACATATCCGAAGTGGCAGTTGTATTTATCAGATGGAAGTGGAGAGGACTCTCCTTTACGGGAGAAACTGCGAAAATATGCGAAGAAAGATAGTCGTATTCATATTATAGAAAATGACAGACAGTTGCAGATTTCAGAAAATACAAATGAGGCGTTAAAGAGGGCGGAGGGCGATTTCATTGTGTTTGCAGACCATGATGATACGCTATCGCCTGATGCATTATATGAATGTACGAAAGCGGTCAACACATTTCCAAAGACGGACATTATTTATACGGATGAAGATAAGGTGTCTATGGATGGAAAAGAGTATTATCAGCCTCATTTTAAGCCGGATTTTAATATAGATTTATTGCGGAGCGCAAACTATATGTGCCATTTATATGTGGTGAAACGGACATTGTTTGAAAAAGTTGGTTATCTACGTCCGGAATATAACGGTTCGCAGGATTATGATTTTATCTTGCGGTGTGTGGAGCAGACGAAAAATATTTTGCACATTCCGAAAATATTGTATCATTGGAGGATACATCCTAATTCTGTTGCGGGTAATCCGGACAGTAAGACATATGCCTATGAGGCGGGGAGAAATGCAATTCAGGCACACTATAAACGAGTAGGAATTGATGCGGATATTGAGTTTCTTTCACCAGGATTTTATCACTCTATATATCATTTGAAAGAAGAACCTCTTGTTTCTATTATCATTCCAAATAAAGATCATGTGAAAGATTTGGAAAGATGCATAAAGTCTATTCAGAAGAAATCAGATTATCAACATTATGAGATTGTGATTGTGGAAAACAATAGCGAAGAAGAGGAAACTTGGGGATATTATAAGAAACTTATGGAGGCACATAAAAATATCTTTGTATATGAATATAAGGGGAATTTTAATTATTCTGCCATTCAAAATTTTGCGGTGCAGAAGGCGAATGGGGAGTATCTTCTTCTTTTAAACAACGATACATGGCTTGAGCGTACGGAAAGTATAAGAGAAATGCTTGGTTACTGTATGCGAAAAGATGTGGGAATTGTGGGAGCAAAACTTCTCTATCCTGATGACACAGTACAACACGCAGGGGTGATTGTCGGTTTGGGCGGTGTAGCAGGACATGCCTTTCTCGGAGCAGATAAAAAAGAACCGGGATATTTTTGCCGTATGACTTGTGTGCAGAATTACAGTGCGGTGACGGCGGCGTGTATGATGGTGAAAAAATCCGTCTATGAAGAGGTGGGTGGAATGGATACAGAATTACAGGTTGCCTTTAATGATACGGATTTCTGCTTAAGAGTGGGAGAAAAAGGATATTTGGTTGTTTACAATCCGTTTTCGGTATGGTATCACGATGAGTCTAAGACGAGAGGACTTGAGGATACGGAGGAAAAAATAGAAAGATTTCGCAGAGAAATCGAGTATTTCCAGAGAAGATGGAAAGTATTTTTAGAAAACGGAGATGGAAATTACAATCCAAATCTTGCTCTGGACAGACACGATTTTTCGTTAAGACAGTAGACGTCTTTTGATATATTGAAAGAGATAGAGAAATGTACCGTACCAAATCCACGGTTCTGTTCGACAGAAAGACAGGAAATCCGGTTCGGAAACAGTTGGATTTGTGCGTAAACCGTCTATAATGCCCTTTCTATAGCAGGTATGGAGATGATATTTACGGAAATAGATATATTTCCCAATCATTCCCGCAAAGAAGAAAGGCGCATGAAGTGTACGCTGGAATTTTGTCAGATTTTTCTTTCTAAGCCATATGTTGTTCCGTGCAGAGTGATATACTTTAAAAGAAGTATATTTTGCCTTGGTTGTTCCACTTCCATGATGATATACAATAGCAGTTGGACAGTGGACGTTTTGAAAGCCAAGTCTTTTTGCACGGAAGCCGAGGTCTACATCTTCCAGATAAGCGAAGAAAGACTTATCGAAAAGTCCGACACGGCGAAGGAGCGAGCGTCTGTAAATAACGGCACAGCCACAGTTTGAGAAAACTGCGGAAGAAGTTTTATGGGAAGGATTTAATCCCTGACTGCGACAGAACGCATATCCTTGTATACTGTAGAAATCTCCGTTTGTATCTGTAAGATGAGGAGATTTTAGAGTGAGGACATTTGCACCTGCGGAAAAAATTTTAGCACTTTTCTCCATTGCACAGATAAGATTGGCAATACAATCGGGGGCAAGTATGGTATCATTATTTAAAACCATAATATACGGACTCTTTGAGTGGCATATTCCCACATTGACAGCGGCGGCAAATCCTGTGTTTTCAGACAGTGCAATGATATGCACATCAGGATAATTATCGGATAACCAGCGTATGCTGTCATCGGAAGATGCATTGTCCACAATTATGACGTCAAAATCCGTAAAGGTTTGTTTTGTCAGAGAATGTAAACAGGCAGAGAGAAAGCGTCTGCCGTTATAGTTTGGAATAATAATATTGAGTTTCATCATAACTTTCCTTTAACTTAGAATTAGTATTATTGTAACAGAGGAATAAGAATATGTGTATAGTAGATGTAATGATTCCTGTATGGAAACCGGACAGGCGTCTGCAAAAATGTGTGGAGCGTCTGCTAAAACAGACGGTGGACATTCGGAGAATTACTCTTGTTTTATCGGTGGATTCCACTTGGAATGGAGAAAAAGTGGAAAAGTGGTTTGTGAATAAGAAAAAAGTGGAAATTAGACGTATTCCACGGGAAAGTTTTAACCATGGAGGGACAAGACATGATTGGGCAAAGACAAGTGATGCGGACTATTTTCTGTTTCTTGTGCAGGATGCAGTGCCTGTAGATAACCGATTGGCAGAGAGATTGATAAGTTGTATAAAAAATGAAAATAACGCTGTGGTATATGCCAGACAGATTCCGTTTCGGACAAGCGATGAGATAGAAAAATACGGAAGATACTTTAACTATCCGTCGGTAACTGAGAAAAAAACAGGAAAGAAGTTAAAAAACGGAGGAATTAAGGATTGCTTTACTTCAAATGTATGTGCCGCATACAGAAGAGATTGGTATGAGAAAGTCGGAGGATTTGAGCGGGATATTTTGCTCAGTGAGGACAGTGTTTTTGCGGGAAAAGCGTTGATGTTGGGCGCGAGCGTGATTTACTGTGCGGAGGCAAAAGTATTTCATTCACACTATTATGGCTATCGTACCCAGTGGAAGAGAAACTTTGATATTGGAGTTGTTCATCGACAGTATGAGAAGATTTTCAAGGGGTTGTCCTCAGAAGCAGAGGGAATACGGCTTGTAAAATATACGGCAGTTTATCTGCTGAAGAAAAAAAGGGCAGATTTATTGCCACGGTTATTTTTGATGAGCGGTGTCAGATATGTGGCTTTTGAATGTGGGAAGCATTATAAAGTGTTTCCAAGAATGCTAGTGAAACAATGGAGTTGGGATAAAGAGTATTGGAGGAGAAGAGAACATGGAAGAAAACAAAAATAAGAAGAAAAAAATTATTATCGGCTGTATTGCGGTAGTTCTTGCTTTGCTTGTGGGCGTAGGCGTTTATGCCGGAACGAAACTTTCTAAAATAAAAAAAGGAAAAGTAGATACAACTAAACTTAATATTTCCAAAGAGGTGGACAAGGAACTCGGAGATAATTATTTGAATGTGGCGTTGTTCGGGGTAAATGTGACAAGCCCACAGGAGTCTGTTGTGGACAGTGACGCAGTGTATGTTGTAAGCCTAAATAAAAAGACGAAGGAAGTTAGAATGTTTTCCGTATATGGAAATACAATGATGAAACATAACGGAAAGGATATTAAGATGAAGGACGCTTATGCTAAAGGCGGACCGGAAAAAGCGATTTCTGTTTTAAATGAAACTTTGCGTTTAAATATTGAGAAATATGTTTCTATTAATTTTAAGGCGATGGCAGACGCCATTGATATTCTTGGCGGTATTGAGATAAATATACAGCCGGATGAAATTCCTCATATTAATGGTTATGCACAGGGGATTGCGGAATTGATGGGAAAACAACCTAAACAAGTGACGGCAGCGGGAAATCAGCTGTTGGACGGTGTGCAGACGACAGGCTACTGTCGAATCCGTGTGACAGAAGGCGGAGATGTGAAGAGAGGGAGCAGACAACAGGAAGTTATCACAAAGATGTTAGGCAAGTTAAAAGAGGCGAAGTTTTCACAGATGGATAAAATTATAGACAGTGTATTTTCACAGGTGGAAACAAACTTTAAAACAAAAGAAATTGTAGATTATGGCAAAGATGCCATGTCTTATAAGGTTGAAATACTTAAGCCGTATCCAAGACAGATTAAACCGCAGGTGAGAAAACCGGTTGATCCGAATGTCCCGTTTACAGATTACGAGGAAATCGTAGAGGGAATTGACGTTAAAAAAGATGTGGAAGAGATACACGGGGAACTGTTTCCGGAAATAGAGGGAGATAAGAAAGATGGAGAAGAAGGTACAACGTTATGTGCGAAGCCGGCGATTTTGCGAGGCGTTGGGGATTTCAGCAGAAGATAGACGATTAGAATTACATTTACTCGGACAGGGAGAGTACAATGTGAATTATTGGTTTTGTCATCCAAATACAAAGGAAAAACTTGTTCTGCGAATCAATACGGGAAGTCAGATGCATTTGGATAATCAAATTGTGTATGAATACGAAACGTTGAAACTTCTTCAGAACAGTAAAAGGACACCTCGTCCGATTTTCGTAGATGATACGAGGGAAGATATTGAATATGGCGTAATGGTTATGGAGTTTTTGGAGGGAAGACCTTTAAATTATCGAACAGATATGAAGTTAGCGGCGGAATGTCTGGCAGATATTCATTCTATGCCGATTGAGAAGAATCGTATTCTTCTTTCGCCGAAAGATTGTCTGCGCGCTATCTTAGATGAATGCAACGAGATGATAGAAATATATAATAAATCACCTCTCGGAGAAGAGAAGAAAAAGATAAAAATACAGAAAATGCTTGAAAGTGGGGAAAAAAAACTTACCATGGCAAAAACATATGATGGTCAGGTCTGCTGTATTAACACTGAGTTAAATTCAGGTAATTTCCTTATAAATGGAGCAGGAAAAGATAATTACCTTGTAGATTGGGAAAAGGCGCTTTTGGGAGATATGGCGCAGGATTTAGGGCATTTTTTAGCTCCGACAACGACTTTTTGGAAGACGGATGTTATTTTGTCTGAAGAGGAAATGGACGACTTTGTACAAGAATATAGAAAACAGGTTGGAAATCGCATTGAAGTGGGGGATTTAGAGGAAAGATTGAAGTTATTTCTTCCAATCAACTGTCTGCGTGGGATAACTTGGTGTGCAATGGCGTGGATACAGTATCAAGGTGGGGATAAACTGATACAAAATGAAAAGACATGGGGAAAACTCAACCAATATCTTGCGGATGAATTTTTGGAAGAAATTAGCAGACGATACGAATTGTAAAGGAAGAGAAGATGAAGAATAAAAAATTATGGATATTTATTGGAATGATTGTTCTAATAGCCGTTTTTAATCAGATTTTTGGATGGTCATCGTACATAGGAGATATAAATAATCTGTCTTTCTTAAAGAGGATGGTGGAGGAAAACCTTGCCATAGCCGTTTTACTGTATATTGTATTTACCATTGTGGGATGCGTAGTTCTAGCGCTTCCCGGCGTTACTTTTGCCATTTTGGCAGGACTTTTGTTCGGTTCGGTTTTAGGAACAATCTGTTGTTCCGTTGCAACGGCAATCGGTGCGGTACTGGCATTTATCGTGGGAAGATATTTCCTAAAAGACAGTATAAAACCTCTTGTTGTTAAAAATAAATATTTAAAGAAATGGCTTTTTGACAGTTCGGGAAAAAATGAATTGTTTGTTTTGATGATAACAAGACTTGTCCCGATTTTTCCTTATAATCTGCAAAATTTTGCCTATGGAATAACAGATATAAAATTTAGTACCTACACGATAGGTTCATTTCTTTTTATGCTGCCGGGGACGGTGATGTATACGGTTGGAACGGCGGGACTTACAGATGGTAAACATAGAGTACTCTATCTCGGGATAGCAGTGTTACTTGCGGTTATTGTTATGGGAGTAGGATTTTTTCTGAAAAAACGCTATATAGGGGAGGATAAAGATGAAGAGTAGAGAAGATTGTACGCATTGCGGACTCTGTAAGAAAAACTGTAGTTTTTTAGAAAAATACGGATTGGACATCGGACAGATTGAAGATAGAGAAGATTTGATTTATCATTGTTTTCTCTGTGGAAAATGTACAGAAGTATGCCCGCAAAATATAGACGGTAGGGAGATTATTCTTCGTATGCGTCAAAAACAGGTGGAGGAAAATAGGGGAAAAGTAAAAGAGAAAGGTTACACAATGCTGTTAAAAGAAAAGCAAGACTATCTGTTTCGGAATTATCAAAATGTAACGACAAAAAGTGTTCTTTTTACAGGATGTAATTTTCCTTCTTTTTATCCCGAAACAACAAAATATTTGATTACAAAGTTACAGAAAGAAAAGGGAATAGGAGTGATTTTTGACTGTTGTGGAAAACCGATAGCGGAACTTGGTTTAAAAGAACAGGAGAAAAGAATTATAGATGAGATGGAAGAAAGATTACAGCAGGAGGAGATTGAAGAGGTTATCATGCTTTGTCCGAATTGTTATTCTTTCTTGAAGGACCGTCTGCGTATAAAAATTGTAAGTATTTATGAAAAATTACAAGAGTTTGGCTGGGGAGAAGAAATTAAAGGGAAAGTAAATATCTTTCCGCCATGTCCGGACAGGGAAAAACAGACGCTTTTAAAAGAGATAAAGTCATTCCTTGCGGAAGAACCAAACATTATTCAAGATGTACAGTGCTGCGGTCTTGGAGGATGTGCGGGGAAAAACGAGCCGGATTTAGTGGATAATATGGTAGAAAACATACGAAAAAGTGGAAAAGTATATACATACTGTGCATCCTGTTCGGGAAATTTTACAAGAAAGGGATATACAGATACGGACAATTTGCTCGTGAAAATACTTGGCATGGAGGAAAAGCCGGATACAGCAAAATCCATTGTAAATCGAATGAAGATGAAATACTGGAGGGGTGAAAACTAAAATGAAGAAGAGTACAATGAAGAAAATAGGTGTTTTGAGCGTTTTAGCAGTCTGTATAATAGGGTGTTATACCATTACACCAATCAGAGATACGATGAAAGAGATTTTTCGTATGTTTGCAAGTGGGGATTTTACAGTTGTAAAAGAGTTTGTTGCATCTTACGGAATATATGCGGGAATGATTTCCTTTGGATTGATGATTTTTCAGTCCGTAGCCGCACCGCTTCCAGCGTTTTTGATTACATTTGCTAATGCAAGTTTGTTTGGTTGGTGGAAAGGTGCAATTCTTTCCTGGACAAGTGCGATGGTAGGAGCGGCGCTCTGCTTTTTTATTGCAAGAATTTTAGGAAGGGATATTGCGGAGAAACTGACAAGCAAGGCAGGACTTGCACAGATTGATACGTTTTTTGAGAAATATGGGAAAAATACGATTTTAATTTGTCGTCTTCTTCCATTTGTTTCATTTGATATTGTAAGTTATGCGGCAGGACTTACGTCCATGTCTTTTGGTTCATTTATGATTGCTACGGGAATTGGGCAGTTGCCGGCAACAATCGTGTACTCTTATGTGGGCGGAATGCTTACGGGAGGAGCGAAACTTCTTGTATCGGGGTTGATGATTTTATTTGCGTTATCTATTTTGGTAATGATGATTCGTAAAATATATATGGACAGGCAGATGAAAAAATGATGAAAAGAGCAGTCATTATCTTTACAAGAGCACCTATTCCCAACCGGACAAAAACGAGATTGATGCCATATTTTAATCCGAAGCAGTGTGCCAAACTTCATGAATGTTTTCTAAAAGATATTAGGCGGGAGTGCGACAGAATAAACGCAGATGTTTTTGTCTGTTATACTCCCAATGAGAAAGAGGCAAAGGAGCAGTTACAGTCTTTACTTGGAAATGAAAAGAAATATTTTCATCAGCAGGGAGAAGGACTGGGAGAGAAAATGTATCAGGCTTTTGAGAAGGTTTTTTCTCTTGGATACATATCCTGCATTCTTATGGGAACGGATATACCGGAGATTAGGAGAGAATATATTGAGAAAGCATTTTCGGTTTTGGAGAAAAAGGAGGTTGTTTTTGGAAGAACTGAAGATGGAGGCTACTACCTCGTAGGTATGAAGAAAGCAAGGCGGGAAGTATTTGGTCTTGATACATATGGACATAGTAGTGTTTTTGCGGAAACATTGGAACAGTTGAAGAAGAAAAAGATTAGTGTAGGCTATACGGAAACTTTAAATGACATGGATACTCCTATCGACTTAAAAAAGTATCGAAAGAGATTAAGAAAAGACAGAAAACTTTTTCTGACAAAAACAGAAAAATATATTTGGGAACAACTTCGCATATCCATTATTGTTCCAACCTATAATGAAGAAAAAACTATTCAAAAACTACAAAGGCAGTTAAAACCGTTGCAGAAGAAATGTGAAATTATTTTTGTGGACGGTGGCAGTACAGATAGAACATTACAGTTAATTGACAGTGCATATCGGGTACTGCATACAAAAAAGGGAAGAGCGAAACAGATGAATGCAGGAGCGAAGGCAAGTCATGGAGATGTATTGTTTTTTCTGCATTGTGACAGTGAACTTCCTAAATATCCGTTAGAGGAGATAAAGCGGGTGATGCGAAAATATAGAGTGGGATGCTTTGGAATTGCATTTCATTCAAAGAATTTCTTTATGTTTACCTGCCGTGTTATATCGAACCATCGCATAAAAGACAGAAAAGTTATGTTTGGCGATCAAGGGATTTTTATCGATAGAGATTTATTTTTTGATATAGGTATGTTTCCAAACCTTCCGATTATGGAAGACTATCAGTTTTCTTTAAATTTAAAGAAAAGGAAAATAAAATTGGGTATTGCCCGAAAAAGAATTTATACATCTGACAGACGTTTTCCAAAAGGAACGTCAGCAAAACTTCAGCTTATGTGGAAGATGAACCGTCTTCGGAAAATGTACAGGGATGGGGTGGATATAGAAACCATTTCAAAACTGTATAGAGATGTAAGATAACAAGAGAGAGGAAGAAAGAAATGAAAAAGAGGATTTTAGCAGGAATTTTGGCACTTGCCATGTCATTTTCAATGATGGGTTGCAAAAGTGAAGAACAAAAAAAAGAGCAGAAACAGGAAATAAACATTCAGACAATGTCATTTGATAAAATAAAGGAAGCTGCAAAAGGAACAACTGTAACTTTCTATGGCTGGGGCGGTGATGAAAAGTTAAATGAATGGCTGGACGATGAGTTTGCACCACGAATGAAAGAAAAATATGATATTACAATGAAACGTGTTCCGATGGATATTGATCAGGTATTAAGCCAGTTATCAGGGGAGATACAGGGTGGAGAAACAGACGGAAGCATTGATATGATTTGGATTAACGGTGAAAACTTCCAGTCAGCGAAAGAAAATAATATGCTTTATGGACCGTTTACGGACAAACTTCCGAATTTTGAAAAATATGTAGATGGAAAGAGTGAAGACGTAACACTTGATTTTGCATATGAAATTGATGGATATGAAGCACCTTACGGAAAAGCACAGATGGTTATGCTTGCTGATAAAGCAGTTGTGGAAGACGTTCCGAAAAGTGCAGAAGAATTAAAAGTGTTTGTGAAAAAATATCCGGGAAAAGTAACATATCCTGCACTTCCTGATTTTACCGGTAGTGCCTTTGTCAGAAATATTATTTATGAAATTTGCGGATACGAGCAGTTTTTAACAATGAAACCGGATAAAGAAACAGTCAGAAAAGCAGTTGCTCCTGCAATGCAATATTTAAGAGAATTAAATCCATACTTATGGAACAAGGGAAAAACATTCCCTGAATCTTCTACAACTTTGGATAAAATGTTCTCTGACGGAGAAGTGAATCTTTTTATGACATATGGTGCGTATGATGCAGCGCTGAAAATTGCAGACGGATCATATCCGGAAACAGTACAGTCATTCCAGTTTGATAAAGGAACAATCGGAAATACAAACTTTATGGCGATTGCGAAAAATGCAGGTAACAAAGTGGGTGCGATTGTTGCAATTAACGAAATGCTCTCTCCGGAAGTACAGGCAGACCGTTATGACAAATTAAAAGTTATTCCTGTTCTTGATAATATAAAACTTTCAGAAGAACAAAAAGAGGCATTTGCATCTGTTGATTTAGGAAAGGGAACAATTCCGCAAGATGAATTATTATCAAAACGTCTTCCGGAAATGCCTGCTGAATTAGTACCGCTTATCGAAGAAATCTGGACAGAAGAAGTTGTAGGAAAATAAAATGAAAAAATGGGTACCATATATACTTTTGGTTCCTCAGATTGTACTTACCATATTATTTACGGTAGGATTAATTACAGGAATTACTCAAAGTTTTGGAGTAATTCCTGCTTTTGAATTGAGAGAACCTACATTGAGATATTATAAAGAAATTTTGGCAAGACCGGATATGTTTCAGTCAGTTTTATATAGTATAAAAATAGCATTTTTTTCAGCGGGAATTGCGACAGTTGGAGGTGTGCTTCTTTGCTATGTTTTTGTGAAAATCGGAAAAACAAAGGGAAATGCTCTTCGTGTGATTCAACTTCCGATTATTGTTCCTCATGTAATTGTTGCTCTGTTTGTCGTCAACATCTTTTCACAAAATGGTATATTGGCGAGAATGGCATATGCTTTTGGATGGATTGCGGAACAGCAACAGTTTCCTATGCTCATTTATGATACAAAAGGAATTGGAATCATTCTTGCGTATATATGGAAAGAAATTCCGTTTATTTTCTATTTTGTTATTGCTCTTATGGCGAATATACAAGGTGAATTAGGGGAGGCGGGAATGAATCTCGGTGCGGGAAAATGGACTGTCTTTTGGAAAATTACATTGCCTCTCTGTAAAAACACGATAGCAAGCGGATTTTTGATTATTTTTGTCTTTGCATTGGGGGCATATGAACTTCCTCTTTTGCTTGGTGCGACTTTGCCGAAATCTCTTCCGATTTTGGCATATCAGCAATATATTCATCCAAATCTTAGAAACCGTCCTTATGCGATGGCGCTCAATGGAGTGATTATTGTTATTTCTTTACTCAGTGCAGTGCTTTACTTTTTACTGATGCAGAAAAATGTGAAAGAATTGAGGAAGAAACAGTTATGAAAAAGAGAAAATCAATTTTAGGCAACTGTATTTTTGCTTTCATGGTGCTTATTATTTTACTTCCTGTTTTCACATTGTTGATTTGGATATTTACGGAAAGGTGGGCGTGGCCTGATTTTATTCCACAAGTATTTTCTCTTCGTGCAATAAGGGAAGTGGTAGGAAGAAAAGAAGAATTAATCAGTGTGTTTTCTTCGAGTATTTTTATTTCAAGTGTGGTTGCATTATTTTCTGCAATGATAGGATTAATGACAGCAAGGGCTATTGTTGTTTATGAGTTTATCGGAAAAAAGATGATTTATTTTCTTTCCGTATTACCTTTTATGGTTCCCGGAACAGTTTTTGCTATGGGGATTCAGATGATATTTATTAGATTGGGATTGAATAATACGGTTTTAGGTGTGATAATTGCACATTTAATTTGTTCTTTACCTTATGCAGTACATTTGCTTATAGATGGAACGAGAGCGGTAGGAAACAGATTAGAAGAGCAGGCGAGAGTGTTGGGGGCATCTCCGTTTCAAGCATTTTATAAAACTACATTACCAATGCTTGTTCCAGTGATTTTATCAGCGGTCAGTATGTCTTATATTATATCGTTTAGCCAGTATTTTCTTACACTTATTATCGGTGGAGGAAATGTAAAAACATTTACTATAGTAATGGTTCCGTATTTACAAAGTGGAAACAGAAATATTGCCAGTATTTACAGTGTGATTTTTCTTGGCGTAACATTGCTTGTGTTTACCGTGTTTGAAAAAATAGGAAAACATTGGACGAAAAACAGTGGTGGGGAATTTTATAGTTAATTGATAAAGAGGAAAAAACATGAGTTTAACAATAGAAAATTTGAAAGTGACTTTACAGAAAAAAGAAATTTTGCATGGCATCACATTGGACATCAAAGAAGGAGAGTTTATTTCTCTTTTAGGAAAGTCAGGCTGTGGAAAGACCACTTTGCTGAAATGCATAGCAGGATTTTTAGAAGTAGAAGAGGGAAATATAAGTATTCAAGGAAAGTCTGTTATGAATGTTTCTCCTGAAAAAAGAGGTACGGTTATTGTTTTTCAGGATTTAAGGTTGTTTCCACATATGACTGTAGAGAAAAACATTATGTTTCCGATGGAGTTAAGGAAAGTTCCAAAAAAAATACAGAAAGAGACAGTAAAAAAGTTACTGGAGGACGTACAACTGGTAGGATTTGAAAAGCGTAAAATTAGGGAAATGTCGGGAGGGCAAATGCAACGAGTGGCGATTGCAAGAGCATTAGCAGCAAATCCAAAAGTTCTTCTGTTAGATGAAGCGTTTTCCGGATTAGATGAAAATCTTAGAGGGGAAATGAGAAGTCTTGTAAAACGGTTACATGAAGAGTGGAAGATAACAACCATTCTTGTTACCCATGATAAGCGGGAAGCGTTGCAGATTTCTGACAGGATTGCTCTAATGAGTGAAGGAAGAATTTTACAGTATGATACGCCAAAAAGAATGTTTTATTATCCTTCTTCAAAGAAAGTTGCGGAATATTTCGGTGAGGTGAATTATATTCGTGGAATAGTTCAGAAGGGGAAATTTGTAAGTGAACTGTTTGAGAAAGAGGTGGATTTACCGGACGGAGAGTATGAGGCTATGATTCGCCCTTCTTCTGTAAAAATTACGGAAAATGGAAAATATAAAGTGACAGACAGTACGTTTATGGGAGAAATACAGGAAGTAAATATACAAGCAGGAAAACAGATGTTAAAAAGTCAGGTAATGAACGAAAGAGTAGAAAAAGGCGATGTAGTTGGAATTGAAATAAGCGATAAGGAAATCAGTTGGTTCAAAAGTGGAGAAAAAGACAATGAAACAGATTATATTTGATTGTGACAATACATTTGGAGTAAAGGATTGTGATGTAGATGACGGGCTGGCGTTATTATATCTTCTCGGTTGTGGGGAGGCGAAAGTACATGGCATTACAACAACATATGGAAATAATGAGGTGGAGGTTGTTTATCACACAACGAAAAAGATGCTAAAAGATTTGGGAAGAATGGAAATTCCCGTAAAAAAAGGTGGGGCAAAAAAAGGAGCATACAAAAGTGAAGCAGTAGATTATCTTGTAGATATGGCAAATCGTTATGCAGGAGAGTTGAGTATTCTTGCAACAGGTTCACTGACGAATCTTTGTGGAGCATACAAAAAAGATTCGCATTTTTTTGAAAAAGTAAAAGAGATTGTGCTAATGGGTGGTATTACAAGTCCGCTTGTTTTTGAGAAAAAAGTGATGAATGAATTAAACTTTTCTTGTGATGCTCATGCAACATGGACGGTTTTAACGAAAGGAAAAAATATTTCGATTGTTACAGGAAATAATTGTTTGAAAGTGTTGTTTACGAAAGAAGAGTATAAAGAAAGATTATTTCAGACAGAGAATAAATCAGCAAAGTATATTCGTGAAAAAACAGATTATTGGTTTAAATATAATGAGGATGATTACGGAATAAAAGGATTTTATAATTGGGATGTAATTGCCGGAGTTTATTTAATCCGACCGGAACTGTTTTTTTCAGAGAAAGAAACAATTTTTGTTTCGGAAAGAAATCTGGAAGTAGGTTTATTAAAGAGTGATAAAATGGGAAACTGTAGATGTCGGTTACCAGTTATTCAGGAAGAACAAGCATTAAAAAATGAAATATACAGAGCGTGGTTACAAGTAAAGATACCATAAATAGATAATTCCTATATATCATTGTGATATATAGGAATTATTAATTTGTGGGAAAATATGCTGTGTGCTATGGTAGAAATAGGTATTAAGACGGATGCCAAATAAAAAAATGAGGAGGAAAAGAAAGTGAAAAAGAAGAAATTTAAGCAAATTCTGTCTATGATTTTGGTGTTTGTATTAACGGTTTCTATGTCAATGACATCATTTGCTGGAGAACTTCCAGAAGAAACAATCAATGAGCAGACAGAAGAAATTAAACCTAAGGTGGAAACGGAGATAGAAGAACCAAATATAAAAGAAGTCGCACAGGAAGAAACCACAGATAAGTGGACAGCAGAAGATTTTACTTATACTACGATGCGACAGACATTAAATGGTTGTGATTATACACGGCAGTTTGTGATTGAAGGTTCTGCTATTGCCGGATTTTCAGAAAATGGTGAGAAGAAACTTGAAAAAAATAAAAATCTTGTTTTACCGTCTGTAAATGACAAGGGAGAAACATTAGTTGGGGTAGCAGACTATGCTTTCAGAGGAAAAGGAATTACAAGCGTTAAGTTTCCGGAAGGCATGATGGTGGATTATGATGATACGGTAACACACGTTGTGACAAAAAGAGGAAATTTTGTAATTGGAACAGGAGCATTTGAAAAGAATAATCTGACAAGTGTGTATCTTCCAAAAGGAGTTATTGCAATAATGCCATCTGCTTTTAAAAATAATCAGTTGACAAAAGTCAGTATTCCAAGCACAATTTGGTGGATTGAAAATTCTTGTTTTGCTTACAATAAATTAAGTGCGGTAGGATTTCCTAAAACTTGCGATTTTCAGGCACAGATACATGCTTTTGCATTTGCACATAATAACATTAAATCTGTAAGACTTCCTGATTATATGGAGGTTGTAGAAAAGAAAGCGTTTTACTGGAATCCGGGTATGGAAAAATGTCCGCAGGAAGCACCGGATAAAGAACAGAAAATGGGCGGAGTTGTTCATATGTACACGGACAATCCTAATTTAGCCAATATGGAGAGAATCCATCATATCGAAAGAACAGCGGAATCTCAGAAATCATGGCATCAAAGATTAATTGTGGGAAATGCTCCACAGGAAGAAAAATCATGGAATGTAGATGATTTTGTTATTGAAGGAACAAAAATTACAGGATTATCTGCAAAAGGAATGGATAAGAGAAAAGTAAATAAAAATTTAGTTCTGCCTGACAAAAATAAAGCAGGACAGCCTATTACGGAAATTGCGGGAACAACAGAAACAGTTGGACTTTTTGCAACGGCAGAAGAAAAAATTGACAGTGTTTCCCTGCCGATGTATTTGGAAAAAATAGGAAAAAGAGCATTTGCAAACAGCGGTCTGAAAAGGGTAGAAGAATTTCCTTCCACATTAAAAGAAATCGGTATGGCGGCATTTCAGATGAATGAGTTGACAAGTGTAATTTTACCTGATAGTTTGACAACTCTTGGAGGAGGAGCATTTGGCTCTAATTCTAAATTGGAAGTCATTATTCTTTCAAAAGGATTACAAGAAATTCCGGCAGGAGCATTTGGTTGCAGCACGGCGCAGGAATATATGACAAATTTAACAAAATTAACTATTCCTGAAGGCGTTACAAAAATTGGTAATAACGCATTTGCCGGAAATAATATTAAAGATATTATTATTCCATCTACAGTAAAAGAAATTGGTGATTTTGCATTTTCAACAAAAAATTATTTGAAAGAAGAATGTACATTAACCCTTTCGGAAGGATTGGAAAAAATCGGAAAAAGGGCATTTCGCAATAAAGTAATTGCTGAAGTGGAATTACCGTCTACGGTAAAATCCTTAAGTGATAAAGTCTTTGAGAAAGAGTATTCAGACGATACACAGGCAGTAAAGACAAAGGTATATGTCAATAAAAAACAGTATTCTGATAAGCAAAACTTTCCGGCATCAGATTATCATGAGTATGTTTTGAAAATTGATAAAAACGATACGGAATGGGACGCATATGATTTTACATATGGAAAGATTTCTCAAAAATTATATCCTGCACATAATACGGAAGATGCAACGATAATTGAGGGGACAGGTATTACAGGTTTATCTGCATACGGAGAAGCAAAACTTGAGTTAAACAAAAATGTAGTTATTCCAAAGAAAGATACGGACGGAAAGACAATTATAGGAATTGGAGAAAAAGCATTCCAAAAGAAAGGAATAGAATCTGTTATCTTTCCTGAAGGAGTTATGACAGATTACCATGGTAATGATGCGGCAGAAGGTGTAACGAAAAGAGGGAACTTTATTATTCAAAGCAGTGCTTTTGCAGGAAATGAATTGACTTCCGTAAATTTGCCGGAGGGAGTTATTTATGTCGGAAACAATGCGTTCAAAGGAAATAAATTGGGTGCGGTTTCTATGTCACATACAATTTGGCAGGTTGCATCACAGGCGTTTGCCGCAAACCAAATTACAACGGTAGATTTTCCAAAAACCTGTGACTTTAAATTAAATTTGGACAATATGTCATTTGCACAGAATAAAATCCGTGCAGTCAGATTACCGGACAGAACAGAAAAAGTTACAAACTCTGTATTTTTCCAGTGTACAGGTATGGAACCGGTAGCAGAAAATGCACCAAATGCAAATTACAAAAAAGGCGGAGTAGTATATATGTATACGGACAACGCTGATTTAAAGAAAGAATCTTATATTACGCATACAGAAGGTGTAGGTACAGGAGTAGGCGCAAGCGGGACAAAATCATGGGTGCAGAAATTAATTGTAGGTCCAATGCCTGAAGAATTAAAACCGTGGAATGAAAATGATTTTACTTATGAAGGAACGGTAATTACAGGACTCTCAGAATCAGGAACTGCAAAGAGAAAGAACAGTCCAGAATTGGTTTTACCGGATAAAAACCCACAGGGACAGGCGATAACAGGATTGAAAGATGCAACTTCTTCATATGGTCTGTTTGCTTCGGAAAAAGAGAAATTTAATACGGTTGTTTTACCGAAGAACTTGGAAAAAATCGGAAAGAATGTCTTTGCGGACAGTGGTTTGACGAAAGTAGTATTTCCTGAAACATTGACAGAAATTGATAACGGAGCATTTAGACAGAATAATCTGGTCCATATTGTTTTACCGGATAGTATTAAAAAATTGGGAACAGGTATATTTGCATCTAATTTTACGGTGGAAACAATTAAATTTCCAAAGAATATTACGGAAATACCATCAGGAATGTTCAGTTGTTCGGGAAAGGTTTCAGCAGAAAAATTTACTGAAATCACATTGCCGGAAGGAATTACAAAAATCGGAAATAATGCGTTTGCGGGAAACAACTTTGCGAAGGTGGTTATTCCAAAAGGTGTGAAGGAAATCGGCGGTTCTGCATTTGCACAGACGCAAGACCACAGAGCCTTAAAAGAAATTGTTTTACCGGAAGGACTTGAGAGTATTGGACGTTGGGCATTCCGCTATGCTTTGGTAAAAGAAGTAAACCTTCCGTCTACAGTAACAGAATTAAATAAGGATGCATTTAAAGATAGCGAAGGAAAAGTAACTCTTTATGTAACAAAGAAAGAGCAATTGGAAAATCATGGTAAATTTGTGGCACAGTCTTCTTATCATCAGACGGTATATAACAATCTGGTTGGAACAGGTTGGAATTATGATGATTTCATTTTTGAAGGAAATAAATTAAAAGGCTGGTCTGCAAAAGGAAATCAGACACGTTTGAAAAATAAAAAATTAGTTTTGCCAGAAATCAATCCGGAAACAAAAGAAGAAGTTACGATTATCGATAACGGTGCTTTTAAAATTCCTGATAATGAAGTAGAGCAGTTAAAAGACGGCGTAATTTCTCCAAATGGAATGAATACGATACAAATACCGGAAACAGTTACGGTACTGGGCGAAAAAGCCTTTGAATACAATAACTTTAAAACAGTAGATTTTCCAAAACAATTACAAACAATCGGCTTACATTGTTTCCACGGAAATAAATTGGAGGGGGTTATTATTCCGGACAGTGTAACAGATTTACAAAGCGGAGCATTTTCGGAAAATAACATTACGAAAATTAAACTTCCAAAAGAGTTAAAAACAATATCACAGGGAGTATTCTCAATGAATATACGATTGGAAAAAGTAGAAATTCCTGAAACGGTTACGGAAATCGGCGATATGGCATTTGCAGGAGCAAGATTATCTTCCCTTCATATTCCAAATTCCGTAGTTAGAATAGGAAGAAAAGCTTTCCACCTACATCATTTGAAAGAATTAATTATTCCGGGAAATGTAAAGGAAATTGGGGATTCTGCCTTCGAGGGAACATTTAAGGCGATTACATTGAAAAAACTTGTATTGCAAGAAGGAATTGAATCTATCGGTTCATGTGCATTTAAAGAAGGATATTTGGAGAGCGTAAAATTACCAAAATCTTTGAAAGTATTAGCAGATGATGCGTTTGAGGCAAATGCAGGAACAAATAATGACCATGTGGTTGTATGCTATACAGAAAATGTAAATCACTTAGAGTTTCCGACATCAAAATCTCACCGCATAGTGTTACAGGCACAGTGGGATAGTGAATGTTTTGTTTTTGAAGGAAATAAAGTTGTTGGGCTTAGTAAAAAAGGACTTGCACTTATCCAGGAAAATAAAGAAATGATTATACCGGATAGGACTCCGGCGGGAGTAACTATTTTAGAAATAGGAGCGGATGCTTTTAGAGGATATGGTATAATGAAAGTACAACTTCCGAAAGGACTTCAGATTATTGGAGAAAAAGCATTTGCAGAAAACAAATTGCAGAGTGTAGACCTTCCGAATACGGTGAGAAAGATTGCAGAGAACAGTTTTGAAGGTCATAAAAAAGATGTACAACTTTTGGTTCACAGTCAGGATACTTTTGATTGCTTAAATCAGATAAAATATAAAGATGCTGTATTAGTGAATTTGGCTGAAGAGAAACCAGAAGAGAAACCGGATAATAAACCAGATAATAAACCGAATGGAAATCAGGATAATAATCAGAGTACAACCGGAAATCAACCGATAAATAGACCTGCTAAGACCGGTGACACAGCACCGATTACTTTACTGATGATAATAAGTGGAGTAGCGTTATTATTAGTATGGACTCAGACAAATAAGAAGAAAAACAAATAGCAGAAAATAAAAATATTCCCTTTTAACTACTTTTTCAAGAAATCAGTGGTTGGAAGGGATATTTTTGTTATCTAGAATAGATATAACTTATAATTATATAGACAATATCGATAAATGATTATATATAAAAATTATCTATAGGAAAAGAGAAAAAATTTATTGACTTTTTCATATGAAAAAGATAGAGTATCTAATGATACACACGACTGCGTGTAGAGAAAATACAAGGAAGGAGAAAAAAGATGATACGAAAACGTACAGAAAAAGTGTTGGCATGGATGTTGACGATGGCTCTTGTAGTTGGAAGTTTTGTTTCATTTCCTGCAAAAGCAGAGGGAGTAGCAACAATTTATTCTGTGAAAGCAAATGTTACAGAAGTGCCAGCAAATGGCGGAAATGTTGAAGTGACGGTTAAAGGTGAGAACTTGCCGAACACGATATATTATCGTGTACAGGAAAAAGTTGAGGGTGCTATGGGATATACACCTGTGGAAGACCAAAATGGTCTAGCAATTGCATGTCCGAATGCAAATGGTGGAAAAGTATCTATTTCGATTAAGAAGAATGATAGTGGAAAAACGAAGAAGATTAAAATAGGAATTTTGGAAAAAGCACCGGGGTCAGTAAACTATTATACATCTACATCTGAGTTGACACAGAAAGCATCTTCCGGAACAGAAACACCGGAAACAGATAAAACAGAGTTGAATAAATTAATTACACAGGCAGAGGGATTGAACGAAGCGGAGTATACAACTGAAAGTTGGAGCAAACTTCAGACAGCTCTGACGAATGCCAAAAAAGTCAAAGAAAATGCAAGTGCAACAAAGGAACAGATTGCAGAGGCAACAACAAACCTTCAGAAAGCCATTAAAGAATTGGCATATACAGAAGGAGCAGGAAATACTGCAAATATTCGTGCAATCGTAAAAGATGAAAGCGGAAAAGGAGTTGCAGGACTTCAGTTCGTTATCATTGATGCAAGTGCAGGGGAAACAGAAATTGCTAGACCTGTTTCAGATGAAAATGGTATTATTCAATATCCTGCGAAAGATTTAGTAAACGGTGAGTACCAATTAAAATTGGAAAGAATCGGAGATTATTTCTGTCAGCCAAATAGTGGATATATATATGGAGTTGCAGGCGGAAAAGTTGTTAAAGTTGATGGGAAAGCATATACAGGAGAAAAAGATATTGTATTTACTGCAAAGAAAATCGGCGGAGGAACAGATCCGGAAAAACCACAGGTAGATAAGAAAAGCATTACGGTAAATGTAACAGATACAAGCGGACTTCCGTTTGATGATTGTGGATTTACATTTATTGAGGAAGAATTTAAAGATAATCCAAACAGCGAAGGAATGGCGAAGAAACCTAAAAACGGTGTTTTAACATTAAAAATTACTGATACATCGGTAACATCTATGATTCTTCGTGTACATAAAAATTATAAAGAAGATTATACAGCGACACCGGCAGAGTTAAAACTTACTTTGAAAAAAGGTGAGATTACTCATGTAAATGGTGAAGAATATAATGGAACACGGAAATATACAGTTAAAGTAAAGAAAAATGGTGAGGCACAGAATAAACCGTCTATTTCTACTGCATATGTGGATAAAGAAAGTCTTACTTCTTCTGGCGGAACAGTAAAAGTGAGCGTAGGCGGAAGAATGTTGAAAAATAATTTAAAGATAACGGTATTTGAGGGTGCTGCGGACAGTGGTATTCAAGCAGCGAAGACATTTGATACAGATACGTTCCAAGAGTTTGACATTACTTTACCGGCAAACGAAACAGCAGAAAAGAAAACATATCGTATCAACTGTTCTGTAACAGATGAAGATGATATGAAAGACAAAAATTTAATCGTTACAGTAGATAAAAAACAGGAAGTAAATCCGGATGGAACAAATGCTACAATCACTTCTTTGAAAGCGACACCTGAAACATTAGCTGCTAAAGGTGGAACAATTAAACTTAATGTAGAGGGTTCAAATCTTACTTCTGCTAACTGGGCAGCAGAAGCTGTGGGGGTTCTTGAAGGAACGGACTTAGAAAGAGGTAGAATTAACGCTACAGAGATAACTGAAACAGGAGCAATTCTTACAATAGGTAAGAATCCAATTCAGACAAACAGAGTGGTTTGGACAATTACAGCAGGTCCTATTAAAGAGGGCGTCATCGAACCACAGCAGACAGTTAAAGTTTATCAGGATAAAAATGCTGTAGTAGAAACAGTTGATATTACAGATGTTTCTCAGGTGGATGATAATACAATTGTCGCTACATTTGAGAAAGAAATTCAATTAGGAATACGCAATAAAACAGAATTAAAGAAATTAATTTATGTAAATGGTGTGAAAAAAGTAGATGATAAAGATTTTGCGGAAGGAACTTATCATTTACAAAAAGAAGATGAAGTTACAACAGACGGAAATCAGTTAATCATCAAGTTAAATCATAAATTAACGCTCGGTGTATCAGCACGACTACACTTAGAGCAAGGTTCATTAAAAACAATGGAAGGTGTTTTGATAAAAGAAATTTCTTATATTATTACATCTAAACCAAGTGTAAACCGTATTGAATATGAAAAAGACGTATTTGATTATAAAGGCGGAACAGTAGTTGCAAAACTGAAAGGTATTCGTCTTGCAGAATTAAAAGAGGGCACAATTGTTGCGAGAGTATTAGACCCTGTTACAACAGAGGTATATGAAGACACAGGATTAAAAATTACATTGGGAGCAGAGCCTATAGTAACATTTAATGTTCCGGAAAATAAAACAAATAAGACTCAGTCATACTTATTAAGTATTGATGTAGACGGAACTCCTGTATACGAAGGAGTAGGCTCAAATCCTGCGAGAAGAGCAATTGTTTCCGTATTACCAAAAGGAGCAGACCCAAAAGCACAGACATTAAGCGGTATGACTATTACCGGAAATAATAAGATTGAAGAAACAAGCAGTACAACAAGCATTGAAGTTGCTGTTTCTAAACAGGAAGGCGAGTTAAAGACAAAATTAAAATTGTCGGGAACGAACTTAAATCCAAAGACAACAAAAGTACGTGCAATTGATGAAAGCGGTGTGATTTGGCCGGTATATGATGTCCCTGAGTGAGATGGCACATGGCGATTCGTTGCAATCGCAGGACCAAACAGTAACGGTGTTTACGGTGAAGAAGGAAGTAATAGTTTATCAATCGAAGTATTACCTCCTCGTTTAGCAGGAACAAACAAAGTGTACAAACTTCAGGTAGCATTGGACGGTGTTCATTTCCTTGAAGATCCGTTTGTAACATTAAAAGTAAACAATGAGGATATTCAGGATGAAACAGATTTTACACAGTGTAATAAAGAAGATTTAATTGATCTTACAGAGAAATTTGTAGATGCTGAAACAGGAAAAGAAATTGCACCTGCAGAAGTAAATAAAGCATATATCATTAGTATGTATAACCAGTTTGATATTGGACCAAAAGCAATTGAAGGTTATGAATATGTATCCGGACCGGATATGAAGGGTTACAAAGACCTGTTTGTTATTGATACGGACAGTGATAAGACATTAGGATTAGACGGAAAACCGGGAAGAGATGATGAATTTGTATTCAAATATAGAAAAATAACAAATAAACCAAATCAGCCTAATAGACCGGATACAAATCCTAACAAACCGAATGATCAGAATAAACCGAACGGAAACGTTACAGGAAATCAAGGAACAGGCTCAGTAAACGGTCAGTTAGGAAAACCTTCAGGCTCAAAACAGCCTATTAAAACAGGAGATACAACTCCTATTCTTCCGATAACAGCAGCGGCGGTTGTATCACTTGCCGGAATTGTGTTTGTGTTATCAAAGAAAAGAAGATAGAGTGATATAAGATAAGTAAAACCGATGCACAGCAGATGAGTAATCTGCGGCATCGGTTTTTCGTTTATGGACTTTAGTCTGTTGAGCCCATTGGAGTTTTTCGTTGATCCGAAAAATG
>Bissell_p2__coassemble_253_pt1 | contig 68126 bp, 81 predicted proteins | sample Bissell_p2__metabat2_high_PE_001 | metagenome-assembled genome bin Bissell_p2 | reverse complement strand
TTCCAACTAAGAAGGAAGTTGTAACAATCTTAAGAGCGGTTCACAAATACAAAGATTCCAGAGAACAGTTTGAACAGAGAACTCATAAGAGACTTATTGATATCATCACACCAACACAGAAAACTGTTGATGCATTATCAAGATTAGAAATGCCAGCAGGTGTTTATATCGATATCAAAATGAAAAACAAATAATTTAGACAGTATCAATCCTAAAATTTAGGATGAACACTTCGGTGTTCCGCTGTAAATCACAGGAGGTAATTATAATGAAGAAAGCTATTTTAGCGACTAAAGTCGGAATGACTCAAATCTTCAACGAAGACGGAGCATTAACTCCGGTAACTGTACTTCAGGCTGGACCATGTGTAGTAACACAGATTAAAACAGTTGAAAATGACGGTTACAGCGCTGTTCAGGTTGGTTTCGTTGACAAAAAAGATAAAATTGTTAACGTTGACAAGAATGGTAAAAAAGAAATCGTGCACAGACACGGTGTAACAAAAGCAGAAAAAGGACATTTTGACAAAGCTGGTGTTTCAGGTAAAAGATTTGTAAGAGAATTCAAATTTGAAAATGCTGACGAATACACATTAGCACAGGAAATTAAAGCGGACATCTTTGCTGCGGGAGATAAAGTAGATGCTACAGCAATCTCAAAAGGTAAAGGATTCCAGGGTGCGATCAAAAGACATAACCAACACAGAGGTCCTATGACTCACGGTTCTAAATTCCATCGTCATGCAGGTTCTAATGGTGCTGCATCTGACCCAAGTAAAGTATTCAAAGGTAAAAAGATGCCAGGACACATGGGAAGTAAGAAAATTACAATTCAGAATCTTGAAATCGTAAGAGTAGATGCTGAAAACAACTTAATCTTAGTAAAAGGCTCAGTTCCGGGACCTAAGAAATCTTTAGTAACAATTAAAGAAAGCGTAAAAGCAATCTAGTCTTTAATAGGAAAGGAGGAACACACAGATGGCAAACGTATCTGTTTATAATATCGAAGGTAATGAAGTTGGAACAATCGACTTAAACGATGCTGTATTTGGTGTTGAAGTAAACGAACACTTATTACACATGGCAGTTGTAAACCAACTTGCAAATAAACGTCAGGGAACACAGAAAGCAAAAACTCGTTCAGAAGTTTCTGGCGGTGGTAGAAAACCATGGAGACAGAAAGGAACAGGTCATGCAAGACAGGGTTCTACAAGAAGTCCTCAGTGGACAGGCGGTGGAGTAGTATTTGCTCCAACACCAAGAGACTACTCTTTCAAATTAAATAAAAAAGAAAAGAGAGCGGCTCTTAAATCAGCTCTTACATCAAGAGTATTAGAAAACAAATTCATCGTTCTTGACGAAATCAATTTTGGAGAAATCAAAACAAAGAATTTCCAGAACGTATTAAATAATTTAAAAGTATCTAAAGCATTAGTTGTATTAGAAGATGATAACAAAAACGCAGAATTATCTGCAAGAAACATCGCTTCTGTAAAAACAGCAAGAACAAATACAATCAATGTATATGACATCTTGAAATACAACACAGTTATTACAACTAAAGCAGTTGTTGAAAAAATCGAGGAGGTGTACGCATAATGGCAAACATTCAGTATTATGATGTAATCCTTAAACCAGTAGTTACAGAAAAAAGTATGGAACTTATGGGAGATAAGAAATACACTTTCTTAGTTCACACAGAGGCTACAAAAAATCAGATTAAAGAAGCAGTAGAAAAAATGTTTGAAGGAACAAAAGTTAAAAGTGTTAACACAATGAATCTTGATGGAAAAACAAGAAGACGTGGAATGACATTTGGTAAAACTGCTAAAACAAAAAAAGCGATCGTTCAGTTAACTGCTGATTCAGCAGATATCGAAATTTTCGAAGGACTGTAAGATTTAAGAGTATTATACGCATAAAAGCGTGACAACAAATAATTTGAGTAACGAAAGGAGATAAAGTAATGGGAATTAAAACATACCGCCCATATACACCTTCAAGAAGACAGATGACTGGTTCTGATTTCTCGGAAATCACAAAGACTACACCAGAGAAATCTTTAGTAGTTTCTTTAAATAAAACAGCCGGTCGTAATAATCAGGGTAAAATTACTGTAAGACACCGCGGAGGCGGAGCAAAAAGAAAATATAGAATTATCGACTTCAAGAGAAGAAAAGACGGAATTCCGGCAACTGTAATCGGAATCGAATACGATCCAAACAGAACAGCAAATATCGCATTAATCTGCTACGCAGATGGTGAAAAAGCATACATCCTTGCACCAGAAGGATTAAAAGACGGAATGAAAGTTATGAATGGACCTGAAGCGGAAGTAAGAGTTGGTAACTGTTTACCACTTTCTGAAATTCCTGTAGGTACACAGATCCATAACATTGAGTTATATCCGGGAAGAGGCGGACAGTTAGTTCGTTCTGCAGGAAACAGCGCTCAGTTAATGGCTAAAGAAGGAAAATATGCAACACTTAGATTACCATCAGGTGAAATGAGAATGGTTCCAATCGTTTGTAGAGCATCAATCGGTGTTATCGGAAATGGCGATCACAACCTTATCAACATTGGTAAAGCAGGACGTAAACGTCACATGGGATTCAGACCAACAGTTCGTGGTTCTGTTATGAACCCTAATGACCATCCACACGGTGGTGGTGAAGGTAAGACTGGTATCGGTCGTCCGGGTCCAAGCACACCTTGGGGCAAACCAGCACTTGGTCTTAAGACTAGAAAGAAAAACAAACAGTCTAACAAATTAATCGTTAGAAGAAGAGATGGTAAAGGTATCAAATAAATAGTTAGTTTACAAGGAGGTTAGAACCTATGGCTCGCTCACTTAAAAAAGGACCATTTGCAGACGAAAGCTTAATGAAAAAAGTGGAAGCTATGAACGCTGCAGGTGATAAATCAGTTATAAAAACTTGGTCACGTCGTTCTACAATCTTCCCACAGTTCATCGGACATACAATCGCTGTTCATGACGGAAGAAAACACGTACCTGTATATGTAACAGAAGACATGGTTGGACACAAACTTGGAGAGTTTGTTGCAACAAGAACATATAGAGGACATGGAAAAGACGAAAAGAAATCAAGAGTTCGTTAATTAATTGTAATTTGAAAGGAGGGTTCATCCATGGCAAAAGGACATAGATCCCAAATCAAAAGAGAGAGAAATGCAAACAAGGACACTAGACCATCAGCGAAATTATCTTACGCTAGAGTTTCTGTTCAGAAAGCATGTTTCGTATTAGATGCCATCAGAGGTAAGGATGTACAGACAGCACTTGGTATTTTAACTTACAATCCAAGATATGCTTCAAGCTTAATAAAGAAATTATTAGAATCAGCAATCGCAAACGCTGAAAACAACAACGGAATGAATGTTGAAAACCTTTATATTGAAGAATGCTACGCAAATAAAGGACCAACAATGAAGAGAATTAAACCGAGAGCACAGGGTAGAGCTTACAGAATCGAAAAGAGAATGAGCCACATTACTTTAGTGCTTAATGAAAGATAAGGAGGGCAATAATGGGACAGAAAGTTAATCCTCATGGCTTAAGAGTCGGTGTTATCAAAGACTGGGACTCTAAATGGTATGCAGAAGATAAATTTGCAGATTATTTAGTAGAAGACCATAAAATCAGAACATTTCTTAAAAAGAAATTATACAGCGCAGGAGTTTCTAAAATCGAAATCGAAAGAGCTTCTGACCGTGTTAAAATCATTATCTATACAGCAAAACCTGGTGTAGTAATCGGTAAAGGCGGAGCTGAGATTGAAAAAGTAAAAGCAGAACTTCAGAAATTTACAGACAAAAAATTAGTTGTAGATATTAAAGAAATCAAAAGACCGGATAAAGATGCTCAGTTAGTTGCTGAAAACATTGCTTTACAGTTAGAAAACCGTATTTCTTTCAGACGTGCAATGAAATCTTGTATGTCAAGAACAATGAAAGCAGGAGCGCTTGGAATTAAGACTTCTGTATCAGGACGTCTTGGCGGAGCAGATATGGCTCGCACAGAATTCTACAGTGAAGGAACTATTCCACTTCAGACACTTAGAGCAGACATCGATTATGGATTCGCAGAAGCAGACACAACTTATGGAAAAGTTGGTGTTAAAGTATGGATTTATAAAGGTGAAGTTCTTCCAACAAAAGAAACTAAGGAAGGGAGCGATAAATAGTTATGTTAATGCCAAAAAGAGTAAAACGTCGTAAACAATTCCGTGGTTCTATGAAAGGAAAAGCTTTACGCGGAAATAAAATCACAAATGGTGAATATGGTATCGTAGCAACAGAGCCATGCTGGATTCGTTCAAATCAGATTGAAGCTGCCCGTATTGCAATGACTCGTTATATCAAACGTGGTGGTAAAGTATGGATTAAAATATTCCCAGATAAACCAGTAACTACAAAACCAGCTGAAACACGTATGGGTTCAGGAAAAGGAACTCTTGAATACTGGGTAGCAGTTGTAAAACCGGGACGCGTTATGTTCGAACTTGCTGGAGTACCTGAAGAAACAGCTCGTGAAGCGTTACGTCTTGCAATGCACAAATTACCTTGTAAATGTAAGATAGTTTCTCGCGAAGATTTAGAAGGCGGTGATAACAGTGAAAATTAATACATTTGTAAAAGATTTAAAAGCAAAATCAGTTGCAGAATTAAACGAAGAATTAGTAGCTGCTAAAAAGGAACTTTTTAACTTAAGATTCCAAAACGCAACAAATCAATTAGATAACACAAGCAGAATTAAAGAAGTTAGAAAAAACATTGCTAGAATTCAGACAGTAATTACAGAAGCTTCTAAAGCAGAGTAAGATACTGAGTCTTGTGTAAAAATTGTGAAAGGAGCAAAACTGTGGAAAGAAATTTAAGAAAAACACGTGTTGGTAAAGTTGTTAGCAACAAAATGGATAAAACTATCGTAGTTGCAGTTGAAGACCACGTAAAACATCCTCTTTACAACAAAATCGTAAAGAGAACATATAAATTGAAAGCACATGATGAAGCAAATGAATGCAACATCGGTGACAAAGTAAAAGTTATGGAAACAAGACCATTATCTAAAGATAAGAGATGGAGACTTGTTGAAGTTATGGAAAAAGTAAAATAGTATTTAAGGAGGGTTACCTGCATGATACAGCAAGAAAGTAGACTTAAAGTAGCAGATAATACAGGTGCTAAAGAATTACTTTGCATCCGTGTATTAGGTGGTTCTACTAGAAGATATGCAAGCATTGGTGATGTAATCGTTGCTTCTGTTAAAGACGCAACACCAGGTGGCGTTGTTAAAAAAGGTGATGTAGTAAAAGCTGTAGTTGTTCGTACAGTAAACAAAACTCGTCGTAAAGACGGTTCTTACATCAGATTTGATGAAAATGCTGCTGTAATTATTAAAGATGACAAGAATCCAAAAGGAACTCGTATTTTTGGACCAGTAGCGAGAGAGCTTCGTGAAAAACAATTTATGAAAATTGTTTCATTAGCTCCAGAAGTACTATAAGGAGGTACCTGTATGTCAACAATGAAAATTAAAAAAGGTGATACAGTTAAAGTAATCGCCGGAAAAGATAAAGACAAAGAAGGCAAAGTAATTGCTGTAAATAAAAAAGATAATACAGTATTAGTTGAAGGTGTCAATATGTTGACAAAGCACACAAAACCAAGTGCAACTAATCAGAATGGTGGAATCGTTCACCAGGAAGGACCTATTGATGCTTCTAACGTAATGTATCTTCACAAAGGAACAGCCACAAGAGTAGGCTTCAAAATGGACGGAGATAAAAAAGTACGTTTCGCAAAATCAACAGGCGAAGTTATCGACTAATTCAGGGAAGGAGGAAAATCACTTTGAGTAGACTTAAAGAAACATACCAGAATGAAATCGTTGACGCAATGATTAAAAAATTCGGTTATAAAAATATTATGGAAGTGCCAAAACTCGATAAAGTTGTTATCAACATGGGTGTTGGTGAAGCAAAAGATAATCATAAAGTGTTAGAATCTGCTGTAGCAGACCTTGAAAAGATTGCAGGACAGAAAGCAGTTCTTACAAAAGCAAAAAAATCAGTAGCAAACTTCAAACTTAGAGAAGGAATGGCTATCGGATGTAAAGTTACTTTAAGAGGAGAAAAAATGTATGAATTCGTTGATCGTTTAATCAACCTTGCATTACCTCGTGTACGTGACTTTAGAGGTGTAAATCCTAACGCATTTGATGGAAGAGGTAACTATGCTCTTGGAATTAAAGAACAATTAATTTTCCCTGAAATCGAATACGATAAAATCGATAAAGTAAGAGGTATGGATATTATCTTTGTTACAACAGCCAAAACTGACGAAGAAGCTCGTGAATTATTGACACAGTTCAATATGCCATTTACAAAATAGTAGGGAGGAACAATTTCATGGCAAAAACATCTATGAAAATTAAACAACAACGTAAACAAAAATTCTCTACTAGAGAGTATAATCGTTGTAAAATTTGTGGACGTCCACATGCATATTTAAGAAAATACGGAATTTGTAGAGTTTGCTTCCGTGAATTAGCATACAAAGGACAGATTCCGGGAGTGAAAAAAGCTTCTTGGTAGACCAAAAAGCACTTAGTAAAAACTAGGATATCCGTAGTAGAAGTGGTCGGTTATGCCGACTGCATCTGAAGGATGTAACAATTAAATGTAAAGAAAAAGGAGGCAACTTCAAATGACTATGAGTGATCCAATCGCAGATATGCTTACAAGAATCCGTAATGCAAATACTGCTAAACATGATACAGTAGATGTTCCGGCGTCAAAAATGAAAATCGCTATCGCAGATATTCTTTTCAACGAAGGATACATTGCAAAATATGACATCGTAGAAGATGGATGTTTCAAAACAATCCACATCACATTAAAATACGGTGCTGATAAAAATGAAAAAGTTATTTCAGGTCTTAAGAGAATTTCAAAACCTGGTCTTCGTGTATATGCGAACAGAGATGAACTTCCAAGAGTATTAGGTGGACTTGGAACAGCAATCATTTCAACAAACCATGGTGTTATTACAGACAAAGAAGCAAGAAAACTTAACGTAGGTGGAGAAGTACTTGCATTTGTTTGGTAGGCATTGAACACTTAGTGCGTGCGAAGCACAAACTTAGTGAGAAGGTCGTTCTTTGAGCGAAAGCGAAAAGAACTTCCTTAGATAGACGCAACTGAAAACAGAGGAGCCTGTAAGGCTTCTCCGAAAATTTAAGTGTAGGAGGTAACGGTATGTCACGTATAGGAAGACTGCCAGTAGCAATTCCAGCAGGAGTAACTGTTGAAATCGCTGAAAACAACAAAGTGACTGTAACAGGTCCTAAAGGAACTCTCGTAAGAGAACTTCCTGTAGAAATGGAAATCAAAAAAGAAGGCGAAGAAGTTGTAGTAACAAGACCAAACGACTTAAAAAGAATGAAAGCGTTACATGGTCTTACAAGAACATTGATCAACAACATGGTTGTTGGTGTTACTCAGGGATATGAAAAAGTTCTTGAAGTAAATGGTGTTGGTTACAGAGCAGCAAAATCAGGAAACAAATTGACATTAAACTTAGGATACTCTCATCCAGTAGAAATGACTGATCCAGAAGGTGTTGAAACAGTACTTGAAGGACAGAACAAAATTACTGTAAAAGGTATCGATAAAGAAAAAGTAGGCCAATACGCAGCTGAAATCAGAGATAAGAGAAGACCTGAACCATACAAAGGTAAAGGTATTAAATATGCTGATGAAGTTATCAGACGTAAAGTTGGTAAGACTGGTAAGAAATAATTAAGGAGAGTGTGAAGATGGTTAGTAAAAAATCAAGAAGCGAAGTTCGTGTAAACAAACATAGAAAATTACGTAACCGTTTCAGCGGTACAGCTGAAAGACCACGTTTAGCTGTGTTTAGAAGTAATAATCATATGTATGCTCAGATTATTGACGATACAGTTGGAAATACTCTTGTTTCAGCATCTACTCTTCAGAAAGAAGTAAAAGCAGAATTAGAGAAAACTAACAACGTTGATGCAGCAGCATACTTAGGAACAGTAATTGCTAAAAGAGCAATTGAAAAAGGTATTAATACTGTTGTCTTTGACAGAGGCGGCTTTATATACCAGGGAAAAATCAAAGCGTTAGCAGATGCAGCTAGAGAAGCTGGATTAGAATTCTAGGAGGAGGAACACACATGAAACAAAATCGTATTGATGCTAGTCAATTAGAACTAACAGAAAAAGTGGTATCAATTAAACGTGTAACCAAAGTTGTTAAAGGTGGTCGTAACTTCAGATTCACAGCTTTAGTAGTTGTTGGCGATGGAAATGGCCATGTTGGTGCAGGTTTAGGAAAAGCAGCAGAAATTCCTGAAGCAATCCGTAAAGGAAAAGAAGATGCAATGAAGAAAATGGTATCAGTTGCATTAGATGAACACAGCAGTGTAACACATGATTTAATCGGTAAATTCGGTAGTGCATCCGTATTACTTAAAAAAGCCCCAGAAGGTACTGGAGTTATCGCCGGAGGTCCGGCGCGTGCGGTAATCGAACTTGCAGGTATCAAAAATATCCGTACAAAATCATTAGGTTCTAACAATAAACAAAACGTAGTACTTGCTACAATTAATGGGTTAAGTCAGATTAAAACTCCAGAAGAAGTAGCTAAGCTTCGCGGTAAATCTGTTGAAGAAATCTTAGGCTAAGGAGGAGATTGAAAATGGCAAATTTAAAAATTACATTAGTAAAATCTACAATCGGTGCTGTACCAAAACACAAAAAGACAGTTGAAGCATTAGGTTTAAAAAAGGTAAACAAAACAGTTGAATTACCTGATAATGCAGCAACAAGAGGAATGGTACAACAGGTAAGACATTTAGTAAAAGTAGAAGAAGTTTAATATTGGATAAGGAGGTGTCACGATGAACTTATCAAACTTAAGACCTGCAGATGGGTCAAAACACAGTGATAATTTCAGAAGAGGTCGTGGACATGGTTCTGGAAACGGCAAAACAGCGGGCAAAGGACACAAAGGTCAGAAAGCACGTTCAGGCGGCACAAGACCAGGCTTTGAAGGTGGACAGATGCCATTATACAGAAGAATACCAAAAAGAGGTTTCACTAACAGAAACAGCAAAGAAATCATTGGTATTAATGTAGATGCTTTAGAAGCATTCGATAACGATACAGTAGTTTCAGTTGAAACACTTATCGAAGCAGGGATTGTAAAAAACCCTAGAGATGGAGTAAAAATTCTTGGTAATGGAGAATTAACTAAGAAGCTTACAGTTCAGGCAAATGCTTTCAGTGCATCTGCAGTAGAAAAAATTGAAGCTCTTGGTGGAAAAGCAGAGGTGATCTAATTGCTTAAGACATTCCGTAGGGCTTTTCAGATTGATGACGTTAGAAAACGTATTTTTTATACGTTTCTAATGTTAATCGTTATCAGAATAGGGTCAATTTTACCAACTCCGGGAGTTGACCCAACATATATTCAGAATTTTTTCAAAAGCCAAACAGGTGAAGCATTTAACTTTTTCAGTGCATTTACAGGTGGTTCTCTAGAAAGAATGTCAATTTTTGCGTTGAGTATTACACCATATATCACTTCATCTATTATTATGCAACTTCTTACAATTGCTATTCCAAAATTGGAAGAAATGCAGAAAGATGGAGAAGACGGAAGAAAGAAAATTGCTTCAATTACACGTTATGTTACAGTAGTGCTTGCTTTAGTTGAATCGACAGCAATGGCAGTTGGATTCGGAAGAAGCGGATTACTTGTAAAATATAACTTTGTAAATGTAGCAGTTGCTGTATTAACATTGACAGCAGGTTCTGCGTTTCTTATGTGGGTTGGTGAAAGAATCACAGAAAAAGGAATCGGAAATGGTATTTCTATTGTGTTATTAATTAATATTATTTCACGTATGCCTAGTGATTTTATGACACTTTACACAAAATTTATGAAGGGCAAATCACTTGCTAAAGCAGGTCTTGCAGGATTAATTATTTTAGCAATTTTACTTGTAGTAGTTATTTTTGTAATTATTCTTCAAGACGGACAGAGAAAGATTTCAGTTCAGTATTCACAAAAAGTACAGGGAAGAAAAAGCGTAGGCGGACAGACTACATTTATTCCTTTGAAAGTAAATACTGCCGGTGTAGTTCCGGTAATCTTCGCTTCTTCATTAATGCAGACTCCGGTTGTTATCGCCGGATTCTTAGGAAAAGGTAATGGAAGTGGAATTGGAAGTGAAATTTTAAAAGGATTATCTTCAAATAACTGGTGTAATCCGGAGAATTTAAAATATTCTTGGGGATTAGTCCTTTACATCGTACTTACTATCGTATTTGCATATTTCTATACATCAATTACATTTAATCCGTTAGAAATTGCAAACAACATGAAAAAGAGCGGTGGATTTATTCCGGGAATTCGTCCTGGAAAACCAACAGTTGAATATCTGACAAAGATTTTAAACTATATTATCTTTATCGGAGCAGTAGGACTTGTAATTGTTCAGGTAATTCCATTCGTATTTAACGGCTGGTTAGGAGCAAATGTTTCATTTGCAGGAACATCACTTATCATTATTGTAGGTGTTGTATTAGAAACTTTGAAACAAATTGAATCTCAGATGCTTGTACGTAATTACAAAGGTTTCTTAAATAATTAATGATTTAGTGTCCTGTGTCATCCTATTTATCGGGTTGATGCAGAACACTAAAATGCTATACAGACATTTTTATAAAACCATATGACTCACAGTGAGGAGGAAAAAGATGAAGATTATTATGCTGGGTGCTCCAGGAGCAGGAAAAGGTACACAGGCAAAAAAAATTGCTGAAAAATATGGTATTCCGCATATTTCTACAGGAGATATTTTCAGAGCGAATATCAAAAACGGAACAGAGTTAGGGAAAAAAGCAAAAACATATATGGATGAAGGACTTCTTGTACCGGATGAATTAGTTGTTGATTTAGTAGTAGACCGTGTACAGCAGGAAGACTGTAAAAACGGATATGTACTAGACGGATTTCCAAGAACAATCCCACAGGCAGAAGCATTAGATAAAGCGCTTGCTGAATTGGGAGAAAAAATGGATTATGCAATCAATGTAGAAGTTCCGGATGAAAACATCGTAAATCGTATGTCAGGAAGAAGAGCGTGCGTAGGATGTGGAGCAACATATCATATTGTACACGCACCTACAAAAGTTGAAAATATTTGCGATACTTGCGGTGGAGAATTAATTTTAAGAGATGATGATAAACCGGAAACCGTTTTAAAACGTCTTGGTGTATACCATGAACAGACACAGCCGCTTATCCAGTATTACACAGACAAAGATATTCTTGTAGAAGTAGACGGAACAGTGGATTTAGAAGATGTATTTAAAGCAATTGTAAACATTCTGGGAGAATAAGAATATGCCTGTATCAATAAAATCGGCCAGAGAAATAGAACTGATGACAGAGGCGGGGAGAATACTCGCTATTGTGCATGAGGAGATTGAGAAGGCTTTACGTCCGGGAATGACGACCTTGGATATTGATAGGTTAGGAGAAGAGGTAATCAGAAGTTATGGCTGCGTTCCTTCTTTTCTAAACTATAATGGGTATCCGGCATCTATATGCGTGTCAGTGAATGATGAAGTTGTTCACGGTATTCCGAGCAGTAAACGTTTTTTACAGGAAGGCGATATTGTAGGAATTGACGCAGGAGTTATTTATAAGGGATACCATTCCGATGCGGCAAGAACACATGGCATTGGAGAAATAAGTAAAGATGCAAAAGAATTAATAAAGGTAACAAGAGAATCTTTCTTTGAAGGCATTAAATATGCTAAAGAAGGACATTACCTATTTGAAATTTCGGCAGCGATAGGCAAATATGCACAGGAAAGAGGATTCGGCGTTGTCCGTGATTTATGCGGACATGGAATAGGCGTAAATCTGCATGAAGCACCTGAAATACCGAATTACGAGATGAACAGAAAAGGGATGAAGTTACGTGCCGGAATGACATTGGCTATAGAGCCGATGATAAATGCAGGAGGTTATCAGGTGGATTGGCTTGATGACGACTGGACGGTAGTGACGAGGGACGGCTCTTTATCTGCACATTATGAAAATACGGTGTTGATTACAGAAAATGAACCGAAGTTATTGACCTTATTAAAGTAAAGGAAATTACTATGGAAAGATTTGAAGTAGGAATGCTGGCGAAGTCAAAGGCAGGACATGACAAAGATAATGTATATGTAGTAATCGGTCTGGATGATTTATATGTATATTTGGCAGACGGAAGAATAAAGACAATTGAGAAACCAAAAAAGAAAAAATATAAACATATACAGATAATCAGAGAGAAAAATAAAGACATACCTGTAACAGACAATGTAGCCATTAAACGAATTTTAAAATTATATAATAGGGAGGAAGCATAATATGTCAAAAGCTGATGTAATTGAAATTGAAGGAACAGTAGTAGAAAAATTGCCAAACGCAATGTTTCAGGTAGAATTAGAGAATGGACACCAGGTGTTAGCCCACATTAGTGGTAAACTTCGCATGAATTTCATTAAAATTTTACCGGGTGATAAAGTAACATTAGAATTATCCCCATATGATTTATCTAAAGGAAGAATTATCTGGAGAGATAAATAAAAAAGTATTGACTTTTTTTGAAACATAATGCTATAATATAGAGCGAACTGTTTTGAGAGAGTTGCAAATAAACGGTAATCAATGTAGGCAGAGCAGTGGATGAAAGGAGGATTTGACGTGAAGGTTAGATCATCAGTTAAACCAATTTGCGAAAAATGCAAAATCATTAAAAGAAAAGGAAGCATCAGAGTAATCTGTGAAAATCCTAAACACAAACAAAGACAAGGATAATTATCGTTGTCGATTTTGTGCGTAGATGCACAAACTTAATTAGGCGGCTGTAGTATGGACACACCAGGCGGTGTGTAGATACTATTAATATACAGGGAAATCATTCTCCGATGTATATTGCTTATAATACCCGGTGTCATTTCCGGGAAAGGTCACTTATTTAGTGGCTGGAAGTAGAGGTACTTCCCAATTTGAGACAATATTAACCAATGGGAATAAGTATATACACAACATTTCAGACAATGCAGTGCATTGGGCTGTATATATTTATTTACTAAGATTCAAAATGGAGGAAAATTACATGGCTCGTATTGCTGGTGTAGACTTACCAAGAGACAAACGTGTAGAAATCGGATTAACTTATATCTACGGAATCGGTAGAGTAAGTGCTAATAACATTTTAGAGCAGGCTGGAGTAAATCCGGATACTCGTTGTAGAGATTTAACAGACGAAGAAGTAAAAACAATCAGTGCTGTAATTGATGAAAATTATCAGGTTGAAGGTGATTTACGTAGAGAAATCGCTTTAAACATTAAGAGATTACAGGAAATCGGTTGTTACCGTGGTATTCGTCACAGAAGAGGACTTCCAGTTCGTGGACAGAAAACTAAGACAAACGCAAGAACAAGAAAAGGTCCTAAGAGAACAGTAGCAAATAAGAAAAAATAGGCTGAAAGCAACTTAATGAAATCAAGTTGAAAACGCAGATTAAATTTAGTGCGAGGTCATTCGCGAACCTTAACGAATGCATAGCAGGAGTTTGGTTGAGCGAACAGGTAAAATATTCAAGAAAATAGAAAGAAAAGAAAGTAGGTTAGTTTAAATGGCTAAAAAAGTTACAAAAAAAGTGACAAAAAGACGTGTCAAGAAAAACGTTGAACGCGGACAGGCACATATCCAATCATCTTTTAATAATACAATCGTAACATTAACAGATGCTCAGGGAAATGCTTTATCATGGGCAAGTGCTGGTGGTCTAGGATTTAGAGGTTCAAGAAAATCTACTCCTTATGCAGCGCAGATGGCGGCAGAAACAGCAGCTAAAGCAGCATTAGTACATGGACTTAAAACAGTAGATGTATTTGTAAAAGGACCGGGTTCAGGAAGAGAAGCAGCAATTCGTGCACTTCAGGCTTGCGGAATTGACGTAACAAGTATTAAGGACGTAACACCGGTACCACATAACGGATGTCGCCCACCAAAACGTAGAAGAGTCTAATAGGAGGATAATCGAACATGGCAGTAAATAGAGTTCCAGTTCTTAAAAGATGTCGTTCATTAGGTATGGATCCAATCTATTTAGGAATTGATAAAAAATCTAACAGACAGTTAAAAAGAGCAAATAGAAAAATGAGCGAGTATGGTCTTCAGTTACGTGAAAAACAGAAAGCTAAATTTATCTACGGTGTTTTAGAAAAACCTTTTAGAAACTACTTTGCAAAAGCTTCTAAAATGAACGGTATGACAGGTGATAACCTTATGATTCTTCTTGAATCAAGATTAGACAATGTTGTATTCCGTATGGGTCTTGCTAGAACAAGAAGAGAAGCAAGACAGATCGTTGACCACAAACACGTTTTAGTAAACGGAAAACAGGTTAATATCCCATCTTACTTAGTAAAAGCCGGAGATACAATCGAAATCAAAGAAAAAAACAAAGGTTCTCAGAGATACAAAGACATCTTAGAAGTAACAGGCGGAAGATTAGTACCTGAATGGTTAGATGTTGACGCTGAAAACTTAAAAGGTAGCGTAAAAGAACTTCCACTTCGTGAAGCAATTGATGTTCCTGTAGACGAGATGTTGATTGTCGAATTATATTCTAAATAATCCATAAGGATTATTTAGAAATTCACCCTCAATATTTTAATAACCCAAAGGAGGGACTTTGTAGTGTTTGATTTTAATAAACCAAATATTGAAATTACAGAAATTTCAGAAGATAAAAAATATGGAAGATTTGTTGTAGAGCCTCTTGAAAGAGGGTATGGAACAACTCTTGGTAACTCTTTGAGAAGAATTATGCTTTCTTCTTTACCTGGTTCAGCAATCAGTTATGTAAAAATCGATGGAGTTTTACATGAATTTAGTTCTATTCCAGGTGTAAAAGAAGATGTTACTGAGATTGTAATGAATCTGAAATCTTTAGCAATTAAAAATACTTCTGAGACTGACGAACCAAAAACTGCATACATTGAGTTTGAAGGTGAAGGAGTTGTAACAGGTGCAGATATTCAGGTGGATTCTGATATTGAAATCATGAATCCTGAAACTGTAATTGCTACATTGAATGGTGGAGCAGACAGTAAATTATATATGGAACTTACTATTACAAATGGTAGAGGATATGTAAGTGCGGATAAGAACAAAAATAGTGAATTACCAATTGCAGTGATTCCGATTGATTCTATCTACACACCTGTTGAAAGAGTGAATTTAACAGTAGAAAATACTCGTGTAGGTCAGATTACTGACTTTGATAAATTGACACTTGACGTTCATACAAACGGTACATTAGCACCGGATGAAGCAGTAAGTTTAGCAGCAAAAGTTCTTAACGAACATTTAAAACTATTCATCGATTTATCAGAAGTTGCTCAGGCTGCTGAGGTTATGATTGAAAAAGAAGATGATGAAAAAGAAAAAGTGCTAGAAATGAGTATTGACGAATTAGAACTTTCAGTTCGTTCATACAACTGCTTAAAGAGAGCAGGAATTAATACTGTTGAAGAATTAACAAACAGAACTTCAGAGGATATGATGAAGGTGCGTAACCTTGGTCGTAAATCTTTAGAAGAAGTATTGGCTAAATTAAAAGAACTTGGCTTAGAATTAAGTCAAGGCGAAGAATAAAGTTCTTTGCCTTGACGCTACTTCTTGAACTGTTAATGTTCAAGAAGGTTCAAATTTTAGGCGAAGAATAGAGTGTTGTTGATAAATCCGAAGAGTACAGCAACAGCACATGGCTAGTAAGCCCGAAGAAGCATAACCACGTGTTTATTGGAGGAAATAAAAATGGCAAAATATAGAAAACTTGGCAGAACATCAAGCCAGAGAAAAGCATTAATTAGAAATCAGGTAACAGCATTACTTAACAACGGTAAAATTGTTACTACAGAAGCAAAAGCAAAAGAGATCCGCAAAGTTGCAGAAGGACTTATTGCTTTAGCAGTAAAAGAAAAAGATAACTTTGAAGAAGTTAAAGTTATGGCAAAAGTTGCTCGCAAAGACCAGAATGGTAAAAGAGTAAAAGAAGTTGTAGATGGTAAAAAAGTTACTGTTTACGATGAAGTTGAAAAAACAATCAAAAAAGATATGCCTTCTAGATTACACGCAAGAAGAGAAATGCTTAAAGTTCTCTATCCTGTAGTAGAAGTTAAAGATGGTAAAAAGAGAAATGCTAAAGAAGTTGATTTAGTAGCAAAATTATTTGATGAAATTGCTCCTAAATATGCAAACCGTAACGGTGGTTACACAAGAATCGTAAAAATCGGTTTACGTAAAGGTGATGCCGCTATGGAAGTTCTTCTTGAATTAGTATAAGAATAATGAATAAAAGACCCGACAGAACAATTCTGTCGGGTCTTTTACTATTCCTCTGCATCTATTCTTGCAAGCACATCATTCAACTCAAAAGTCATTGTTCCGTCCTCAAATACGAAAAGGGGAACGCCAACATTACCTTTTTCCTTTACCGGATTAAACATAGGATTTGTGTCGCGGATTTTTAAAAATCGTTTTAGATTTCCGATGCTATCAGAAAACTCTAAAAACAGATAACGAACATTTTTTTGTTCCAGTACTTCTAAAGCGTCTACACAGTCCTTGCACGTTTTTGTTCCATAAATAATTAATTTCATTATATATTCCTCGTTTCTTATAGTTAGTTATCGTGTTCCTTTATATTTTATCATAGATAAGAATTTATGTGAAATAGGAATTGGGGATATATTTGTTGCATTGTGCAAAATGTATAGAAAAAAAATGAAAAATAAAAAAAGTTATGCTTAACAGAGAAAGAAAAAATCTTGTTAAAAAAATATCAAAAATGAATTGACAAATATTTAACGATATAATATACTTACAGAGGTAAAGCAAAAGAACTCATTCATGGAGGATAATGAAATGACGAAGAAAAAAGAAATCGTACCAGAAATTATTGATAGTGTAGAAGCGCTTACAGCAAAAATGGAAGCGATGAGAGAAGCACAAAAAGTATTTGCTACATTTACACAGGAACAAGTAGATAAAATCTTTTTTGAGGCTGCTTTAGCAGCAAATAAACAGCGTATCCCATTAGCAAAAATGGCAGTAGAAGAAACAGGAATGGGTATCGTTGAAGATAAAGTTATTAAAAATCATTACGCAGCAGAATATATTTACAACGCATACAAAGACACAAAAACTTGCGGAGTAATTGAAGAAGATAAAGCATACGGAATTAAAAAAGTTGCAGAACCAATCGGTTTAATCGCAGCAGTTATTCCAACAACAAACCCAACATCAACAGCGATTTTTAAAACATTAATCGCATTAAAAACAAGAAATGCAATTATCATCAGCCCACATCCACGTGCAAAAGCATCTACAATCGCAGCAGCAAAAGTTGTTTTAGATGCAGCAGTTAAAGCAGGTGCACCAGAAGGCATTATTGGTTGGATCGACGTACCATCACTTGAATTAACAAACGAAGTAATGAAAGGTGCAGATACAATCCTTGCTACAGGTGGTCCTGGTATGGTTAAAGCAGCATATTCTTCAGGAAAACCGGCACTTGGTGTAGGTGCAGGTAACACACCGGTTATCATTGATGATACAGCAGATGTTAAAATGGCAGTAAACTCAATCATCCACTCAAAAACATTTGATAATGGTATGATTTGTGCCTCAGAACAGTCAGTAACTGTTTTAGAAGGCGTATATAAAGAAGTAAAAGAAGAATTTGCACTTCGCGGATGCTACTTCTTAAAGAAAGACGAAATTGAAAAAGTTCGTAAAACAATTATCATCAACGGTGCATTAAATGCAAAAATCGTTGGACAGTCAGCCCATACAATCGCTGCTCTTGCAGGAGTAAAAGTTCCTGAAGATACTAAGATTTTAATTGGTGAAGTTGAATCTGTAGATATTTCAGAAGAATTTGCACACGAAAAATTATCTCCTGTACTTGCAATGTACAAAGCAAAAACATTTGATGAAGCGATTGCAAAAGCAGAGCAGTTAGTTGCAGACGGTGGATATGGACATACATCTTCTATCTACATTCACCCAGCACAGACAGAAAAATTAGCAAAACACGCAGCAGCAATGAAAACTTGCCGTATTTTAGTAAATACACCTTCTTCTCAAGGTGGAATCGGTGACCTTTACAACTTTAAATTAGCACCATCTCTTACATTAGGTTGTGGTTCATGGGGTGGAAACTCTGTATCTGAAAACGTTGGTGTAAGACACTTAATTAACATTAAAACAGTTGCCGAGAGGAGAGAAAATATGCTTTGGTTTAGAGCACCTGAAAAGGTTTACTTCAAAAAAGGTTGTATGCCTGTTGCACTTGATGAACTTGGAACAGTAATGGGTAAAAAGAAAGCATTTATCGTAACTGATAGTTTCTTATATCACAACGGATATGTTAAAGGTATCGAAGAAAAATTAGATGAAATGGGAATCCAGCACACATGCTTCTATGAAGTAGCTCCAGACCCAACACTTGCTTGTGCAAAAGCAGGAGCAGAAGCAATGAGAGCATTCGGTCCTGACGTTATCATCGCTCTTGGTGGTGGTTCAGCAATGGATGCAGGTAAAATTATGTGGGTAATGTATGAACATCCAGAAGCAGACTTCATGGATATGGCTATGCGTTTCATGGATATTCGTAAGAGAGTATATACATTCCCTAAAATGGGTGAAAAAGCATACTTTGTAGCAATTCCTACATCTTCAGGAACAGGTTCTGAGGTAACACCATTCGCAGTTATCACAGACGAAAAGACAGGAGTAAAATATCCGTTAGCAGATTATGAATTACTTCCTAAAATGGCTATTATTGATGCAGACAACATGATGAGCCAGCCAAAAGGACTTACAAGTGCTTCTGGTATCGATGCTTTAACACATGCATTAGAAGCATACGCATCTATCATGGCAACAGATTACACAGATGGACTTGCTTTAAAAGCAATGAAAAACATCTTTGAATACTTACCATCAGCATACGAAAACGGTGCAAATGATCCTAAAGCAAGAGAAAAAATGGCAGATGCTTCTTGTATGGCAGGTATGGCATTCGCTAATGCTTTCCTTGGAGTATGTCACTCAATGGCTCATAAATTAGGTGCATTCCATCACTTACCACACGGTGTTGCAAACGCATTGTTAATCAACGAAGTAATGAAATTCAATGCAACAGATGTACCAACAAAAATGGGAACATTTTCACAGTACCAGTATCCACACGCATTAGAAAGATATGCTGAATGTGCTAGATTCTGTGGTGTTGTTGGAAAAGATGACAAAGAAACATTTGAAAAATTCTTAGTGAAGATTGATGAATTAAAAGAAAAAGTTGGAATTAAGAAAACAATCAAAGAATACGGAATAGATGAAAAATACTTCTTAGATACATTAGATGAAATGGTAGAACAGGCATTTGATGATCAGTGTACAGGTGCTAACCCAAGATATCCATTGATGAAAGAAATCAAAGAAATGTACTTAAGAGTATATTACGGAAAATAATCAGAATTGTTTGAAACGCTCAATTGGGGACGTAGTGAAATTACAAATCACTACGTCCCCAATTGCGTTTTACCCCGTCCCTTTTTGAAGTTTTTTCAAAAAAATAGCGTATCTATGGGATTTTTTGCCCTTTTCAATGGTATTATAAGTGAAAACGTTTTCAAATGATACTTAAAGGAAGGAAAACCGGATGGAAAAAGTACTATTTAACAAGATTGTTCAGGCATATTCAGACACAATTTTTCGAATTGCATTTCAATATTGTAGAAACCGAGCGGATGCAGAGGATATTGTTCAAAATGTCTTTATCAAGTTTTTTCGGGAAGAAAAAGAGTGGGAAAGCGAGGAACATATCCGTAATTGGCTTATCAGAGTGGGAATTAATGAAAGTAAAAAGGTTCTCGTAACGCCGTGGAGTAAGAAGATGGTACCGCTTGAGAGCGTGGCAGAAGAGAGTGGTATGATTGCATATGGGCAAAGTGAATTGTTTCAAACGGTGATGGAACTTCCACAAAAGTATAGAGTTGTACTGTATCTTTACTATTACGAAGGATATTCTGTTAAGGAAATTGCCGAGTTTTGCAACAGTAAAGTATCTACTGTACAAACACAATTGATGAGAGCAAGAAAACGGTTAAAAGACATATTGAAGGAGGACTGGAGCAATGAATAGGAATAGAGAAAAGTTTCAGGATACCTTTCAGCATCTTCAAGTATCTCCTGAGTGTGTTGAGGAGGTATTGCATATGACAGAGCAGAGAAAGGTTAAAAGATTTGCAGCAAAGAAAGTTGTTTTATTGGTAGCGGTGTTTGTCATGCTTGTAGGGTCAGCATTAAGCGTAAATGCAGCGACTGACGGGAAACTGTTCAGAGTTATTTTCAGTGAGAACGGGAAACGGGTAGAGAAAAATGTGGAACTGATAGAAAAGAAAGAAGACGGATTTGTTTTTAGATTTACAGAATAACACATGATATTGTTAAAAAAAAGACGATAAAAATATAATAAAAAAGATTGTTAAAAATTATTTAAAAAACTATTGCATTTATGAGTGGGAGGTGTATAATGTAATTATCAAATAAAGAACGAAGCAAACTATAGGAGGTATGACTTATGAAACTGGACAAAAGTAATTTAATCGTAAAACGTGCATATAAAGAAGTGTACAAATGTGATGAAGGTATCGTTAAAGTATTCGAGAAGAATCATTTAAAATCAGATGTATTTAATGAAGCGTTAAATACAGCCAGAGTAGAAGAAACAGGTCTTGATATTCCTAAAGTAAAGAGTGTAAGCGAGATTGACGGAAAATGGGCAGTGGTTATCGAATATAAAGAAGGAAAGACACTTGCTGAGATGATGCGGGTAGATGTTAAGAATCTTGAGAAATACATGGAGGATTTCGTAGATTTACAGTTGCAGGTTCACAGTAAAAGAGCACCTTTATTGAATAAATTAAAAGATAAACTTGCACGTCAGATTAATAGTTTAACAGAATTAGATGCTACAGCAAGATATGAACTTTTAACCAGATTGGAAAGTATGCCAAAACACGATAAAGTTTGTCACGGCGATTTCAATCCAAGTAACGTAATTGTTGGAAAGAACGGAAAGATGACAGTTGTTGACTGGGCTCATGCAACACAGGGAAATGCAAGTGCTGATGCAGCAATGACATATTTGCTATTTGCCCTAAAAGATCAAGAAACAGCAGATTTATATTTGAAATTGTTCTGTAAGAAGAGTGACACTGCAAAACAGTATGTACAGCAGTGGCTACCAATCGTGGCAGCAGCACAGTTGACAAAGAATAATGAAATGGAAAAAGAATTTTTAATGAAATGGATTGATGTATTCGATTATCAATAAAACAATCCTATAGGCAATATGAAAAGAGAACTTTTTTGGAAAAGTTCTCTTTTTCATGTTATAATCATTACTAGTACAAACTTTTATTTATGAGGAGGAAAAAGTATGAGAAAACGAAAGAAAATGGGGATAATGGGTTTGGCTATGTTATTGTGTATGGGGGTTGCATATATGCCTGTAAATGCAGAACTGTCAGACCAAAATCCACCAAATGCAACGGAGGAAACATATAAACCGTTTCATCCAAATTTAGAGGAAGATGATCATATCATTGAAACAGAGGAAGATTTGAAGGAAGAGGAAGGTAAAGAGTTTGCGGAAGTGTCTGTAGATGAAGAGCATTTTCCGGATGAAGATTTTAGAAATTTTGTATCTGAGAAGTTTGATGTAAATAAAAATAGAATATTGGAATCAGATGAAATTCGGCAGGCAAAAAATTTGGATACAGAATATGAAGTTACAATGAGTTCATTGGAAGGAATAGAATATCTCAGTAATTTGAAAAGATTGGTTGTATCTATGGCAGGGATAAAAAGTATTGATATTTCAAAAAACAGCAAGTTACAGATTGTTGATGTGAATTGGAATGAGGAATTACAAGTTATTGATGTATCTGCAAATAAAGAACTTCGTATCTTAGATATTTCTAATACACCAATAAACCAGATAAATGTTACGAATAATAAGGAATTAAGATGGCTGTTTGCCTTTGATACGAATATTTCTGATTTTGATGTGTCACAAAATGTGAAATTAAAGAGATTAGATATAGGAAGAACAGGAATTAAAAAAATAGACGTATCACATAATCCTAAATTACAGGCGCTTAATATCGAAGAAACGCAAGTAGATAAAGTAGATTTAAGTAAGAACCGTGATTTATATGAATTTTATTTTAAGGATACGCCAATTTCTGAAGTAGATTTATCAAAAAACTGGAATTTGGCACAGATATGGGCATCAGGTACAAAACTAAGTCATTTAGATGTGAGCCATTGTAAAAATCTATTTGTATTATATATACAAAATACAGCAATTAAAGAAATGGATTTTAGCAGATGTCCAAATTTGTATGAACTGTTTGCTTCTAACTCTGCTTTGCAGAAAGTTGATTTAGCGAATCATACAAATTTGAATTGTGTTGAAATAGACGGTACAGATGTGAAAGAAATTCGGGTGGATAAAAGTAAAAATCTTCAAGGGTTAAGTTTAAGTGGAACAAAAGTTAAGAACTTAGATTTAAGTAAAAATACAGAATTGAAAAGATTAGAGGTTAATAATACACCGCTGAGATATTTAGATTTGTCACATAATGTAAATTTGGAAAAACTTTATTTTGATAATACGAATATAGAAAATATGAAAAAAGTAAATGCGGAATTATATCCTAAACTACAGGAATTGGGGTGTGAAAATGCAGGGATAGTGGAGTTAATATTGCCAAAATCAAAAGAACTTATCTTTTTAAATTGCGCAGGTAATCATTTAAAGGAATTAGATCTATCTAATATTTCGGAATTATGGTTAGGAATGGAAGTTTCACCACAAAATATAACTGTTTTTGGAAAACAAAAAGGAGATAAATTAATTGTTGATTTGCATGAAGTGGTTTCTGATTTGAATAGAATAACAGTAGAACCTTCAGAAAATTATGTGTACAATAAATCAACTGGAGAGATAATCTTCAAAAATAATGAAGAACCAGTATTTATGTATCAGTATGCTCATCAGTATTCACATAATAGTAAGTTGAAAACAATATCTGTAAAAGCAAATGTTTTGCGTGAATATTTGATTTTAGAAGGAATTGGGCAGAAAGTTTATTATGGAAATGACATAAGTTTTATCTGTAATGGCAAAAAAGAAATGATAGAAAAATGTCTAATAGACGGAGTAGAGTTAAACGAAACAGAATATTGTTTAGAAACAATAGAAGAAGGGAAAATTAAAATTACGCTGAAAAAGGAAATGTTATCTACATTAGCAAAAGGAAAACATTGTTTTTCTGTTGTTTATAAGGATGGAGAAGCTAATACAACATTTGAATTGGCGGATAAACAGATAGTGACACCCGTAGCAGATGAAAAACCTTTTGATAAAACTGAAGTTAAAACAGGAGATACGTCGAATGCAAATTTGTGGGGAATGCTTATGATATTATCATTAGGACTTGTCTTTATTCAGAGAAAAAGTAAATAGGAAATAATATAAAAATAGATTGTGCTTAAGTAAACACAATCTATTTTTATTACTGTTTATTAAAAAAATACATTTCCGCCTACGATAACGCCATCACGCCCGCTTGATACTGAGCGGAAGGAATAACAGTTTCGTACAGAGTCAAGTCTTGCTCCGGAAAGAGCATCCTGTGCGACCTGATAACATAGTTTTTTTGGACCGCGTTCTAAAACTTTATCTAATTTTCCCGTCCATGTAGGAGAGAATTGCCCACTTTGATAGATAACTCCTGATAATGTATTCGGATATTTTGGACTCTCCATTCGATTCATAATAACGGTTGCAACCGCAAGTAAAGCATCGTAGTTACTTGAACCTGCTTCACATTCTAAAATTCCTGCAAACAGTGCTAAATCTTCTGCAGCAGACGGTGGTGCAGGTTTGTTATCCGGTTTTGAAGATGGTTTACTTTCATTGTTGTCCGGTTTAGTGTTTGGTTTAGGCTGCTTGGCGGGATTATTGTTAAGAAGACTCTGTGTTTCTTTTGCAAGTGCCTCCGCTTTTGCTAACTGTTCTTTATAGGCAGTCAGTTCATTGGAGGCGTCAGTTATTTTTGTTGAAAGTTGTCTGTATTTTTCCTCCAAATCTTTTTTCTGTTTTTCAAAATTTTTCTGTTGCTGACGTAACTCCTTCTCTTTTTTTGCAATTTCGGAATGGAGTTTTTGCAGGTTATCTAACATCGTTCGGTCATATTCACTGACTGTGGCGATGAAATCTGCTTTGTTTAGCAGGTCTGCCATGGATTCGGACTCCATTAGTATGGCAAGAAAACTTGTAGAACCGGATTCGTAAATATATTTGATTCGCTTTTTCATCAGTTCATATTGTCCGTTTTCGCGTACCTTTGCCAGAGCAAGTTTTTGCTGGGTAGTTGAAATTTCTTTCATAGTTGCTTCTAAAGATGATGTGGCAGAAGATAAATCTTTTCCTGTCATATCTTTATCTTTGCTTAACTCGTTTAAGTTATTTTCCAAATCCTTCTGTTTCTGTGAGGCATTTTCAGCTTGCAGCACATAAGTGAAGGGACTTGAAAAACAAAGAGTGGCAGCAGTTATTAGGGCAAAAACCTTTTTCTTACGCTTTTGTATCATATTCATTATGTATTCCTTTCTCACTGAAATCAAAGTATCCATATGTATCTTATTGAAATAAGCGTCTTTTTTATTCTACTATAATTTGATATTTTTTGCAAATTTTGATATGATAAGAGAAAATTGAAATTTATAAAGAGGAAAATACATGAGAAAGTATGAAGAAGAACGTTATCGTTTGGATAAGATAAGGGATAATATTTATCCATGGGTAAAAGGAGAACTTATCGACTATCAGGTGATAAATGGCAAAGAAATTTCTGATAAAGATACTCCTCTTATTGCATTTGCGGGAGATTTACATATTGTTTTAGTCATTAACAGAGGAAATGACACATATGAGATAATAAGAGATAAGATGTTGCCTGCGGATTGTGATATAGAGGAACTCTATCATACTGCCTGTGCAAATCTTGTAAGAGATGTGAAGTTTGTTATTTCACAGACGCTATACGGAGGATTTGGTATTGTGGCAGACGGGTATCACGAAGCAAGTTCTCTCTGTTTTAAACAGATATGGACGATGTGTGCCGATAAATTAAATGATGATCTGTTGATTATTGCACCGGCGAAAGATACGGTTGTATTTCTTCCGATGAAGGATAAAGAAAAACTACCGTATATGAAGGAATACGCAAAACAGGCGTATGAGAGAAATACGGATAAGATAAGTCTTCAGATATTTAGATTTTCACGGAAGAGAAAGGAACTGACAGTGTATGAAGAAAATTAAGATGATAGGTCTTGACTGTGACGGAACGCTGTTGAATGACAATAAGGAACTGACAGATTATAGTAGGGAAGTTCTGCACCGTGCAATTGAGCAGGGGGTGGTCATTGTTATCGCTACGGGCAGACCATTGACAGGTATACCGAAGCAGGTGCTTGCCGTTGAAGGTGTACGGTATGCGTTGACATCTAACGGGGCGAGGATTGTAGATATGCAGGAAAATCAGGTAATTAGTGAATGTACAATGCCGGCGAAGATTGCTAGGAAGTTGCTTCGTATTTTTTCCGCATACGATACTTACAAGGAAGTGTTTATTGACGGTCAGGGGTATGTCGGTTGTGAAGATTTAGAGAGAGTAGAGGCATATGTTGATACGGAAAGTATGGCACGTTATGTAAGAGAATGTCGTAAACCGGTAGATAATATTGAGGAATTATTGAGAGATGACGGGATACGGGTGGATAAAGTCCATGTGATGTTCCGCAATCAAGAAGAAAGAATGCAGGCATTTGATGAAGCGAATCGTGTAGAGGGAGTTACGACTACCTGCGCAATTTCAAATAACATAGAAGTAAATATGCTTGGCGTCAACAAGGGCGAAGGCTTGCTTCGATTAGGAAAACTGCTTGGAATAGAGCGTGACGAGATTATGGCGTGTGGAGATGGCATGAATGATTTTGAAATGCTGAAGGCGGTGGGACTTGGAGTTGCTATGGAGAATGCTATGGAAGAAGTCAAACAGGCAGCAGACTATGTAACAGATACAAATGAGAATAATGGTGTTGCAAAAGCGATTGAAAAATTCGCATTAGCATAAAACGAGGAGGAAAAAGATGGATATTTTTTTAGAAATGGTGAAAACGGTTTTTCTTGGAATTGTGGAGGGAATTACCGAATGGTTACCGATTAGCAGTACAGGACATTTGATTTTGGTAAATCAGATTGTTCAGTTGGACGCAAGCAAACAGTTTATGGAAATGTTTAATGTTGTCATTCAATTGGGAGCGATTATGGCGGTAGTAATTTTGTATTTCCATAAATTAAATCCGTTTTCAAAACGGAAAAGTCCGAAACAGAAAACGCAGACGATTCAGTTGTGGATAAAGGTTGTTATTGCTTGTCTTCCGGCAATGATTATCGGAATTCCGTTAGACGATTGGATGGAGGAACATTTGCATAAGTCAGTTCCTATTGCGGCAATGTTGATTCTTTATGGTATTTTATTTATCATTGTGGAAAATAGGAACAAAAAAAGAACCCCTTCTGTTACAAAATTTTCACAACTGACTTATCAGATGGCATTTATTATTGGAATTTGGCAGGTATTGGCGCTCGTTCCGGGAACATCACGTTCCGGTGCGACAATTGTAGGTGCATTGCTTCTGGGAACATCAAGATATATTGCAGCAGAATTTACATTTTTCCTTGCGATTCCGGTTATGTTCGGGGCAAGCGGATTGAAGATTTTGAAATTTATAAAAGCGGGAGTAGGCATTACGGGATTGGAAGTAGCGATTTTAATTGTAGGCTGTTTGACGGCTTTTATCGTATCCGTTTTGGCAATCAAATTCTTGATGGGATATATTAAGAAAAATGACTTTAAAGTATTCGGTATATACCGAATAGCGCTTGGTATTATCGTATTAGGAACATTTTTTATGATGAAATAAAAATGACAAGTGGTTATTTATACGAAAAAGTATAAAAACCACTTGTTTTTTTGTATGGGTATGTTATAATATGCGAAGTTGATGAATTTTTATACATAAAAGAGGAGGAGTAAATCATGAAAATGAAAAAGATAATGAGTTTAGTATTGGCAGGAGCAGTTGCATTTTCCATAACAGCGTGTGGAGGAAAGAAGAGTGAGTCGGATACATTGATTGTAGGGACGGAAGCGGGTTTTGCGCCATATGAGTATATGAAAGGCAATGAAGTAGTCGGAATTGATATGGATATTGCGAAAGCGATAGCAGACGAAATGGGAAAAGAATTAAAGATTAAAAATATGGAATTTGACGGCGCTTTGGCAAGTGTGGCAAGTGGAAAGGTTGATTTTGTTGCAGCAGGTGTTTCTATTAATGAAAAACGTAAGAAAACAATGGATTTCTCACATGAGTATGTAAATTCTACAGAAGTGATTGTTGTAAACGGCAAAAATCCTGCAATTTCAGGAGCGGTAAAGGGAGAAAGCCTGAATGGAAAAGTTGTTGCAGTGCAGCAAGGAAATATTGCGGACAGTTGGGTATCAGATGAAGAAAAATGTAAACCAAAAGAAGTGAAGAGATACACGAAATTTGCACAGGCAAGTGAAGATTTAAAAAATAATAAGGTGGACTGTATCGTTATGGACAAGTATCCGGCAGAAAAACTTGTTGCAGAAAATAAAGAGTTAAAAATTTTGGACGGCGTTCTTTTTGAAGATAAATACGCCATTGCGGTAAAGAAAGGGAACAAGGAACTTTTAGATGAAATCAACAAAGTGATTGATAAATTAATTGCAGACGGAAAGATTAAGGAATTTACCGCAAACCACACACAGAAGTAGTTTTGAAAGGAAAAAAGTAACATGAATTTGATTCACAACTTTATGGACGGTTTTTATAATGCCGTGATTTATGACCAAAGATATTTAGTATATTTGGATGGATTAAAAGTAACGATTTTAATTTCGCTGTTTGCTATCGCCATAGGTGTAGCTATTGGGCTTTTGATTGCGATTATTAAAGTGAGCGCTTCGGAAAAGAAAATATTGATTGGGTTAAAATGGCTTTGCAACGTATATATAACCGTAATACGCGGGACACCGGTTATGGTGCAGTTACTTATTATATATAATTTAGTTTTCACTGCGAGAGATACGAATGAAATTGTGGTAGGAGCAATCTGTTTTGGGATTAACTCAGGGGCATATGTGGCAGAAATTATCCGTGCGGGGATTGAGTCCATTGATAAAGGGCAGATGGAAGCGGGGCGTTCACTCGGATTTAACTATATTCAGACAATGTGTTATATCATTGTGCCGCAGGCAGTTAAAAATATTTTGCCGGCACTTAGCAATGAGTTTATCGTACTGATTAAAGAAACATCGGTTGCAGGAATTATTGCAGTAACAGATTTGACAAAGGCAGCGCAGTATATCGGATCAACAGATTACAATATTCTTCCGCCGCTTTATGTTGCGGCAGCGTGCTATCTTGTTATCGTACTTGGACTGACAAAGTTACAGGGATTGCTTGAAAGGAGATTGGCAAGATGATTATAACAAAAAATTTACAGAAATCATTTCACGGAAATCAAATATTAAAGGGAATTGATATACATATTGAGCAGGGAGAGAAAGTTGTTATTGTCGGTCCGTCCGGCTCGGGAAAATCTACGTTTTTGCGTTGCTTAAATCTTTTGGAAACGACAACAGGAGGGGAAGTGTGGTTTGAAGGAAATAATATTACGGGTAAAGAATGTAATATTAATAAGTTGCGTCAGAAAATGGGAATGGTTTTTCAGCAGTTTAATTTATTTCCACATTTGACAGTGAAAGAAAATATTACGTTGGCTCCGATTAAATTGGGGTTGATGAGCAAAGAAGAAGCAGATAAAAAGGCAGAAGAATTATTAGTGAGAGTAGGCCTACCGGATAAGGCGGAACAATATCCGAAACAATTGTCAGGTGGACAGAAACAGCGTATCGCCATTGCAAGAGCGTTGGCGATGAACCCTGAAGTGATGCTTTTTGATGAACCGACATCGGCGCTGGATCCGGAAATGGTAGGAGAAGTACTTACGCTGATGAAGGAACTTGCTGACGAGGGAATGACAATGGTTGTTGTGACACATGAAATGGGATTTGCAAGAGAAGTGGCGACACGCGTTATTTTTATGGATGAAGGACAGATCAAGGAAGAAAATACTCCTGAGGAATTTTTTGCCAATCCGAAAGATGAAAGATTGAAAGAATTTTTGTCAAAAGTATTATAGAAATGAAAAGAGTGTAATGTTCATTAACATTTAATAAACTGTATTGACTTTCAAAGGGATAAAGCATATAGTGGGTACAAATTATTGAAAAAGTGAGGAATGAACATGAAAGAAAAAATACAGCGGTTTATGATGGGACGTTATGGTGCGGATGCACTCAATAAATTTCTGTTCGGCGTAACGCTGGCTTTACTTGTTGCGAGTATTCTTTTTGACAGTAATTTTTTAAATTTACTTGCCCTGTTGTTACTCGTAGTCTGTTATGTTAGAATGTTATCGAGAGATGTGCAGAAAAGGTATAATGAGAATGTGAAATTTTTAAATATGAAGAAAGATTTTTTTGCATTCTTTCGCAGAGAGAAATCTTATTTTGAGCAGAGAAAGACACATCATATTTATAAATGTCCTACTTGCAAGCAGAAAATAAGAGTTCCAAAGGGGAAAGGAAGAATTTGTATTACCTGCCCTGCGTGTAAGACAGAATTTATTAAGAACAGTTAGGAGGAGAATGATAGATGTTATTTGTAGAATATCCAAAATGCACAACGTGCAAGAAAGCAAAGAAATGGCTTGAAGAAAATGGCGTGGAGTTTACAGACAGACATATTGTGGAAGACAATCCGTCTAAAGAAGAATTGAAAGAATGGTATGCAAAGAGTGGACTTCCATTAAAGCGCTTCTTCAACACAAGCGGAATAAAATACAAAGAAATGCAGTTAAAAGATAAATTGCCGGAGATGTCAGAAGAGGAACAGTTGGAACTTTTGGCAACAGACGGAATGCTTGTAAAACGTCCGATTCTCATCGGAGAAACATTTGCTATTCCCGGATTTAAGGAACAGGTATGGGAAGAGGTCTGTAAATAAATGAAATATGATAGAATAAAGGTTGGGACGTTCGTTGAACGCCCCAATCGTTTTATTGCGTATGTAAATATAAAGGGGAAGCAGGAAACAGTTCATGTAAAAAATACGGGGAGGTGCAGAGAACTTCTTATTTCCGGAGCGACTGTTTATGTTCAAGAAAGTGATAATCCAAATCGTAAAACGAAATGGGATTTAATCGGAGTGGAAAAGAATAACCGTATGATTAATATGGACTCTCAAATTCCGAATGCGGTAGTAAAAGAATGGATTGAGGCGGGAAATTTATTTTCTCGACCGTCACTGATTAAGCCGGAGGCTACTTATGGAAAATCCCGCTTTGATTTGTATGTAGAAGAGGGAGAGAGAAAAGCATTCATAGAGGTGAAAGGAGTTACCCTTGAGGAAGACGGCATAGTACGTTTTCCGGATGCACCGACTGAACGGGGGGTAAAACATGTAGAAGAATTGTGTCGTGCGGCCGAGGAAGGATATGAGGCATATATTGTTTTTGTTATCCAGATGGAGAAAGTATTATATTTTACGCCGAATGAAGATACACATAAAGAATTTGGAGATGCATTATGTAGAGCGAAAAAGGCAGGAGTTCATATTTTAGCCTATGACTGTAAAGTGAAGAAAGACAGTATTTCCCTAAATAAAGAAGTTCCGGTTATTTTGGAACAGACACAGTTGAAAGAAATAGTACAGCCGATTGTTTCTTGGTACAGGGAAAATAAACGGCAGTTGGCGTGGCGTGAAGACGTCAGTGCCTACAGAGTGTGGGTTTCGGAAATTATGTTGCAACAGACAAGAGTGGAAGCAGTAAAACCTTTCTATGACCGCTTTTTAAAAGAACTTCCAACGGTAAAAGATTTGGCAGAGGCAGAAGAGGATAAACTGCTAAAACTTTGGGAAGGTCTGGGGTATTATAATCGTGTTCGCAATATGCAGAAAGCGGCTATACAGATTATGGAAAACTTTGGCGGAGAGTTTCCAAGAACTTATGAAGAAATTCTATCCCTTACGGGAATTGGCAATTATACAGCAGGAGCAATCTGTTCTTTTGCATACGGCATACCAAAACCTGCGGTGGACGGAAATGTATTGCGAGTTATTTCCCGCATCATTGCAAGTGAAGAGGATATTATGAAACCAACAGTGCGGACAAAGATAGAATATATGCTGGACGGTGTGATTCCACAAGACAGCGCGAGCGACTTTAATCAAGGATTAATAGAATTGGGAGCGTTAATCTGTACGCCGAAAGGAATGGCAAAATGCGGAGAATGTCCGGTATATGATAGTTGTCAGGCGAGAAAAGAAAATAAGGTGGAGGAAATTCCGATAAAGGCAAAAGCAAAAGAAAGACGGATAGAAAAAAGAACTGTATTTGTTTTTCAGGACGGCGAAAATATAGCTATAAGAAAAAGAAAGGCGAAAGGACTTTTGGCGGGATTGTATGAATTTCCAAATGAAGAAGGATACTTTACGGAGGAAGAAGTTATTGTATACAGTAAGGAAAAAGGTCTGTATCCGATGCGGATAAAGAAATTGGGAGAAGCGAAACATATTTTCAGTCATGTAGAGTGGCATATGACAGGCTATGCAGTCCGTGTGGACGAATTGGAAAAGAGCTGTGAGAAGGATATGTTATTTATTCATCCCGAAGAAATTCAGAAAGAATATCCTATGCCGAGTGCTTTTGAATACTATACGAATCAGGTAAATATAAAATTAGGTATGGAAAAAGGCGATGTTACAAAATAAATTGTGACATCGCCTTTTAATCGCTCTGATTCAAATTGCTATACCTCCTTATGTAAATCTGTCAATCTGCAAAGATTGCTGATTGTGAGAGTTCCCAAGTCTTTCATGTGTTTTACCGTAGAAGAAATAAATGAAGAAATAAATGCTGTCTTGGTAAAAAAGTTCACGATAGACATCTTCCTGTGAAGGAAAGGAACTTTGAGTGAAGATTCTTCATCAATGAAAATGAGGAGAATCAAGGTTAAAATGATACCAACTAAAAGTGCGAATGATAAGGTTAACATACAACCGCCTCCTTAAAGAATCTTTTTATTTAACCTTATCATACAACTTAATTATCAGATAGTCAATAAAATTATGCTAAATTTTCTAACGAATTTTTACCTCTAAGTCTTACCGGTTTGTAAACGATAATATATAAAATTCCGGCCATAAAAAATGCTGCAACAACATCAATAATAGAGTGTTGTTTTAAGAACATTGTGGATAAGATAATGGAGATTGTCAAAAGTAAAGTCAAAATCTGTATCCAGCGGTGTTGTTTTAATTTATTGCAATGTGAAACAGCAATATATGCTCCCAGCGAATTATATACATGGATACTTGGTAATACATTTGTAGAGGTGTCCACTGCATACAGTTGTTTTACCATATCGACAAAAATATTATCTCGCGTAAATGTTTCAGGTCTTAACTGTAATCCGTTAGGATAAATCGTAGAAATAATGAGGAAAATAGTCATTCCCGAAAACAGTAAAATAATCAGTCGGTAAAATTCTGATTTTTCTCCAAAAAAGAAGAAGTACCCGATAGTAACTGCGATAAACAAAAACCAAAGTGTGTATGGAATAATAAAATATTCAATGAAAGGTATTTTATCATCCAGTGTAGTATAAATGAGATGATAATCTGTTGTAATGTGTTTTTCTAAATAAAAGAACCACGGAAGGTAGATAAAAATGTATAAAAAGACCCAGCCGTGTCTGTATTTTTCCCAAAACTTTTTCCACATAAGAAATCAAAAACTCCTTTTGTAATAATATTTCCAAAGCATTATATCATGGGAATAGTGTAACCACAAGGAAGGAGCGGGTTTCTTAATAAAAACTTTAAGATTTTTCAAAAATAGCAATAGAATATTTCGTTTTGGCGTAGGAAATCTCTTCTTTTGTGTGCAATGTCCATGTGGCAATCGGAGTGCAAAACAGATGTTTATGTAAAAAAAGGCTTATGTTTTTTTCGTCTTTTAGTTTATAAGAAATAAAATCAGGCCGTGTCAGTATGTTGGAGAGGAGAAATTCAACTGCAAAACAGGCGATAAGGGGGATATTCTGCTCGGTTTTTGTCAGGTTTGAGGATAACTGTCCCCGAAGAATATGCGGGGCGTGCCTCCGAAAGCAAAAAAGTCCAAGACAATTAAAGGACTGAATAAGATATGTCCCGTTATAGTTTTTCAGTTCCTTTTGCACAAGGGAGCATAAAGTTGTGTTTATAGAAGGAAGTTTCAATTCAATCAGAAGAGGAACTTTTCCATCTACAAGTGACAATACTTCTGAGAAAAGAGGAATTTTTTCAGAGGTACCGGAGAGTGTGTATAGAGATAAATCTTCGTATGTTGTATTTTCTACAGATAAATCTACGCCGCACATTCTTGTAAGGTAATCATCGTGAAAGACAACAATCTGTCCATCCTTTGTCAAGTGTAAGTCAAGTTCAATGCCATAACCGTGTTCGACTGCAAGTCGAAAAGAACTAAGGGAATTTTCAGGGATTCCTTCCTCCATATCCCAGTAACCCCTATGAGCAAAATCGTATTGCAGAAAAGGGGTTATATTTTTGCGATAGCGAAAACGTGGGGCGATAAGATATAAGGGAAGTAAAATGATAATAAGAAAAATGATATACATTGTCATGGATATTCCTCCTTATTCAGCGGTAATAATACGCAAACGCTCAGAAAGACAGGAAATAGAAATATCTTTCTGTAAAAATACAGGTTCTCCATCTGTGTGTACTGGCATAGCGCCCGCATACTGAATAGAGATTTTCCTACAGTTGTACAGGTAACTGCCTTTAAAGTATGTATGTTTTCCGAACAGGGCAGCGGCAAGGAGAAAAAGAAGTTTCCATTTCGGGACGTCAGCGATGGCACAGATGCTAAGAAGTCGGTCTTCAGGATTGGCGTGAGGTCCAAACTGTACTCCGCCGCCCTCACAGCGATGGTTCATGGCACTGACAAAATAGCAACGTGAAAAATGGTGTGTTTCTTTATCATCAAGGGTGATGTTGCATTCATATGGAGTAAGAAACAGCCATTGCCGTATGGCGATAAGGGCATAGGTTAGTTTTCCAAGATGAAACCGGTTTAAGACAGGTTTTATTTTAGAAACAACTGCTTCATGACATATTCCGGCATCGTAACCAATTCCGCAACTGACAGCAAAACGCCGTTTTTTGTTCTTATAGGAAAGTTCTCCTACATCCATAAGGCGAATGCGAGGCGTGTTCAGGATACAGTCCAGTGCCTTTCGCGGATTTGTAGGGAGAGAATATCCTCTTGCAAAATCATTACCCGAGCCGGTAGGAATATAACCGAGAGTCAGATGACGGAAATCTTCGATTCCGTTAATGGCTTCATTTATCGTTCCGTCCCCGCCGAGAACGACAACCGTACGACTGACGGAGTCGAGCGTGAGTGTTCTCATAATGTATGTTGCGTGTTTCTGATAGCGGGTAAAATGCACTTCAAAAGGAATATGTTTTTCTTTTAAGATAGAATGTACTTCTTCCCACGTTTTCGCACCTTCACCGGAGCGAGAATGTGGGTTTACAATAAATGTATACATAGTAAATCTCCTTGTCATTTGTACTCACATTATAGCAGAAATTGTAAATATCAACAAGAAAAATGAAATTTTACGTAGAAATAAATACTTAGATGTCTAAATATATTTTTTGTTAAATTTTATAAAAGAATATAAAGAAAATATAAAATGCTTGACTATGTTATGGAAGATTACTAATATATCAGTTAGACATCTAACTAATTAAAAACAGGAGGAAAGATATGGAACAATGTACGCAGTTGTTAATGAATCAGGTAATGCATCTGTATATTCAGAGAAGTATGCAGTTATTTCGTGATTTGAAAGTACATCCGGGAGCGGGCGGTATGCTGTGGGTTTTACGAAAAAACAATGGGATGATCCAGAAAGAAATCGCAAAAAAACTGGGAATTACCCCTCCGTCCATGACCGTAATGATAAAAAAACTGGAGGGAGAAGGGTATATTGTCAAGAAACAGGACGAGAAAGATCAGAGAATTACCCGTATTTACATTACGGAAAAAGGAGAAGAAATCGCATATCATATGGAGTCGGTTCTAAAAACGCTTGAGAAAGAGGCGTTTGCGAATATGAGTGAGGAAGAGATTATGCTTCTTCGCAGACTATTGCTTCAGATGAAAGAGAATTTATCCGATAAAAATCAGAAGGGAGAATAGCATGAGAAAGATATTGAAATTTTTAAAACCTCATATGGCGTCTGTAGTGGCCATTATTGCAGTACTTGTATTGCAGGCATATTGTGATTTGTCTTTGCCGGCATATACTTCAGATATTGTCAATGTAGGAATTCAGCAAGGTGGAATTGATGAACATATTCCTGAAAAGATTGCGAAAGCCGATATGGAAAATCTGTTCCTGCTTATGTCAAAAGAAGATGTGGAAACAGTGAAAAAAGCATATAAGACAGATAAAGACACATATGAGAAAGAAGCTTATGTATTAAAAGAAACAGATGATACGGAGAAATTAGAGAAGATTTTGAATAAGCCTATGCTGATGACTGCCGAAATGAAGGCAGATACATCGGGAAGAGGAATGAGTTTTGAAGAGATGAAAATGCTTCCGCAGGAACAGCGTATGGCAATGGTCGGGCAGATGAAAGAGAAGATGAAAGAGATGCCGGATGCAATGCTGGAGCAGGCATCTACCATATACGTTAAAGCCGCTTATGAAAATTTGGGAGTAGATACAGACAAAATTCAGACCACTTACATTTTAATAACAGGTGGTAAAATGCTTGCGCTTGCATTTTTAGGAATGCTTGTCAGTGTAATGGTAGGACTTTTAGCTTCAAGAGTTGCCGCATCAACCGGTAGAGATTTAAGAAGTGGTATTTTCAAAAAGGTTGTAGGATTTTCAAATGCGGAATTTGACAAGTTTTCAACGGCTTCACTGATCACAAGAAGTACAAACGATATTCAACAGATTCAGTTGGTTATTGTAATGCTTTTGAGAATGGTTTTATATGCGCCAATCATTGGAATTGGGGGAGTGGTAAAAGTATTAAATACAAATGTGTCAATGTCATGGATTATTGCTTTAGCAGTTATTATGATTTCATTATTGGTATTTACTCTTTTTGTTGTTGCGATGCCTAAATTTAAGATGCTTCAAAACTTAGTGGATAAATTAAATCTTGTTACAAGAGAAATTCTTACGGGGCTTCCGGTAATCCGTGCATTTAGTACAGAGAAACATGAAGAAAAACGTTTTGATAAGGCAAACAGAGATTTGACACGCACGAACCTTTTTGTCAATAGGGCAATGACACTTATGATGCCGACAATGATGTTGATTATGAACGGTGTTTCTGTTTTGATTGTGTGGGTAGGTGCAAACGGAATTAATGACGGACAGATGCAGGTTGGAGATATGATGGCATTTATCCAATACACAATGCAGATTATTATGGCATTTTTGATGATTTGTATGATTTCTATTATGTTACCGAGAGCATCCGTATCAGCATCGCGTGTAGATGAAATTTTGACAAGTAAGACAATGATTTATGATGCGGAAAATCCGAAAAAAATTACAGATAAAAAAGAAGGAAGTATTGAGTTTGACCATGTATCCTTCCATTATCCAAATGCAGAGGAAGATGTACTTCATGATATTTCTTTTGTTGCAGAAGCCGGTAAGACAACAGCGTTTATCGGAAGTACGGGAAGTGGAAAGTCAACATTGGTAAATTTAATTCCGAGATTTTACGATGTGACGGATGGTGCAATCCGTATAAACGGTGTAGACATTAGGGAAGTTTCACAGCATGACTTAAGGGAAAAACTCGGATATGTTTCGCAGAAAGGTATTCTTTTCTCAGGAACGATTGCTTCTAATATTCTGTATGGAAATACAGAAGGGACAGAAGAAGAAATGCGAGAGGCTGCACGTATTGCGCAGGCAGAGGAATTTATCAAAGCAAAACCGAAAGAGTTTGAAAGTCCTATTTCACAAGGCGGTGCAAATGTTTCCGGAGGGCAGAAACAGCGTTTGTCTATTGCGAGAGCGGTTGCAAAAAATCCGGATGTTTATATTTTCGATGATAGTTTCTCGGCATTGGATTATAAGACGGATGTAACACTCCGTAAAGCGCTTCAGGAACATACTTCAAATAGCGTTGTTCTTATTGTGGCACAGCGTATAAGTACAATTCTTCATGCGGAACAGATTATTGTTTTAGATGAAGGCAGAGTTGCCGGAAAAGGAACGCATAAAGAGTTATTACAGAACTGTGAAGTTTACAGACAGATTGCAATGTCGCAGTTATCAGAAGAAGAATTAAGACGAGATATGGAAGGAAAGGAGGAGAACACATATGAGTAATCATCAGCCAAAACACAGAGGACCTGTAGGACACGGACACGGCGGAATGAGAGCGGGAGAAAAGGCAAAAGATTTCAAGGGAACAATTAAAAAATTAATGGCTTATCTTGGGAATTATAGAATTGCTATTTTATTTGTTGTTATTTTCGCTATTGGAAGCACGGTGTTTACTATCGTAGGGCCGAAGATTTTAGGTGATGCGACAACGGAAATTTTCAAAGGGCTTGTAGGAAAAGTATCCGGAGGAAAAGGAATTGATTTCGATAAGATTGCCCGTATTCTCCTTACTGTAATGTCATTGTATGCGGTAAGTGCATTGTTTGCATATATTCAGGGATTTATTATGACGGGAGTTTCACAAAAATTGACATATCGTCTGCGAAAGGAAATCTCAGAAAAAATCAACCGTATGCCAATGAACTATTTTGACACAAAAACACACGGTGAAGTGTTGTCAAGAGTGACAAATGATGTGGATACATTAAGTCAGAGTTTGAACCAGAGTGCAACTCAGGTAATTACTTCGTTTACGACTATTGTCGGTGTTTTGATTATGATGCTTCGTATCAGTCCGCTGATGACGTTGGTGGCGCTTTTGATTTTGCCTGTATCTATGACACTGATTTCGTTTATCGTAAAACGTTCACAGAAACACTTTAAAAACCAGCAGGAATATTTGGGTCACGTCAACGGACAGGTGGAAGAAGTATATAGCGGACAAAATATTGTAAAAGCATTTAATAAGGAAGAGGATGTTATCCGTGAGTTTGACGAAACAAATGAAATTTTGTATCAGTCTGCATGGAAATCACAGTTTTTCTCAGGAATGATGATGCCGATTATGCAGTTTGTCGGAAACTTAGGTTATGTGGCGGTAGCCATTTTAGGCGGGTATCTCACAATTAAAGATAAAATTGCAGTCGGTGATATACAGTCATTTATTCAATATGTAAGAAACTTTACTCAGCCGATTACACAGGTGGCTCAGGTTGCAAACTTACTACAGTCTACGGCGGCGGCTTCAGAGAGGGTTTTTGAATTTTTAGAGGAAGAGGAAGAAGACCAGTTTGCCAAAAATCCGGTTTCCGTAGAAGGATTGGAAGGCAATGTAGAATTTAAAAACGTTCGTTTCGGATATAATAAAGACAGAATTATTATAAATGACTTTTCAGCAAAAGTGAAACAGGGACAGAAAATTGCGATTGTAGGACCTACGGGTGCAGGTAAAACAACAATGATTAAACTGCTGATGAGATTTTATGATGTCAATTCAGGAGAAATCCTAATTGACGGACATAATCTGAAAGATTTTAACCGGAGTGAACTTCGACAGATGTTCGGTATGGTATTGCAAGATACATGGTTGTTCCACGGAAGTGTAAAAGATAATATCCGATATGGTAAATTGGATGCTACTGACGAAGAGATTATCGAGGCGGCAAAAGCGGCACACGCGCACCGATTTATTCAGACGCTGCCAAATGGATATGATATGGAACTAAATGAGGAGGCAAGCAATGTTTCTCAGGGACAAAAACAATTACTCACAATTGCGAGAGCAATTTTAGCTGACCCGAAAATTCTTATCTTGGATGAAGCGACAAGTTCCGTAGATACAAGAACGGAAATCCGTATTCAGAAGGCGATGGATAATTTAATGAAAGGGCGTACAAGTTTCATTATTGCACATCGTCTATCTACAATCCGTGACGCTGATTTGATTTTGGTAATGAAAGACGGAGATATTGTAGAGCAGGGAAATCACGAGGAACTGTTGCTGAAAAAAGGTTTCTATGCGGAACTTTACAATTCACAGTTTGAACGAACAAGTGCTTAGGAAAAGTGTCGGGATTATTCCCGACTTTTTCCATTACGAAAGAAAGTGTGATGACTTTCTAAAGAATTTATGAAGTTCTTGACAAACAGGGGCTTTGGGAGATATGATAATCAACAGTAATGACATTTAAAGGCGATGAGAAAGAAGAGTATATATTGTTCCTTGAAAGAGAAAACTGCTCATAGGCTGAGAGGCAGTTGCAAGAAGAAGATATAGAAGGTAGCTTTGGAGCTGGGTATCTGAACAGGGCAGTAGGGTATCACGGGTAGTTCACGTTAAGAAACTTAGAGATATATGTATGGTTACTATTGTGCATATAACAAAGGTGGTACCGCGATTATTCGCCCTTTACATTTTTATGTAGAGGGTTTTTTTAATCTATAGGATAAAAGCACACTTTTGTTCTTTCTCACGATAAGAAACAAGGAAAATATAGTGATGAGGGAAAATAGGAGGAAAAAATGAGTAAGAAATTAGAGAAAACATACAATCCGAAAGAGATTGAATCAAAGTTATATGAAAAGTGGTGTGAGAATAAATATTTTCATGCAGAAGTAGACAGAAGCAGAAAACCATTTACGATTGTTATGCCGCCGCCGAACATTACAGGGAAACTCCACATGGGACATGCGTTGGACAACACATTGCAGGATATTCTTATCCGCTATAAAAGAATGCAGGGGTATAATGCACTTTGGATTCCGGGGACAGACCATGCTGCTATCTCTACAGAAGTAAAGGTAACAAATCAGTTAAAAGAAGAAGGAATCGACAAGAAAGAACTCGGTCGAGAAGGCTTCTTAAAAAGAACATGGGAATGGAAAGAAGAGTATGGCGGAACAATCACATCTCAGTTAAAGAAATTGGGAACATCTTGTGATTGGGACAGAGAGCGTTTCACAATGGACGAAGGATGTACAAAAGCGGTAGAAGAAGTATTTATCAAATTATATGAAGAAGGATATATTTATAAAGGTTCAAGAATTATCAATTGGTGTCCGGTATGTAAAACTTCTCTTTCTGATGCGGAAGTAGAACATGAGGAACAGGCAGGACATTTCTGGCACATTAAATATCCAATCGTAGATACAGACCGCTTCCTTGAAATCGCTACAACACGTCCTGAAACAATGCTTGGAGATACAGCGATTGCGGTACATCCTGATGATGAGAGATATAAAGATATTGTAGGAAAGAAAGTTCTTCTTCCTTTGGTAAACAGAGAAATTCCGATTGTAGCAGACTACTATGTAGATAAAGAGTTTGGAACAGGTGCGGTAAAAATTACACCGGCACACGACCCTAATGACTTTGAAGTAGGAAAACGCCACAACCTTCCTGAAATCAACATTATGAATGATGATGCGACAATCAATGAAAATGGTGGAAAATACGCGGGTATGGAACGTTATGAGGCAAGAAAAGCGATTGTAGCAGATTTGGAAGCAGGAGGGTATTTGGTAAAAATCGAAGATCATACGCATAACGTAGGTACACATGACCGTTGTCATACAACTGTAGAACCATTGATTAAACAGCAGTGGTTTGTAAAAATGGAAGAGTTGGCAAAACCGGCAATCAATGCATTAAAAACAGGTGAGTTAAAATTTGTTCCGGAAAGATTTAACAAAATTTATTTACATTGGTTAGAAAATATCCGTGACTGGTGTATTTCAAGACAGATTTGGTGGGGACACAGAATTCCTGCATATTATTGTGATGAATGCGGTGAATTTGTAGTGGCAAGAGAAATGCCGGAAAAATGTGAACACTGTGGATGCACACACTTTACACAGGATGAAGATACATTAGATACATGGTTCAGTTCGGCATTGTGGCCATTCTCAACACTTGGTTGGCCGGACAGTACAGAAGAATTAGACTATTTCTATCCGACAGATGTTCTTGTGACAGGATATGACATTATTTTCTTCTGGGTAATCCGTATGGTATTCTCAGGATTTGCTCACACAGGAAAATCACCGTTCCACACAGTATTTATTCACGGTCTTGTTCGTGATTCACAGGGACGTAAGATGAGTAAGTCATTAGGAAACGGTATTGACCCATTGGAAGTTATCGAGCAGTATGGGGCAGATGCACTTCGTATGACACTTGTAACAGGAAATGCTCCTGGAAATGATATGCGTTTCTATGACGAACGAGTTGAAGCAAACAGAAACTTTGCCAATAAAGTATGGAATGCTTCTCGCTTCATTATGATGAATATGGAAGACAAAGAAATTACAACTCCGTCAGAAAATGATTTAACAGCGACAGATAAATGGATTTTGTCAAAAGTAAATACACTTGCAAAAGACGTAACGGAAAACATGGATAAATTTGAACTCGGTATCGCTTTACAGAAAGTATACGACTTTATTTGGGATGAATTCTGTGATTGGTACATTGAGTTGGCAAAATACCGTATTTATCATGCTGAGGAGGATGCAGTGTCAGCAAACGCTGCATTGTGGACAGTGAAAACAGTTTTGGCAAACGGATTAAAAATGTTACATCCATATATGCCGTTCGTTTCAGAAGAAATTTACAGTGCATTAGTTCCGGAAGAAGAATCACTTATGATGTCTTCATGGCCTGAATATAAGGAAGAATGGAACTATGCGAAAGAAGAAAATGTTTTAGAACATATGAAAGAAGTTATCCGTGGCGTTCGTAACGTGCGTGCGGAAATGAATGTTGCTCCAAGCAGAAAAGCGAAAGCATTTGTTGTTTGTGAAAATGAAGAATTATGCGAAGGTTTTGAAGAAATCAAAGTTTCCTGCGCTTCCTTAATGAATGCAAGTGAAATTGTTATTCAGAATACAAAAGAAGGTATCGCAGAAGATGCGGTTTCAGTTGTTGTAACGGATGCGGTTGTATATTTACCGCTTGCGGAACTTGTAGATTTTGAACAGGAAATCGAGCGTTTAACAAAAGAAGAAAAACGTTTGGAAAAAGAATTGGCACGTGTAAATGGTATGCTGAGCAATGAAAAATTCATCAGCAAAGCTCCTGAGGCAAAGATCAACGAAGAAAAAGCGAAACTGGAAAAATATACGCAGATGATGGAACAGGTAAAAGAAAGATTGGCAGGACTTAAAAAATAAGACTGTCCGTGCAAGTTTAGAAAGAGGTTTATAAATGAAGCATATACAGTTAAAAAAAGTAAAGAAAGAAGACATAAAAGCATATTGGAAAGCCCGGAAAGAACGCCGTCAGGCTATTCTTGAGAAGAGAAGAAACAGTGCATTTGCGCGTAAAATGAAACCGGTGTACAAAGTGATGAATCAGTTTTCTCTTGTATTTCATGTACTGTATGCGTGTGTTTTAAACCTTACAATAGAGGCGATTTCAAGACATTCCCTATTTAAAGCGTGGGACTATATGATAAGTTCTCCTTGGACATTTTTGTTTAATACTTATCTCATATTCATTACGTTTTTACTTGTTTATCTTGTAAAACGCCGTGTGTTTACAAGGATTTTGTTGTCGGTATTCTGGCTGGGTCTTGGAATTACAAACGGTTATATGCTGTTAATTCGAGTGACACCGTTTAATGCACAGGACTTAAAAGTAGCAGGCGACGGGCTTACGCTTTTTAACAAATATTTTACCGGATTTGAAGGGATTATGCTGGCGGTAGGTATTATTACGGTTATTGTATGGCTCATTTCCATGTGGAAAAGAGGGGGACAGTATACGGGAAAAATGCACCGTATACCTGTCCTTATTGCAATAGCCATAGCGTTTGGAACAGTAGGGCTTCTGACAAATTTGGCAATTGATAAGCGTATTGTTTCTAATTATTTTGGGAATATTGCTTTTGCATATGAAGATTACGGTTTCCCGTATTGTTTCTCAGCCAGTGTGTTTAATACGGGAATCGCAGAGCCGAACGGCTATGGCGAAGAAACAATGGATAAAATTTCAAATAATGGGGAAATTACGCAGGCTAAGACGGGAAGAAAAGAGATGCCGAATATTTTATTTATTCAGTTGGAATCTTTCTTTGACCCATATGAAGTAGAATTTTTCAAAACATCATCAGACCCGATTCCGAACTTTAGAAAATTATCTGAAGAATACTCGTCAGGATATTTTAAAGTTCCTTCTGTTGGCGCAGGAACAGCCAACACAGAGTTTGAGGTTCTTACCGGAATGAGTATGCGTTATTTCGGACCGGGGGAATATCCGTATAAAACAATTTTGAAAAAGACACAGGCGGAAAGCGCCGCAACTGCACTGAAGAAATTTGGATATGGTACACACGCACTGCATAACAACGGTGGAAACTTCTATAGCCGTGCGGACGTTTTCAATAATATCGGATTTGACAGTTATACAAGCAAGGAATTTATGAACATTTTACAGTTGACGGAAAACGGCTGGGCAAAAGACAGTGTTTTGACACAACACATTAAAAATGCCATGGATTCTACAAAACAGCAGGACTTTGTTTTTGGCATTACTGTACAGGGACATGGAGATTATCCTGAAGAGAAGGTAATTGAAAACCCGCGTATCCGTGTAACCGGAATTGAAGATGAAGGAAGAACAAATGCGTGGGAATACTATGTGAATCAGTTATATGAAACAGATCAGTTTATCGCCGATTTAATTCAGATGCTGAAAGATAGAAAAGAACCGACAGTGTTGGTGCTTTACGGTGACCATCTTCCGACAATGGGATTGGAAGCGAAAGATTTGAAAGGACGTTATCTATACAATACAAACTATGTGATTTGGGATAACATCGGACTTCCAAAGGAAGATAAAAATATAGCGGCATATCAGGCGATGGCGGATGTGTTTGATCGTTTAGACATTTATTCGGGAACAGTGTTTAATTATCACCAGAATAGAAGAAAAACAAAAAATTATTTGGCAGATTTAGAGTTGCTGCAGTACGATATGCTTTACGGTGACCAGTATGTATATGGGGGAAAGAAAAATAATCCCGTAAAAACAGGTTATATGCAGATGGGAGTTTTGGATACAACACTGACAGATATTGTCTTACAGTTGGAAGACACATACAGTCTGTATGGAACAAACTTTACGAAGAATAGTAAAGTTTATGTCAACGGTGAAAAACAGGATGCCGTATTCCTAAATAATACAAGAATTGAATTAAAAGATACGAAGTTGAAAAATGGAGATAAGATTAAAGTTTGTCAGGTTGGTTCAAGTGAAAGGATTTTCAGAGAATCTATAGAATACACTTACTATGACGGCAAACTGCTGACGCCGGAAGAAGTAAAGGCAAAAGAAGCGGCGGAGGCACAGGAAACTCAAAATCCACAGGAAGCAGAGGCACAGACAAATGAATAAGGAACAGGCAGAGGCTTATATTGCAAATCTTCCTAAATTTACGACAAAAAATTCTCTGGAGCATACCGGAGAATTTCTTGTACGTTTAGGAAACCCGCAAAAAAACAAAAAAATACTTCATGTGGCAGGTACGAATGGAAAAGGTTCGGTATGTGCCTATTTGCAGGCGATTTTGCTGGCGGAAGGAAAACGTACCGGAATGTTTATTTCACCGCATTTGGAAAAAATTAATGAGAGAATTATTTTGCAGGGAGAAGAAATCTCTGACAAAAAATTTTTACAGGCGTTTCATTTCGTATTGGAAACCGTAGAAAAAATGGAAAAAGACGGTCTTGCTCACCCCTCTTATTTTGAATTTCTTTTCGGAATGGGAATGTATGCTTTTATGGAAGCGGATGTGGAGTATATTATTTTGGAAACGGGGCTGGGAGGAAGGCTGGATGCAACAAACTCGATACAAAATCCGATAATGACTGTCATCACATCGATAACTCTCGACCATATGGACATTTTGGGAGATACCATTGAAAAAATCGCAGGGGAGAAAGCGGGAATTATAAAAGAAGGTGTTCCTGTAGTATGCTTAGGCGACAGGGAATATACATTTGTCATTGAAAAAAGAGCGGAACAATTACACGCACCATGTATAAAAATCTCGAAAAATGCGTACGAAATTATAGAAAGTACGGATAAATATATTGATTTTTCCGCAGTGAATGCGTATGATAAGTATGTTACGTGGAAATTGCACAACAGTGGGATTTATCAGGCAGAAAATGCAATGCTTGCCATAAGTGCCATGGAATATCTCTTTCCGGAGAGAAAAGATATGTCTTTATGGCAGAAGGCGCTTGCAAATGTCGTATGGCAAGGAAGAATGGAAGAGATTATGCCGAATGTCATTGTAGACGGAGCGCATAATATTGGCGCGGTGGAAGCGTTTGTCAAAAGTGTAGAACAGATGAAAGATACGAAGAACATTGTTCTTTTTTCGTCAGTTTCGGATAAGGATTACGAAAAGATGATAGAATGTCTCTGCTTACATATGAAGGCAGAGAGTTATATTATCACTGAAATTCCGGATACCCGTGGAGAAAAACCGGAACGGCTGGCGGAAGTATTTAGGAAATATACGAAGGCAGAAGTAATTGTAGAGCCAAATCTTTCGGAAGCATTGTCCTGTGCAATGAAAAAGAAAGACAAAGAGGGAAAGGTATATTGCCTCGGCTCGCTTTATTTGGCAGGGAAGTTAAAAGAATTACAGGGAGGAAGAAAAGATGTTAAATTTTGAAGAAGAAATTAAGAAGTTTAAACCGAGTTTAGAAGTAGAGCAGATTGAAGACGCAGTGTATCAGGAAGATTTGACGGATATGACGGATATTTTGCGTGAAATGATGCAACAGCAAACAAAGTAGAAAGATTGCGGGGAGAAACAAGGTGGAATATACAAAGAAACTTATCTATCAATCGAATTATTGGTACAATGATGGATTAGCAAAAGCGAAAATTCATGATTTGTCAGGAGCGACAGTATCACTGAGAAAAAGTTTACAATATAATCGGGAGAATGTTGCGGCGAGAAACCTTTTAGGGCTTGTATGTTATGCAAAAGGGGAAATCGCAGAGGCGCTTGTGGAATGGATTATCAGTAAGAACTTTAAGAACCATGAAAATATTGCGAATTACTATATTAAAAAAGTGCAGGAGTCAGCAGGGGAACTGGACACAATAAATAATGCGATTAAAAAATATAATCAATGTTTAAGTTACTGCTTGCAGGACGGAGAAGATCTGGCATTAATTCAGTTGAAAAAAGTAGTGGCTGCTCATCCGACATTCTTAAAAGCACTTCAACTTTTAGCATTATTATATTTACAGACAGAGCAGTATGCAAAGGCAAAACAGGTATTAAAGCGTGCCCACAGAATTGATACAACAAATGAAACGACACTCCGTTACTTACATGAACTGTCAAAAATAAGCAAAAAAGCAGCGAAGGCAAAAGGAGAAAATGAACAGACGGTTACTTACAACTTAGGAAATGAAACCATTATTCAGCCGGCGGCAGCAGAAGTAAAAGATAACGGGGCGATGTCAACTATTATTAATATACTTATCGGTATTGTCGTTGGTGCGGCGGTTGTATGGTTTTTGATTGTTCCGACAACGAATCAGATTAAGACAAATAAATTAAACAAAGAGATTGTGAAATACAGCGATCAGATTTCCGGTAAAAATGCGGAAATCAGCGCCCTCAAGAAAGAAATAGAAGGATATAAGGACACAACAAAGAAAACGGAAGAGGCACAGGCAACAGCAGAAGCAACAAAGTCAAGTTATGAGGCATTGCTTTCTGTTTCGGAACACAGTCGTACATCAGGTTATAATAAAGAATCACTTGCAAAAGAATTAAAAGCAGTGAAGAAAGATTCTTTGGGTGATACGGGGATTGCCGTATATGACAAAATATATGATGAATATGTGTCGCCTCTCTGTGCGAAGAAATACCGTCTTGCATTGAGAAACTATGAGGTGAAAAATTACGCCACATCCGTAAATGCTTTGGAATTTGTTGTTTCTATTGATGAGAAATACGAGGATGGCAAGGCTCTTCTTAATCTTGCAAAAGCATATGAAAAAGCAGGAAAAACAGAGCAGGCTAAGACAACATATAAGCGTGTTGCAGATTTATATCCAAATTCAGACTTGGCAAATCAGGCAAATCAGGCGTTGACAGGAACTGCTACAAGCGGAGAAAGCAATGCGGATACAGAAACAGAAGAATAATAGAGAGATTTACAAAAGACAGAAAAAAGAAAACTTTTTTCTGTCTTTTTATTTATTAAGAAAGGGGAAAACTATGGAGTATCAGATACAGGAAAATTGTCTTACCATTTGTCTGCCAAATGAGTTGGATCATCATAATGCAGAACAGATAAGAATATTATCGGACCGATTGGTAGAAAAAAATCATATCAAATATATTTTATTCGATTTTCAGAACACAAATTTTATGGACAGTTCGGGAATTGGAGTTATTATGGGACGATATAGACAAGTCTGCCTTTTCGGAGGGGAAGTTTGGGCAATGAATACGAATGAAAGGTTAAAAAAGATTTTGCGTATGTCGGGAGTGACAAAAATAATTCATATGTACGAGGAGGAATTATGTATATGAAAGACACAAATGAAATGGAGTTGATTTTTGACAGTTGTTCGGCGAATGAAGGTTTTGCCAGAGTTGCGGTGGCATCTTTTATGACGCAGTTAAATCCTACGCTTGAGGAAGTGTCGGATGTGAAAACTGCGGTTTCGGAGGCAGTGACAAATGCGATTATTCACGGATATGAGAATGAGATACATAAAATAGAAATTTGCTGTCGCACGAAAGGAAAGACAATCTATGTGGAAGTACATGATAAAGGAAAAGGAATTGAAAATGTAGAGAAAGCGATGCAGCCTTTATTTACGACAAAACCGGAACTGGAACGGTCGGGAATGGGATTTGCCTTTATGGAAGCCTTTATGGACAAGATAGAAGTCATATCTTCTCTGGGGGTGGGAACAACAGTTAAAATGGAAAAAACAATCGGAAAAGGAAGGTCTTCATGGAACACACAATCGCTTTAATCAAACGCTCACACGAAGGAGATGAAAAAGCGAGGACACAGTTAGTAGAAGAAAACGTGGGATTGATTTGGTGTGTAGTCAAAAGATTTTATGGGCGGGGAACGGATCCGGAAGATTTGTTTCAAATCGGAAGTATCGGATTGTTAAAAGCCATTGATAAATTTGATTTATCCTATGATGTGAAATTTTCCACTTATGCAGTGCCGATGATTTCAGGGGAAATCAAAAGATTTCTGCGGGATGACGGAATGATAAAGGTGAGCCGTTCTCTGAAAGAATTATCATATAAAGCGTATGTGATGAAAGAAAAGTTGAAGGAATGTTTAAACCGAGAACCCACAATTGAAGAACTTGCGGAGAAACTACAGGTAGAAAAAGAAGAACTTGCTATGGCGCTGGAATCCGGCGGGGAAGTGGAATCTTTGCATAAACCGATTTATCAGAAAGACGGAAACGAGATACAGTTAATGGACAAGTTGGAGGAAAAGGAAGGACAGGAAGAAAAAATATTAAATCATATGCTTCTGAAACAATTATTAGAGCAGTTAAAAAAGGAAGAACGTCAGTTAATTTATATGCGATATTTTGCCAACAAGACTCAGTCAGAGATAGGAAAAACAATGGGAATATCACAGGTACAGGTTTCAAGACTGGAAAAGAAAATTTTAGGATATTTAAGGGAAAAGATATAGCAAAAGCATACCTGCGTATAATTTTTTTCAAAAAAGCCATACTACTACATAGGAAAGCGAGGTGCAATGTATGGAAAAAGAAAGAAAAAAAGTGCGGGTATGCTTGTTTTGTGTTGTGCTGATTGCGGTGGCAGTCGGACTTGTTTACTATTTTTCCGATGTAAGACAGACCGAAACGATTGATACAGGCGTTCTTATTACAGGGGTGAACAATCTATGGCGATAACGAAAGAAACTGTATATATCAAAGGTGAACAAAATGTAGAAGTTACGAAAAGGGAGGTAACTCTTGGTGATATTCTTTCGATAGAGTGTGCCAATACAGAAATGATACCGAAGATAAAGGCGCTAAAGTTATTGAAAATACAGGATGACGGAAAACACAGATATGTTGTTTCGGTTTTAAAAATAATTGAATGTATACACAGGCAGTATCCGAATGTAGATATTGAAAATATGGGTAAAGAGGACATCATCATTACTTGTGAAGACCAAAAGACGCCGAACAAATTTGTTCATTGGATAAAAGTTATCAGTGTTACCGCAATTACGTTTGTCGGAGCGGCATTTTCTATTATGGCGTTTAATAATGATGTGGAAACGACAAAATTATTCGAGCAGGTTTATACATTACTTATGGGGAAACAAAGCAGCGGATTTACCGTGCTTGAATTGACGTACTGTGTGGGATTGATTGCGGGAATACTTATTTTCTTCAATCATTTCGGAGGGAAAAAATTCAGTGTAGACCCTACGCCGATGGAAGTGGAAATGCGGTTATATGAAAATGATATACAGACAACACTGATTGAAAATTATTCGCGAAAGGAGAAAGAACTGGATGTGGGGAAGACAACTTCTGCTGGCACTCATCGGGCTTAGCGCCGGAGTAACGGTGGCAGGCGGACTATTTTCGTTTGTAGTCAGTCTGGGAGTCGTATCGGATTTTGCCGACAGGACGCACACGGGAAATCATATTCTTTTATATGAAACGAGTGTGGCTCTCGGTGGAATACTTGGTAATATTTTGTTTATTTATCAGATTTCCATTCCCGTCGGGGTCGGAATTTTAATGTTGTTTGGAATGTTTGCGGGTATTTTTGTCGGCTGCTGGTCAATGGCACTGGCGGAAATTTTAAATGTATTTCCAATCTTCATCAGAAGGGTAAAAATTTTAAAGGGGATTCCTTACATTATATTAAGCATAGCACTTGGGAAAGGGATCGGTGCGTATCTGTTCTTTTTCAAAGGCTGGTAGAAAGGAAAGAAATATGGAAAAAGAGAAAAAAGAAAAGGCGTATGAGCAATATGTCAAAGAAAAGACTCCTGTTCACAATGTGTGGCTAAATATGGCGAAAGCGTTCGTGACAGGAGGAGCAATATGTGTTTTGGGGCAGGTGATTTTAAATTACTGCGGGCAGCAGGGAATGTCAAAAGAAGTGAGTGGGGCATGGTCCTCCGTCATTCTTGTATTTTTAAGTGTGCTTTTAACAGGATTAAACGTATATTATAAAATTGCAAAATGGGGAGGAGCGGGGGCGCTGGTACCTATAACAGGATTTGCCAACTCGGTGGCAGCGCCTGCCATTGAATATAAAAAAGAAGGACAGGTATTTGGTATCGGATGTAAAATTTTTACCATTGCAGGTCCGGTTATTTTGTACGGCATTGTAACATCATGGCTTATGGGAGTTATTTATTATTTGTTAATCAAATCGGGGGTGACACTATAAAATGATAAAGGGAAGTCAGAGTATTCAGTTTGAAAGAGCGCCGTATTTAATCAGCAGTGCTTCAATCGTAGGGAAAAAAGAGGGGGAAGGGCCTCTCGGAAAGAAATTCGATATAGTCGGAGAAGATGATTTGTTTGGGGAGGAAACATGGGAACTGGCTGAAAGTACGATGCAGAAACAGGCTTGCCTTCTTGCATTGAGAAAGGCTGGGGTGAGGCCGAAAGAAGTCCGATATTTATATGGGGGAGATTTATTGAGGCAGGGAGTTGCGACAAGTATGGGAACAGAGGAACTACAGATAGCAATGTTTGGTTTGTATGGGGCTTGTTCGACATCCGGGGAGGCGCTTGCACTTGCGTCCATGGCTGTGGCAGGAGGATACGGAGATCTAATGGTTGCGGTTACTTCGAGTCATTTTGGGAGTGCGGAAAAAGAATTTCGTTTTCCTTTGGGATATGCAACACAAAGACCTCTTTCAGCACACTGGACGGTAACGGGAAGCGGAGCGTTTCTTGTGGGGACAAGAAAAAGCCATGTGAGGATAACAGGAGTGACAGTGGGGAAAATTGTGGATTATGGTCTGAAAGATTCGCAGAATATGGGAGCGTGTATGGCACCGGCAGCCTGTGATACAATTATACGGAATTTAGAAGATTTCGGATTAAGGGAAACAGATTACGATAGGATTATTACAGGAGATTTGGGATATGTCGGGCAAAGTATTTTGTTTGATTTAGTAAGAAAACAGGGGAGAGATATAAAAGTAAACCATATGGATTGTGGGATGACTATCTTTGACCAAAAGACACAGGATACTCATGCGGGAGGAAGCGGATGCGGTTGCGCAGCGACAACATTGTCGGCATATATTTTGCCAAAGTTGGAAAGTGGGGAGTGGAGAAAGATATTATTTGTTCCGACAGGCGCTTTGATGTCCACGGTAAGTTTTAATGAAGGAGAGAGTGTTCCGGGAATAGCACACGGCATTGTGCTGGAACATTGTTAAGGAGGAGAAAAATGGATTATGTAAATGCGTTTTGGGTTGGCGGACTTGTGTGTGCTCTTGTGCAGATTTTGCTGGACAGAACGAAACTGATGCCGGGGAGAGTTATGGTACTTCTCGTTTGTTCAGGAGTTGTCTTAGGATTTTTTAATCTGTATGAACCTTTCCAAAATTTTGCAGGAGCGGGGGCGAGCGTACCTCTGCTGGGATTTGGAAATGCACTTTGGAAAGGGGTTAAAGAGGCGATTGGACAGTACGGATTTATAGGAACTTTTATGGGGGGACTTAAAGCTGCTGCGGTCGGAACATCATCCGCATTGATTTTCGGATATGCCGCTTCATTGATTTTTGAGCCAAAAATGAAAAAATAAGTTGTTTTTGGTGTGATATAATGGTATGGTAAAAAGGACGTAAGAAAAAGATAAAAGTTAAGAGTTGGCTTTTTGAGGAGGAAATCAATGAGTTACACAGACATTATTATCCCTTTTGCAGGCGGATTGGGAATGTTTATTTACGGTATGCAGATTATGGCTCAAGGTCTTGAGAACGCAGCCGGAAATAAGATGAAATCATTGTTAGAAGTACTAACGAAGAACAAATTTTTTGGAGTATTGCTGGGAGCATTAATCACGGCGGTTATCCAAAGTTCATCGGCAACTACGGTTATGGTTGTCGGATTTGTAAATGCGGGAATCATGAATTTAGGACAGGCCATGGGAGTTATCATGGGTGCCAATATAGGTACAACAGTAACGGGCTGGCTTGTTTCCAGTGTGGAATGGGCAAAGATGTTAAGTCCTACAACACTTGCACCGATTGCGATTATTATTGGTGTAATTATCATGCTCACGGGAAAAAGACACTCATCTAAAGAGGTGGCAAGTATTATTATTGGATTTGGTATTCTGTTTGTTGGTATTTCAACAATGTCATCGGCAGTTTCACCACTTAAAGATTCACCGGCATTCTGTGAGATTTTTGTTACATTAGGTAAGAATCCGATTTTAGGTATTTTAGCGGGAACGGCGGTAACAGCGATTATTCAAAGTTCATCGGCTTCAGTCGGAATTTTGCAGAGTTTGGCTGCAGCAGGGCTTGTTCCAATGAGTGCGGCTATTTACATTATCATGGGTCAGAACATCGGTACTTGTGTGACGGCAATGTTATCAAGCGTCGGTGCGAAGAAAAACGCAAAGACAGCGGCACTTATGCATTTGTTATTTAATGTAATAGGAACAATTTTATTTAGTGTTGTTGCAATTCTTTTCTTTACGGTAATGAATCCGGCAATGGGAGAAGGAATGATTACACAGACGCAGATTAGTACGGTACACACAATCTTTAATATCGGAACAACAGTATTATTGTTCCCTGTATCAAATTTAATCATCAAATTGGCTAAGAAAATCGGACGTGTGGATGAAACAGCGCAGGAAGATTCAGCAGTTCTTCTTGACGACAGAATGTTAGAAACACCAAGTATTGCTTTGCAGTCTACAATCACAGAGATTGCACGCATGGGACACATTGTTATGGACTCTTTAGAAAAAGCCAGAACAGTATTGTTCACATTGAGCCATGATGATATTAAAGCGCTGAAGGAAGAAGAAAGCACGGTGGATAAACTGAGTGCGGGTATTACGACATATGCGATTAAGATTTCTTCTTTGCAGGTGAGCGAGAAAGAACATCAGGAAGTGGCACATTTACTTCAGATTGTATCGGATATGGAAAGAATTAGTGATTATTGCGAAAATATATCTGAGTTTGCAGAAACACTCCGAGAAAAGAAATTGAAATTTTCAGAAATGGGTACAGATGGAATTAAAGAAATGCTTGATGTCTGTGCAAAGAGTTATAAATATGCCCTTGAGGCGTTTGAGGAGAACAGTCAGGAAAAAGCGTTGCGTGTAATTGAAAAAGAAACACAGGCAGACCAACTTGAACTGATGCTTCGTACAAAACATATTAAGCGACTGGCAAATAATCAGTGTAATGCTGAGGCAGGGATTGTATTTTTAGATGCCCTTGTATGTTTGGAAAGAATTTCAGACCATGCAAGAAATATCGCTGAAGAATTAATGGAAAGATAAAAGATGAATAGGAAGAGCCGATACCGTTTTATGTATTGGCTTTTCTCGTATAAGAAAGAAACAGGGGAAAATAAGTGAAGAAAAAGAAATATGTTATTTTAGGGATTGTAACGGTTTTGCTTGTAACGGTAGTGGGAGTGCTGGCGTATCGAATGCAGCAGGATAAGAAAAAAGAAAAGATAAAATATGACGGATATACGGACGAGAATCAGGAAACAAATTATATTACCTATAAAGGAGAAAAATATAAATACAATTATAATTTAAGAACCGTTCTCTTTATGGGGATTGACAAGGAAGGCGAAATTGAAGAGAAAAAAGTCGGTGACGGAGGGCAGACAGACAGTTTAGTTCTTTTTGCGATGGATACGGAGAAGAAAACGACACAGGCTCTTTCCGTTTCCAGAGATACGATGACGGACATCAGAACATATGATATGAGCGGAGAATTTTTATCGACAGAGAGAGCACAACTTGCATTGCAGTATGCTTATGGTGACGGCAAGGCAAAAAGTTGTGTGTTGACAAGAGAGGCGGTATCTAATCTCCTCTATCAGACGCCGGTTAATTCCTATGTGGCGCTGACAATGGAAGGTTTTTCACGGATTGCCGATGAATTGGGTGGTATACGAATTACAGTGCCACAGGATTATACTCACATTAATCCGGCGTTTAAAAAGGGAGAAACTATCACATTGAACGGAAAAATGGCAGAACAGTATGTGCGTTACAGGGATACGAGTGCATCGGGAAGTAATAATGAACGAATGGAAAGACAAAGCCAATTTATAGAAACTCTTGTGAAACAATTACAGATTAATATGAAGGAGAAAAAAGATGCCGTCCATCTATATAGAAAAATGAAACCATATATGGTAACGGATATTTCGGAAGAGGAATTGGAAAAAATGATTAATTATGAATTTGAAGGAAAGGTAGAAAAAGTTCCGGGAACAGTTCAGAAGGGTGAAAAGTACGATGAATTTATCGTTGATAATGAAAAATTAAAAGAAAAAGTAATAAATATGTTTTACAAACACGAAAAGAGATGATATAATGATTTCACTTATAAATATAGAGTGAACATTTAGGAGGGATTTGAAATGCATAAATTAACAAAAAAAGTTTTAGGTATAGTTTTAGCAGGAACATTGAGTATTGCAATGGGAATTACAGCATTTGCAACACCAAGTCCGGAGAAGAATGCTATTGTAACAGAGTATACGGAAGCCGTTGATAAAAATGGTAATAATGTGGAAATTATCATCGAGAATCTTACAGAAGAGGGGAAAGAAGCGGCGAAGTTATTGCAGGATAAACAAACATTAAAGGAGATTATCGGAGATAATTATGTGGACGGTATGGAAGTTATCGATGTTCGCGAGGTAAGAGCGATTGGAAATCCAGTATTTCCGGTAACAATTACTTTTAAAGTTCCGGGAGTACTTGCTTCGACAAATGTGGCGATTCTTCATTATGAGAATGGAGCATGGACTGAAGAACCGTCAAAAGCAGGAAAAGGCACAATTACAGCAACGTTTGATTCTTTGTCACCGGTAGCGTTTGTAGTAGATAAGAACACATCCGCTTCTTCCACAGAATCACCAAAGACGAGTGAAACTCCTACGGTAGCAGTAGCATTAGTTGTTGGTATTGTAGCGTTAGCAAGTGCAGTTATGCTTAAGAAGAAAACAGCACTTAAATAGAAAATAGGACAGATTATGTGGGACAGCGTTGTTTTTTAGAACAAGAAACAATGCTGTTTTTCATGTTAGGAGAAATCAAATTCTAATGGCAGCAAATAAAACAAAGAATAGCAAGACAACAGGAGGGAACATGGAAGAAAGAACATGGGAAAACGAGGAAACAGGAATTGATTTAATTGAGATACTTAATTTGTTATTGCGAAAGTGGTGGCTTATCCTTTTAAGTCTAGCGGTGGGGGCAAGTGCAGCACTTGCCTATACGAAAATTTGTGTTACGCCGCAATATCAGGCTTCTTCAATGATATATGTGTTAGGTACAACAGGCGGGGAATCTATCAATATAGATTTGAGTAGAAAATTGACGGCAGATTTTATTACATTGTCAAAAAGCCGTCCGGTTATTAATGAGGCAATTCAAAAAGTTGGCGCCGACTTATCGTATGAGAGTGTGGCAGGTATGGTTACAGTAGAAAATCCGGCAGACACGAGTATGCTAAAAACAACAGTGACAAGTGCAGATCCAAAGTTGGCAAAGGATTTATCAAACGCAATGTCAGATACACTGGCAATGCGAATTCAGGAAGTGATGAATAAGGATAAACCTAGTACAGTAGAAAAAGCGATAGAACCACAATATCCGGTAACACCAAATACAACAAAAAATATGATGCTTGGAGGGCTTTTAGGAGCGGCACTTATGATGGGGATTCTTGTGATACGTTTCCTTATGGATGACAGAATTAAAAATCAGGATGATGTTGAGCATTATTTACAGTTAAATGTATTGGCTACAGTTCCACTTGAAAGAAAGAGATAGGAAAAGTATGAGAGAGATAACGGATATACACAACCATATTCTTCCGATGGTGGATGATGGGGCAAAATCGGTAGTAGAAGCGTTGAAAATGTTGAAAATGCAGGAAAATGACGGGGTGAAAAATGTTATTTTAACGCCCCACTATCGTAAGGGAATGTTTGAAACATCTGCGGAGGAAGTACAGTGGAAGTTTTATAAATTTCAGGAGTTTGTAGAGAAAAAAGGATTTGATATAAATTTATATTTGGGAAGAGAGTGTTATGGAGATGCGGAATTGGTGAAAACGCTTTTAAAAAATCCAAGTTTTCAGATGAATGGAACGAGTTATGTTCTTGTAGAATTTTCTCATTATTATGAATTTCAAAAAATCCGAAATAGTGTATATGAACTTGTATCAGAAGGGTACAATCCGATATTGGCACATATTGAAAGATATGCGTGTTTAGTGAAACATAGCGAATATATTGAAGAATTAATAGAAATGGGAGCGTATATGCAGGTGAATGCAGCGACAGTGCTTGGGAAAATGGGATTTTCTCAAAAACGTTTCTGCAAAAAACTTTTGCAGGAGCATTTTGTTCATTTTATTGCGAGTGATGCACATGACCTGCAAAAAAGAAAACCTAATTTACAAGAGTGTAAAAAATATGTGGAGAAAAAAGTGGGAATAGAATACGCGAATGAAATATTTGTTGAAAATCCACAGTTAATGCTAGAAAAAAATAGGAGATAAACATGAAAAAAATTGAAATTGCGCACAACGAACTTTCATATGAAGTAGAAGAAGAAATAAAAACATTGAGAACAAATTTATTGTTTTGTGGAGATGATAAGAAAGCCGTTGTAATTACAAGTTCTTTCCAAGGTGAAGGAAAGACAAATACAGCGGTGGAATTAGCAAAGTCTTTAGCATCCATGCAGAAAAAAGTACTTCTTGTGGACGCTGATTTAAGAAAATCTGTATTAATTTCTCGTTTAAATACGGGAACAGTAGAGCATGGTCTTTCTCATTTCTTATCGGGGCAGTGTTCTTTGGCTGAAGCTGTGTTATCAACGAACATACCACGTCTGCACATTATGTTTTCAGGACCGAGTGTTAAAAATTCAGCAGAACTTTTGACGAATGAACGGTTTGAAAAAATGTTGGAGTCTTTCCGTGAAATTTACGATTATATTATTATTGATTCAGCACCTCTTGGAATGGTTATCGATGCTGCGATTGTGGCAAAACAGTGCGATGGGGCAATTATGGTTATTGAATCAGAAAAGGTAAAATACCGTCTTGCACAGGAAGTAAAACAAAAATTAGAAAAGAGTGGATGTCAGATACTCGGCGTTGTATTGAATAAAGTTCCAAGAAGAAATAGAAAAAAATATTATGGATATGGAAAAAAATATTACGGACAGTATTAAATAGAGTAAAGTACGGGGGAATAAAATTATGAGGAGGCAAAAGATGAAAAGTAGTGAAAAGAACATATCACTATATATGCGTGTTATATTATTATTGGTTGGAGATGTTATTGCTGTAATGCTATCGTCATTTCTTGCATTGTGGATTCGCTATGAATTGATTTTTGCGGATATTGACAGAATTTTTTTGGAATCAATATGGCAGTATGCAGGGATTAATATTATGTGTACGATAGCAGTCTTTTATGTATTCCATTTATATACAAGTCTTTGGAAATATGCAAGTGTAAATGAGTTGGTCAATATTACTTTGGCGGTAATTATTTCAGGAATTTTAAATACGATTGGTATGAAAGCGTTTCGTTATCCGATTCCAAGAAGTTATGACATTTTATATACACTTATACTTTTATTTATGATGATTTTCATTCGTTTCTTTTATCGGTTTGTACGATTTGTTAAAGGAGAATATTTTCTCAAAAATAAAAAGGAAAACGCAAATGTTATGGTTATCGGTGCAGGCGATGCGGGGGCAGCGATTGTAAAAGAATTGCGTTTGAACAAACAGTTAAAAAGAAGAGTGCGCTGTATGATAGATGACGATCCGGCAAAACAGGGGAAATATATTCAGGGCTGTCTTGTAGTTGGCGGAAAGAAAGATATTATTCCGGCAGTGAAGCAGTATGGCATAACAAAAATTGTTATTGCAATGCCTTCTGCGCCAAAATCTACAATTAAAGAGATTGTAGATCTTTGCCAGCATACAGGATGCAAAATCCGCATCCTTCCGGGAATGTATCAGTTGGTAAATGGAGAAGTGAGTGTATCACAACTTCGTGACGTAGAAATCGGTGACTTGCTTGGTCGTGAACAGATTAAAGTAAATTTAGATGAAATTTTAGGATATGTACAAAATAAAGTTGTTCTTGTTACAGGCGGGGGAGGCTCTATCGGAAGTGAGATTTGTCGCCAGCTTGCAGGGCATGGAGTAAAGCAATTGATTATCGTAGATATTTATGAAAACAATATTTATGAAATTCAACAGGAGTTAAAGAGAAAATATCCTGAATTAGATCTTGTGGCACTGATTGCGTCTGTGAGAAATACACATAGGATTAATGAAATTATGGAAAAATACAGACCGCAGGTTGTTTATCATGCGGCAGCACATAAACACGTTCCTCTAATGGAGGACAGCCCAAATGAAGCAATTAAAAATAATGTATTCGGTACATATAAAACAGCATCGGCAGCAGGAAAACATGGTGTAGAACGTTTTGTTCTAATTTCAACAGATAAAGCGGTAAATCCGACCAATATTATGGGTGCGTCAAAACGTATGTGTGAAATGATTGTGCAGACATTAGATAAATTCTATCCAACAGAATTTGTTGCGGTTCGTTTCGGGAATGTTCTCGGAAGTAACGGAAGTGTTATTCCGCTCTTTAAGAAACAGATTGCAGAGGGTGGACCTGTTACAGTTACACATCCTGATATTATCAGATATTTCATGACAATTCCTGAGGCGGTATCTCTTGTGCTTCAGGCAGGTGCGTATGCCAAAGGCGGAGAAATCTTTGTGTTAGATATGGGAGAACCGGTAAAAATAGCTGATTTGGCGAAAAATCTTATTCGCCTTTCAGGATTTAAAGTTGGAGAAGATATTGAAATTCAATATACAGGACTTCGTCCGGGAGAAAAGTTGTATGAGGAACTTCTTATGGACGAGGAAGGATTGCAGGCGACAGATAATAATCTGATTCATATCGGAAAACCGATTGATATGGACGAGGCTTTGTTTATGAGACAGTTGAAAGAGTTGAAGGCAGCAGCAGAGAAGGATAGCAAGGCGATTCGTCAGATGGTTAAAGAGATTGTACCAACATATGTGATGAAAGAGGAGTAGAGGAATGGAACAGAATCATTATTTGAAAATAAAAAGAAGTATAGATATTATTTGTTCATTAGTGGGATTGATTTTGTTATCACCCGTTTACTTAATCATATGTATTGTTATTAAAGTAACGTCACCTGGACCGATTTTATTCAAACAAAAACGTGTGGGATTACATAAAAAATATTTTAATATACTGAAATTTAGAACAATGAGAATCGACACACCAAAAGATATGCCTACACATTTACTTTCTAATCCGGAGCAATATATTACAAAAATCGGAAAATTTTTAAGAAAAACATCGTTAGATGAACTTCCACAAATTATTAATATCTTAAAAGGTGATATGAGTATTATCGGACCACGTCCGGCACTTTGGAATCAGTATGATTTGCTTGCTGAGAGGGATAAGTATGGGGCAAATGATGTCACACCGGGACTTACGGGGTGGGCACAGGTACATGGAAGAGATGAATTAGAGATTGAAGTGAAGGCAAAATTAGATGGTTTTTATGTAAAGCATATGAGTTTCCGTATGGATGCAATTTGCTTTGTTCGTACAATTTTTTCTGTCTTAAAATCAGAAGGTGTTGTAGAAGGCGGAACCGGGGAAATGAATAAAAAAAAAGATAAAATTTTGATTATAACAAATCATTCTTATATGTTGTATCAGTTCCGAAGAGAACTGATACAACAGTTGTTGGAAAAACATGAAATTGTCATTAGTATGCCTTTTGTAAAGAAGGAAGACGAATTTAAGAAAATGGGCTGTCGTTGTATAGAAACAGATGTAGACAGACGAGGAATTAATCCAATTACTGATTTTAAATTGTTGAAAACTTATTCTAAAATCATAAAAAATGAAAAACCTGATTTAGTAATTACATATTCCATTAAACCTAACATATATGCGGGAATTCTTTGTAGACTTAAGAAAATTCCATATGTGGCAAATGTACAGGGGTTAGGAACAGCATTTCAACGAAAAGGATTGGCATTTTTTGTAACTATGCTTTATAAGTTTGCATTTGGAAAGGTAAAAACAGTATTTTTTGAGAATGAAGTGAATGCAGAAGAATTTCGAACAAGAAAGATTATTTCTCTTTCAAAACAGACAGTATTAAATGGTGCAGGAGTTAATCTTGAATACTATCCGTACAGTGAGTATCCACAGGAGGAAGATAAAATTCGTTTTCTTTTTGTAGGTCGTATTATGAAAGAAAAAGGAGTAGATGAGTTATTTGCATCAATGAAACGATTAAAACAAGAGTATGGAGAAAAAGTTATTCTTGATTTAATAGGATTTTTTGAAGATGAGTATAAAGCGGTTGTAGAAAAACTGGAAAAAAATAATATAGTAGTTTTTCATGGATTTCAAGAAGATACAAGATCATTTTATATGAAAGCACACTGTGTTGTCCTCCCTTCTTATCATGAGGGGATGAGCAATGTACTTTTAGAGGCGTCAGCATTAGGACGACCAGTAATCACAAGCGATATTCCAGGTTGTAGAGAAGCAGTAGAGGATGGAAAAACAGGATATTTGTGTAAAGTAAAAGATACGGAAAGTCTTTATACAAGAATGAAACAATTTGTGGAATTGAATTATGAAGATAAAAAGAAAATGGGCAAAGATGGAAGAACGAAAATGGAAAATGAGTTTGATAAGAAGATGGTTGTAGAGGAAACGATAAAAGCACTGAGATAGCAGATTGGAGAGGTGTATGTCAGAATATATATTGATTTTGGTGTGGCTTGCAGTAGCAGGAATGATATCAACACAGATACCAAAACAAAAAATAGTTGTAGGGGATAAAATAGAATATCGATACAAAATGTGGTGGGCTGTGGTTATTATGTTGCCGATTATATATTGGGTCGGGACGAGAGACTATGTAGGAGACACTTATGCTTATACACTCAGTTTCCAAGAAATTCCAGAAAAATTTGGGGAATTGCCTACATATGTGGAGAGTATTACAAAAGATAAAGGCTTTTATACTTTATCGGCAATAATAAAAGTATTTATTTCGTCAGATGTGACAATTTATTTTATGGTATTAGCAATAATTCAAGGCCTTATACTTGCAAAATTATATAGAACATATTCGATAAATTATATGACAAGTATATTTCTATTTGTAATATCAACAGATTATATTTCTTGGATGTATAATGGAATACGTCAGTTTACGGCAGTGACAATCACGTTGTTAGCTTTTAAATGGATATTGAAAAAAAACTATATGCGAGCAATAATAATTATTCTTTGCGCATCACTAATTCATAAAAGTGCATTGATATTGATTCCGTTTATTTTTATTTGCCAAGGGAAAGCTTGGAACAAGAAGACTTTATTTTTTATTTTACTTATTATGTTGGTCGTAACAGGTATTGAAAGATTTACAGGAATTTTAGATACATTTTTGGCGGAAACACAGTATAAGAATGTTGTTTCAGATTGGCAATCTTTTGGGGATAATGGAACAAATATTATAAGAGTATTAGTTTATTCAGTTCCTACTGTATTAGCTTTGATTGGGAGAAAAAGAATAGAGCGAGAAAATAATCAAATTATCAATTACTGTGTTAATATGTCATTGATATCAGCAGGATTTTATATTTTATCGATTTTTACGAGTGGAATATTTATAGGTAGAATTCCTATTTATTTTTCAATATATAGTTACATTTTATTGCCGTGGGAGATAAAAAAATTGTTTGAAAAGCGTAGTGCAATTATAGTGAACATAGTTATGATTGTGGCATATTTAATATTCTATTGCTATAGCATGCGCTTATGGGGACTTTTTTGAGTTTAATAAAGAGAAAATGTAAAATTATTATTAAAAGTTTGCGAAAGAATATGGGGGAAAAATGAAAAAAAAAATAAGTGTTATAATGGGGATTTATAACTGTGGAGCAACTTTGAAAGAAGCGTTAGAGTGCATTGTTAATCAAAGTTATAAAAACTGGGAAGTTATTATGTGTGATGATTGTTCTTTAGATAGCACAATAGAAGTGGCAGAATGCTATGTTCAAAAATATCCACAGAAATTTATATTATTAAAAAACAAAGAAAATAAAGGTCTAAACTTTACTCTTAATAAATGTTTACAAGTTGCTACGGGAGAGTATATAGCGCGCATGGATGGAGATGACTTGTGTGAAAAAGATCGTTTTGAGAAAGAGATAAATATATTAGAACAAAATCCGGAAATAAGCATTGTAAGTACAGATATGCTACTTTTTGATGAAAAAGGTGTATGGGGAAAAACTCATATGAACAAGATTCCTAATAAGAAAAGCATTTTAAAGGGGACTCCGTTTTGTCATGCTGCGTGCATGGTTCGTAAAGAAGCCTATAGTGCGGTAGAAGGATATAGTGTGAGCAAAAGATTATTACGTGTGGAAGATTATCATCTTTGGATTAAGATGTATGAAAAAGGTTATAAAGGAATAAATATACAAGAACCTTTGTATTGGATGAGAGATGATAGGTATGCACAAGGGCGAAGAAAATTTAAATATAGAGTAAATGAGGCATATGTAAAAGCTTATGCAGTAAAGGCACTTGGAATGAAAAAAAAGAATTATATTTATTGTTTGCGACCAATTATTATAGGATTATTACCTAAGAATGTATACAGAATTTTGCATAGAAATAGTAACACATTAGTTTAGATAATTTATAAAATTGTATTATACATAAGTTTATGAGGAGACGAGAATGATTATATTTGCAATACCATTAAAAGCGAAAAAAGCTTCTAAAGATTGGGAAACATGTGAAAAACGTTTTTGGGAAACGATACAATCAATATTCAATCAAAAGGGAGAATTCAAAGTCATTGTTGCATGTAATGATATACCTAATAATATTGATATAGAGTATGATGATCGTTTGGAATTTATTCAAGTAAATACGCCTATTCCACAAAGATGGATTGAAATGGCTAGGGATAAATTTTGGAAATTAACAGTAATAGCAGTTAGGATTAGAGAAATTCTAGAATTACAAGAAAAACCTGAACAGGGAATTTATGTTATGCCAGTAGACGGTGATGACCTTTTGAATTGCAATATAGCAGAATGGTGTTCAAAATATCCTCATGAGAATGGTTTTGTTTCAGAAGAGGGGGATGTGTGGGAAGAAAAGAAACAATATCTTAGAATATATAAAGAGATGTATACATACTGTGGAAGTTGTAATGTCATTAAAATGTATAGAGAGGATTTGCCAGAAGAACTTCCAGTATCTCCAAAATTATGTCATGACAAAGAAACAGCAGAAAAATTAAATGCAGTTTATCCTATACGCTGGGATCATCATACAATGAGAGAAAAATATCAAAAACTAGGGAAAACATTTTCTATACTTCCATTTAAAAGTACAATTTACAGGATTGATACAGGTGACAATATTTCAGCGGTTTATGGAGAGGAAAACCAATCAGTTAATAAGCAACGTTCTAGATTTCATCCGATTGCATTTTTGAGAAAAATAAATATTTTTAAAATAAAAAGGATTACTCCGAAAATTAAAAAGGAATTTGGATTAACAAAGGAAGATAATTAAGGAGAATGAATGATGGTAACTAGAAGGGAACAAAGTAAAATAAAAGTTTTATTTGTAATTCATGATTTATCAGTTGGCGGTGCAGAAAAAGTTCTAGTTAACTTAGTAAATCATATGGATTATCTAAAATTTGATATTACAGTTTTATCATTGTTTGATGAGGGTGTAAATAAACAGTTTTTAAATGAGAATATTACATATCGCTATATGTTTAAACATATGATTCGAGGAAATTCACAATTGATGAAAGCGCTTTCTCCACAAAAACTTTATCAGTGGGTTATAAAGGATTCGTATGATATAATAGTTTCTTATTTGGAAGGACCTACAGCCAGGATAGTTTCAGGCTGTCCAAAAGGAAATACAAAAACAGTTTCATGGATTCATTGTACATTTCATAATGAGAAAGAATTGGCAAAGTCATTTCGTAGCATAAAAGAGGCGAAAAAATGTTATAGGGCTGCAGATTGTATGGTTTTTGTATCGGAAGAAGTAAAGCAGGCATTTTTAGAGATATGTCCAGTGAGAGGTAAAACAAAGGTTTTATACAACACAAATGAAACCGATTTAATTGTTTCAAAGGCAAAAGAAGAAATTAAGGAAGAAATTTTTTTGCAGAATACATTTTTTTGGTGTGGAGTAGGAAAGATTGTACAGAATAAAGGATTCGACAGAATGCTACGTATACAAAAGCGACTGTTAAAAGAAGGATATTCAATACACTTGTTGATTTTAGGAACTGGTCAGCAGGAAGAGGAATTAAAAAAATGGTGTATAGAAAATGATATTATGGATTCTGTTAGTTTCTTAGGATATAAGACAAATCCATATAAGTATGTATCTAAATGTGATTTGTTTGTATGTGCGAGTTATGCGGAGGGATTTTCAACTGCAGCAACAGAAGCACTTATTACAGGGACGCCTGTTTGCACAGTGAGGGTGTCGGGCATGACAGAAATGCTTGGAGCAGAAAATGAGTTTGGTGTTATAGTGGAAAATGATGAAGAAGCATTGTATAAGGCGGTTAAAAAGTTGATTGATGATCCACAGTTATTGGAATATTACAAAGAAAAATCATTACAAAGAGGGAGAAAATTTAGTACAACTGAGACTGTAAATGCTGTTCAGAATATGTTAATGCGGTTAGTGGAGAGATAATATGAATTATTTAAAGGAAATTATATATCGTTTGCGTGGTGAGTATACCACTGAAAAATTGGTTAAACAGGGATTAAAAGTGGGGACCAATTTTAATCGTTTAAATGGTGTCATTCTTGATCCAGCACATTGTTGGTTAATAGAGATTGGAAATAATGTGACAATTGCGCCAAGAGCACATATATTATGTCATGATGCTAGTACAAAGCAATTTATGGGGTATACAAAAATTGGTCGAGTCATGATAGGAGATAATGTTTTTATAGGAGCAGAATCGGTTATTCTACCAGGTGTTACTATTGGAAATAATGTAATAATTGGAACTAATAGTACAATAACACATGATATTCCTGATAATTGTGTTGTAGCAGGTTCTCCGGGTAAAGTTTTGTGTACATTAGAAGAATATTTGAAAAAAGAAAAAGATTGTTTCAAAAACAGTCCCTGTTATGGAGAAGAGTATACTCTTAGAAAAAATGTCTCTATGGAAAAGAGAGTGAGACAAAAAAAAGAATTGAAAGGGAAAATTGGGTATATTGAATAATGGATAATATATACATATCAATTATTGTTCCTGCTTATAATATTGAACAATATATAGGGCGTTGTTTGGAAAGTATTTTACAACAAACCTATAGATTCTTAGAAGTTATTGTAGTAGATGATGGTTCTATCGATAATACAGGAAAAATTTTAGACCAATATGCAGTTAAAGATCAACGGGTTGTAGCAATTCATAAAGAAAATGGAGGAGTTTCCAGTGCAAGATTAGCAGGGGTAAAAAAGGCTACAGGAATGTATATTGGATTTGTTGATGGCGATGATATTGTAGAACCGACAATGTTTGAGCGGTTGGTAAAAAATGCAATAGCCTATAGTGCTGAAATATCTCATTGCGGATATAAAATGATTTTCCCCAATGGGAAAGTTGATTACTATTATAATACAGGAAAAATTATACAACAAAATAAAATCAAGGGATTGGAAGATTTGATATCAGGACAATATATTGAGCCTGCTCTTTATAATAAATTGTTTCATAAAAAATTGTTTGAGCAGTTAATTGAGAAAATGTCAATGTATAAAGAGATAAGAATAAATGAAGATTTACTGATGAATTATTTCCTTTTTAAACAAAGTAAATTATCCATTTATGAAGATATTTGTTTGTATCATTACATTTTGCGAAAGGGTTCGGCAGCAACTTCTAAATTAAACGAACATAAATTAAAAGATCCAATATATGTAATGAAAATTATTTTAGAAGATTCAGAAGACGTTCCTGAGATATGCGAAATAGTAGAAGAAAGACTAATCAAACAGATGGTAAATGTTTCTTCACTTTCGTTGAAAGAACAGAAGGAATTGGTAAAGCCTTTTAGAAAAACGATACGTAGTGAATTGAGAATTAAATCAAAAGAAATGATACGCAAACCATATATATCTAAAACAACAAAGATAAAAGCAATCTGGGTATTGACTATTCCTTTTAGTTACCGCTGGATACATAATCTTTACACTAGAATCACAGGACTTGATAAAAAATATGAAATAGAATAAGGGGGAAAATATGGATTTAGTTAGCGTTATAGTACCGATTTATAATGTGGAATTCTATTTAAACCGATGTATTGAGTCCATTACTCAACAATCATATAAAAACTTAGAGATAATTTTGGTTGATGATGGTTCGCCAGATAGATGTTCTGAGATATGTGATAAATGGGCAAAAAAAGATGGAAGGATTAAAGTAATTCATAAAGTGAATGGTGGATTATCTGATGCAAGAAATGCAGGGTTAAAAGTATCAACAGGTGAGTACATCGCTTTTGTAGATAGTGATGATTGGGTTCACAAAGAATATATAATGCAAATGTATAAAGCATTGAAAGAATATAGTGCAGATATTTCAGCATGCGATATTTTAGAAGTGTATAAAGATGATAAATTGGAAGATGCGAGAAATTTTCCGGTAAAATGCTATTCAACGGAAGCAGCTCTTGAAACTTTAATTAAAGGGAACACCTTTCGCGCAGTAGTATGGAATAAATTATATCATAAAAATGTATTGAAAAACGAAAGTTTTGAATTAGGAAAATATCATGAAGATGAATTTTTTACTTATAGAATCTTAGCAAAGTCTAAGAAATGTGTTTTTGTAGATGCAAAAATGTATTTTTATTTCCAAAGAGAAGGTAGTATTATGAATACCATCTCGAGTAAACATTTAGATGTATTAGAGGCATATGTTAAAAGAATAGAATTTTTGCATAATAATTATCCAAGATTATTAAAAATAGATAAGATGAATTTTTGTATTTCGTGTATTTATTATTATCAAAGATCATTTAATCT
>Bissell_p2__coassemble_249_pt1 | contig 70174 bp, 77 predicted proteins | sample Bissell_p2__metabat2_high_PE_001 | metagenome-assembled genome bin Bissell_p2 | reverse complement strand
CGGTGGTGTGAGAGGTCGAAATTTCTCATTTATGAGAAATTTCTCCTACTCGATTACATTAAAATAGTTAGTGGTGGTTTTATATCATGATTGCAATTATGTAGGATACTTTTAATATTTTAGAAAGCGGTCAGTTAATAATTTTTTTGAAAATAAATCCGTAATGCCGATTATTTTCCAACGGTATCTTCGACAGTAATTTTACCTTTTGAGTGTAATTCTAAATTTCTGTGCTCATAGTAATACAAGATTACATTAAGTTTAGATTATTTGTCATAATGAGATTCTCCTTCAGTGCGATGCTATATCATATCGCGAAATATTCGATTAGATAAGAATAGAAGGCCGATGGTTGACTCACCGAGAAAAGTATATGCAGTATATAAAAGAAAAGTATAATTGAGAACATTTATTATAGTTATCATTAATCACTCCACATATATGCTGCTACACTCATGGTTCCAATATGGTGAAGTAGAGAATGAATTCCAAGATACTTCAATATCTTATGGGACATTCGGGTATCAACTTTGATGATGAGGAGGAACTGAAAAGGATGGAAACGTTCAGAAAAGAACAGTCAGGGATTGAGAAGAAAAACGATACCAAAGCCTTACAGTGAGATTGTAAAGATTGCAAAAGAATATATAGACGCTGTCGGTGGATTTGAAAAATTTGTTGAGTGAGGATTGTTTTGATAAAAAATGATATTGAAATTAATACAGTTAAAGACTATAATATAATGATTTAGATAAATCTAAATGGAAGGTATGAGGCATTTAAAGGAGGAATAAAATATGTATAACTATGCTAAGCACGATGAATGTAAGAGATATAGGACATCTTGTTCAAATGATTTGAAAGAAACTTGCTCCATACTTTATGAAAAAGGAATTGTAGCACAGCCTGTATTAATTGGAAGTGGTGCTAGAAATATGGTGACAAGAAATGGTGATGGTCCATTTGACTTGGATTATAATTTAGAAATAATCAAAGCAGATGATATTTATTGGAATAATCTACATCTTCTTAAAGATACGGTTCGTAAGGCTTTAAATGATGTAGTTGGCTTTTACTTTTCAGATGCGAAAGACTCAACATCAGTTCTTACTTGTCTACTGTATTTTAATGATCCTCCAAATGTTAAGTTTAGTTTTGATGTAGCTATTTTAGCGAAATTTGAAAACGGCAATTATTCTAGATTAGTTCACAATAAAAGATACTACATGATAGGTGCTGGGCAATATTTATGGAATGAAGTGCCGTCATCAAAAAATGTAGCTAAGAAAGCCGAATATATAAAAAGTACAAACAAGTGGAACAAAGTTAGAGAAAGATACCTGGAATTAAAAGACATGTATTTGTCCCGTCAAGATAATAACCATCCATCGTTTGTGGTTTATGTAGAAGCAGTAAATGAAGTTTATGAGAAAGTAAAATCAAAGAATACTAAGGTGAAAGCTAAGAATAAGAGTAATAATATATCATCTAAAGTTACATTCAACAATGATATAGCAAAAATGCTGAGTGACTTAAAACAATATACGGGTAAAGAAATATCTAATATATGCTCACTTGCATGCAAAAATTATGATGGAAAGAAGAGTAAAGATTCCATCAGAAGGGAACTTGTAGGTAGGTACGGTTCCACAAAAGGAAATCATATATATACTCAAATCAAAAATAAATTAAAATAAGTAATGTGTTTTTTTGTATTAAGAAAACCAGGCGATAGTCGCGTGGTTCTATAGAAACTTTAGCGATATATTCAGTTGTTTTACTCCTAATGTGTATAATATAAGAATTGAAACGTATGGCCCAGTTTGAGGAAGCCAAGAAGGAGATGGAAATTAAAGAAATGCCAATGAAACAAAATATGTTCAAAATCGTTTAGTGAACAGGCGGATCTTATCATGACCGATAGTAATCAATAGAATAAGATGCAAAAAATGTGGAAAAATTATTAAATTATTGAGAGTAAAACAGTACATTGCTTTAAGTTCTGTAAATGTGGAGCTGTTGCAGTGGATGACGGACATGAATACTTAAGAAGATGTGGCAACCGCGCACATTGGGAAGAGTTATCAGAAGTAGTAGAGGATGCTGGGAAAACAAAAATATCGTATAAAAGAATAATACTATCAAGAACATAAGCAGTTGACAAGTCACCATTTGTCAGCTGCTTTTATGATGGAAAAGAAGTAAATGCTATGATATAATTCAAAACAAGGGCGTTCATCATTCAAAGGTAAACACCTTTAAAAGAAAAATGAATCCGGAGAGAGTGCGTTTGAACCCTCTTATACGCGAGAAGAGAAAAAATGAACCCACCCTGCCATAAGCATGAGTAGTAAGAACTACGGTTTTTTACTACGTTTTTACTACTATCGAAGGACATAATGTGCCACTTTATGCCAAGATAGGTGCTATTGTGTGGATATTAAAATAAAAATATACTTGACAAGAATCCGCCTAAAACCTTGCAAAACAGGGCATTTCAGGGAAGTTTGAGGAGGAAAAATACAATGATTAAAATACTATTCATTTGCCACGCCAGGTCAGTTGTACAATAAATCGGACTTTTGCAAACTGGGACAGAGTAGGGCATAATGTACCGCAAACACGCATAAATACTACGGTTTCGACTACTAAGGGTTGAGCCGGAGAGGGAATATATTCAAATAAACAGCCACTTTTCGTTAGTAGTAATCTACTACGAAGGGTGGTTTTTGTTGCTTATAATCCGTTGCCTTAAAAACACGAGAGATATAGAATATGAAAGTGGAGGTGCATATTATGGTTCAGAGAAATTTTGGCTTGGTAATTAAGAAGATGCGAGAAGAAACCGGACTTAGTCAAGAAAAATTTGCGTTATCGATAGGTATGGATAGAACATATTATGCTTCGGTGGAATTAGGGAAACGTAATATATCGCTTCAAAATATTTATAAAATAGCAGGTGGTTTTGGTGTTCCGGTATCGAGTATTTTTCAAAGAATAGAGGAAATAGAAAATTCATAAATTTATTCAAGTATGAAACAAAAGAGGAGGCATTCAGATGAGTGATTTTATTATTGACGAGTTTTATGAAGAAATGAAAACGGTAAAGTTTGAACCGTATGGTATTTTAGATTCACAAAATAAGATTCATACATTAGGAACCGATTCCAAGATAATAGGGCGTATATTTGAAATGTATGCTCAGCCAATATTGGAAAAAATTGCTGCTAAACATGGGATGATATTAACAACGCCGGAATCGCAGACAGTATATCCAGATTTTATTATGATGAGTAGCAAGGATTCAAAAGAAAAAATTGCAATTGACATAAAGACAACATATATCGATTCTGATCAATCAACTATAAAATTTACATTAGGTTCATATGGCTCATATATGCGAAACAATACAAAGAACATTGAATTTGAATATACGGACTATAGTAAGCATTATGTGATAGGATTTGTGTATAAAAGAAATGGTCAGGCACAAGAAAGTCAAGTTTTTGATTATGCAGATAGATATAAAATTGTATTTCCATTTTATGATGTGAAATATTTTATTCAGGAAAAATATAAAATAGCCGGAGATAAGCCGGGATCTGGTAATACCGAGAATATAGGTTCATTTTCAACTAAGAGATTTAGAGATTTGCAAGAAGGAAAAGGACCATTCACAGAATTAGGTGTGGATGCATTTGACATATATTGGAAGTATTATCCAAAGTATCGAAGTGTTGAAAGGTCTTATTCATCGTTGATAGAATTTGTGGAATGGTTCCCAGAACAGGAAGAATCATCGATTAAATTATTACATGAATACGATTATGCTTCTACACTTGAAAGAGTGCTGGCATATGCAAAGAGGTTGAAAGGACTTAAATAAAATGGATGACTTTGATTTTATTGAGTTGTTTATGGGAAAATTACGTGAGAAAACTCCTAATTGGTATGTTAAGGGTATTTTGGATGAAGAGCATAATATTATCACGTTAGGAACGGACAGCAAATTGGTTGGCAGAATATTTGAACTGAAGTGTAATAGCTTGCTGAAGGAAATTGAAATTGAGAACCCAGGTTATGAATTGAAGAAGCCTGATACACAGACAGAATATCCGGATTTTTATTATATATGTCCGGACGGAAAAAGAATAGCCGTTGATATTAAAACTTCTTATTTAGATTTAAATAATCCAGATAAAGATAAGCGGAAAACGTATATTTGGTATACATTAGGTTCTTATAAATCATATCTTCAAGACGGAAAGAAAAATATAAATGGAACATATGATGATTATAAAGCGCATTATGTGATTGGATTTGTCTATGAGAGATTATGTGATGATGACGGATGTGTTATGCCTTATTCGGAAGAAAACTTTAACATGATTCAATGTCCATATGGAAATGTGCAAGTGTGGGTTCAGGAAAAATATAAAATAACAGGGCTCACAGAGAAAAGTGGTGATACCACGAATATCGGATCTATTACACGAAATAGTATAGATGATTTCGCAAATGGAAATGGTCCATTTTCAGCTATGGACAAAATAATATGTGATGATTATTGGCGAAATTTTAAGAAGAATACAACGTATAGAACAGTTGAAGAATATTTTATATGGGCGAAAGAAAATAGCGAATTGAGTATTAATCTTCTGGAGAATGAAGAAGAAAAATATGTTTTATGGAGAAGAGAAAACTGTCCATCATACGAGGATTTGTTAATCATGGCACAACGTGTAATACACGCAAAAGGTCCTCGAGGAGGAGAAAAAGGGTTGTGGGTTTTAATAGATGATGTAGAAATAAAAGTTACAAGTGATATTTCAGAAGTAAGTGAATGCATATCGTATTGTAATGAAAAAGGGATTGCTATAATTGAAGAATTAAGGTAATAAACAAAAACACACTGATGTTGCGCTGCAATGTGTCAGTGTGTTTTTGTATGTGAAGCTAAAATAACGTTAGTTGTTCATTTTCCTTGAGCGGTTTGCTAGGAATATCTTCAGGATTGTAATTAGTTAATAAGGCCTCCATCATAGAATTGCGATTGGATTCCTTAGCACCGATATGATAAAAATGTTCTTTAGTAATTTTGTGGCATCCTTGCCAGATGGTATCAATATATTCGTTCTTTCGGTACTTGTTTTCATCCCAAGTCGAAAGCATAAATTTGGCTTCGGAAGCAAATAAAGCATCTCTTAATGCAATTTCATGTTCTTCATCCCAACTGTCGTAGTAGTCAACATGTCTACCGATATATGGGGGGTCACAATAAATAAAATCGTTTTGTGTGGCTCTTGCAATTGTTTCTTCAAATGAGCAGCAGATGAATTCCCATTCATTTTCGGGAAGAATGGTTTCTAAATGCTTTACTTGATTTACAATTTTTGTGACATAGGCTTTTGCAAAGCGTTCAGGTTTGTGTCCATATGGAACATTGAATTTATAGTAACGATTGAAACGAATCATACCATTGAAGCAACTTCTATTTAAGAATAAGAAATCTAATGGGTCATGTTTTTCGTTAAAACGGTCACGAATATAGTAATAATGTTCATCGTCTTTCTGGGCTAATTGAGCCCCTTCATATTCAAGATATTCTCTAACGCTGTATGAGGTGATTTTGCCAGCCTTTATTGCATTGTATAATGCAATTGTATGTGGATTTGTATCGGAAAAAACAGCTCGTTTTGGTGCTAGGTTAATTCCTACAATTCCAGATCCCATGAACGGTTCGTACCAAATTGAATCTTCGTTCATATAAATATTATCAGATATTAATTCTACTAATTTGGTTTTTATTCCCTGTATTTTAATTGGTGGAACATATATTTTTTCTATCATAAAAAACTCCTAACATATGCATATTTCCTTGGATGTGATGTTATCAAAACGGTGAGTTATTTCTTGACCTTTTAATACTTCTCTCGATTTAATGTAGTTAAGTAATTCAGGCTTATCGTCTAAAAACATATAGGAGATAGGAACTCTAAAACCGTTAATAGTTTGTTCCATTAGTCGGGCATCTATTGGCTCTATTTCTTGGAAACTGTATATAGGCATTGCAAAACGATTTCTGGTTAGATAATCTTTAATTCGTTTTACAGCATCCATATCGTAAGAATATTTTGTGAGCCATGCGGATAATTCTTCCCGTTTACCTAAATGAATTTTTGCGACAATTTGCCTATAAGGCAAACCTAAATAAATATATGCGATTACAGGTTCGTTAAAAAAACGTTTCCTGTGTTCGTAAATTTTCCGTCCGCTTGATAAATCTTGATACCATTCGGGACTAAAACTGAGTAGCATAGTCCTCATAGCATCCCTCCTTTTTGCAATTGATGTTGATATAACTAATGCATTGTTTATTATTGCTCTTTAAGTAGTTTTATGCAACTGATTTGTAACTAATATTCCCCGTGGGGGATTAACAATCTCTACCTCTTTTTGTCTTAAAGACCGGCGTCCCCTTACACGCAAATTCCCGCGAAATTGAAAGGGGGGACTATTTGTATCGGTGGAAGTAGTAATGCACCGATAATTCTATACAATGTGGTATCACCTTATGAAATACAGTAGTGTATACTCATAGAAGTTTTGCCAAATTGTTATGTTTTTTATGTGTTTTTCTTTTGTTTTTGAGCCTTTTCAATAGCTTTTCTATCACGATATGCTTTTTGTTTTCTGGCATTTCGTGCCTTTTGACATTCGTCAGAATCACAAAATTCCTGTCGATTGCTTTTCCTTATAATAAAACGACCGCAGTTGCGACACAGTATCATAATACCTTCACCACGATTGTCCGGTTTACCTTTATCTTCCGGTGCCGGGTCTTCTGAAATCATTCTTGCAAGGGTGAACCATGCTATATCAAATACTGATTTCACATCGGTGGAAAAATCAATCTTTCCAGAGCGAGGGTCAACCTTTAGTCTCATGTTAAAATCCGGAATAATATCAATCAGAGTGTCCCTTAACGATTCATAGTCATCATAAGGAGTAGTAGCGAATTCACCTTCTGGAACTTTATCCGCAGGATGGCTTTCTATGTATGCATTGACTTTTTTCATTTCAGCAAGAAGGTCATCTCTTGAGTGAATATCCCCAAGTAACTCGTCCGGCACGTCAACCTTAGAGTGTTTGTATTTTTCAAAAAAGGAATAGCCTTCAAAGAATTTTCCTTCTTGTGATAGGTCATATGCAACTTCGTCATCACCAACGCAGATACCTTCCAAAGCTACATAATACATAACGGCATTGTAAAGTTTGCCAAGGTCATGCAGGAAATCATTTATTTCAAATATTCCATCTTTTTCTACCATCTCTGCATCAAAAGTATTGATGTCAAAATTCTCATTCAGTTCTGAATATATAAAATCAACACTGTATGGATGCATATTTTCAAGGCACCATTTTACGATTAATTGGTCATACGGTATGGAGTTGTCATAGCTGTTTATTTGATGTGCAAGGTTGCACAGGCTTACAAGCAATCCCTTTCCGGTTAATACTTCTTCGTTTGGAAATTCCGGTTCATATCCGGGACGGCATATTGGAAAGGCACAATAATCACCTCTATCATCACCAAGTCTGTAATCTTTGAATCTAAAAGGGTGGTATATAAGCTGTCCAACACCGCCTATTTCTTTAAATCCCAACATATCGGTTGTTTTGTCTGCTTTTGATGGAATTGGTTCATCTTTCCAGTTTAGTGGCATAAGTTCACCTCGCACACCTATCGTTTATTCGTAACCGTTAGCGTTACCGTCAGTTTTTAGACTTCGGTTACATTATATCTTAAAATACTATTGAAAACAACAAAAATATGTACAAATTAGTACAACAGATTTGCACCTTGACAACTTCATCCCATCATCAAAATGAGTGACACAGCATACTGCCAAGATGGCTGCCTACCGGAGCGGTGGTTGTGATAGCAAGTTTTGAGAGTTGGACACAAAATTATTATTACAGAAATGGAGGAGCGATTATGGAAAAAACAACGATGAGTGTGCAGGAGTTATCGGCACACATGGGAATCAGTCTTCCGAAAGCATATGAACTGGTAAAGACACCAGGTTTTCCGACGATTAGAGTTGGGACAAGGATTTTAATTCCGGTAGAGGCTTACAGGGAGTGGCTACTGAAAAATGCAGCAAATGAATAATGGAAGGAATGAATACAGCGGGAGGATGTGAGAGCGTGAGTGAGTGTACCATTGAAGATTTGAAACAGGAAAAGTTATGGCTTGTATGGAATTATATGCCGGGGAAAAATGGCAAAATGACGAAAGTTCCGTTTTCGGCTTATGGAGGAGCAACAGGTACGGATGAGAAGTATAAAGACACACTGGCTACTTACGATGAAGCCTATGCTGCCATGCAAAGTTGTGGTGCCTCCGGTCTGGGATTTAAGATTCCGGAAGATATGTACTTTTTGGATATCGACCACAGAGAAATGTCAGACCCGTTACTACAGAAACTTCTGAGCAGACACAATTCTTATGCAGAGTATTCGCCTAGTGGGAACGGTATTCATATTCTTGGAACTTGCGACAGAGGGAAACTTCCTATTGTATATGACGAGAAGAAAAAACGTGATGTATTAAGCGGCGAGTATTATCAGAAGAATCCGGGGAATGGAGTAGAACTTTATATCGGAAGTGTTACAAACCGATTTGCTACTTTCACAGGAAAAGTTATTAGTAACCTACCTCTTACGGAGGGGACGGCTGCGGTTCTTGCCACATTACAGGAGGATATGAAACGACTTGAGAAAGGAAAGAAAAGGGCAACAGAAGATTCCGAAAGAATGCTGTTTGATGTAGTGACTGCACTTCGTAAGCAGAAAAATAGCGAGAAGTTCATCAAGTTATATGATACGGGAGATGCCTCTGACTATGGTTCGCAATCAGAAGCGGATGCTGCCCTTTGTGCGATGATAGCATTCCGAGTAGGAGCAGATGCAGAGACAATTGATAAAGTGTTTCGGGAATCGAAACTGTACCGGGATAAATGGGAGAGAGACGATTACCGAGAATCTACCATAGCACTGGGAATACAGGCCTGTCACGGAGTATTTCACAAATCAGTGATGGAACATCCGGAGTTCATCAAATTTGATGAAAAGACCTTTAAACCATATATCAGTGTACCTCTGCTTGCAAAGTATGTGAGAGAGCATATGCAGTATGTTCTGGTAAGAGATAACGGAAAACAGGCACTTTTAAAATATGTTTATGAAGATGGCTGTTACAGGCTTTATGCAGACAACATGATGATGGGACGCATTAAGCAGTACATTGCAGAGTATGATGAGGAACTGGTAAAGATGAGCAAGGTTGCAGAAACCTTACAGCACATCAATACGGATTTGAATTATGTAGGGCAGGATGAGTTGAATGCTGATGAAAGTATCATCAACTTTCAGAACGGACTTCTTAGGGTGACAGCTACGGAAACAACCTTAGAGCCTCATAGTCCGGAAGTGCTTTCTACCATACAGATATCGTGTGATTGGCAGGGGGGATCGTCACTAACACCTGTGTTTGATGAATATCTGCATACGCTGACAAATGGTGATAAGGCAGTACAGGAATTATTGCTCCAATTCATGGGAGTGTGCATTTCCAATGTGAAAGGCTGGAGAATGAAAAAGGCGTTGTTTCTTGTAGGAGATGGAGACACCGGAAAATCACAATTAAAAAGTCTTGTGGAGCGTCTGCTTGGTAGAGGTAATTTTATCGGTATTGACCTTAAGGAAATTGAAGCACGTTTTGGTACGGGTGCTGTTTACGACACAAGACTTGCAGGAAGTTCAGATATGAGTTTCCTATCTGTGGATGAGTTGAAAACCTTTAAGAAGATGACCGGAGGTGACAGTCTCTTTGCAGAGTTTAAAGGTCAACAGGGATTTGAGTTCACATACAACGGATTATTGTGGTTCTGTATGAACGGGCTGCCAAAGTTTGGTGGTGATGATGGCAAGTGGGTATACAACCGAATCATGGTTGTTGAGTGTCCCAATGTGATTCCGTTGGAAAAGCAGGATAAGGAACTCTTGGATAAGATGTATGCCGAGAGAGATGGCATTGTCTATAAGGCGGTAAAAGCATTGCAGACAGTGATTGCTAACGGTTACCGATATTCAGAGCCGGAGAGCGTATCGGCGGCAAGGGAGAAATATCAGATGGAAAATAATACGGTCATCAGCTTTTTTGATGATTGTATGTGTGAGCGTGAGGACGGAAAGATTACCGATGGTTGTACCACGGGTAAGGTTTATAAGGTCTATAAGGAATGGTGCCGGGATAACAATAACGGATTTGCCAAGACCTATAAGGAATTCCGTATTCGGCTTGCAGACCATTTGAGTACCAGTTTTGAGGACATGATTGTAAAACGCAGTAGCGGGACTTTTTATAAAGATTTTACGCTGACGCAGGAATGCAAGAAGGAGTATGCATCCGCCTACGGGTATGATGACATTGATTTTCTTGCGTAGTGGTTGATAGGTGGTCGAAGTGGTCGTAACAGTGGTCAAAATAATCACAACGACCACTTAAAAAAGTCAGTGTTTTCAAGGGTTACAGGACTTTAGTGGTCGTAGTGGTTGCATTTTAAACTTCTCAGGAAAATTTGAAAAAATCGAAGAACTTTCAAATAAAAATGAGGAAGAAAATAATTGTGATTATAAAGTTGCAAAAACGACCACTTCGACCACTGAAACGAGAAATTCCTTATAAATACAGGGTTTGTGAGGTGGTTGTTAGAAAAATATCGACCACCAGAACGACCACTTTTTGAATGTACCGATCACTAAAAATGAAAAGGAGAGATGAGATATGGCGAGTAAAGATACAGCAATCAAGGCTTTGTGCAAGAGCCTTGGCAAGGAGTATAGGGTGTGCACCATAGATTTTGAGCCTGTCATTTACCGGGATTTTGGTAATGGGTTCAATGTAGAAATCAGTGGGGTGTATACCACAAGTAAAACAAGGAAAGCAACTCTGTACTTATGGTATGGAGAGACGCAGCCGGAGTGCATGATTGTGAAAACAGTCAGAGAGGTTGCAAGGGAAGAAATTGTAGATGCAGTGGAGGGATTACTTCATTATAGTTATGCCTTAATTGCGGATGGGTTTGATACCAGAGATAAGTTATACAGGCATAAATTTCCGGTAACTAATTGTGCGAAAGGAGGAAGTGACATGAGATACAAATTTTTCTACGGAGCAGAGCCACAGTTTTCTGACAGGGATTTGCAGAACTTCTCAAGAGGTGGATATGTTTGTAAAAAGTTACTGCAGAACCGTAACGGACAGCCTGTGGTAATTTCACAGAGCAAAGATGAAGATGCACCGATCTGGAAAGTGGAGTACGGATTTTCCTGTTTGGTGTTTGGAACCTTTGATGAAGCTATGGCTTTCTGCAAAGGAAGATTTACGGATTGTAACGGCAGGGAGGTGTAGTTTATGGAAAGGCAGGAAATTCGATACCATCCGCTAATAGATAGTGATACGGAGGGAACGGAAAAGGTACCTCTATTTGTTACCACAAATACAGATGGGATTCGTTTCATGTACTTGTCAGAAATGATTCCCGGCTATTTTAGGCTCCGTTCCAAACAGCCAGTAAGCCTACGGGCAAGTGATAAATTAGTTATTCACTGTCCTATGTGTGGCGGTCATTTAAGGAAGATGACAAAAAGTAATAATGTGACAGAACTTGGTTTGTACACCTGTGACAGGTGCAGATAAATAAAAAAGAGGAGGATTTTATTATGAATTATCGATTACACGTAGCAAATAAGGAAGGTACAAAATTAGTACCTATTCACACATCTTACTCGGATGAATATGCACAGAGAATGTGTGATTTATATTTATCGGATGAGGTACATCGTAATGAAGAGGGCAGAATGCAGAAGTATTACAGGCTTCATGCAAAACATGATCATACACAGGAAATGGCACTGGCTTATGACATTCAGTGTCCAAAGTGTAGTGGCAGATTGAAGCAGATTGGCAGACAGCTTTCATTTAACGAGTTGGGACTTTATACTTGCCCGGCTTGCAACAGATAGGAGGAGATTATTATGGGATATTTTACAGACGTTACGGCATCGCCGGAGTATGACATTCAGTTTTGGAATGCAGCTAGAGGAAAAAGAGGAAGTGAAGATGTGCTTGCAAAAGGACGTATTAGTGCTACGGGTAGTTATCAACTGCCCGCAAGCACAGCAGGAGAGATTGAAAAGGCAATGATAAAAGAGAGTGTTTTCAGAAACATTGCAACAGTGATTAAAGCATATAAATCCGGCTATCGTATCTTAGCCAAAGATTGTAATGATGTAGCAGAGTTTATACCGGAATTGGGAGAAATTCCGGTTCAAAACGGAATGAAGGACTTTAATGAAACTTCCATTGAAAGTCACAAACTGGCGGTATTTGTGAAGCTGGAAGAAGATTTTGTTAGAGATGCGGTGTTTAGTTTGGAACGATACCTTATCGGCAGGTTTGCAAAGAACTTCGGTAAGGCAGAGGAGAATGCCTTTATCAATGGTACAGGAGTGGATGAGCCTACGGGTATTCTCCATGAAAGGAATGGTGTAGAGGTAGGTGTTACCACAGAAACCCTGACCTATGATGATGTAATTTCTCTGTATTTTAGTGTGGAAAAGAAGTACAGAAAAAATGCAGTCTGGATGATGAATGACAGTACGGCACTTGCCCTTAGAACCTTAAAGGATGCCGATGGCAATTATCTTTGGAATCATACAAATGATACCATCTTGGGTAAGCAGGTTGTTATCTCGGAGTATATGCCGGATGCAGCAGAAGGGACAAAGCCGATTGCCTTTGGAGATTTCTCATATTATTGGGTAGTTGATAGAAAGCCTGTATCGTTGCGCGTCCTTATTGAATTATTCGCGGAGGTAGGACAGATTGGATATCTTGCATATAAGTTCCTTGAGGGAAAGCTGATTCGTAAGAATGCGATCAAAGTTATTCAGATGAAAACAGTAAAATAATCAAAGAAATAATTGCAACAAATCATAAGAAATTATGCGGGGTATCAATTCATTATCTGTAATTGTACTAGATTGAGGGTTAATACCCCGTTTAATTTCGCAAAAGTTGTGCGTGAGACCCCGGCACCGTTGCCCTTAGGGAAAAGGTGGCAAGATAATGACCGCCCCTCCCCCACGCTAAGAAAAGAGGTGAGAAGCATGAATGTTGTTAACATGGAATTAAAAGAAAATAAGTCAGAGGCTTTAAAGGATAAGTATCTGCTTACCATTAAAGAGGCTGCCTTTTATTTCAATATCGGTACTAAGAAGATGCGAAGAATCGCAGAGGATAATCTTGGAAATGTGGCAGTTTTCTGTGGTAATAGATTCTTAATTGTTAGACCGAAATTTGAAGAATTTATCCTAAATTCCTCTGAAATATAGTTATGTTTCTCTGCCGATAGTAGTTGCTATTTCCGGGGAGTAGAGTGATATATACAATGACCGAAACTATGGTAAATACAACACTTTTGGCAGAGGAGGAAGTTTAGAATGGCAAGACCAGACTTAGGGGAAAAGGATATCTTAAACCCGGAAGAAGCAATCCGTTATTGGAATTTCAGTAGAAGGAAGTTCTATCAGTTTTTAGAGCAGACGGATGGTGGTGATTACCTTGCTTACTATAAGAAAAGGACACTTATCATCCGTTTAGCATTTGAGCAGTATTTATTAAAAAATCCAAAGGTAAAGGAGGAACTTGCAAATGGCAGAAGCAGGAAGAGGGAAGACTAGACGGGATTCCAAACGAAGGGTGCTGCGCCCCGGCGAAAGCATAAGAGCAGATGGAAAGTATCAATATAAATATCACATCGATGGCAAACCGCATTTTGTGTACAGTTGGAAGTTAGAGCCTACAGATAAACTCCCGCCCGGCAAAAAGCCATGCCTTTCCCTAAGAGAATTGGAAAAGCAGGTTAATTCCGATTTGGATAGATTAATGAATGTTGCTGATGGAACAATGACGGTGTGTGAATTGGTAGACCGCTACCTTAAAACCAAAACGGGAGTAAGGCAAAGCACCAGAACGGGTTATGTGACGGTGCAGAGAATTTTGGCAAAGGAGCCTTTCGGACAGAAGAAAATCAGAACTGTGAAAACATCAGATGCGAAGTTGTTTTTAATAAAGTTGCAACAGGAGGATGGCAAGAGTTACAGTTCTATCCATACCATAAGGGGAGTGCTTAGACCAGCCTTTCAGATGGCGGTGGATGATGACATTTTGGTTAAAAATCCTTTTGGCTTCCAGCTTGCTGGTGTGGTGGTAAATGACAGCGTTACCAGAGAGGCAATCAGCCGGGAGCAGATGCGGAAGTTCTTAAAGTTTGTACATGATGATGTTTGTTACTGCAAGTACTACGAAGTGGTGTATATTCTCTTTCACACGGGAATGCGTATTTCGGAATTTTGTGGTCTGACACTTAAGGATATTGACCTTGAAAACAGAACGGTAAACATCGACCATCAATTGCAAAGAACTTGTGATATGAGGTACATCATTGAAGAAACTAAGACTGAGGCGGGAAAAAGAAAAATTCCGATAACCGAGGATGTAGCACAGATGTTCCAAGCCATTATCGAGGACAGGGAGCCTCCGAAGATGGAAAAGGTGATTGACGGTCACACCGGATTTCTTTTCTACGACGATGACGGTAATCCTTTAGTGGCAATGCACTGGCAGCATAGATTCAATCGAATGGTTGGCAGGTACAACGACATTTACAGAGTGCAGATGCCGAACATCACTCCTCATGTATGCCGCCACACTTATTGTAGTAATATGGCAAAATCGGGAATGAATCCGAAGACGCTCCAGTACCTCATGGGACACTCAGACATAAGTGTTACCATGAATGTGTACACGCATATCAGCTTTGATGATGCAGAGGAAGAACTGAAACGGATGGAGGAATTCAGAAAGGCACAGGCAGAGATAGAGAAGAAAAGTGATGCAAAAGCGGTATCGCAGAAAATGTTTAAAGTGGTGTAGCATTGCTACGCGGTAGAGACGCTCCGGTTATACTGGGGCGTTTTTTCTATGGAAAAATAACAGATGTGACGATATAATAATTGGTGTACTATGTAGAGGTTTCAATACAAGAAAAGAAGGGTAGATATGGAAGGAAAAATCAATAATATTAAAAGTCAATTAATTATAGAGTACATAGAAAAAATAGACGAAATAGTGGGTAACTATGATTTTATAGATAATACTGCTGATGAGATATTTGATTTAATTATTGAAATATCAAATGTTATGCAGAATGAATTACCTGAGATACAAAGTTCAATATTACTAAGAAATGGAACAGAGATAAGGGATGCCAATACAGTTAGAGCAATGTTGGTAATGTATTTAGCCAATAATGGAATCAAATATACAGGAAAGGAAAAAGAGGAAAATGCAAAAATAAAAAGATTTTGGTCATCATTCATTTTGTGGTTTGAAACAGAATTGGTTAGTATGGAATTACTAAAACCACAGTACCTAAGATGGGATAATTGGGATGGCGGGATGTGGTTTTTGGAAATGGATTATGACTACGAATTCCGGCTTCATAGAGGTGTAGATTATCCTGTTTCATTAAAGGATAACACTGGTAGCATGGAAGATATTAAAACTTTCATTGAATTGGCATATAAGAATTGGATTATTAATGATGGAAAATCGCACTATGCATTTACCGTAGAAGTAAATGAAAGATTGAAAATCTTTAAACTTCCTTACCGATTACAAAATGGTATTTTATTAAAACAGGGATACAAGACTACACATGGAATTGATAAAATTATTAATTATAGGATGTTTGAAAGAAAAATCAGATTCTCCGAGGATATGATAAACAGCCATGATATGATGGAAAAGAAAAGTGCATTGGATTTTATAATAGATGCATTGCAGTATATGATTTCTACACAGGAAGGGAATCGAGATAAGCAATATGGTGCATTAGCAAAGTCTGTGAAAGATGATAACAATAGTAAAGTATATGCGGTTGTTAAGCGTGAAATCGATGAACTGATGAAAATTTCAAATGAGTATTTTGACATTAGGCATAATGATTATTTAAATAGTGCAAAACAACAAAGAGAAGCATTGAATGATTCTCAATTCATTGAATACTTGTATAATAGAGCATATTCATTATTATACTTGTTGAGGTTGAAGAACATTAATAATAACGAACAGGAGTGATTCGTGTGGTTTATAATGAATTTATAAAATGTGAAGTGTGTGGAAGTGTCACAAGAATTCGATTACAGGTTGGATGGTTAGAAGAGCATCCGATTGCAGTAACATGTGGAAAGTGTGGAATTTCATTAAAGGGAAAAGTTCATATTGGACAGGAAGAACCGGGATTATCGTTTGAATTTGAGAATGCAGAGATAGTAGGTGGTGGCCCTACATCGGTTCCTGATTATGTTGTAGAGTGTTCGGGTGAATTCACAACAGTAAAAATGTGTGAAGGTTGGGTTCTTCAGGAGGATTTCATTACACCATTTGTAAGATTTCAACAGAAAATGGGTGGCTTTGAAAACTACGAAAACTTTGGTAGAAGCATGTCTGCATTAATGCGTACTGCAAATATATGGCCGCAATATAAGAGGATTTTGCAATTGTATAATGGTGGGAATAGAGAATATTTAGTTCAAGAAATTAAAAAATTATTTCCTGAAAACTTTATTATGTGCAGGAATGAATTAGAGATAATAAGAGCTGTACGAATGGTTGAAGTTCAGGGATTTCTTGCACCGTTAAAACCTGGAATAATTAGTTTGCCAGAAATTGGTTCAAGTATTCTAAAATTAGAAAAAGAAGCGATGGAGCATGTTATCGATTATTTCAATTCTCATGACGGATATTTTCTTATGCAAATGCAGGAACAGGTAAATAAACTATTGGGAGAATTTGTAACTACATTTCCGTATCTTGTTCCAGCATTTGCATTGCAGTTTTGTGATGATAAAACTATAGATTTTGTTACTGAAGGAACAACAACTAGTACATACTCTGACGTCAAACAATTCTACTTGGATGCGTATGAAACATTGGGAAATTTATTAATTATTCCAGCAGCACTTGATAATATAAGATATAGAAAAGATGTAAATAAGTTTATTGATAATGATGCAGGTATTGTTTCGTTAGACAAGTTTATTAGTGCTACAAAAGCAAATAGATTTCATTTATATAATTCTAATGAAATATATATGAGAACTTTGGATGTAAAGTATAATCAGAAACTTAGAAATGCAATAGGTCACAATGATGTTGAATATGATAATATAACTCAAAGTATTATTTATATTCCTGATCCTAAAAAGCGCAACAAAAAGTTGACAGAATATTTGTTGCAATTTGAGATGGAAGCATTAAGTATGTTTCAAGCAGTTTTGGTTATTTCGGAATACTTATATAGGCTAAGAGAATTAGAATTGATAAATAAAGGTATTGTACCATTACATGTTGAGTTCCCCAATAAAGAAGTACGTAAAGTAAAAATCTATCCAAATGAAAAATGTCCATGTGGAAGCGGAATGAAGTATAAACATTGTCATGGAAAATTATAAAACCCTTAGTAGTAAGACTTTCCTTTTTACTACTATTCCTACTACTAACACCTAGTCACAACTTGCTCAACTATGCTATAATTTGCCTAGCTGACAATCAAACAACAATTTAACCATAACCTCGGAAATGCCCGCAAAACTGGGCATTTCCGAGCAAAAAGGAGCAAACAATTACTATGATAAAAGTACTTTTCATCTGCCACGGCAACATCTGCCGTTCGACAATGGCAGAATATGTTATGAAAGATTTAGTAAACAAATCAAATTTAGCGGAAAAATTTTATATTGATTCTGCCGCTACAAGTAGAGAAGAAATCGGTAATCCGGTACATCATGGTACACGGCAGAAACTAAAAGAACAAGGAATACCATGCGGCAATCACCGTGCACGCCAAGTAACTAAAAAAGAATATGGCGAATATGACTATATTTTGGGAATGGATTCTTGGAATATGACAAATATGATGAAAATTTTCGGCAGTGATCCGGACAAGAAATTACATAAATTACTTGATTTCTCACGAGAACTCCGCGACATCGCAGACCCGTGGTATACAGGAAATTTTGATGACACATATAATGATGTCTGCGAAGGATGTCACGGACTTTTGAATCACATTATGGAGAAAGGATAGGTAACAGATTTACCATTTGATATAATGAAAACGAAAAATATAGACTTAACAAAAGGCAATGAAATGAAAGCGATTATTTTATTTTCGCTGCCACTGATTGCAGGAAATCTGTTTCAACAACTTTACAATTTAGTTGACACGCTTGTTGTTGGAAAGTTTGTCGGTGCAAACGCACTGGCAGCGGTTGGTTCTTCATACATGACAATGAATTTTCTGACGTCCATTATTATTGGGCTTTGTATGGGAAGTGGAGTTATTTTTTCTTATTTTTATAGTGCAAAGGATAAAGAACAATTATCACAAAGTTTTTTTCAATCATTTTTATTTATTTGTGGAGTTACTGTTGCTATTAATGCATTAAGTTTTTTATTTATTGAAAAAATTTTACAGCTCTTGAATATTGAGAAAGAGATTTTTGCCATGACAAAAGATTATCTGCTAATTATTTTTGCGGGAATGTTTTTTGTTTTTTTATATAACTATTTTGCTGCAGTTTTGAGAAGTATGGGTAATTCTTTTATACCGCTTGTGTTCCTTATTATTTCGTCTTTGTTAAATATCGTGTTAGATTATTTGTTTGTAGTACCGTTTCGGATGGGGGTACAGGGAGCGGGATACGCAACGGTGATTGCTCAGATTGTTTCAGCAGTGGGAATTGCATTATATACGTTGAAATGTGTTCCTGAAATGAAGTTTAGGAAAGAAATGTTTGCCATAAAGAAAAATCTGTTAAAAAAAATCGTTGATCAGTCTGCAATGACGAGTATTCAGCAATCTATTATGAATCTCGGTATTTTAATGGTGCAAGGATTAGTAAACAGTTTCGGAATCACTGTTATGGCAGGATTTGCAGTTGCAGTTAAGATTGACAGTTTTGCCTATATGCCGGTGCAGGATTTTGGAAATGGCTTTTCAACTTATGTGGCACAGAACAGAGGTGCGGGTAAGACCGAACGTATTCATACAGGGACGAAGGCGGCGGTAAAATTGATTTTGATGACTTGTGTCATTATTTCTACGCTGGTTTTCTTATTTGCGTCACAGTTAATGAGATGTTTTGTTTCTGCGGGAGATACGGATGTAATCGCAGAGGGAGTTCGCTATCTTCAGATTGTATGTCCTTTTTATTGTCTGATTGGATTTTTGTTTATGTTTTATGGGTTATATAGAGGAATGGGTAAACCGCAGATGTCTATTGTACTGACGGTTATTTCCCTTGGAACAAGAGTTGCTCTTGCATATATTTTATCGGCTATAGAATGGATAAGTGTTGTTGGAATATGGTGGGCAATTCCGATTGGCTGGTTTTTAGCAGATCTTGTTGGATTTGTTTATTATAGGAAATGCAAAAGACAATTCTTATAAAAACTTAAGATTATCCTAAAACATTTTTTTGATTTCTTTGATAAAATACTTTTTGGTAAGATAATTTACTATAGAAGGAGAAGTATTTATGCGTACAGTAAGAAAAACTATAAAATACATTTTTATTTGTATTGTTATCATAGGTATTGGCGCTTGTTCTTATTTGACCTATGAAGGATATACGATGTACAAAGATGCGGTAAATGAAGTGAGTATTGAAGATAAAGTTGCTGAAATCAGAAGCAAAAGGCAATATACTCAGGTTGAAGAATTACCGCGGATTTATAAGGAGGCAATCATTTCTGTGGAAGATCACAGGTTTTATTCGCATCCGGGGATTGATATATTAGCAACAGCAAGGGCAGCAGTTCATGATATTCAGGCAATGTCACTTGTGGAGGGCGGTAGCACGATTACGCAGCAATTGGCAAAAAATCTTTATTTTACGCAGGAGAAAAAATTTGTCCGAAAAGTAGCGGAAGTATTTGTGGCAATAGAAATGGAAAAGAAATATACGAAGGATGAAATACTTGAGTTATATGTAAATTCCATATACTTTGGAAATAACTGCTATTGTGTAAAAGATGCAAGCATGGCATATTTTAATAAATTGCCGAAAGATATGACAGATTATGAGGCGACCTTGTTGGCGGGGATTCCAAACGCCCCATCTGTATATTCTCTTGATGTCAATCCGACTTTGGCGAAACAGCGTCAGCGTCAGGTTGTTGAGAAAATGGTAGAGTTTGGTTATCTGACACAAAAGGAAGCAAATATCATTATCAAGTAATAAATTTTGGGAAGATACATATATTACTATAAACTTATATGTGTGGCATTTGTGATGAAAGAGTCTTTAAAAAAGAAAATGACATCAGCAACAAATCTTCCGAAGGATGTTATATTTGGTGTACCGATTATAACAATGACTGGTCAGTTGGAAGTCTGTGTTGAAAATTATAAAGGGATTTTAGAATATACGGATACAGTGATACGCATTCGGAGTAAAGTCGGTCAGATACGGGTAACGGGAAAAAATATGCAAATTGAATATTATACGAATGACGAGATGAAAATAACAGGTCATATTAAAATGGTTGAGTATTGCTAAAGGAGGCAAATGTGTGCTACTTTCTATTATTCGGTATATAAAAGGTTATCTGTGTATAAAAATTATCGGTTATTCTCCGGAGCGATTTTTAAATTTATGCCGTCATCATCATATTTACCTATGGGGACTTACTCCGCATATGCATGATTATGAAATGTTTATCAGCATAAGCGGTTTTAGAAAATTAAAACCTATTTTAAAGAAAACGAAGACAAAAGTTGTGATTTTAAATCGATATGGTCTTCCTTTTTTTTTACATAAATATAGAAAGCGAAAAGTATTTTTTATCGGGGCGGCGGGTTGTGTTCTTTCTATATACATTTTTTCTACGATTGTATGGAATATTCATATTGAGGGAAACTATTCACAGACGGACGAAGTGATTTTAGAGTTTTTGGAAACGAAAAATGTATATCACGGTATGCCGAAATCAAAACTTAACTGTGAGAGAATTGCAAAAGATATTCGAAAAGAGTTTGATGATGTGATATGGGTTTCTGTTTCTATACAAGGAAGCCGTTTAATGATTCAAGTGAAGGAAAATACAGATACAGTCCCACAAAAAGTAAATAAAGAGGAAAAGGTTACTGACTTAGTCGCCTCGGAAAATGGAGAGGTTATGGAGATTATCGCTCGTTCGGGAGTGCCTCTTGTTTCTGTCGGAGATAAAGTGAAGAAAGGGGACGTACTTGTCAGTGGGAGAGTGGAGATTAAAAACGATGCAAAAGAAGTTATCGAATATCGTTATCAGTCGGCTGACGCAGATATCCGATTAAAAGTTTCCAATTCTTATCAGTCAGAAATTTCTACAGATTATATAGAAAAGAAGTATACGGGAAAAGAAAGAAAGCAGTTTTTTTTTAAAGCGAAGAAGCATTTTTTCGGCTTTGGCTTGTTGCGGAATAAATTCAAACATAAAGAAATTTATACAAGTGAAAACAAGTTGAGATTGGGAGAACATTTTTATTTTCCTGTATCTTATGGCAAAAAGTGTATAAAAGAATATGTACCGGAGAAGAAAAAAAGAAGTGATAAGGAAATGCAGAAAATATTAAGCAATGAGTTTCAAAATTTCTGTAAAGATTTGGAAGAAAAAGGGGTAGAAATAATTGAAAAAGATGTTAAAATATACAAAGGGTCAAAAAACGTCAGGGCGGCGGGAAAATTGACTCTGATTAAATCTGAAAACATGAGAAAAGATACGACTATCCTTCAGATAAAAGAAAAAGAATCAAAAGGAGTTGATTAAATGGGAATACTTGAAAAAGTTATGGAAGTTTCTGCAGAACATGAGAAAAATGTTTTTGGAGAATTTGATAAATTTGCGAAAAAAATTGAACGCACTCTCCATGTAACATTGATTGCAAGAAATGGGGAAGTGAAAATATTGGGGGAGGCAACTTGTGTTGAAAAAGCAGAAAATGTTCTTTCACAGTTGCTTGAATTATCTAAGAGAGGAAATGTTATTCAGGAGCAGAATGTAGATTATGCTCTTTCACTTTCTTTTGAAGATAACACAGACGGACTTTTACAGATTGACAAGGAAATTATTTGTCACACTTTACAGGGAAAACCGATTAAACCTAAAACGCTGGGACAGAAAAAATATGTGGATGCCATTAGAAAACAGATGATTACGTTTGGGCTTGGTCCTGCCGGAACGGGAAAGACATATCTTGCGATGGCGATGGCGATTACTGCATTTAAAAATAATGAGGTCGGACGCATTATTTTAACTCGTCCGGCTATTGAAGCGGGAGAAAAATTGGGTTTTTTACCCGGAGATTTGCAGAGTAAAATTGATCCATACTTAAGACCGTTATATGATGCTCTGTATCAGATTATGGGAGCAGAATCATTTATTAAAAATTCGGAAAAGGGATTAATTGAGGTTGCACCGCTTGCTTATATGAGAGGACGTACTCTTGATAATGCATTTATTATTTTGGATGAGGCACAAAATACGACACCTGCTCAGATGAAGATGTTTTTGACAAGAATCGGTTTTGGCTCAAAAGTTGTTGTGACCGGTGATTCTACGCAGAAGGATTTACCTTCAGGAACAACTTCCGGATTAGATATTGCAAAAAAAGTATTAAAAAATATAGATGATATTTCTATCTGCAACCTGACAAGTAAAGATGTTGTAAGGCATCCGCTTGTACAAAAGATTGTAAAAGCATACGAGGAGTTTGAGAAGAAAAGTGCATCTATACACGAAAAAAGGAGAAGATAATGACAGTATATTTTGAAGAGGAAGGCGAACTGAAACTGGAACTGGATTGTGAAGAAATTGCAGAAACAGTTGTTGAGGGCGTATTAGATTACGAAAATTGTCCTTATGAAGCAGAAGTTAATTTACTTTTGACGATGAATAAGGAAATTCAGGAGATGAATGCAGAATTTAGACAGATAGACAGAGCAACAGATGTATTATCATTTCCGATGATTGATTTTGAGAAAACAGGAGAGTTTGATTTTCTGGAGGAAGACGACAGTTATTTTAACTGTGATACAGGAGAACTGATGCTTGGCGACATTGTTATTTCCAAAGAGAAAGTGGTTGCACAGGCGAAGGAATATGGACATACAATAAAAAGAGAATATGCTTTTCTAATTGCGCACAGTATGTTACACTTACTTGGTTATGATCACATGGAAGAACAGGAACGTTTGGAAATGGAAAAGAAACAAAAGGAAATTTTGGAACAGTTAGGGATAACAAGATAACTTAGGTGAGGTATAATACATGGAAACAAAAGGGAAAAAACACGAGGGAGCATTTCTTGTTCAGGGGATGATTTTGGCTTCTGCCGGAATTATTACGAAAATTATAGGGGTTATTTATCGTATTCCTCTTATTAATATCATGGGTGATCAGGGGCAAGCATATTATGGTATTGCCTTTGAAATTTATTCATTGGCGCTTCTTCTGACTTCATACAGCCTTCCGCTTGCCGTTTCTAAATTGGTATCGGCTAGGGTGTCTAAAGGTGAAAGGAGAAACGCATTTAAAGTATTTAAGTCGGCGCTTGTTTTTGCGCTTGTGTCCGGCTCTGCAATCGGTCTGATTGTATTCTTTGGGGCAGACTTTATTGCTGCAAAGATTATGGCGATGGGACCGAGTCAGTACGCACTTAGGGTGCTTGCGCCTTGTCTTCTCGTAGTGGCCGTTATGGGTGTAGTGAGAGGATATTTTCAAGGTTTGGGAACAATGATTCCCACTGCAGTATCCCAGATTTTAGAACAGATTGTCAATGCGATTGTCAGTGTTGTCGGGGCAAGTTATCTGTTTGAATTCGGACGAAAGGCGGCCGAAGCAAAAGGGAAAGAATATTTAGGTCCGGCCTATGCGGCAGCAGGCGGTACGCTTGGTACATTTGTAGGAGCGGTTTTCGGACTTTTGTTTTTACTTTTCGTTTTGTTTATCTATAGAAAAGTTATCAGAAAACAGTTAAGACGTGACCATACAACTTATCAGGAAGAATACGGAACAATCTTTCCTATTTTGTTAATGACAATTCTTCCTGTAATTTTAAGTACGGCAGTATATCAGAGTACAAAAATTTTGGATGCGGGCATTTTCAGCAATGTCATGTCTGCGCAGGGAATGGCTAAAGAAAAATACGAAACATTGTGGGGAATGTACACGGGGAAATTTAATACACTTGTAAATGTACCTCTTGCTATAGCTAATGCGATAGGAGCATCAGTTATTCCAAGTCTGACTGCTGCCATGACATTGGGTGATCGCAGGTTAGTACATAGCAAAATCCGATTGGCGACACGTTTTTCCATGCTTATTTCCATTCCAAGTACAATAGGATATATGGTGTTGGCAAAACCGATTATGAATTTGCTATTTAACGGAAATAATTCCACGCCTGCACTTTTATTAATAACGGGAGCGATAACAATTACGTTTTATTCGTTGTCTACAATTACGAATGCTATGCTACAGGGGATTGACCGCATGACAACACCGATTAAAAATGCAGCGATTTCACTTGTAATTCATTTGATTTCATTGTTCATCATGCTTGTTGTATTGAAGATGAATATTTTTGCGGTTATCGGAAGTACAATTGTATTTTCACTCAGTATGTGTATTTTAAACGGTCGCGCGCTAGGAAAAGCAATCGGTTATCATCAGGAATATTATAAAACATTTATTCTTCCGTTGATTGCGTCTATTATTATGGGAGTAGTTGCATTTATCGTTCAGATAGCACTTACAAATATTGTACCGGAAAAGGTAGCCACGGTTATTTCTGTATGTGTAGCAATTGTTATTTACTCTTTAGCTCTACTTTTGCTTGGCGGACTTACGGAAAATGAAATTCTTGCTATGCCAAAGGGAAGAAAACTGGCAGGGTTATTGAAGAAATTGCATCTGTTAAGAGAAGAGGAAGTGTAGATGAAACCAACAAAAAAGGTAGCGCTGCTCCACGATATATGTGCGGTGGGCAAAGCGGGAGCAGTGAATATGATTCCAATTTTAAATACAATGGGAGTGGAAGTTTGTTTGATTCCTACAATGCTTTTATCTACCCATACAGGCGGATATGGGAAGCCGGCGGTATGTCCGGTTTCACCCCGCTATCTGTGTGAATGTGCAAAACACTACAAAAAAGAAAAGGTTATGTTTGATTTTATTTTTGTAGGTTATTTAGGAAATTGTGATATGGTGGAAGGCGTTTTGGATTTTATCAGTCATTTTCCGGAAGCGAAAGTTGTGACCGACACGATTATGGGAGATAACGGAAGGTTTTACGGCAACTTTGATACCCATTATTTGCAGGCGGTAAAAAAGTTACTGCCAGTTTCTGATTTGATTTTACCTAATTACACGGAAGCCTGTTTTCTTGCAGAAATGGCGTATAAAGAAAATCCGGATTTGGCTTATCGAAATGCAATATATGAGAAATTATTGCAATTCGGTGTAAAAGATATGGTGATTACAAGTGTGACATCAGGAGAAAAGACAGAGATTTTTTACAGCGAAAATGGAAAAAAAGCCTGTTTATTTCTTGAATGTGAGCCAAACAGTATACATGGCACAGGAGATGTGTTTGACGGAGTTATTTTAGGAAATTATATGAAAGGTATTCCGTTAAAAGAAAATATTATACAGGCACATGAGTTTGTGAAAGCCTGTATTGCGGAAACGTATAGGTATGAGTATAATAAACGGGAAGGACTTATTTTAGAAAAAATGCTTTCATTACTTGTATAGATTAAGAACAACAGGCGAATACTGTAAATAAAAAAGGGGTTGTCCTATGAAAAAGAAATACGGTATTCGTTTTCTCATTGCAACAGTAGTCTGCCTGTCTGCATTGACAGTTGCATATCAGATGAGTTATCGTCATGCAAGAATGGAATTAAAACAGGAAACAAAAGAAAAACATCCTTCCATTGCAACGGAGGGCGAAGCATTTCAACCAGATGTTTATTATCTGCAGGAATTAAATGGGTTTATTGCAGTATATAAAAGTGATAAAAAAACAGTGTTTGAATATACAAATATTCGTATGGAGGAACTTCCAATTGATTTGGCAAAAGAGGTTAAAGTAGGGAAAAGGCTTCTAAGTCTTGAGGCGGTGTACGGTTTTTTGGAAAATTACTCCAGTTGATAAAAAAGAAGGAAGGACAAAAGAGATGTTAGAAGAAAAAATTCAGAGAATCAATGAGTTATATAGAAAATCAAAAGCAGAAGGTTTGACAGCAGAGGAACTTCAGGAACAAAAAGTATTAAGAGCAGAATACATTGACGCATTTAAAAGAAATCTTCGCGGTCAGTTAAATAATATTTCCATTCAGGAGAAGGATGGAACGATTACAAATCTGGGAGAAAAGTTTGGAAACAAAAAAGCAAATTAGAAGAGAAATTTTAAAGAGAAGGGAAGCACTTTCGGAAGAAGAGTGGAAAAGAAGAAGTGAAAAATTAACGGCATTTCTTCTTGAACAGCCAATATACAGGGAAAGTGAAATTATTTATTGCTATGTGTCCTATCGTTTTGAGGCGGACACATGGCGTTTTATTATGTATAGCCTAAAAAATGGCAAGAGTGTGGCAGTCCCTAAAGTGTGCGGTGATGAAATGAAGTTTTATTATATTCGGGATGTGGATGAACTGAAAGAGGGGTATAGAGGAATTTTTGAACCGCCGGAAACAAATGAGGAAGCAATAGAAGAAGGGGCTTTGTTTATTATGCCACTTGTTGCTTTTGACAGAGAGAAACACCGTCTTGGCTATGGCGGAGGTTTTTATGACAGGTATCTTGAAAAACATCCAAATCACTTTAAAATTGGAATTGGATTTTCCTTTCAGGAAACAGAGTATGTACCTGTAGAACAATACGATATAAATCCGGATAGGATATGGACGGATGAAGGAGAGATATAATGATAAATTTACCGAAAGATGCAATACTTTTATTGAGTGTTGTTAATACAAAATTGAGAGATTATTATAAAAACTTGGATGCTTTGTGTGAGGATATGAATATAAATAAAGCAGATATTTCACATAAACTTGAAGGTATAGGATATGAGTATGATGAACTGAAAAATCAGTTTGTGTAGACGGATTGCATTCTTGCAAAAGTGTTTTCTATATCGTATAATTGTAAAGTCATATATCACTTTTGATAAGAGAAAGGAAAACATATGTTAGAAAATTTAGATAAAGTAATAGAAGAAATTGATTTGAATAAAGAAGCACCTGTCACTGAACCGGACAGACAGTATTATTATATGGCAAAAGCTAAAAAATACGTTTCTGCACAGGCAGAGGAATTGGGGCGTCCCCTTACTTTTTGTGTAACAACATTCGGTTGTCAGATGAATGCAAGAGATTCCGAAAAACTGGTCGGTATTTTGGAAAAGATTGGTTATGTGGAGGAAACAGACGAAGAAAAGGCAGACTTTATTATTTATAATACATGTACTGTTCGCGAAAATGCCAATATGCGTGTTTACGGCCGTCTTGGACAGTTAAAGAGAGTGAAAAAAGAGCATCCGCATATGATGATAGGTCTTTGTGGCTGTATGATGCAAGAACCTGAAGTTGTGGAGAAATTAAAGAAGAGTTATCGTTTTGTTGATTTGATTTTTGGAACGCATAATATTTATAAATTTGCGGAATTAATTGTGACACGTTTTGAATCGGAACGCATGGTAATTGATATTTGGAAAGATACGGATAAAATTGTGGAAGATTTGCCAAGTGAACGTAAATTTTCTTTTAAATCAGGAGTAAATATTATGTTTGGATGCAATAATTTCTGTAGTTATTGTATTGTTCCATATGTGCGTGGGCGTGAAAGAAGCCGTAATCCAAAAGATATTATAAGAGAAATTGAACGATTGGTTGCAGATGGTGTTGTGGAAGTTATGCTTCTTGGACAGAATGTAAATTCTTATGGGAAAAATTTGGAAACTCCAATGACATTTGCGCAGTTATTGCAGGAAGTTGAGAAGATTGAAGGACTTAGAAGAATACGCTTTATGACTTCGCATCCGAAAGACTTGTCGGATGAATTGATTGAAGTAATGAAAAACTCTAAAAAGATTTGCAAACATTTGCATTTACCTGTGCAGTCGGGAAGTTCTCGGATTTTACAGAAGATGAATCGCCGTTATACAAAAGAACAATATTTAGAGTTGGTCAGAAAGATTAAAACGGCTATTCCCGACATATCTCTGACAACAGATATTATTGTCGGTTTTCCGGGGGAAACGGAAGAAGATTTCTTAGAAACAATGGATATTGTAAAGCAGGTTCGTTACGATAGTGCATTTACATTTATTTATTCAAAACGTACAGGAACACCTGCTGCCACAATGGAAAATCAGGTTGCGGAAGATGTTGTAAAAGACCGCTTTGATCGTTTGTTAAAAGAAGTACAGGAAATTTCAGCAGAAGTATGCAGCATACATACAGGAACAACACAAGAAGTTTTAGTAGAGTCATTAAATGATCATGATGCTTCTCTTGTGACTGGAAGATTAAGCAATAATATTTTAGTACATTTTCCGGGAAATGCAGACCTCATCGGTAAAATTGTTGATGTGAAATTAGAAGAGTGTAAAGGATTTTATTATATCGGTACAAGAGTGGAATAAGAAATAACTACCACCCATATTTTAAGAAGATACGTCCAAACTATTTACTAAGAACAATAAAGTAGATAGAAAGGGCGTTTTTCTTTGAAAAGAATAAGTGAATATTTATTTGTGTGGGCGTTAGGCGGAACAATCTATTATACATTTGAAGTATTTTTTCGGGGATTTTCTCATTGGACAATGTTTGTGCTGGGAGGAATTTGTGCAGTTTTCTGCGTATGGCAGGGATTAATGTTAAAATGGAGAGAGCCTTTATGGATACAGATAGTAAGGTGTACGATTTTTGTTGTTGCCAGTGAATTTATTACCGGAGTTGTTGTAAATAAATGGCTTGAATGGCAGGTTTGGGATTATACAGATCAGCCTTTTCAATTGTTTGGACAGATTTGCATTCCCTTTGCTATCATTTTTTCCGGTTTATGTGCGTTGGGAATAATCGGTGGCGGGTACTTTCTGTATTGGTTTTATAGGGAAGAAAAGCCGAATTTTCATGTATTATGAAAAATGGGAAACTTGAAAAGAACTTTGAAATTTGTTATGATTGATAAGATATGAACAAAATGGGGGAGTTCCCCGCAAAAATAAGGAGGAAATGGGAAATGTCTGAGTTGACTCCAATGATGCAACAATATGTTGAAACGAAAAAACAGTATCAAGACTGTATTTTATTTTATAGATTAGGAGATTTTTATGAGATGTTCTTTGATGATGCAATAACGGCATCGCAAGAACTGGAATTGACATTAACAGGAAAAAACTGTGGTTTGGAGGAGAGAGCTCCAATGTGCGGTATTCCTTATCATGCCGTAGAGGGATATTTGACAAGGCTTGTATCTAAAGGTTATAAGGTGGCTATCTGTGAACAGGTAGAAGACCCGAAAGTTGCTAAAGGAATTGTAAAACGTGAGGTTGTCCGTATCGTCACACCGGGTACAAACTTAAATACACAGTCGTTAGATGAATCGAAAAATAATTATATTATGTGTATTGTCTATATTGCAGACAGATACGGTTTATCGGTTGCGGATATTTCTACCGGAGATTATTTTGTCACGGAATTAGATACAGGAAGAAAACTTTTGGACGAGATTGCTAAATTTGCACCGTCAGAAATTATCTGCAATGAGCCTTTTTATATGAGTGGACTTGATATAGATGATTTGAAAAATCGCCTTGGAATAGCAGTTTACTCTCTCGATGCATGGTATTTTGATGACGCTATGTGCGAAAAAGTATTAAAAGAGCACTTTAAAGTAAGTTCACTTGAGGGATTGGGACTTGGTGATTATAACTGTGGCGTAATAGGAGCAGGTGCACTTTTAAAATATCTCTATGAAACACAGAAGACAACACTCTCACATTTAACGGGAATTACCGGTTATACAACAGGAAAATATATGTTGTTTGACAGTTCTACAAGAAGAAATCTGGAATTGTGCGAAACACTTCGTGAAAAACAAAAAAGAGGTTCGCTTTTATGGGTTTTAGATAAAACAAAAACTGCCATGGGGGCGAGAACATTGCGAAGTTATGTGGAACAGCCTTTGATTAATAAAGAAGATATTCTTGACAGATTAGATGCAGTAGGAGAATTGAAGGATAACGCTATAGCCAGAGAGGAAATCCGAGAATATTTAACTCCGGTTTATGATTTGGAAAGATTAATCAGTAAGATTACATACCAGTCGGCAAATCCGAGAGATTTAACTGCTTTTCAGAGTTCCCTTGCCATGCTTCCGTATATTAAATATATTTTGTCGGATATGACTTCTCCGTTATTAGTGAAACTTCACGGTGAGTTGGATACATTGACGGATTTGTGTGAACTTGTACAAAGTGCAATTAAGGAAGAGCCGCCTCTTGCCATGAAGGAAGGAGGTATTATCCGTGATGGATACGATGAAGAGGTGGACAGACTTCGACGTGCCAAAACAGAAGGAAAGACATGGTTAGCTGAATTGGAGGCAGAAGAGCGGGAAAAAACAGGCATTAAAAATTTAAAGATTAAATATAACAAAGTGTTTGGTTATTATTTAGAAGTGACAAACTCTTATAAAGAACTTGTACCGGACTATTATACAAGAAAACAGACACTTGCAAATGCAGAGAGATATATTATTCCAAGATTGAAAGAACTGGAAGACACAATTTTAGGGGCGGAGGACAAACTGTATGCGTTAGAATATGAAATTTATTGCGAAATCCGTGATAAGATTGCAGATGAAGTCGTTCGTATACAAAAGACGGCAAAGTCAATTGCGAAAATAGATGTGTTTGCATCATTAGCGCTTGTTGCCGAAAGAAACAATTATGTACGCCCAAAGATAAATGAAAAAGGGGTTATCGATATTAAAAACGGACGTCACCCGGTTGTAGAAAAAATGATTCCAAATGATATGTTTATCGCAAACGATACGTTGCTGGATGACAAAAAAAATAGAGTGTCTATTATAACAGGGCCAAATATGGCAGGGAAATCAACATATATGCGTCAGACGGCTCTGATTGTTCTTATGGCACAGATTGGAACGTTTGTACCTGCCGAAAGTGCAAATATAGGAATTGTTGACCGTATTTTCACAAGAGTGGGGGCATCGGATGATTTAGCATCGGGACAGAGCACATTTATGGTGGAAATGACAGAGGTCGCTAATATCTTGCGAAATGCTACAAATAAAAGTTTACTTATTTTAGATGAAATCGGCCGCGGAACAAGTACGTTTGACGGATTGAGTATTGCGTGGGCGGTTGTAGAGCATATCAGCAATGCAAAACTTTTAGGGGCGAAGACTTTGTTTGCAACACATTATCACGAATTGACTGAACTGGAGGGCAAGATTGACAGTGTAAATAATTACTGCATCGCTGTAAAGGAAAAGGGAGATGATATTGTTTTCCTTAGAAAAATCGTAAAAGGCGGAGCGGATAAGAGTTATGGAATACAAGTTGCAAAATTAGCAGGAGTACCTGATACGGTTATTTCAAGAGCAAAAGAGATTGTCAGTGAATTGAGCGAAGCAGATATTACAACAAGAGTAAAAGATATTAAGATTCAGGGACAGGACTCAAAGGCAAGAACAAAGCAGAAAAAATATGACGAAGTGGATTTGGCGCAGATGTCTTTATTTGATACGGTTAAAGACGATGATGTGCTAAAAGAATTGGAAGAATTGGATGTAAGTCGTATGACACCTATGGATGCGTTGAATACGATTTATCGTTTGCAAAATAAACTGAAAAACAGATGGTAGAAGAAAAGGGGAAGATATATGCCGAATATTCAGGTGTTGGATCAGATTACAATTGATAAAATAGCGGCGGGGGAGGTAATAGAACGCCCAGCTTCCATTGTAAAAGAATTGGTGGAAAATGCGATTGACGCAAAGGCAACTGCTGTTACCGTAGAGATAAAGGAAGGTGGTATTTCTTTTATTAGAATAACGGACAATGGATGTGGTATTCCCAAAGAGGAAGTTGCCCTTGCTTTCTTGCGTCATTCTACAAGTAAGATACGTTCTGAAAAAGATTTGGCAACAGTTTCTTCCCTTGGATTTAGAGGCGAAGCACTTTCAAGTATTTCGGCGATTGCACAGGTAGAAGTAATTACGAAAACAAAAGAAAGTGATTTTGGAGTAAAATATACAATAGAAGGCGGTGTGGAGAAAGGTGTTGAAGACGTAGGAGCACCGGAAGGAACTACTTTTCTTGTTCATCAGATTTTTTATAATACACCTGCCCGCCGTAAATTTTTGAAAACGCCGATGACGGAGGCGAGCCATGTAAATGAACTAATGATACGTCTTGCATTATCCCATCCGGAAGTATCCGTTCAGTTTATTAATAATGGGCAGAGCAAGTTACATACATCGGGAAACGGTAAAGTAAAAGATGTTATTTACCATGTGTTTGGCAGGGAGATTGCCAATAATCTGTTAGAAGTTAATCGAGATGAAGGAAAAATACGTGTGAGTGGTTATATCGGAAAACCTCTTATTTCCAGAGGAAATCGCAATTACGAGAATTATTATATTAACGGCAGGTATGTAAAGAGTAACATTATTGCGAAAGCGATTGAAGATGGGTATAAAGATTTTACAATGCAGCATAAATATCCGTTTACAGTACTTCACTTCTGGCTGGATGGAAATGAAATTGATGTGAACGTACATCCGACAAAAATGGAACTTCGCTTCAGTCATCAGCAGGAAGTATATGATTTTGTTTATCGCACCGTGAAAGAAACACTTATAGAACCGGATTTGATTCCGCGGGTGGAATTATCAAAACCTGTAAAGGAAATGGCTGCACCTGAGAAAAAAGTTCCGGAAGTACATGATGAAGCATATTTTATGCGAAAGATGAAAGAACGTGTTGAATCTTATCATAGACAGGCATCACAGGCGGAAGTGAAAGATACGATGGAATTACATCGGGGAAATGCACAGATTGACAGAATTAAAGAGGCTGTTACTTACAATAAAAATCGTGAACGGGAAAAACAGAATATTCCTTCTGTTTGTGTACCTCAGACACCAACATCGGATATACAGAAAGAAATAAAAGCAGAACAGTTAAATTTTTTTGAAGAGAAGTTATTAACGAAAAAGGCAGTACAGGAGTATAAATTGATTGGACAGGTGTTCGATACATACTGGCTTGTGGAATTTCAGGAACAGTTATATATTATTGATCAGCACGCAGCACATGAAAGAGTATTATATGAAAAAACACTGCATGGTATGAAAGAAAGAACGTTTACTTCTCAATATTTAAGTCCTCCTATTATTTTAAATCTTTCCATGCAGGAGGCACATTTATTGACGGAGCATATGGATTTATTTACGAAAATCGGATTTGAGATAGAAAATTTTGGAGGAGATTCTTTTGCGGTGAGAGCAGTTCCCGACAATTTGTTTAGTATTGCAAAAAAAGAACTGCTGATGGAAATGCTAGATAGTCTTTCAGATGATATTACTTCTGCAGAAGCACCGGATATTATTGGTGAGAAAATTGCATCCATGTCCTGTAAAGCGGCGGTAAAAGGAAATGCAAAATTATCTGTAGCGGAGGTAAATACATTAATTGGGGAATTATTAGAGTTGGAAAATCCATATCATTGTCCGCATGGAAGACCGACTATTATTGCAATGACGAAGAAAGAGTTAGAGAAAAAGTTTAAGAGGATTGTTTAGAATGATGAAAAAGCCATTAATTATTTTGACGGGACCGACTGCGGTAGGGAAGACAAAGGCATCTATTAATCTGGCAAAAGCAATCGGCGGCGAGATTATTTCTGCGGATTCCATGCAGGTATATCGTCATATGGATATTGGTTCGGCAAAGATTACGCCGGAGGAAATGCAGGGAGTAAAGCATCATTTAATTGATGTATTAGAGCCGGATGAAGAATTTCACGTAGTTAAATTTCAGCGTTTGGCAAAAAAGGCGATGGAAGAAATTTATGCAAAAGGGAAAATACCTATTGTCGTAGGCGGAACCGGATTTTATATTCAGGCACTTTTGTATGACATTGATTTTACAGAGAATAACGAAGATACGGCGTATAGGCGGGAATTAGAACATATTGCCGATACAAAAGGAGCGGAATATCTCCACGAGATGCTAAAGGCAGTCGATGAAAAATCTGCACAAAATATTCATGCAAATAATGTGAAACGTGTAATAAGAGCGTTAGAGTTTTTTAAACAGACCGGACAGAAGATTTCAGAGCATAATGAAAAGGAAAGAGAAAAAGAATCGCCGTATCAATTTTGCTATTTCGTATTAAATGATATAAGGGAACATTTGTATAAACGAATTGAGTTACGCATTGATGAAATGCTTAAAGAAGGACTTGTTGCTGAAGTCGAGATGTTAAAGGAAAAGGGATATACGCGTGAAATGACTTCCATGCAGGGACTTGGATATAAAGAGATTTTGGATTACTTAAACGGCGTCTTCTCTCTTGAAGAGGCAGTTTATATTTTGAAAAGAGATACAAGGCATTTTGCAAAACGCCAGATTACATGGTTTAAGCGTGAAAAGGACGTTATTTGGATAAATAAAGATGAATTTGATTATGATGAGGAGAAAATTTTAGCATTTCTTCTTGAAAAGATAAAAGAAAGGATTGTACTTCCATGTTAGAAATAAAAACACAATACAAACAATTAGGAATTTCCGAAGAGGTATATGCTTTTGGAAAGAAAATAGAGGAGAAACTTACGGAGCGTTTTCAGAAGGTAGACGAGGTTGCTGAATTTAATCAGTTAAAAGTTATTCAGGCAATGCAGGACAGAAGAGTAAGTGAGGCGTGTTTCAATTATGCCAGCGGATATGGGTATAATGATTTAGGACGAGATACGCTGGAGGAAGTGTATGCGAGTGTATTTCACACAGAATCTGCTTTAGTAAGACCACAAATTACTTGTGGAACACACGCACTTGCACTTGCATTAAGTGCAAATTTAAGACCGGGTGATGAACTTTTATCTCCGGCAGGGAAACCATATGATACATTGGAAGAAGTGATTGGAATACGTGAATCAAAAGGCTCTCTTGCAGAATACGGAATTACTTATCGTCAAGTTGATTTGCTGGAAGACGGAACATTTGATTATGAAAATATAAAAAAAGCAATTACAGAGAAAACAAAACTGGTTACTATCCAGCGGTCAAAAGGCTATCAGACAAGACCGAGTTTTTCTGTTGCACAAATTGGTGAACTAATTACTTTTGTGAAGAAGATTAAACCTGATGTAATCTGTATGGTAGATAACTGCTATGGTGAGTTTGTAGAAACAATTGAACCAAGTGATGTGGGAGCAGATATGGTTGTCGGTTCACTTATAAAAAATCCGGGAGGTGGTCTTGCTCCAATTGGCGGATATATTGCGGGAAAAAATGAATGTATTGAAAATTGTGCCTATCGTCTTACTTCTCCGGGTCTTGGAAAAGAAGTCGGCGCTTCGCTTGGTGTTATGCAGTCGTTTTATCAAGGATTGTTTTTAGCACCGACAGTTGTAAGTGGAGCATTAAAAGGTGCTATATTTGCTGCAAATATATATGGAGAACTGGGATTTCCGGTTATTCCAAACGGAAGTGAAAGCCGTCATGATATTATTCAGGCAGTTGAGTTTGGAACGCCTGAGGGAGTGATTGCTTTCTGTCAGGGGATTCAGGCAGCAGCACCTGTAGACAGTTATGTTACTCCTGAGCCGTGGGCAATGCCGGGATATGACAGTGATGTAATTATGGCAGCAGGTGCGTTTGTGCAGGGGTCTTCTATTGAGTTAAGTGCGGACGGACCAATCAAACCTCCGTATGCAGTATATTTTCAGGGTGGTCTTACATGGACACACGCAAAATTTGGTATTTTAATGAGTTTGGAAAAATTGGTACAGGCGGGACTTGTGAAACTGCCTTAATGAAAGGATCGTATGAAAAAAAGTAAAAAAATTGTCGTTATTGGCGGAGGAGCATCGGGACTTGTTGCAGGTATTATTGCGGGAAGAAACGGAGCAGACGTGCTTATTTTAGAACATAAAGAAAAAGTGGGAAAGAAAATATTGGCAACCGGAAACGGCAGATGTAATTTTACAAATGAATACATGACAGAGAGTTGTTTTCGGAGTGAAAATAAGGAAAGAGTTGGTACTGTGCTGAATAAATTCGGTACACAGGAAACACTTTGTTTTTTTGAAACACTTGGTATTCTTCCTAAAAATAAAAATGGATATTACTATCCGAAATCCAATCAGGCAGCGGCAATTTTAGATGTGCTTAATATGGAGTTGAAGCGGCAGCGGGTAGAAATCATATGCAATAGTCATGTAACGAAAATAACGAAGGCAAAACAATTTAAGATTGTTTCATCTACAGGTATATATATGGCAGATTCCGTTATTCTTGCAACGGGAGGAAAAGCAGCAGCATCTCTTGGATCTGACGGCAGCGGATACAGTCTGGTAAAGGAGTTTTGTCATACAATAGCCCCTGTTGTGCCGGCGCTTGTACAGTTACATGGGAATGGAACGTTTTTCAAGCAGATTGCAGGAGTTAGGGCAGATGCAAAAATTTCGCTCTATGTAGATAACAGATTATGTGGAGAAGATACGGGAGAGGTACAGTTTACGGACTATGGCATATCAGGAATTCCTGTTTTTCAAATCAGCCGTTTTGCTTCTCTTGCACTTTACCGGAAGAAAATACCTAAAGTAAGGCTAGACTTTTTTCCTGAATTTACAAGAGAAGAACTGTCAACGCTTTTTGAAAATAGAATTCGACAGAATGCTGAAAAGAAGGCAGGAGAATTTCTTATAGGAATGCTAAATAAGAAACTGATGCCGATTTTACTTCGAGCGTCAGGAGTAAGAGAAAGAACTATTATTTCTGAAGTAGAAAAAGAGAGAGTGGAACGTCTGATTGACAAATGTAAGGGATTTGAGATAGAAATTACGGAAACAAATTCTTTTGAGCAGGCGCAAGTTTGTGCAGGCGGTGTTCGTCTGAACGAGATAGATATAAATACAATGGAATCTTTATATGAAAAAGACCTGTATATTACCGGAGAACTTTTGGACGTGGATGGTATTTGTGGCGGCTATAATTTGCAGTGGGCGTGGGCAACCGGATATTTAGCGGGAGAAAATGCGGCGAAAGGGAAAAAATATGATTAGAATTCATCAAATAAAATTACCGATTACACATACGCAGGAAGAATTGAAAAAGAAAATCGGAAAAATGCTGCGTATATCTGTTTCGGATATAAAAAAAGTGAAAATTGTTAAACAGTCTATTGACGCACGAAAAAAACCGCAGATTTTTTACACATACACAGTGGATGTGACGGTTTCAAGTGAAAAAAATATTTTGCGTAAAGTAAAAGATAATCAGATTATGCCTTCACCGTCTGTTAAGTATCATTTTTGTCCGAGCGGAAAGATTTCTATGCGACATCGTCCGATTATTATCGGAAGCGGACCGGCAGGGCTTTTTTGTGCATATATGCTTGCTCTTTACGGTTATCGTCCGGTTTTATTGGAGCGTGGAGCAGAGGTGGATGAAAGAATAAAGGATGTAGAAACATTTTGGAAAACAGGTAAATTAAACCCTGTGTCTAATGTGCAGTTCGGTGAAGGCGGTGCAGGTACATTTTCGGATGGTAAGTTAAATACGCTTGTTAAAGATTCCTTTGGGAGAAACCAAAAAGTTTTAGAGATTTTTGTAAAGCATGGAGCACCGGAGGATATTTGCTATACAAATAAAGCCCATATCGGAACAGATATTCTTATAGATGTAGTAAAAAGAATGCGCCAGTCTATTATTTCATATGGTGGTGAGGTACGTTTTCATAGTCAGGTAACAGATATTTGCATAGAAGATAAAAAAGTAGTTTCTTTGACTGTCAATGGAGAAGAAAAAATTCCATGTGAAACAGTTGTGCTTGCTATCGGACACAGTGCCAGAGATACATTTGAAATGTTATATAAGAGAAATGTGCCAATGGAAGCAAAGGCTTTTGCCGTTGGTGTACGTGTAGAACATTTACAGTCTATGATTAATTTCTCTCAATACGGCATGGAGAAAAATCCTTTGCTTTCTGCAGCATCGTATAAGGTAGCGGAACAATTGGAAAACGGAAGAGGGGTGTACTCTTTCTGTATGTGTCCGGGAGGATATGTGGTAAATGCTTCTTCGGAAGAAAATCGTTTAGCTGTCAATGGAATGAGTTATCACAGTAGAGATGGGAAGAATGCAAACAGTGCAATTATAGTTACGGTAACTCCAGAAGATTACGGTGGAATAAACGCTCTTTCAGGAGTGGAATTTCAGAGAAAACTGGAAGAGAAGGCATATCAATTGGCGGGAGGTAAAATTCCTGTGCAGCGTTATGAAGATTTTTGTAAAAATCAGGTATCTTCTCATTTTGGAAAAGTGACACCATCAATGAAGGGGAATTATGATTTTGCTAATGTCAGATCTATCTTTCCTGAAGAAATTGCCTTATCTATTGAGGAGGGTATCAAAAAATTTAACAACAAAATTCGAGGATTTTCGCAGGAAGACACATTGCTTTCAGGTGTGGAAAGCAGAACGTCTTCTCCGGTAAGAATAAAAAGGGGAGAAGGACTAATGAGCGAAATCGCAGGGCTTTACCCTTGTGGCGAGGGAGCAGGATATGCGGGTGGAATCACTTCTGCAGGAATGGACGGATTAAAGGTAGCGGAAGAAATCGCAAAAATTCACCGTGCATTCGACTAAATTCGCCCTTCTTCAGAAAAATTTAATTTGTTGGGTGTATACACCGATTTTAAAGTATGCTAAAATAAATCTTGTGTCGTAATGAGTCTATAATTAAAATGAGTCAAACAAAGAAAATTAAAGATATGATAGAAGAAGAACGTCCATATGAGAAATGCGAACGTTTAGGCGTGAGTAGTTTGACAGACATTGAACTTTTAGCAGTCTTGTTGAGAAACGGAGCAATCAACAGTAATTCTCTTGAACTGGCAAGACGCATTTTATATCCTTTGAATCAAAGAGGGGGACTTATCAATCTACATCAATACTCTTTGACACAACTTAAGAAAATTCACGGAATTGGACGTGTAAAGGCACTTCAGATAGTTTGCATTGTGGAATTGAGCAAAAGACTTTCCAAAGCCTCCGCAATCAAAGGTCTTGATTTTTCATCTGCCGCAAAGATTGCAGAGTATTATATGGAAGACCTGCGGCATCATCAGCAGGAACATATGAAACTTCTAATGTTAAACACAAAAGCGAGATTAATAGGAGAAACGGATATTTCAAAAGGAACGGTGAATGCATCTTTAGTATCTCCACGCGAACTGTTTATTGAGGCTCTGCAAAAGAATGCTGTATCTATTATATTATTGCACAATCATCCAAGCGGTGACCCGACTCCAAGTAAAGAAGACATTTTAATTACAAAAAGGATAAAAGAGGCAGGCAATTTAATTGGGATTGAATTGCTTGACCATATTATTATTGGGAATAACTGTTATACCAGTTTGGCGGAGAAAAATCTGGTATAACTTATTGAGAGGAAATAGAATGCTAGGGAATATATATGGATTAGACCTGGGAACATATGAAGTTAAAGTTTATGACAAAAAAAAGGATACGATTTGGACAGAAAAAAATGCGATTGCCATTGAAAATGAGGATACCATTTTTTCTGTAGGCGATGAGGCGTATGAGATGTATGAGAAAGCGCCGGATAATATAGAAATTGTCTTCCCTATGAAAGAGGGAGAAATTTCTCATTTTAATGATTTACAGTATCTGTTACAAAATCTGTTGAAAAAGGGCAAAAGATTTGCACGCGGTTCTAAATATATGATTGCTGTTCCGACAGATGTTACGGAAGTACAGAAACGAGCTTTTTTTGATTTAGTTATTCATTCAACGGCTAAGGCAAAGGAAGTTAATATTGTAGAACGCGGTATTGCAGATGCAGTGGGAATAGGATTGGATGTGCAGAACGAAAAAGGTATTTTTATTGCTAATTTCGGGGGAGAAATCACAGAATTGTCAGTCTTATCCTATGGCGGCCTTGTTTTAAACAGGATAGTTAAAGTCGGCGGAGTAACATTAGATGAAGCAATTGTCAATCGTGTTCGTCATAATCATGACTTTCTTATAGGAAGGCTGACGGCAGAAACACTTAGAAAGGAATTTGGTATTTTCGATGACGCAAGTGACCATACCCTTTCCGTTGCAGGAAGAAATTTGATTTCAGGTGTTCCAACACAATATGATGTTTCCATCAGTCTTGTGAGGGCAGCCATAAAAGAATCACTTGAGGAGATAAGCCGTTCCATAAAATCTCTGATTGAAAGGACTCCGCCGGAAGTATTGACGGAGGTAAAGAAAAAGGGAATATATATGACGGGAGGACTTGCAAATTTGCGAGGACTTGCAACGTATATGGAAGGAGCAACGGGATTAAAAGTAACATTAGCAAAAAATCCTGAGTTGAGTGCAGTCAATGGACTGAAAAAAATAATTTTATCAAAAGAGTTACAAAAATTGGCATATTCAATGCTTGATGAAAATTTTAGGTGGATGAGATAATATGAAAGGAAAAAATCAACTATCAGTACCAAGTAAATATTGGTTATTAATTATTACAACAATCTGTATCATTTTTATCGGGTTGTCCTTAGTTTCGGATAAAGCATCCGGACCTCTTAAAATAGTTGCAGATTATACGGTTGTACCTATGCAAAAAGGAATTAACAGGGTAGGAATGTACCTGAGTGATTTAACAGAGAACTTTGATACATTACAGGATGTAAAAGCGGAAAACAAATCGTTGAAAAAGAAGGTGGATTCCCTGACAATTGCTAATAATCGTTTGCAGCAGGATAAATATGAATTGGAAAGACTGCGTGAGTTATATAAGTTAGACCAGACATATTCGGATTATGAAAAGATTGGAGCTCGCGTTATCGGAAATAATGGAAGCAATTGGTTTAGTACCTTTACCATTGATAAAGGAAGCGAAGATGGAATTAAAGTAGATATGAATGTTATCGCAGGTGCAGGGCTTGTCGGTATTGTTACGAAAGTAGGACCGCATTCGTCAGAAGTGCGTGCAATTATTGATGACCAAAGTAATGTGAGTGGTATGGTATTATCTACATCAGATACCTGTGTAGTGCGTGGGGATTTGAAACTGCTTGCGGATGGGCGTATCCGTTTTGAACAACTTGCTAACAATAATACTAAAATTAAAGAAGGAGAACAGGTTGTCACTTCTCAAATCAGTTCAAAATATGTGCAGGGTATCCTTATCGGATATATTAGTGAAATTAATGTAGATGACAACAACTTAACACGCTCAGGTTATATTACGCCTGTTGTGGACTTTAAGAAACTTCAGGAAGTGCTTGTTATTACTTCTACGAAGAAAGATTTAGTTCAGAAAAAGAAGTAAGGAGAGAAGACTAATGAAGATAAAAAGAAAAATTATAACTCTTTTCATTATTGTAGTTTGCTTTTTACTTGAAACAACAGTCTTTCCAAGTTTTTCATTGGCTGGCATCACACCTAATCTTCTCGTTGTGATTGTTTCTTCATTTGGATTTATGCGTGGTAAAAATGAAGGAATGGTTGTGGGATTTATATGCGGATTAATGATAGATGTATTTTTTGGGTTACAAGGTGTAATCGGTTTTTATGCTTTGATTTATACACTTATCGGTTATGTAAACGGTTTCTTTAAACGTTTATTTTATGATGAAGACATTAAACTTCCTTTAGCATTGATTGCAGGTAGTGAATTATTATATGGTCTTATTATTTATGTATGCGTCTATCTAATGAGAAGTAAATTTGATTTTATTTATTACTTGTTGCATATTATTATGCCGGAACTGATGTATACTATTTTAGTAACTTTAGTGTTGTATCAAATTATTTTACACATTAACCGAAAACTTGAAACCGAAGAGAAAAGGAGTGCAAGTAAATTTGTTTAATCGGATAAAAGAGGCAATTAGTGGAGTGATGAAATCCAGATTGTTCATTGTCATTATTGTATTTTTTATTATGTTTGGTATACTGGTTCAGAGATGTTTCAGTCTACAGATTGTAAATGGACAGGACTATTTGGATAACTATAAATTACAGATACAAAAGACGAGAGAAGTGCAGGGAACCAGAGGAATTATTTATGATAGAAATGGACAGGTTCTGGCGGAAAATAAACTGGCATATACGGTAACTATTGAAGACAACGGTACTTATGAAGATAAGGAAGAAAAAAATAAAAAGATTAATCAGACAATCGAAAGAGTTATTGGAATTATAGAAAAAAACGGTGATTCTATTATCAATGATTTTGGAATTGTTTTAGATGAAAATAACGAATACAGTTTTCTGCATCCGGAAGGAACATCAAGAATGCGTTTTATTGCGGATGTATACGGGAAAGCGAAGATTGGTGATTTAAAAGAACAACAGAAAAGGTCTACACCGAATGACATTATTAAATATCTTTGTGAAGATGATTCATATGGATACGGAATTAAACGTAAGAACTATAGCAAAGAAATGGTTCTGAAATTGATAAACGTCCGCTATGCGATGGGATTGAACAGTTTCCAAAAGTATATTCCGACGACAATTGCTTCGGATGTCAGTAATGAAACAGTGGCAGCAATTATGGAAAATTTAGATTCATTGCAGGGAGTAGACATTCAGGAAGATTCTCTGCGTTATTATCCGAATAGTAAGTATTTTGCTTCTATTTTAGGATATACAGGAAAAATTTCTACAGAAGAGTATGATAATTTTAAGGCAGAAGGAAAAGACTATTCTAAAACGGATATTATAGGAAAAGCAGGATTAGAACAGTCTATGGATTCCGTTTTACAGGGAAAAAACGGTAAAGAAGTTCTTTATGTAAATAATGTAGGGAAAATTATTGAGAGAGATAAAACGACAAAAGCAGAGGCGGGAAATAATCTGTACTTATCTATTGATAAAAACCTTCAAATTGCTACTTATAAAATTTTGGAAGAACAGTTAGCAGGTATTATTCTTGCCAATATGAAAAATACAATGAATTTTGAGAAACGTCCCGGAACACAGGATGTAAAAGTACTTCCGTTTGATGATGTTTTAAATTCTTTCTTTGCAAATAATATTTTAGACATCAAACATTTTTCGGAAAAAGATGCAAAACCTAGAGAAGCAGCGGTTTATCAGAAGTTCGTAAAGAGAAAAGAAGTTATGCTGAACCGTATTACAGAGGAATTGAACTCTTCTTCGGCAAAACCGTATAAAAATCTTTCTAAAGAAATGCAGGCATATATGAGTTATATTGCAAATGATGTGCTGACAAAAAATACAGGCATCTTAGTAAAAGATAAGATTGACACAGATGATAAAACATACAAGGCATGGAAAGAAGATGACAGTATCAGTTTAAGAGAATATTTACAGTATGCAATCTCTAAAAACTGGGTGGATACTTCAAAACTTCAGGATTATATTGAAGGAAAAGGCGATTATTCTGATGCCAATGAAGTGTATGAAGGAATTATTTCTTTCCTCAAAGAGTATCTGTCTGCCAACATGGGATTTGACAAACTTATTTACAAATATATGATTAAAGACGGAACGGTTACCGGCAAAGAAATTTGTCTGATGTTATATGAACAGGATGTTTTAAAATATGATGAAAAGCAGGTAAATGCTTTGAATGCCGGAACAGTAAATGCGTATGACTTTATCCGTGGAAAGATTAAATCGTTGGAAATTACTCCGGGGCAATTAGGGCTTGAACCTTGTACTGCTTCAGCGGTTGTTACAGATGTAAATACAGGTGCTTTATTAGCCTGTGTTTCTTATCCTGGATATGATAACAACCGACTTGCAAATACAATGGATTCTGAATATTATAATGAATTAGTTACGGGGTTATCAAGACCTCTCTATAACAATGCAACGCAGGAAACAACGGCTCCAGGTTCTACATTCAAACCGATTTCGGCTGTTGCAGGCTTGACAGAAGGAGTAATTACAAGCGGAACAACATTTACCTGTACAGGTAAATTTACAAAAATTACGCCAAGTCCAAAATGTTGGATTTACCCGGGGTCACACGGCGGCTTAAACATTACAGGTGCCATTTCTCATTCGTGTAACGTTTTCTTTAGTGAAATGGCATATAGAATGAGTATGGATGAAAAAGGTAATTACTCAAGTAAAAAAGGTACTGAAATTTTAGCCAAATATGCAAAAATGTTTGCATTAGATCAAAAGTCGGGGATTGAAATTCCTGAATCAGAGTCTAATATTTCTACTGAAGATGCCGTGCGTTCTGCTTTTGGACAGGGTACAAACAATTATACTGTCACACAACTTTCACGTTATGTATCATCAGTAGCAAATAAAGGCACGGTTTATGATTTGACTTTGCTGAACAAAGTAGAAACAGTTGATGGTAAGACAGTGAAAAAATATGAGCCAAAAGTAAATAATGAAATAAAAGAGGTTTCAAATACAACATGGAATCTTGTCCATCAGGGAATGGAAGATATGATATCTTCAAGCAGTGTTTTCAAATCTCTGAAGAAATCTAATTTTAAAATGTCGGGTAAAACAGGTACTGCACAGCAGAGTAAACTGCATCCGGATCATGCTTTATTTGTAGGTTTTGCACCAAGTGAAGCGCCGGAAATCAGCGTTGCTATTCGTATCGCAAACGGTCATAAATCGGCATTTGCCGCTGAAATCGGGCGTGATATTGTAAGATATTACTTCAACTTAGCAGACAGTTCGGAGATTATTCATAACGGAGCATCTTCTGTAACATCTGCGACAGTAGGAGATTAATTTAAAGGGGTGAGAATAAAATGAATCGCTTAGTTACGATTAAAAGTAACAAGTACGGCCTCTTAATTCGACTGCATCCGGAAGCGCCTTTTCAGGAACTTTTGGATGAGGCAGGTCGGATTTTCAGTGATACGGTTAAATTTTTTCATCATGCAAAATTAGCCGTTTCATTTGAAGGGCGTATTCTCACAAAAGATGAAGAACATCAATTAATTGAGATGATTTCCAAAACCGCTCAAATTGAAATTGTATGTATAATAGACAATGACAGAAAACGCGAGCAAATGTACAAAAGATATGTGGAGGAAAGTCTTATGGAGGAAAGTCTAAAAGACGGATTATTCTGTAAGGGTACTCTTCACAAAAAACAGGTGTTAGAATCTGAAAAAAGTGTTGTGCTTTTAGGAGATGTGGAGGCAGGTGCAACGATTGCCGCTAAAGGAAATATAGTTGTGCTTGGTGCATTGAAAGGAAATGCTTATGCGGGAGTTACAGGAAACCGTAATTCTTTTGTTTTTTCTCTTTCCATGCAGCCGCATCAATTGAAGATAGGAAATTTAGCGGCACAGCAGGATATGGTAACTAAAAATGAATATATGTCTATGATGCCTCAGATTGCAATGCAAAATGGAGAAAATATTACGTTTCAGTCTATATTTGATGATGAGGCTTACATACAGGAGGAATTAAAATGGGCGAAATTATTGTAGTAACATCAGGAAAAGGCGGTGTAGGAAAGACTACTACAACTGCAAATATCGGTGTTGGATTGGCGAAACTGAATAAAAAAGTAATTGTTATCGACACAGATCTAGGATTAAGAAATTTAGATGTCGTTATGGGACTTGAAAACCGTATTATTTATAATCTTGTAGATGTTATTGAAGGAAATTGTCGGTTAAAACAGGCTTTGATTAAAGATAAGCGATATGAGGAACTGTATCTTCTTCCGTCTGCACAAACGAAAGATAAGACGGCTATTTCGCCGGAACAGATGAAGAAACTGACAGCAGAACTAAAAGAAGAATTTGATTTTGTTTTGCTTGACTGTCCGGCAGGAATTGAACAGGGCTTTCAAAATGCGATTGCAGGGGCAGACAGAGCGATTGTAGTTACAACGCCGGAAGTGTCAGCCATTCGTGATGCAGATCGTATTATTGGTTTGCTTGAACAAAACCATATTAAGCAGTTGGATTTGATTATTAACAGGATTCGTATTGATATGGTAAAAAGAGGAGATATGATGTCGGTAGAGGATGTGACGGAAATACTTGCAATCCACTTATTAGGTGCTATTCCAGATGATGAAAATATAGTTATTTGCACAAATCAAGGAGAAGCGGTTGTGGGTGGAGAAAGTCTTTCCGGACAGGCATATGAGAATATTTGTCACCGTATTGTAGGAGAAGAAGTTCCTTTGTTAGATTTAGATGAGCATAAAGGCTTTTTCAAAAAACTTGCCAATCTCTTTCAGAAAAATTAGGAGGTTGGAAAATGAATGTATTTGAATCAGGACAGAAGAAAAACTCTGTTGTCATTGCAAAGGACAGGCTGAAAGTGCTTTTAATTTCCGACAGAGTAAATTGTACACCCGATACATTCGAAAAATTACGAAATGAACTATATTTAACAGTTTCAAAGTACATAGAAGTATCCCCGGAAATTTTTGATGTGGAAATTACGCAGTCAAATATTTCAATTAGATTAACGGGGGAATGTAATTAACTGGAGGATAAACAGTGAAATTAATGAAAAATTATCAACTTAAAAATTTGAAAATTTCTCTGATTGTACTTGTCTTGGCAATCTCCACAATAGGAATACTTGTTGTGGGGAGTGCTAAGCCAAGTTATCAGGGAAAGCAAATCATGGGAGTGTTTTTGGGCGTTATCGCCATGCTTATCGTTTCTATGATAGATTATAACTGGCTCTTAAATTTCTCATGGATTATGTATGCCATTAATGTAGGACTATTGGTTCTTGTTAAATTAATCGGTAAGGAAGTAAATGGGGCGCAGAGATGGATTGACTTGAAAGTTATCAGTGTACAGCCATCTGATCTGACAAAAATCTTTATGATTATATTTTTTGCGAAATTTTTGATGGATCATGAGGATGATTTGAACGAACCGAAAAATATTATTAAGGCAGTATTTTTAATTTTGCCTTCGCTTGTTTTAATTGTCGCACAGCCTAATTTATCGAATACGATTTGTGTTGCAACACTTTTTTGCGTATTAATGTTTATTGGTGGCTTGAGTTATAAGTTTATTAGGAATGTACTTTTAATCGCAGTTCCTTTGGTAGTTATCTTTTTAGTCATTGCGGTACAGCCAAATCAGAAGTTGCTTAAACCATATCAACAGAAACGTATTCTTTCATGGCTTGAACCGGATAAATATGCCGATCAGGAAGCATATCAGCAGATTAACTCCCTTATGGCAATCGGTTCCGGACAGGCAACGGGAAAAGGGTTGAATAATAAAGGAACAACTTCCGTAAAAAACGGTAATTTTATTTCAGAACCGCAGACAGACTTTATTTTTGCCATTATCGGAGAAGAATTAGGGTTTGTTGGATGTTGTATCACAATAATTTTGTTGTTATTAATCGTAATACAATGTATAATAATAGGTACGAAAGCACAAAATTTGGCAGGGCAGATTATTTGCGGAGGAGTAGCCGCACTAATAGGAATACAAAGTTTTATCAATATTAGTGTGGCGACAAGAATTTTCCCAAATACAGGTATTCCTTTACCATTTGTCAGTTACGGATTAACATCTCTGGTAACTTTCTTTATTGGAATAGGATTAGTGCTGAATGTTGGTTTACAACCGAAAAAATATTAGTTAGGAGTGATTTACAAATGAATATCGGATTAATCGCACACGATGCGAAGAAGACTCTGATGCAGAACTTTTGTATTGCATATCGTGGCATTTTGAAGAAACATAATTTATTTGCAACAGGGACAACAGGGCGTTTGATTGAAGATGTCACTATTTTAAATATTACAAAATATCTTGCAGGGCCTCTTGGAGGAATGCAGCAATTAGGTGCTCAAATTGCACAGAATGATATTGATGCTTTGATTTTTCTTCGTGACCCGATGAATGTAAAACCACATGAACCGGATGTGAATGACGTTGTACGTTTATGTGATATGCACAATATCCCAATTGCAACAAATGTTGCTACAGCAGAGATTTTAATTTTAGCAATAGAGCGAGGAGATTTGGATTGGCGTGAAATGTATAGGTAAATGTATCAAAATATTCTTATGCGGAGTGTTATGTTCTTCACTGCTTATCGGTTGTACTTCTTCAGAAAAGAATCTGGCAGAGTATGAAAGTAGAGAATATAAAAAGACGATGTATAAAGCCGAAGGATTTGCAGAGAAGCTTTGCGTGAATTCTAATGAGGATATTTCTTATAAATCAGTTAATACGGATATGGCATTAAGCGCTGCCGGATTATTTAGCCTTAATGATGAAGAAGTATTGTATGGACGAAATATTTACAAAAAGATTTATCCGGCAAGTACAACAAAAATTTTAACCGCTTTAGTCGCTTTGAAATACGGTGATTTAGACGATGTGGTAACTGTTTCCAAAACGGCAACAAAATTTCCTCCTGCCGCTTCTTTATGTGGAATAAAAGAGGGGGATAAACTGACTTTAAGAGAGTTATTGTACGGTCTTCTCATTCCATCGGGAAATGACGCTGCTGTAGCCATTGCAGAACATATTTCAGGAAGTGTAGAAAACTTTGCAAAATTAATGAATAAAGAGGCGTATGATATTGGTGCTACTCATACACATTTTGTCAATCCGCATGGTTTACATGACGATAATCATTATACGACGGCATATGATTTATATCTCATTTTTAATCAGTGTATTCAGTATGATGAGTTTATTAAAATTGTATCAGAAATCAAACATGATATGCCTGTTACAAATGCAGACGGTACGGCTCACACAGTGCAGTTGGAAACAACAAATCTTTATGGATTGGGTGAGGCAGAGAAACCAGAGCATTTGACTGTAATCGGAGGAAAAACAGGTAATACAGGGGAAGCAAAAAGATGTCTGATTCTGCTATCGAAAAATGGACAGGGGTATCCTTACGTTTCTATTGTTATGGGGGCAGAAACAAAACCTCTCGTATATGAAAATATGAATAAAATGCTTAATGCAGTTTCAGAATAAGTAAAGGGAGGCAAAAGACCTCCCTTTGTTTGTTACTTTACATTTCTTTAATTCGTCCATATAAACTGATTAAATATAAACCGCAAAGCCCGATAATCGTATATACTGCTCTGGAAAGGAAAGATAACTCTCCAAATAAGAACGCAACAATATCAAATTGGAAAATTCCGATTAAAAGCCAGTTAATCGCACCTACGATAACCAAAGTAAGTGCAGTATTATCAAACCATTTCATGTAATTTCCTCCTTATTCATGATGTGAGTAGTATGTACAGGAAATAAAAATTTATACATAGAGGATTGAATGATGAACGAAAAAATTTTATATAATAAATATTCCGATTATTTAAAAGAAAAATATGGAGAAAAGGTATATAAACTTCCTGTCAATCTGCCCCTTACCTGTCCAAACAGAATAAATGGACATGGGTGCAGTTTCTGTGCAGATGTAGGGACAGGATTTGAGGCAATGCAGTCATCTATATCTGTTACAGAGCAATTGAAAAAAACAAAAGAGTACATTGCAGGAAGATATCACGCAAAGAAATTTATTGCATATTTCCAAAACTACACAAACACATATATGCCTTTAGATACATTCAAAAAATATATATTAGAGGCAGTTAAGGTTGAAGATATTGTGGAAATTTCCATCTCCACAAGACCCGACTGTGTGAGGGAAGAATATCTTCAATTTTTGAAAACAGTACAAGAAACGTATCACATTTCCATACATCTGGAATTAGGATTGCAGACGGTAAATTATCATACGCTTGATTTTATATCGAGAGGACATGGACTTGCAGAATATATTGACGCTGTAAAAAGAATACAGAAATACGGTTTTTCCATCTGTACACATTTAATTCTAAACCTGCCACATGATACGCTGCGGGATACGGTTGAAACAGCAAAAGTAATGTCGGCGTTGAAGATAGATATTGTGAAACTACATTCGCTTTATATACCAAAAAACACACCATTGTGTGAGGCTTATGAACATGGTACAATTACTTTATGTTCCAAAGAAGAATATATAGAGCGACTTGCAGTTTTTTTGGCTTATTTAAGTCCCGATATTATTGTAGAACGCCTATTCAGTCGTGTTCCCGAAAAAGATGCAGTATTTTCAAATTGGAATACAAGCTGGTGGAAATTACAGGATGAAACATTGGCATATATGGAAGAAAAAGGGTATTATCAGGGAAAATTTTATAATTACTTAAACGGAGCTGCATTAAACAGTCTGTAAACAGGAGGCTTTTATTTTGGCAGAGAATAAAAAAATATTAGTTTATCGAAAAAAATGGAAAATGAATATAGGTATCGTGTTGTTTGGTATTTTATTTATTTATCTCATTATTTTGATTATTTCTTATGTCACAAGAGATAAAGTATCAACATATGAAGTACATATGGGCACAATATTAAATGATGAAAGTTATACTGGAATAGCGATACGGGAGGAAAAAGTGATTTCTGCTGAGAAAAGCGGATATGTAAATTATCCTTCTACAGAGAATAAAAAAGTGAAATTAGGGGCGAATGTATGTGTAATATCTCCAGAGAAATTTTCTAATCAAAATAGTGGAAATACTTCAAGTGAAAATCCGACGAAAGAATTGACAGAGGAGCAGCAAAATTCTCTCGGTCTTACGGTAAGGTCTTTTACAGATAATTTTACGGATTCCGGTTTTTCAGAAGTGTATTCTTTCAAAGATTCGGTAAAGAATACATTGGCTGATTTTTCTTCTCCAAATTCAAGCAGTGTATTTGATACGATATTGGACAACCATTCGGAAAACGTTTTACTTCAAAGTATGGATGACGGTGTTATTGCTTATGAAACGGATGGTTATGAATCCTTTACGGAGGATCAGGTTACAGCAGCCAACTTTGATAAAGAAAAATATTATGCAAAAGAATTACAGAATAATATGAAAGTTTCTGTCGGGGAACCTATATATAAATTAATCACCTCAGAAGACTGGTCCGTAGTTGTGCCGATTACGGAGAAGACGGCTGAAGAATTAAAAGACAGAGCAAGTGTTACTGTTCGGTTTTTAAAAGATAATCAAGAAATGGTTGGAACTCTCTCCATCAGAAAACAAGGTGAACAGTACATGGTATATCTTCATTTTGCAGATGGAATGATACGATATGCAGACGAACGTTTTCTTGATTTAGAATTAATTATTACAGATTATACAGGACTGAAAATTCCAAAATCTGCCATTGTGAAGAAGCCTTTTTTTATTGTACCGACAGAGTATGTTACAAAAGGTGGAAATAGTGACGAAGCAGGTGTATTAAGGAGAATGAAAGATAATCAAAATTCAACAGAATTTGTTCCGTTGAATATATATTACACAAAAGATAATTTGGCTTATTTTGATTTATCGGAATTAAATGAAGGCGATATTCTTATTAAACCGGATTCTAATATGACATATGTGGTTGGCGAGCAGAAAAAACTAACCGGAGTTTATCAGATTAATAAAGGATATGCGGTATTTAAGCAAATCCAAATTCTTTGCGAAAGTAAAGAATACTATATTGTTCAGGCAAAAAATGAATTTGGCTTATCAAATTATGACCATATTGCATTAGAAAGTGAAAATGTAAAAGAAAACGATATTATTGCACAGTAGGAGTAAAAAAATGTTAAAAGATAATCTGAACCATGTTATAAAAAATATTTATGAAAGTTGTAATGAAAAAGGGTTAGATAAAGACAATATAACTTTAATAGCAGTGAGTAAAACAAAGCCTGCAGAAATGATACAAGAACTGTATGATGCCGGATGCAGAAATTTCGGAGAGAACAAAGTACAGGAACTTGTTGATAAATATGAAGTATTACCAAAAGATATTCAATGGCATATGATTGGACATTTACAGCGAAATAAGGTGAAATATATTGTAGATAAAGTGTCACTGATTCATTCGGTGGATTCCTTTCGGCTTGCTGAAATGATTGAAAAGGAATCCGAAAAGAAAAATTGTGTTGTTAATATTTTGATTGAAGTCAATATGGCAAAAGAAGAGAGCAAATATGGTGTTTATCCGGAAGATGTGGAGAAACTTTTAAGAGAAATAAGTTCACTTTCTCATATACGCGTAAAAGGATTAATGACTGTTGCACCAAATGTAAAAAAATCAGAAGAAAATCGAGAAATTTTCACTAAAATGAAGAAATTATCTGTTGACATTGCAGAGAAAAACATTGATAATATTACTATGAGCATTCTTTCCATGGGAATGAGCAATGATTATACTATAGCAGTCGAAGAGGGAGCAAATATGGTTCGTGTAGGTACATCTATCTTCGGTGCTAGAAATTATAATATAGAATAAGAAACGTAAGGAGAGTACATAGTAATGGGTGTTTTAGACAAATTTTTAAATATTATGAAATTAGATGACGAATATGATGAAGAGGAAGATTTCTTAAGCGAAGAGGAAGAATTTGAGGAATACGAAGAAAAGCCGAAAAAGTCTTTCTTTAAGAAAGAAAAGGAAGAGTTTGAAGATTTTGATTTGCAGGGAGAAAACAAGGCAAAGCAATCCTCTGTATCCAATCATACAAATAATAAGGTGACACCAATGCGTCAGCCGAATGGAAAGAGAGCAGCAAGTATGGAAGTATGCGTAATTAAACCGACCGCAGTAGATGATGCAAGAGAAATTACAGAAACTCTATTAAGTGGCAGAACAGTTATTTTGAATTTAGAGGGAATTGATTTGGAAGTTGCACAGCGTATTATTGACTTTACTTCAGGTGCGACATATGCTATCAGCGGAAACTTACAGAAAATCTCTAACTACATTTTCTTAGTAACACCTACAAATGTAGAAATTTCCGGAGATTTGCAGGATTTATTAAATACATCTTTTGATGTACCATCAATTCGAACAAGATTTTAAGGACAGTAATATGCAGAAAGAAGAGATTGTACTACAAAAAAGACTGTTGGAATTATCAAGGGTGGCATACCAGAAAGGAATTGTCACTTATTCCGATTTTTTAAATCTCAATGAATTGAATATTTTACACACAACACCAAAAAATGAGTTTTTTACACAGTATGAAACATTTGGAGGGTATAGTGATTCAGAGCGTCAGATGGTTGCTTTTCTACCTGATGCTCTTTATTATACTCATTTTTATCCAATAAAAATTTTAAAAATATCTCCTTTACAGAAGAAGTTTGCGGAGGAACTTTCTCATAGAGATTACCTTGGCGCTATATTAAATTTAGGAATTGAACGATGTAAATTAGGAGATATTTTGTTGATAGAAGGAGATGCGTACCTTTTTGTACAGGATACATTGGCAGATTTTATCTGCCGAAATTTGACAAGAATACGTCACACTTCCGTGTATGTGAAAGCGGAAGATGAGCAGATATTTTCATATACGCCTAATATTGAGGAAATTAAAGGGACTGTTGCATCTGTTCGTTTGGATAGTCTTCTTTCTCTAGTTTTTCCTTTATCAAGAAGTAAACTTGTTCCTCTGATTGAGGGTGGACGTGTTTTTGTCAATGGGAAACTGATTACAACAAACAGTTATACTGTTAAAGAAGACGATATTGTTTCAGTGCGGAAAATGGGACGTTTTCGATATAAAGGAATTCTTTCCCAGACGAAAAAAGGGCGTTATTATGTTCTTTTACATAAATATATATAGCAGAAGGAGATTTGTATGAAGAAAGAACGAATAAAATATTATGCCTGCGCTGTTTTAGCGGTAATAGCAGGCATTCTTTTTGATCAATATACAAAATTTTTAGCAGTGGAACATTTAAAGGAACAACGACCTTTTGTTCTTATTAAAAATGTTTTTGAATTAAATTATTTAGAAAATAGGGGTGCGGCATTTGGAATGTTGCAGAATCAAAAAGCCTTTTTCATTTTTAGTTTTATTTTAATTATTGCGGCGGTATTATATTTGTATGTGAAACTACCATTAGGAAAACGATTTTTACCGTTGCATATTTGCAGTATTTTAATTGTTTCCGGAGCGGTTGGAAATATGATAGACAGGTTACGCCTAGGCTATGTAGTTGATTTTTTTTATTTTAAACTAATTGATTTTCCGATTTTTAATGTTGCCGATATTTTTGTTGTGGTGAGTGTAATTTTGCTTGCCATACTTGTGTTATTTGTGTATAGAGATGAAGAAATCAATGAGATTTTCAGTTTCAGAGTAAATGGAAGAGGAATGAAGTAATATGCAGGAAGAACAGTTTATCATAAAAGAAGATGATAATGGAGTGAGAATTGATTTGTTTTTGTCTAAACAACTGGAAAATGTATCCCGTTCTTATATTCAAAAATTGATTAAAGAAAAAGAAATTTCGGTAAACGGAATACCTGTTAAGGCAAACTACAAAATTAGTGTAAATGATGTGGTAAACATGACAATTCCTGATTTATCTGAACCGGATATTCTTCCCGAAAACATCCCTCTAGACATACTCTATGAGGATGATGACCTTCTTATTGTTAATAAACCAAAGGGAATGGTCGTACATCCGTGTGCTGGCCATTATACAGGAACATTGGTAAATGCATTGATGTATTACTGTAAAGATAATTTATCCGGTATTAACGGGGTAATAAGACCGGGAATTGTACACCGCATAGATATGGATACGACAGGTTCACTCCTTGTCTGTAAAAATGACTTTGCACATCAGAAACTTGCAGAAGATTTAAAAGTGCATAATATAAAAAGAGTTTACCATGCAATTGTGCATGGTGTTATAAAAGAAGATGAGGGAACTGTTGAAGGACCGATAGGAAGACATCCGATTGATCGAAAGAAGATGAGCATTAATTATAAAAATGGAAAGCCTGCCATTACACATTACAGAGTATTGGAAAGATTTTCCAACTATACTTATATTGAATGTCAGTTGGAAACGGGAAGAACGCATCAGATTCGTGTACATATGGCAAGCATACATCACGCACTTGTCGGTGATGCGGTTTATGGTCCGGCAAAGTCAACGTTTCATTTACAGGGACAAACGCTGCATGCGAAAATTTTGGGAATTTATCATCCGAGAACGAATGAATATTTAGAAGTAGATGCGCCTTTACCACAATATTTTGTTGATTTATTAGAAAAATTAAAAAAAATGTCCAAGTAATTTTTCAGAATATATGTACTTTCGTATGAAAATATTATATAATATTACTAACATTATTTTTGATGTATTTATGATTTGCGTAAGGAGCGTGACTGATATGAAAGAAATGAATACAATTATAACAATCGGACGTCAGTTCGGAAGCGGCGGCCGTGAAATCGGAAAATTGCTGGCAGATGAGTTACACATTAAATTGTATGATAAAGAAATGTTAGCAATTGCTGCAAAAGAAAGTGGAATATGCGAGGAACTTTTTGAAACACACGATGAAAAACCGACAAATAGTTTTCTATATTCACTTGTTATGGATACATATTCTATGGGATATTCTCCAAATGCTTTTATGGATATGCCAATTAATCACAAGATTTTCCTTGCACAGTTTGATGCCATCAAGAAAATTGCAAATCAAGGACCTTGTGTTTTAGTGGGAAGATGTGCGGACTATGCTTTAGAATCCTATGAAAACAGGGTAAGCGTGTTTATTCACGCAGATTTATCTGCCCGCGTCAAACGTATTGCCCGTATTTATGATTTATCAGACGCAAAGGCAAAAGATTTGATTTTAAAGACAGATAAGAAAAGAGCAAGTTACTATAATTATTACAGTAATAAGAAGTGGGCTGAGGCAGATAGTTATGATTTGTGCTTGGACAGTTCTAAGTTGGGTATAAAAGGAACGGCAGATGCGATTTTATCTTATATTGAAGTAAAGAATAATATTAAAGAAATAAAACTTTAAAATAAACTCCCCTTTCTTCGTTATTTAGAAGAGAGGGGAGTTTATTTTGCTATCGTGTATGCGGTATTCTTTCAGGCCATCCGGAAATATTTCCGTTTAAAATAGCAGTAAACATTCTTTCTTTTGTTCCTTTATGTTCGGTATTTAATTGTTTAACAAGATTTTTTGCATACTGGCGTTTTGTATGTCCGTCTACAGAACATTTATTTTTTACTACAGGCAAATCATATTTATTCTTAAATCCGATTACATCAGCCTCATCGACAAACATCATTGGACGAATAACTGTTAAATCCATACGGTCCAAATAAGTCTTTGGAGAAAATGAGTGAAAACGTCCTTCAAAGATAAGTGAAAGAAGCATTGTTTCGATAATATCATCTTTATGATGTGCATATGCAACTTTGTTGCAGCCCATTTCTTTCACAGCCTCATTTAAGGCACCCTTTCTCATTTTTGCACAGAGAGAACAAGGGTTGGTTTCCTTTCGTTCCTCAAAAAGAATACGTCCGATATCAGTTTTTACAATTTTATAAGGTACTTCCAATTCCTTACACAGATTTTCTACAGGTGACAAATCGAAGTCGTTGTATCCTAAATCAACTGTTATAGCACTTAATTCAAATTTTTTCGGATAAAATCTTTTTAGTCCGTGAAGTGCGTAAAGAAGAGTTAGGCTATCTTTTCCGCCCGAAATTCCAACGGCAATGTGATCGCCTTCCTGAATCATATCGTATTCATCTATAGCTTTTCGTGTAAAACTCAATAACTGTTGTAACTTCATTTTATATATTCCTTTCCAGTTTCAATATTAAAAAAAACGTCTTGCTTATAGTATCTTATTTTGACTTGAAATACAAGTAGATAAAGTGATATGATAGCGTTAATTGATAAAAAATAGGAGGAAATACAAATGAAATTTGTTATTCAGAGAGTTACAGAAGCTTCTGTTTCCGTGGAAGGAGAAGTAATTGGAAAAATTGGGAAAGGTTTTCTCGTTCTGATAGGAGTCGGACAATCGGATACAAAGGAAATAGCAGATAAATTAGTAAAAAAATTAGTCGGTTTACGCATATTTGAAGATGAAAACGGAAAGACAAATCTTGCGTTAAAGGATGTGGCAGGAGAACTTCTTTTGATTTCTCAGTTTACACTTTATGCGAATTGTAAGAAGGGATACCGTCCGAGTTTCACCGAGGCGGGAGCGCCAGATAAGGCAAATGAACTTTACGAATACATTATTGAGGAATGCAAAAAGGCAATACCAACTGTGCAGAAAGGTCAGTTTGGTGCAGATATGAAAGTGTCGCTTCTAAATGACGGACCATTTACCGTTATTCTAGATTCAGAACAATTATAATAACAAGAGAAGAGGACGCCAAAGCGTCCTCTATTTTATGGTTCTCGCAATTTTACTGCACCGGCTGCCTGCCTGCGTCTTGCATCATCGATGGCAGCATAATGTTTCTTTGTAGTATTTACATCTCTATGACCTAAAACATCTGCTACAAGGTAAATATCGCCTGTTTCTTTATAGAGAGATGTACCGTATGTACTTCTGAGTTTATGAGGTGTAATTTTCTTATTGGGAGTAACTTCGCGCGCATATTTCTTTACCATATTTTCAACGGCCTGTACGCCCATTCTTTTCTTCTGTGTAGATAAGAATAGGGCATTTTCATGTTCGGGCAGGGGAGTAATGGTATTTCTTGTTGTTTCTAAGTAATCAATAAGTGCTTTTCGTACTTCAGGTCCAAAGTAAACAACCATTTCATTTCCACCTTTTCTCATAACTTTAATTCCATTGTTTTTAAAGTCAATATCTGAAATATCAAGCCCGACACACTCGGATACACGGATACCTGTTCCAAGCAGAAGAGTAAGGATGGCTAAATCCCGCATTTTATTTTTCTCGTAATATACTTTTTTCTGTCCGGTTAATTGATTTCCACAATTTTCTACATATTCAAGTAAAAGAGCCACCTCATCAGTATCTAGACGTACAATGGCTTTGTCATGAATTTTAGGCATATCTACGAATAAAGAGGGATTTTTCTCAATCATCTGATGCTTATAATAATAATTGTAAAAACTTCTCAAAGCGGACATCTTACGGGCTAGACCTTTTTCAGCATTCGTTATCTGTTTATCATCATTTTGATAGACTTTTAAATATTCCTGATATTCCTCAATATCTACAGGAGAAATTTGCTCTAAATCATAAACTTTAAAATCTGTTATTTTATATGATTTATAAACAGGGTTGTTTTCAAGTAAAAATTTAAAAAAAATACGGATGTCATAAGCATAAGAAATTCTTGTTTTAACTGAAGTGGTCGGTTCAATGGCACGAAAATAATCTTTAACAAAGTTAGGCATCGTATTCAGAACGTCACGTAAACGCAAAGTATTATCTATATACATAAGTTCATGATAAGTTTTAGATTCTTTTGCCATAAAAATAGTTCCTTTCTAAAATAGTAAAAATCATTTAATTTATGGATATTATAGCATATTGAAAAGAAAAAGTATATATCTATTTAAAAAATCGGTATTTGTCGTATAGATATATACTTAAAGAAAAGAACTATTTTTATACATTATAAGTAAAAAAATAACTCATATGGTCTTCCGTCTGTCCGGATGAAACCATATGAGTTTTATGTAAATCAATATGTACTATTCTTTAAATGATGCATCATAATAAGCGACTAATAAATGTTTACTTTCTTTCAGGTTATCTGAAGTTAAACCATTTAATTCCTTAATCTCTTCAATATATTCCTGCGGAGAGTTATATTCATCAGTCATATACTTTTGAGCAATTCCCCATAAAGTATCTCCCTGCTTGATTTCGATACTTTTATAATATTTAAACCCTACAGGTTCTTCTTCCAAATTACCGTGTGCATTAGAAAGAACGCCTCCGCAATAAATCGTTCCTGCCAATACGACAAGCAATATAGGTAAAACTAAAAAGACTTTAACATTTCTTCTTATATTGGCTTTCTTTCTCTTCATCTGTTTGTAATTTTTCTCTAACATAATTATCCCCCTTGTAATATGTGAATAGTATTGCGAACGTTTGTTCCTCATATCTATATATTACATCACGAACATCTGTTTGTCAATAATAATCGAACATATTTTCTAAACATTTGTTTGCTATTTTTATTGTTTTATGTTAGAATAAAGAAAAGGTTAATTATGGGAGGACTATTCTATGTCATACGGAAAAATAAGTCAAAAACAATCAGAAATTTTAGAATATATTAAATCAGAAATTTTAAAAAGAGGTTATCCGCCTGCTGTTCGTGAAATCTGTGAGGCGGTGAATTTGAAATCTACCTCTTCAGTACATTCACATTTAGAAACTTTAGAAAAGAACGGATATATTCGTCGTGACCCTACAAAGCCTCGTGCAATCGAAATTATTGATGATATGTTTAATTTAACACGCAGGGAACTTGTGCAAGTTCCTATGATTGGACGTGTTGCTGCAGGTGAGCCTTTGCTTGCACAGGAAAACATTGAAGACTACTTTCCTATTCCTGCTGAATTTATGCCGAATAATCAAGTATATATGCTTCAGGTTAAAGGGGAAAGTATGATTAACGCAGGGATATTGGACGGAGATTATGTTTTAGTAGAACAATGTAATACGGCATCCAACGGACAGATGGTTGTTGCTCTTGTTGAAGACGGCGCTACTGTTAAGACTTTTTATAAAGAGGAAGGAATTTATCGTCTTCAACCTGAGAATGATACAATGACACCAATTATTGTACAGGAGGTAACTATTTTAGGAAAAGTTATAGGGGTCTTTCGTATGATGAAATAGTGATTTTATTTATTGTATAGCCTTAAAACAAAAGACGGAGAGTTGATAACTCTCCGTCTTTTGTTTTAGTATTCTCGCTCAAAACTTACGTATCGAGTTCCCTGAAACGTTAATTTGCCATAATCTTTTTCTGCAAGAATTCCATATTCTTTTCCTGAAACCGAGAACTCTATTCGATCTCCGCTGAGTACTTGAAACGTTACATAATAGGATGTAGAAGTTGTAGTGTATGATCCATTCACACCTGTCTGGTTCCCCGCATTAGTGTGCGTATGATGAGATATGGATGTTCTTTTGGCAATAACAGATGCATCCACGGTTAATCTTGGTGAATTATTATTTTTATGCCATGTCCCTATTCCTCTAATTATAGTTATAATGAATATCCCAATTATCAATAAAAAGACTAAGGGAAAAAGTAAATCCATAATAGTTAGTATAGCAGAATCAAATCCTATCATATTCTCCTCCTAAGTAAAACTAAAATTGTTATAGTTCATCAATATTCTCCACTACTCTTCCATCTCTCCAGATACGCTCCAAATCATAGAAAAGTCTGTTATCTTTATCAAATACATGAACAATAATATCACCAAAATCAAGCAGTACCCAGTTACCAAGACCGTAACCTTCACGCTGTTTTAATGTATATCCTGCTTTTTCAAGTTTTTCTTCTACATTCTCTACAAGAGCGTTTACCTGACTTTCATTTGTACCGTTGGCAATAATGAAGTAGTCCGCTAAAGTAGAAATTTCAGAGATGTTTATTACACGGATGTCCTCTCCTTTTTTCTCTGATAAGGCTTCATATGCCAAACGTGCCATGTTTTTTGCCTGTTCCATTATTTTTCCTCCAATCCGAGTTGGTTTTTATAAAATTCGTAAGTGTCTTTTGTAAGTACATCAATGATACTATTCTGATTGTTCTGAAGGTAATGTAATATGTCACCGGAAATCTGCAACATACATTGCTCTATATTTTCAAATGCCAATCTGCGTACAAACGGCAGATTTTCAGCATGATGTCTTGCAGGCTCAATATAGTCGGCAACATAAAGAATTTCTTCTAATATGGTCATATTTGGGCGTCCTGTGGTGTGATACGCTATGGCGTTTAAAACGTCCTCGTCAGTTACTTCATATTTTGTTTTTGCCAGATATGAACCAAGTTTCGCATGAATCAATGCCGGATTTTTTTCTTCACTTTCAGATAACGAGATACCATTTTCTCGGCATAACTGTTTTTGTTCATCGATTGATAAACACTTTGCACAGTCATGAAGAAGTCCGGCAAGCATTGCTTTATCTAAATCTACACTATACTTCATTGCCAATGCTCCCGATGTGTACATGACGCCTAATGTATGCTGAAAACGTGATGTGGTTAATACTTCTTCCAACATTTTTTCGATTTCTTTTAATGTTTTCATTTATTTCACCTCGTATAATCTGTGAGTTTCGATATATTCCAATACTTTGCGAGGAACAAGAGTGTCAATATTCTCGCCTTTTTCTCGTTTCCTACGGATATCACTGGAAGATATATCTATAAGAGGCATTGTCAGTAGTTTGATTTCCGCATTATATTTTTCGGTTAAATATTCAATCTGTTTATTCATTTTACTCATATCTTTATCATCTCTACAGGCGGCAAGTATGGTACACGCTTGTAATACTCTGGCAGGTTCTTTCCAAAATTCAATTGTAAAGAGTGAATCTGCTCCAATAATAAAGTAAAATGTATCTCGTGGATATAGTTGACGTAATTTTTCTAAAGTTTCATAAGAATAAGAGTGCTTTTCGTCTTCTATTTCAAATGTACTTAAGCAAAATTCGTCTTTATTTTCGATTGCTAGTTTAACCATATCCAAACGGAAATCTACGTTAATTTCTTCTGATTTATGAGGCGGGTTTCCGTTCGGCATAAACCAGATTTTATCTAACTGAAAATTGTCATAAGCATATGCACCGAGCATAAGATGACCATTGTGTATTGGGTCAAAAGTTCCACCTACAATTCCAATTTTCATATGATTACCTCTCTTGCACAATTATTATTTTGGCAATTCAATTTTCTTTTTATCGTCTTTTCCTTCTTTATACAAAACGATTTTTTTTCCAATAACCTGTACAACCTGTGAATGAGTACGTTCTGCAATTATAGAAGCAAGTTCTCGCGGATCATCTGCACAGTTTTTTAAAACACTGATTTTAATCAATTCTCGTGCAGTTAAAGCCTCTCCGATTGCTTCTGTAAGCGCAGGAGTCATACTTGATTTTCCGATTTGGAATATAGGGTCCATTGTCATTGCAAGACTTTTTAAATAGGCTCTTTGCTTTGTTGTCATTATTATTCTCCTTATTTCTATTTGTAATAATCAAACTGTAATCCGTACATACGAACAGTGTCGCCTTCCTGAATACCGGCATTTTCAAGTTCATCCAAGATTCCCGTATCTTTAAGGAACTTTTGAAAGAACGCAAAACCTTTTTCTGAATCCAAGTTCGTGTATCCGAGCATTTTTTCAATTTTCGGTCCTTCTACAACATACATATCGTCTTCTTTTTCGACTGTATATGGTAAATCGATATGAATTAATTCTTCTTCAGGGAAATATTCCTGCTCAAATACAATTGTTTCCTGATCTAATGTTTTTAACTGTTCGCTTACATAATAAAGCAATTCACGGATACCTTCTCCAGACACACCGGAAATAGCAAATACTTTAATTCCCTGTGGTTCAAATTCTTTTCGGATTTTTTCAACGGGGTCTTCATCCTCAGTATAAATTGCATCTATTTTATTGGCTGCGATTACTTGAGGACGTTTGGCTATATCTTCGTTGTATGCTTTTAATTCTGCATTAATTTTATAAATGTCATCAATCGGATCTCGTCCTTCGGTAGAAGCTGCATCCACAACATGAATCATCATTTTTGTACGTTCAATGTGACGCAAAAATTCATGCCCCAGACCGATTCCTTCAGAAGCACCTTCAATAAGCCCCGGAATATCTGCAATAACAAATCCATCAGCACCGTCAATATCCACAACGCCTAAGTTAGGGTTAATTGTTGTAAAGTGATAGTTGGCGATTTTAGGATTTGCATTAGTTACTCTTGATAAAAGAGTGGACTTTCCAACATTAGGAAAACCGATAAGTCCTACATCGGCGATTACCTTTAATTCTAATTTTACCCAAAGTTCCTGAGCAGGTTGTCCCGGTTGAGCATATTTAGGAATCTGCATTGTAGATGTGGCAAAATGCTGATTTCCAAGACCGCCTTTTCCGCCTTTTAAAATAACCTGTCGTCTGTTATCTCCGGACATATCGGCGATAATTTTATCTGATTCTGCTTCTTTGATAATCGTTCCTTCAGGTACTTTCAAAATAATATCTTCTGCATTTTTCCCGTGACAACGTCTTTTACCACCCTGTTCACCGTCTTTTGCAACATATTTTCTTCTGTGACGGTAATCCGCTAGAGTATTAAGTCCTTCATCTATTTCAAAAATGACATCTCCGCCACGGCCGCCATCTCCGCCATCAGGACCACCGTTTGGTACATATAATTCTCTTCGGAAACTGACATGACCATCGCCGCCTTTTCCTGAGCGTATATAGATTTTTGCTCTATCTGCAAACATATTTTTATTTCCTTTCTATATTTTATATATCGTCTATATCAAAACAAGGCTCCAAACCTAAAGATTTGAAGCCCATGTTATTCATTATTATTCAGCTACTGGATAGATAGAAACCTGTTTCTTATCTCTTCCTTTTCTTTCGAATCTTACAACACCGTCAACTAAAGCGAATAATGTATCATCTCCACCACGTCCTACGTTAAGACCTGGGTGAATTTTAGTTCCACGCTGTCTGTAAAGAATATTTCCAGCTTTTACAAATTGTCCGTCAGCTCTTTTCGCACCTAATCTTTTTGATTCGGAATCTCTACCGTTCTTTGTAGAACCAACTCCTTTTTTATGAGCGAAAAATTGAAGGTTTAATTTCATCATGGCTTACACCTCCTCAAATGTTAAATCAATATACTCTTCGTAACTTTCGTCACTTGCCATTTCTCGTAAACCTAATACCATGGCTTTCAGTAATAATGTTGCTTCCTTTTTCGGTCTACCCTCTATCTTGTAATCAATATAACCGGATTCTTCGTCCGATACTAAAGAAGTCTTCTCTTCAGTAAATTTTTCAATAGAATTAATTGTATTAATCACAAGTACGGAAACAGCAGCGCAAACAATATCTTGTCCATGCTCACTGTAACCTGCATGACCTAATGTCTTGAAACCAACATACTCATGCTTTTCGTTTTTATAAATTGATACCTTAATCATTTACGACACCAATTTTAAATTAAGCGTTGATTTTTTCAATCTTAACAGCTGTATACTGCTGTCTGTGTCCGTTTTTCTTATGGTATCCAGTTTTTCTTTTATACTTGTAAACGATAACTTTTTTTGCTTTTCCATCACCAATTACTGATGCTGTAACTGTAGCACCTGCTACTGTTGGGTTTCCAACTTTTAATTCAGAATCGCTTACTGCAAGTACCTGGTCAAATGTAAAAGTTTCTCCAGCTTCTACACCAAGTTTTTCTACTTTAATGATATCGCCTTCGGCTACTTTGTACTGTTTACCACCTGTTGCTATAATTGCGTACATATGGCACCTCCTATTTATCATTACTCGCCAACTTCGGTGTTCATTTACATGAAACTTATAACCTCGTTGTGCGGCATACCGTTGTATTATAGCATCTCTTTTTATATACGTCAACCTATTTTTCGATTTTTGTCATTTTATTGTAACAATATCCAATAATATCTTTTCGTGTTATGATACCAATGAAATTTCCCTGATCATCTACAACGGGAACAAAGTTTTGATCCATGGCCTTTTCGACTAAATCTTCTATGGCGGCATTAATGTTTACTGCTCTATAGTCAGTTCTTCTGTCAATTTCGGTGATTGGTATTAATTCCGCCTCTTTTAAATTCAAATTATATTTATTTTTAATCCCCCAAAGCAAATCACCTTCGGTAATACTTCCAACATACTTACCGTCTTTGTCAATCATGGGGATAGAGGAATATTTATGATATTCCATTTTTTCAATTGCCTGCCTTAATGTGTCTTCTTTATGTATAAATGCAATTTCGCTTTTCGGTTTCAAAAAAAATAATATATTCATTTTATACCCTCTTATTTTGTTTCAATTATTTATCCTTTTAAAATTTTGTCAGCAGTTTCCGGTGTAAATACAATCCCCTGTATACCTAACTCTTCTGCTGCCCTAATATTTTCTTCTCGGTCATCAAAAAATATCGCCTCAGCAGGAGAAATATGATATTTTTCCAACAGACGTTCATAAATTGTTTTGTTTGGCTTGATACATTTTTCTTTAAAAGAAAAGATTCCACCATCAAATCTATCTAAAAAAGAAAGAGTTTCTTTTGTTCTCTCGAATAAGTATTCTGAATAATTGGAAAGAAAGAAAATGTGAAATCCCCTTTTTTTGAAAAATTCTACTAATTCCAATGTATAAGGAAAACGATAAACACACCCGTCTAGATTTTTATAAACCCTGCGAATTTCTTTTTCATATTGGGGAGCATTTTCAATAAATAATGATAACCATTGTTGTGTATCTGCACCTTTATCTCCTTCTTCCCAGTCTTCATTTAAAAACATAGCATTTGCAATCGTATGGAATATTTTTTCATCAAAGGAGAACGTTTTCAAATAAGATTGCCAATCATATTCAACAAGAACTTTTCCTAAGTCGAAAATTACAGTTGTTTTTTTCATATTAAAACCTCCCTACGAAAATACTATATCGGCAAATTCTGCACGAACAACATCTGCCAAATCATGTGGGGAGAGTTTTAACTGCAATCCTAATTTACCGCCGCTTACAATCATTTGTGGCAAATCAAATGCTGATTTGTCTATAACTGTCGGAAACTGCTTTTTCATTCCAATGGATGTACATCCTCCGCGAACATACCCTGTTAATTGTGTTAAATCCTTTAACGGAAGCATTTCCAAAGATTTTTCTCCTACAGATTTTGCTGCTTTTTTAAAATCTATTTCTTTTTCAATCGGAAGAACGAACACATAATGTGACTTACTCTTCCCGGTTGTAACAATTGTTTTATAAACGATTTCATGCGGTATTCCAAGTTTGTCAGCAATATGTATACCATCTATAAATTCGTGACATTCATAGGTCATTGTTTCAAATGAAATTTTGCTCCGTTCTAATATACGGACAGCATTTGTTTTTGCTTCTTTTTTCGCCACAAAATTACCCCCTTATACTTTCATGTAATGGTTTTCGGACCTTTTTTCGTGTAATTTCAACTAACTGCAATTTCGTAACATCCACAAGAACAGTTTGAATAGGATCCTTTCTCAAATATCCTTTAAAATAATTTATTAATTCTTCCCATTTTTCTTTATCATCTAAATTAATAAAATCAACCACAATGATTCCGGACAAATTACGCAGACGAATTTGCTTTGCAACTTCTTTTGCCGCTTCCATATTGATTTTCATATAAACGGTGTCATCTTTTTTCTTACCAATACATTTACCTGTGTTTATATCAACAACGGTCAATGCTTCCGTCGGCTGTATAACAAGATATGCCCCTGATTTCATCCAAACACGTTCTTTTAATGCATTTTGTATAACACTTTCAATACTATACAATTTTGCAAGAGGGAGTTGTTTGTCTTCATATAATTGTAATTTGTCTAAATTCGCAGGTTGTTCTCGCTGCAAAAAGGAATATACATTGCTGTAAATTTCTTTATCATCAATTAAAATATCTGTAAGACCTTCCTGATAAATGTTTTTCAAATCCGTAATATATGGCTTTTCATTTTCTTTTATGCAGGAGAAACAAACACGAGTAGGAGCAATGCGAAAAAGATGTGCGTATTCAGAAATAAACCTTTCGATTTCTTCAGTAATTTCGCAGACTGCTGCTCCCTTCGCATTTGTTCTTAAGATAAATCCGTATTCTTTGGAGCGATAATTTTCCATAAATTCTTTTAATTCTTCTCGTTTTTCTTTATCAATTTTAGAAGAAAAACTGATACGGTTATCTCCGACAGTTAATACGCAATATTTTCCCGTAAAATTAATTTTTCTTGTTACTGTAGGCTGTTTTGTTTTTATGGCTTCTCTGCTAATCTGTACGACAAATTCTTCTCCGACACGAATAGGTTCGCTGCCACGCTCAATCATATCATAATAACATTCTACACCCTTATCAATCTCAATAAAAGCAGCATTGATATTAGAAACAATTTTTTTAACTTTTCCGATATAAATATTTCCAAGTCGATATTTCTCTTCAATATTACTTATATGAATTTCAACTATCTCATCATTTTCTATAACGGAGGTGATTATATCTTCCTCCCGTTTTGTCATTATCAGTTTACGCTTCAATTTTTGTTCCCAAACTTTCTAGAGAAACCAGTTCTCTATTTTCTTCCGTACCAACATCAGCGTATACTTCCAAACGATGATGAGAAAATGTTAATGAAGACATATCTATTCCTAAATATCGTACAAATGCTTCCATAACCAATCCCGGTTTTAAGTTCTCTACGCTTCCTGTTGCAACAAGAGAATAAATAGAATCTTCTCTCACTTCAAATCTATAAATCATTGGTTTAATGTTGACTTCTTTTTCACTTTTTTTTGTTTTTTTTGTGATAAGGATTTCATCCTGTGAAATAAAATCTTTTGCTTTTTCTTTCCAGTCAACCGGTAATTTTCCACTTTTCACAGAAGAAATATAGTCTGCAGCGGAAACAATTGCCATTCCTGTCTTTTTTTTATCTTCGGAAATTTCTACAAAACTTACAATTTCCATTCCCTCAACCATAACATCATTCAAACGCTTTACCGCAATATCGGAAGCAATCGGTTCTGTCAATTCAATATCGAAATATTCTCCATCGCTTGTCACTCCTACACCAAGGGGATTTGCAAAGGACATAATCATATGCGGACTATATCCGCCTGAAAAAGCAATTGGAATATCTGCTCTTCGCATTGCTTTTTGAAAATATCGCATAATATCAAGATGTCCGATGAATTTCATTGCTCCATATTTTTTAAATTTAATTCTTGCCTTCAACGCAGACACCTCCTCCATAAATTGCAGCACCGCAACCGGAACAACCCATACGACAGTTTGGTGTAACTTTTCCTTCCATTGCACGAGTCCATTCGCGTATCAGGAACTTTTTAGTTACGCCGATATCAATGAAATCCCATGGGAAAATTTCATCTAATTCACGTTTGCGTAGATTATAAAAACTAATATCAATACCTGTTTTTTCAAAAGCCTGCATCCATAAATCATTTCGGAAATATTCAGACCATGAATCATACAGACAGCCCAGTTTGTAAGCTTCTAAAAGTACTTTTCCGGCCTTTCTGTCACCTCGTGCAAATACGCCTTCCAACACGGTAACATCTGCTTCATGCCAGTTGTATTTTAAACTTTTTTTATTTAACTGTGCTTTCATTTCGTTATTAACAATATGTGCTTTTTCGATATACTCCTCACTTGTACACATAGTTGCCCACTGAAATGGAGTAAATGGTTTTGGCACAAAGAAAGATGTACTTGCGACAATCTGACATTTTCCATTTCTTTTTTCTTTTGGTACCTCATAATAGCGTTTAGCAACTTTTTCTGCCAAATGCGCAATTTCTTTCATATCTTCTTCTGTTTCAGTAGGAAGTCCAAGCATAAAATATAATTTTACTCTGGACCAACCGCCCTCAAAAGCCTGTCCGGCTCCTTCTAAAATGATTTCTTCCGTAAGTCCTTTATTAATAACATCACGCAATCTTTGTGACCCTGCTTCAGGTGCAAAAGTAAGACTGCTTTTTCTAATGTCCTGTACTTTTCCCATGACATCTAATGAAAACGCATCAATACGCAGTGATGGAAGGGAAATATTAATCCCCTTTCCCTTAAATTCTTCAATCAAAAATGTCACAAGTCCTTCTAACTGTCTATAGTCGCTTGAACTTAAGGAACTTAAAGAAATTTCTTCATGTCCTGTATTTTTAAGCATTTTATAAGCATAATCTTTTAATTTTTCAAGATTTTTTTCTCTTGTCGGACGATAAATCATACCTGCCTGACAAAATCTGCATCCACGAATGCACCCACGCATTATTTCCAGAACAACTCTATCCTGTGTCACCTTAATAAATGGTACAACGGGTTTTTCAGGATAAGGACTCTCACTTATATCAGAAACCATCTGTTTATGAATTTTTTCTTTTGCATGAACATTATTTGGGGTGAAGGATAAAATAGTACCGTCTTCTTTATATTCCACATCATAAAAAGCAGGTACATACAGTCCGTCAATTTCTGCTGCCATTTCCAAAAATGTTTGTCTTGAACCGCCATTTTTCTTATTTTCTTTGTAAGCGTCAAATAATTCATTGTAGACAGTTTCACCTTCTCCGATATAGAAAATATCAAAGAAATCTGCCAATGGTTCCGGATTATATGTGCAAGGTCCACCTCCGATAACAATCGGATCTTCTTCTCCACGGTCTTTTGCGAAAAGAGGAATTTGGCTTAAATCCAATACCTGTAAAATATTCGTATAACACATTTCGTATTGAATTGTAATTCCTAAGAAATCAAAATCTTTAATAGCGTCCTGTGATTCCAATGCAAAGAGAGGAATATGCTGTTCTCTCATGATTTTATCCAAATCCACCCAAGGAGAATATACTCGTTCGCACCAGATATCTTCACGGCGATTGAACATATCGTAAAGGATTTGGATTCCTAAGTGGGACATACCAATTTCATACACGTCCGGAAAGCACATAGCGAAACGGATATCCACCTCGTTCTTATCTTTCATCACCGAGT